>Ga0335394_10008377_pt1 | contig 11663 bp, 12 predicted proteins | sample MAT03_FD_205741 | JGI IMG/M metagenome (GOLD analysis project Ga0335394, IMG submission 205741) | Freshwater microbial communities from Lake Fryxell liftoff mats and glacier meltwater in Antarctica - MAT-03 (spades assembly) (version 2) ... | reverse complement strand
GGAACCCTAAGCTCACTTCAAATCAAACCGATCCAACTCCATCACCTTCCCCCAAGCCGCAACAAAATCCTCTACAAACTGCGCTTCACCATCCACACAGCCGTACACTTCGGCAAGCGCCCGCAATTCCGAGTTGGAGCCAAAGATAAGGTCGATACGGGTGCCCGTCCACTTGATGGCGCCTGAAGCACGATCAAGGCCCTCAAACACATCCTCCGATTCAGAAACCGCCTTCCATGTAGTACCCATGTCGAGCAGGTTGACGAAAAAGTCATTGCTGAGCGATTCAGGGCGCTTGGTGAAGACACCATGCTGGGTATGGTTGAAATTCGTATTCAATACCCGCATGCCACCAACCAGTACCGTCATTTCTGGTGCGGTTAGGGTTAGTAATTGCGCCCTGTCCACCAGCATTTCCTCTGCTGAAGCCCGGTGGTGGGGCTTCAAGTAGTTGCGGAACCCGTCGGCAGCAGGCTCTAGTGCTGCGAAGGAGGCAACATCCGTTTGTTCCTGACTGGTATCGGCGCGACCAGGGCGGAAAGGAACCGTCACTTGATGGCCTGCATTTTTTGCCGCTTGTTCAACGCCGGCGCATCCGCCCAGCACGATCAAATCAGCCATAGAAACCATTTTACCACCTGATTGTGCGGCGTTAAAAGCTTTTTGAATGCCCTCCAGTTTCTCCAGCACGGTGGCCAGTTGGGCTGGTTGGTTAACTTCCCAATCTTTCTGTGGTGCCAGGCGAATGCGGGCACCGTTGGCGCCACCGCGTTTGTCGGAGCCGCGGAATGTGGAGGCTGAAGCCCAAGCGGTATATACCAGTTGAGACACAGACAATCCTGAAGCCTGTATGGTTGACTTAAGCGCAGCAATATCCTGAGCATCAATCAATTGGTGTGTAACTTCCGGAACAGGGTCTTGCCAGATCAATACTTCTGCTGGCACTTCAGGCCCGAGGTAGCGGGCACGTGGGCCCATATCGCGGTGGGTCAGTTTGAACCAGGCCCGTGCGAATGCGTCTGCAAATTCATCGGGATGCTCAAAAAAGTGCCGTGAAATTTTCTCGTAGGCAGGATCCATTCTCAGGGAAAGGTCCGTTGTCAGCATGAAGGGCGCATGCCGTTTTGCTGGATCGTGGGCATCCGGCACCGAGCCAGCACCTGCGTTGTCCTTTGGTTTCCACTGATGAGCTCCGGCCGGGCTTTTGGTCAATTCCCATTCGTAGTTGAACAGGTTCTCGAAGTAGTTATTGCTCCACTTGGTTGGCGTGGTGGTCCATGCACCCTCAAGGCCGCTGGAAATGGTGTCGCCGCCCTTGCCGCTGCCAAAACTGTTTTTCCAGCCCAGGCTTTGCGCTTCGATGCCCGAGCCTTCTGGTTCTGTACCAACATACTTTTTTGGGTCAGCCGCACCGTGGGTTTTGCCGAAAGAGTGTCCGCCAGCGATAAGCGCCACCGTTTCTTCGTCGTTCATCGCCATGCGCGCAAAGGTCTCGCGGATGTCATGGGCAGCATCGATTGGGTCAGGGTTTCCGTTGGGCCCTTCCGGGTTTACATAGATCAAGCCCATTTGAACGGCACCGAGTGGATTTTCCAGTTCGCGTTTCCCTGAATACCGCTTGTCGCCCAGCCACTCGCCTTCAGCACCCCAGTAAATATCTTCTGCGGGTTCCCAAACATCGGCGCGACCGCCAGCGAAACCAAAGGTCTTGAAGCCCATTGACTCCAGGGCGCAGTTGCCCGTGAGGATCATGAGGTCTGCCCAGGACAGTTTTCGGCCGTATTTCTGTTTGATTGGCCATAACAGCAGACGCGCCTTGTCGAGGTTCACGTTGTCGGGCCAGCTGTTAAGGGGTGCAAAGCGCTGGGTGCCGAAGCCGCCGCCACCGCGACCATCGGCGATGCGGTAAGTGCCTGCGCTGTGCCATGCCATACGGATGAAGAATGGCCCATAGTGCCCGTAATCGGCTGGCCACCAGTCCTGGGACTTGGTCATTGAGTCGACGATGTCTTTTTTTACGGCATCCAGGTTGAGGGTATTGAACTCCTTGGCATAGTCAAACGACTTGCCCATTGGATTGGACAGTTCGGAATGTTGGCGCAATATGTTCAAGTTCAATTGATTGGGCCACCAGTCTCGGTTTCTGGCACCGCCGCCAGCGCTTTTCTGTAGTGCGCCACTCGTAAACGGGCATCTGCTTGAATCATTTACTGCTAGGCTCGTTTGGTTATTATTTTCCATTTTTTTTGAAAATTTAATTCAGTTAGAAGCTCAAATTTACAAAGAAGTAGCGATAATGATTATTGATTGTTTTTATGAAATAATAGACAAGCTTTATGATAAGCTATTTTTCTTTCAGTTTCTCTATCGCTTGCAAAACCGACTCCCGATTGCTTGCCGAAGTCATCCAACGCGGCAGCCGCGAGCCGATGCTGCGGGGACGATTTGCACCGCCGCGTTCGCGAAGTTTTGCGCCTACATGTTCGGCCAAAAAATGCAGGTGCTCCAGATTGTACGCCCACAAAATCTCGCCCGAAAACTCGGTTTGCAACCAAACGGGCAAGTGGAAATAGGGGTCAATGGGCGCTCCATAAATCAAGACATTGCCACTTTTTTGTTTTGGATCAAGGCGTTTGGAGATATTTTCGAGCGTTTTGTTGTGGCCACAACCGGAGCATACGACCTTGATATAGCTAATTTCAGGCGCTAAGGGCTTTGAATCAGCCACCTGCACGAGGGCTTTGCCGCCACATTTCGGGCATTCGACCAGAACATTTTTGGCGAATTCATAAATCGCAACAGCATAGGTGTGTTTGGTTCTGATTTCCATGGCGTAGTTATATGGAAGGAATTATTTGCGTCCAAAATTAAGGAAATCCTGGATTACGCACCAAATCAATGTTAAGGTGTTTCCACCATCAAACGCCAGCTATTTGATTCGGCCATTGTACCGGGTCCCATCGGGACCATACCTTTGTAGAAACGCCAAAGAATATTGCACCCGTTCCAGCGGAACGGTATCTTTAATACAATTGTACCGCTCAGCTGGGACATTCAGCACCAGCTCAGTGATTAACATTGACGATGTCAAAACAAATTCAATTCGCCAATTCCCTTCAAATATTTCCTAACCTCCTATAATCCTCCTCCGTATCCACATCAAAGCTACCCAACTTAAAGGCCACCTCCCCCACCCGATCGCCATAGGCCTGGATCAAAGCATTGGCGCCCCGATCGCCCTGCAATTGTAGTAGCTCCGGGAACAGGCTTTTTTCAAAGATAGCGGGCACCCCAAGTTGCCCCTGATAGCGGCAGGCAGTAATTAGTTTGTCGTGTTGTATGTGCGTTGTGATAAGCGATTGAATCAATTCACTTGAAACGAAAGGTTGATCGGAAAGCAAAAAAAGCAAGTGCTCCAGATTTGGGCAATCGACCAGGGCTTGCGTTACACCTGCGCGAAGGCTAGAGGCCATTCCTGCTGCCCATTGTTCGTTAATTATCACATGAAAAGAAATTGGGTCAACCGACTCAAGGATTTGTTCAGCAAACGCACCCAAAACCAAAACCTTGGTGGAAAAAGTGTACTCCTGGGTTTGATCCAAGACATGCTGCAGCAATGGCTTTTGCTGAAACGACAGCAATTGTTTGGGTGTCCCAAGTCTGCGGGAAGCCCCAGCCGCCAGCACCACCAGCCCTATGTTTCCCATGCCTTATCAACTTGCCTGACCTTAAAGCCGGCATTCGATCTGTCGTGAATGGGGCCATTGCGTGCCTTGAGGTGCCCTCCGGCAGTGCCATTCAAGACAGCTTGTATTTCAGCCAGCACCGAAAGTCCGATTTCCGCAGCGTTTTCTCCCCCCAAATCTAAGCCCATGGGTGCGTACACTTGTGCCTTTTGCGCCGCCGAAACAGCCAGACCAGCAGCCGCCATTTCCTCCAGCATTCTCCGGTATCGCTTCTGAGGTCCCAAAATGCCGATGTATGGGATTTCGGGATGAAACAAAAGCAGCTTCAGCACGGAAAGGTCGTACTGGTAATTATGGGTCATCAGCACGACTGCGGTACGATGGTCAATATGAAGTTGGCTCAGCAGTGTTTCCGGGCGGGCGACAAGCACCGAACAAGTCTCTGCGAAGCGCAGCGGGCTGGCATAGCTGGGGCGACCATCTGCTACCGTGACTTTCCAGCCCAACATATCAGCCATTTTCGCCAGCACCTGTGCATCGTTTCCAGCACCGATCAAAATAAGCGCTGGTGGCGGCGTGTACACCTGTATAAAAGCGTGCTGGGTTTCCCCCGACAAGTGATATTCACTAAAACTGGAACTAGCAGTGCTAAGGGCCTGGGCGGCATCAGTTTGAAGCGCACTTAATAGGTCAGTATTTTCTACGTTACCAGTCCTATTCAACTCCGAGTCAATACACAAGATCGTGCCAGGCTGATATTTATTTTTTTCAAGGTTAAAAGCAGTGACAATGACACAGGGTTGATCTTTCGAAATAGCATTCCTAAGCAGGTCTACCGGGTTGTCTGGTTGCTTGTAGCGCAGCGGCTCGAAGAGCACTTGTACCACACCGTTGCAGCCAAGTTGCGCCCCCAGTACCGCATCATCTTCGTCGTTGGTATCGTAGGTCACCAATTTGTTTTGTCCCTGAAACAGCGCCAGCATGGCTTTTTTCAAAGCATCGCCTTCGAGACACCCGCCACTAATGGAGCCCGTCATCATGCCATTTTCTGAAACGAGCATCCGGGCACCAGCTTGGCGGTAGGAAGAGCCTTCTACATGCACGAGGGTTGCGAGTACGCAGGACAATCCTTGTGTCTTCATTTCCTCGTAGGCTGCCAGAATAGCTTCCAGTTCTTTGTTCATTCGTGAAATTGAGTTTGTAAATACGGGGCAAAATAACCAAACCACGCCCTGCTTAAGTCCAGAGCCAGCTAAATGCCTAAGCACTGGCACAATTATCAAATTATCTCATTATCAAACTATCAAATTCAACATCAAGTTGTTTCCGGAAAAAACGGCTGGTTGTAATATCGTTTCCCCGTTGCTTGATACAAGGCATTGGCCATTGCACCAAAAACTGGCGGAAAGGGCGGCTCACCAAGTCCGGTCGGATCGATGTCGTTTTTGACAAAATGGACATCAATGACTTTTGGTGCCTCGCCGTGACGGATCAGGCGATATTCGTGGAAATTGCTTTGTTGTGGAATCCCTTCTTTAAACGTCAACCCGCTGTACAAAGCGTGACCAATCCCGTCGACCATACCCCCCTCTGTCAGGTTTGCAGCAGCATCCGGATTGATGACAATACCACAATCGACCGCGCAAACAACTTTTTTCACGATGGGTTTGTTTTTTTCCATCTCAACGTCGAGGACAATGGCCACATAAGAGTTGTGGCAGAAATAGGCGGCAACGCCCCTGTGCGCCCCAGTTTTCTTTCCAGTCCAGCCTGATTTATCGCGTACCAGTTCCAGCGCGCCAGCATAGCGGGCCGCATCGTAGTCGTTCTTTTTTCCAACTGGGTTTTCTTTTGCCCGTTTCAACAGATCAAGGCGGAAAGCGATGGGGTCTTTTCCAACAGCCTCTGCGATTTCATCGAGAAATGATTGCTCCGCGGACGCGATGAAATTAGAAGCAGGTGCCCGAAACGCGCCGACAGTGATATTGGTATCGAGTGTCCATTCTTCAGCCAGGTAATTATCTATTGCACCTGCAGGAAAGCGGTCGGCAGCGATGGGGCTTTCCGGAATTCCACCGGCCTTTACATGGAAGCCAATCAAGTTGTTGTTGGCATCCAGCGCAGCCCGGTAGGTAACATAATATGCCGGGCGGTAGCAACCGAATGTCATGTCATCTTCCCGGGAATAAATGAGCTTGACAGGTGCTTTTATGGTTTGTGAAATAACGGCAGCTTCCACCAGGAAGTGGCCGTAAAGCCGCCGGCCAAAACCGCCCCCCATGCGGGTCATTTGAATGTCTATTTTTTCCAGTGGAAGGCCCAGGCGCGTGGAAACACTCTTTTCCATGAATTCCGGCGTTTGAACTGGACCCACCAGCTCGGCAGAATCGTCGGTGACATTTGCAAAGAAATTCATGGGCTCCATGCAATTGTGCGCCAGGAAAGGTGCGGAGTAGTTGCGCTCAAGCACTTTTGCGGCACGTTTAAAAGCCGCTTCCGGGTCGCCGTCTTGTCGAAGCAAAGTAGCTGGCTGGGTCGCTCTTTTTGCCATTTGAACAAAATGGTCGTCGCTGTTTTCCAATCCGCCAGGGGAGGCGATTGGTTCCCATTCCACTTTCAACGCCTTTTTGGCTTGCATGACCTCCCAGGTGCTATTGCCGACGACGACAAGCAGTTCCGCAAACGCGCTGATGTCGCACCATTGCCGCTCGTCCTTTTCATCGTAAGATTTAATGGTAAAAACGGACTTGATACCCGGCATGGCTTTAGCCTCCTTGTCATCGTAAGACTTTAATTTCAGCCCAAAAGCTGGCGGATGCACCATCATGGCAATGAGCATGCCTTCCCGGTGATAATCCAGGCCAAAAAGCGGCTGGCCCGTCACAATTTTGTGGGCGTCCACATTTTTGCGCGAGGTGCCGATAATCTTAAAATCCTTAATGGCTTTTAGCGCCACTTCCGCAGGTACAGGAACCAGGGCCGCAGCAGAAGCCATAGCGCCATAGGTTGCTGATTTTCCGCTGCTTTTATGGTATAGCACACCTTTTTCGGTGGTAACTTCTGCTATTGGAACGCTCCAAGCATTGGCGGCTGCTTGTTGGAGCATCTGCCGCGCGGTGGCACCCGCCATACGCAGCGACTTCCAGCCCTGTCGGATCGCTTGGCTTCCACCAGCTATCTGCCTTGAGAACAGTTGGGTATTGAGCGGTGCTTGTTCCACCAGTACTTGTTGCCAATCTACATCCAGTTCTTCTGCCACGATCATGGGCATCGACGTTTTCACGTTTTGTCCGATCTCGGGATTGGGCGACATGATGGTGACCACCCCGGTATCGCTGATTTTCAAAAAGCCGTTGATTTCGAACCACTCTTTTGGCATGGTGCCCACTTTCTGGCGGCTTGGCATACAGCCAGCCAGCCAATTGAAGCCCAACATCATACCGCCGCTTGCAAGGGCCGAGGTTTTTATGAAGCTGCGCCTATTATAACTTGTCTTAAACGTTGTCATAGTGGATGGGTTTTATTGCTTGGCAGCAGTTTTGATGGCTTTTTTGATGCGGGTATAGGTGCCGCAGCGACAAATATTCCCGTGCATGGCCGCGTCAATTTCTGCGTCGCTGGGGTTTTTATTCGATTGCAACAAGGCGGCTGCCGACATTATCTGGCCTGCCTGGCAGTAGCCACATTGCGGAACATCGTGCTCAAGCCAGGCTTTTTGCACCGGGTGATCGCCGTTTTCCGAGAGCCCTTCGATGGTGGTAATGGACTGGGAGCCGATGCTCGATACGGGCATTACGCAGGATCGCGCCGGGAATTTCCCGACGTGCACGGTGCAGGCGCCGCACTGGGCCATGCCGCAGCCGAATTTAGTGCCGACCAGGTTCAAATGATCCCGGAGTACCCACAGCAGCGGCGTAGCAGGGTCAACTTCTACCTCGCGCATTTTCCCGTTCACTTTAAGCTTGAAATTTGCCATATTGATGATGTAAGTCGTTTTTGAAAACTCTGGAAGGTAATTAGCTGACAATCAGGTCATTTAACCCTGTAGATGGCGCAAATTACTGAAAAGCGGGAATAACTGGGTGGAAATATATTGGTTTTGTTTGTTTTCGAGGCGTGGTACTTGGTGGGCAATTTGGAAGTTTGGAATTGTGGCTTACTTTTGTATTTGGGAATAATTCAATAAAGTTTATCAATTCAAGATTTAATAAGTGAATACAAAGAGCATACCCTCCTCGCTTCAAACTACGAACCTGAATCCCCGCGCACACAACGGACTTTGCCTGAGGATAATGAGAAAACATGGACGAAATGAATGATCACCATCAAAACCTTCACCGCATCCATTGACTGCAACTTAATCGCCGAGCTCGCCAAGCTCCGCATCCTGGTCTTCAGAGACTACCCCGTGGGCAACGACACACAAACAGAACACCTTGAAATACCGCCATTGCTCATCTGCGCCTGATTTCGAAAATATAAAACGTTGTAATGATGATATTCCAGGAAGCATTGTTCAATTAAGCGCCTGCACGGAGTGTGTTAATGCGGACAGAAAATTGATAAATTTTTGGGTATCTCCCATTGTACTTAGCAAAATGCTATGCGCGTATTCGCATCCGAAATGCGTGTATTTCCCAATCCGAGCAGTGGTCAAATCCAGGTCGGAGGAACCCTTGAACCCGGAGCTTTGCTGCGCGTGATCAGCCCGATGGGCAAGATTTTACTGCAGCGCCGGATCCAGCCAGATGAAATCCAAGTGCCGCTCGATTTAAGCAACTTGGCAACAGGGCTTTACAGCATTGAAATGATAGGTGAAAATGGCATTACCACCAAAAAAGTGGTGCTTGAATAGTTAGGTCTTTAACGAATTTAAATTTCGAAAAGCGCAGTTAAGAGGAGGCTGCGCTTTTCGTATTTTAGCCCCGCAGCTTACGCCTTCACCTGCCCGCGCCAACGCTTCATCCCATAATTCACCGACACCATCACCACCAGCCCTATCAGGTAAGAAGCGACAAACATCAGTGTTTCATAGTCGCCTTTTTGGATGGCCTCCTTTTTGGCCGTCAGGCCCCAGAGGTTGACGATGCCTTTTTTGACGAAAAAACGGGATACGAGCATGGAGGCAGACAGGCCCGCTAAATAACCGACGGCAAGGTTGAGCGCTTCGTTGCTGAGGAATTTGAGAAACTTTACCACAATATGAATGATGAATGATGAACGTGGGGTTGGTTTGGGTTTAAAAGGCTATTTTTGTTTTAGATTTGGGTTGGTTGATTTTTGGTTTGCCTTAGTATCCACTGTTTATGGATGGAATATTCTTGGCAAAGGTCGTTTTTCATGCATTAAAACCAATACTTTTTATGAAGCCAGGGTTTTGTTTTTTTGTTTTTACCCTTTCAATTTTCCCATCCCGAAAAAGCTCCATATCTTTAAACCGTCGGCCAAAAGGTTCGTCCTAAATATATTCTAAATCATTTTTCCCATGACAGTCAAAAAAACAAGCCCGCTTTCCATTGCAGCCATTCTTCTGTTATCCGTATTTACCATCCTCTATTCTTGTAAAAAGGACGACAAGTTGGATTGCAGCACCCTAACAGGTGCTACCTTTAGCACCAATGCCGGCAAAATGCAGGCGATTCTGGCCAACAAATGTGCCCTTCCCGCTTGCCACGGAGTTGGTGGCGCTGGCTCGGCGAATTGGACTTACTCCACAGATTACAACAGCATCAAACCGCACTTTGATGGTATGTACGAATCTGTTTTTGTAAATAAAACAATGCCAAAAACGGGGGCTACGCCACTTACCCAGTCAGAATTAGATGCTTTCCAATGCTGGAAGGATTCTGGATTCCCGGAGTAAAAGCATTAACTCAAGGCACTGCGGCTATTAATGGAACAGCGTTGACAATTATTTGGAGCACCTTTGTTTTTCATATAGTGCTGAGTGTTTATTCGCTTTTCAGCAACCGAAGACCCGCACCTCGCGGTATTTTGCCGAAAAACATAGACATGCACCGACATTTCCTGATAATATTCCTGGCTTTATTACTCTTTTCCAACCTAAACGCCCAGCAGCAAAACATCTCCAACGGCATTGTTTTCGAAGGAGAACCTTTCATCGCTGTAAACCCGAGCAACCCGCAAAACATCGTGGTGGCATGGATGGGCTTTGTGCTGGGCAACAACCAGCGGCTGAGCATTAAGGTGCGTTCAAGTTTTGATGGCGGAACGACTTGGAAGCCTATTGTTGTCATGCCGCATATTGTAGCAGCCTATAAATCGGCCGACCCATCCATGGTGTTTGACCAGAACGGCAACTTGTTCCTTAGCTATATCGACTACCAGGAAAGCCCCAGTGGCGGCGGGGTTTACCTGTTCAAATCGACACCCATGCGCGTCAACGACGACTCGCAAGCCAACGGAAAAATGCAAGACCTTGTCTGGGGCGATTTTGATTACGATGGCGCTTTGGTTATCTCTTGGCGCGATCGCAGGAATGCTATCGGCACGGGCTATGCCACGGCTTCTGAATTTTACGCCGCCTACCGACCCAAGAATTCGCCTAATTTTAATGCAAATTTCAGGTTGAGCGACATTCCGGTTGCCTATAATAACATCCTGGCCCAAAGTGGCAATGACTTTATGGGCATTGAACTGAGCCGGGATACCATTAGCGCCGTTTGGGCCAATACGCGGGATGGATCGCTGGATGTGTGGTTTGTGCGGGTCGCCGCGCTGAGCGGTCAGATGTCGGCAATATCCATGCTGGCGGGAGAATCCGAGGCATTGAACATTTATCCCCTTCCTTCGAGCGGGGTTTTCAATGTAACCTTGACCACACAGGAAGCCATAAGCGCCCTTTATGTGTATGATGCACAGGGCAATGAAATACTTAGAACATTTCCAGATGCTCCCAATGTTGCGATTGACCTTACTAAGTTTCCGACCGGTTATTATCCCATTCGAATTGAAAGCAAAGGATTGGTCTATTCCAGATTACTGCTACGCTAAACCTAACAAGTGCAACAATATCCATGGCGCTTCGGCAACGAATTCAAAGAAGTGCTCAACAAAGTGGCGGTTCGGCATTTATTTGAATTCAAGATGCCAGACAAGACAATTAAACTCGATCTGGAATTTTTGCAAAGAATGCAGTTTCAATATACGGAGCCCTAAAAGCATATTGATCCAGCACTGATGTCTTATCATGCTGTCCTTTGCGAACAGCCGCCGTACTTTCGCCGACCATCATGACAAGCGAACAACAACAACAACATTTTCAAAAACTACTCGACCTGCTTCGGCAGGAAAAAGAAGCCGACCACCGCTCCTTCCTGCAATTGGTTCGGGAAAACCCGCTTTCGGCCAGGGTGGAACAAGGCTATACCTGGTATCCATTGAATGTGCTCAATACTGGTTTTGCACTCGGTGATAAGGCTTTTGTCGTCGTGGAGCGAACCACCCACCTCAATGAACCCCACCAACTTCGCGCCGGCCAAGCCATAAGCTTGTTCACCAATGCTGTCAACGAAGATCAGCCGGAAAAACAAGGTGTGATCAACTACGTGGAACGCAACCGCATGAAAATCATCCTCAATGCCCGCGATGTGCCAGACTGGCTCAATGCCGGGCACCTTGGTGTTGATATGCTGTTCGACGACCGCAGTTACCGCGAAATGGAACGGGCACTTGAAGCCGTAATGAAAGCACGCGGCGATCGGCTTGCCGAACTAAGGGGCGCATTGTGCGCTACCCCACCCCAGAATAAAGGAAATCAGCACCACGACATTTCCTTGATACCCAGCGAAGTAGCCCCGCATTTAAATGATTCCCAGCGCCATGCCGTTAAATCCATACTCCAGAACCGGGATGTGGCCATCATCCACGGTCCGCCCGGTACAGGTAAAACCACCACCCTGGTAGCTGCCATCAAGGAACTCACCCAAACCGAAAGCACCGTACTGGTGGCCGCGC
>Ga0335394_10008365_pt1 | contig 11675 bp, 8 predicted proteins | sample MAT03_FD_205741 | JGI IMG/M metagenome (GOLD analysis project Ga0335394, IMG submission 205741) | Freshwater microbial communities from Lake Fryxell liftoff mats and glacier meltwater in Antarctica - MAT-03 (spades assembly) (version 2) ... | reverse complement strand
CATCGACGCCGCTTACGCCTGTGGCGCCACCGACTACCTGGCCAAGCCCGTCAACGGCGCCTTGCTGGGCCACCGCGTGCGCCAGCTGCTGCACGCCGCGCAGGCGCAGCAGGCTCTGCATACCGCACAGGCCAGCCAGGCCGCCATGATCGACGCCATCCCCGACACGCTGATGCGGCTGGACGCCGATGGCAGCATGCTGCCGCTGCAGGTGGCCGGCGCCGGCCCGTCCCCGCAGCCGGGGCAGACGCTGCGCAACACCTATCCAGGCCCGGTGGCCGAACGCCTGCAGGCGGGTCTGGCGCAGGCCCTGGCCGGCGCCGGCGTGCAGGACTGCGAGTTCTGGCTCGACGGCAACCACGGCGGCGGCATCGGTGGCACCGGCGCTGGCACTGGCACCGGCCCGGGCCCCGGCCGCCGCGACTTCATCGCCCGCATCGCCCGTGTCGGCCCGACGCAGGCACTGTGCCTGCTGCGCGATGTGTCGGACCGCCAGCGCGCTGCGCACCGCATCGCGCGCCTGGCGGCCTACGACAGCCTGACCGGCCTGCCCAACCGCGACAGCTTTGCACAGCGCCTGTCGCGCGAGATCCAGCGTGCATCCTGGAACGGCACCCGCCTGGCCACGCTGTTCATGGACCTGGACGGTTTCAAGCACGTCAACGACATGCTGGGTTTCGAGGCCGGCGACACCGTGCTGCGCGCCGCCGCCGACCGGCTGCGCACGGCGCTGCGCCCGTCCGACGTGCTGGGCCGCGGCGACGACGCTGCCGCGCCGGGCCAGATCGACGTGGCGCTGGTCGCTGCCGGCGACGCCCGCGGGGCCCACGACAGCCGGTACAGCGACCAAGACGCCCAACTCGCCCGCCTGGGCGGCGACGAGTTCACGACCCTTCTGCTGGACCTGGGCGACCCCGGCCATGCGCTGGCCGTGGCGCGTCGCATCGCCGAGCAGATGCGCAAGCCCTTCGTGGTCGGCGACAGCGAACTGCAGCTTTCGGCCAGCATCGGCATCGCCGTCTACCCCGACGACGGCACCGATGCCGCCACCTTGCTGCGCCATGCCGACGCCGCGATGTCGCATGCCAAGGCCCAGGGCCGCAACAACTGCCAGTTCTACAGCGCGGCGCTGAGCGAAACCGCGCGTCAGCGCAGCGCCATCGAGCGAGAAATGCGGCTGGCGCTGGCCGAGGGCCAGTTCGAGCTGGCCTTCCAGCCCCAGTTCAACGCCGCCAGCGGCATGATGTGTGCGGTCGAGGCGCTGCTGCGCTGGCAGCACCCGCAGCGCGGGCTGCTGCCGCCGCTGGCTTTCACGCCGATGGCCGAAGAAAGTGGCCTGATCGTGCCGATCGGCCACCATGCATTGCGCCTGGCCTGCAACGCAGCGGCAGGCTGGGCGGCAGCGGGCCACCCGGTGCGGGTGGCCGTCAACCTGTCGCCGCTGCAGGTCAAGGACCCCGACCTGGTGCAGGTCGTGACCGAGACCCTGGCGCGCACCGGCCTGGCACCGCAGTGGCTGGAACTGGAACTGACCGAGGCCGCCCTGGCCGAGGACGACCCCATCGTGGTGGCGGCGCTGCATGCGCTGCGCCGCCTGGGCGTGGAATTGACGCTGGACGACTTCGGGGTCGGCTATTCGTGCCTGCAATACCTGAACCGGCTGCCGCTGACGCATCTGAAGATCGACCGCAGTTTCGTCGCCCGGCTGCCGGGCAGTGCGGACAGCGCGGCGGTCGTCAGCGCCATCGTGGCCATGGCCGCCAGCCTGAACCTGCGCGTCACCGCCGAGGGCGTGGAAACCGCCGAACAGGCGCGTGCGCTGGTGGCGATGGGCTGCCAGGGGCTGCAGGGCTTCTGGGCTGGCCCACCGACCACCGCCACGCAGGTGGCCCGACTGCTGGCCGCCGCGCCACGGCTGGCCCTGCCCCAGACCAACGACGTTCCAACCACACCCCCACCGCCCGCGGTGGCACCTGAAAAAGGCCTGCCGTGATGAAGCGCTACGACGAGACCCAAAGCGAGAGTGCAGCCCTGCTGCGCCTGGTGCTGACACGCATGGCACAGCACGACGCGCCTTTCCATCCGTTCACATTCGCAGTTTGGTACGAACACCTGGGCGGCATCAACCCGCGGCTGAGCCAGGCCATCGAGCACCAGATGAAGGTCGAGCCGCGGCTGTCCGACGCCAGCCTGCGCCGCATCTACACCGCGCATGTGGCCGACCTCGACCCGGCTGCCGCCGAGCGCGCCAGCCAGGGCCTGCACCGCGTGATGCAGTCCATGGCCGATGCCGCGGCGCGCACCGGCAGCACGGCCGGCGACTTCAACGCCCAGCTCGGTGAACTGGGCCAGGCGCTGGGCCGGCAGGACAGCGCCGGCGCGCCAGCGCCCGAACTGGCCCTGCGCATGAACGACGCCCGGTCCAGCACCGCGCGCATGCAGGCCGCGGTCGACGCCTTGCAGCAGCAGGTCGCCGCCAGCCGCGGCGAAATCGACAAACTGCGCAGCGATCTCGAGCGCACGCGGGAAGAGTCGCTGCTGTGCCCGTTGAGCAAGGTGCTCAACCGCAAGGGCTTCGACCACCGCCTGCACGCGCTGCTGAACGGCCCGGCCACATCTGCAGCCAGCGGCGGTGCCTGCCTGGTGATGATCGACATCGACCACTTCAAGAAGGTCAACGACACCCACGGCCACCTCGTCGGCGACCGCGTGCTGGAGGCCATGGGCGAAGTGCTGCGCACCGCCGTCACCGACCCCGGCGCCGCCACCGCGCGCTATGGCGGCGAGGAATTCGCCATCCTGCTGCCGGGCCAGTCGGTCGCACGCGCGGTCGAACTGGCCGAAGCCGTGCGCGAAGGCGTCAAGCGCATCCGTGTGCGACAGCGCGGCACCGAGAAGATCGTGCTGACGGTCACCGTGTCGGCCGGCGTGTCCGGTGCGCAACCCGGCGAAGAGGCCACGGCCCTGATCGCGCGCGCCGACGCCGCGCTGTACCGCGGCAAGAACGCCGGGCGCGACCGGGTCGTGGTGGGCTGAAGCGGCCTGGCCGGCAACGCCGGCTGATGCAAGGGCCTGGCCCCGCGGTGCGGACGTGGGTCGGCGGACCCGTGTCCAGCACACGTTCTGTGACAGCCGTAACCCGGCTGGCGTGCAGAACACCCTCAACTCCTTGCGCTGGCGTCCGATACCCCAGACATCGACCTCAAGGATCGTCCATGTCCCCCAAGCCATCCCACCCCAGGCACCGCCGGCAGCAGACCGCGCAGGCCCGCGCTCACGGCTTCACGCTCATCGAAGTGATGATCACAGTGGCCATCGTGGGCATCCTGGCCTCGGTGGCGCTGCCGGCTTACAGCGACTACGTGATCCGCGGCAAAGTGCCGCAGGCCACGTCGCGGCTCTCGGGCTTGCAGGTGCAGATGGAGCAGTACTTCCAGGACAACCGCACCTATCTCGGCGCCCCTGGCTGCACTGCGGACACCGCCAGCAACCGCGACTTCAACTTCTCGTGCAGCGCCCAGACCGCCGGCGCCTACACGCTGCAGGCCGTCGGCAAGGCCTCGATGGCCGGGTTCACCTACACGGTCAATCAGCAGAACGTGCGTGCCACGGGGGCAGTGCCCACGGGCTGGGAGGCGCCGGTCCCCAACACCTGCTGGGTCACGCGCAAGGGCGGGGTGTGCTGATGAACCGCCAGCGCCAGCGCGGGCTCACGCTGATCGAACTGCTGGTGGGCATGACCATCATGGCCCTGCTGATGGTGATGGCCGCGCCGAGCCTGGGTGACGTGCTCACCAACATGCGCTTGCGCAACACGGCCGAGGCCCTGGGTGCCTCGCTGCAGTTCGCCAAGGGCGAGGCCGTGGCACGCAATGCGCGCGTGCGCTTCCAGCTCACCAGCGCGCTGGACGACACCTGCACGCTGAACGCGGCCGGGCCGCACTGGGTCGTGAACATCGATCCCGGCGCCAGCGCCAACGCCGTCGAGGGCGAGTGCGGTGCGGCGCTGTCCGATACCGTGGCGCCGCGCCTGCTCAGCCGCCACGACGCGCGCGAGAACGGCGCAGCCACCGTCATCGAAGCGTCGGCCGCCACCCTGGTCTTCAACGGGCTCGGCCGCGTCACGCCGGTGCCGGCAGGGGAGATCGGCTTCGACGTGCGCAGCGCCAACGAGGTCGAATGCGTGGCCAACGGCGGCAGCCGGAGCTGCATGCGCGTGCTCGTCTCGGCGATGGGCCAGATCCGGGTATGCAACCCGGCCGTGGCGGCGCCTCACCCGGGAGCCTGCTGATGCGTACCCCAGCCCGCCATCGATTCAAGCCCCGACCGAAGGGTCGCGTCGCGCGCGGGCTGGTGCTGATCGATGTGCTGATTGCCATGCTGGTGTTCTCGATGGGGGTCCTGGCCATCATTTCGCTGCAGGCTGTGGCCATTCAGCAGTCCAGCCAGGCCATGTACCGTGCCAACGCGACGATGCTGGCCAACGCCCTCATCAGCCGGATGTGGCTGACGGACCGGCAGGTCGCCACGCTGTCGGGCACCTATGCCACCGGCGGCACCGGCTACGAGGCGTGGCTGGCCGACGTCACCGCGGCGCTGCCCGGTGCGGCGGACAACCCTCCCACGGTCACCGTGCAGTCGGTGCCCGGCGGGGCCGGCGGCGCGCCCACCGCGCGCGTGACGGTGCTGCTGCAGTGGAAGCCGGTGTCTGCGGCAGCAGCCGAAGCGCCGAATCGCCTGACCATGGTGACGCAGCTGCGGTGATGTCCATGCGGCGCCACGCCCCTGTCCCGCAGCCGCAGCGCCTGAAGGCGCAGCGCGGCGTGTCGCTGATCGAGCTCATGGTCGGACTCGTGCTCGGCATGCTGTCCATCCTGATCGTGCTGCAGGTGTTCCAGCAGTCCGATGGCGCCAAGCGCAGCGCGCTCGGCGGTGACGACGCGCAGAACAGCGGCGCACTGGCGCTGACGCTGTTGCAGCGGGACCTGCGGCAGGGCGGCTATGGCACCGGCGCGTTCCAGATCATGGGCTGCGACATCCTGCTTCCGAGCGGGCGGACCTTGTCGAATCTGGCGCCCGTCACCATCAATCACGCCGACATCCCCGATGGCGACACCGGCACCGACACCTTGCTTGTGGTGTACGGGACATCGGCCGGCGCTCCGGAGGGCTCACGCATCCTCGCCCAGCCGGCCGCGGCCACCTACAGCGTGACCGCGCCGACCTCGTTCGCGGTCGGCGACTTCGTGCTCGCCTCGCCGGTGGCGCGGCCTGCGCCTTGCGCGCTGCAGTTGACCACGGTGACCGCCGTGGTGTCGCCGAGCCCACCCAACGTGTCCGTCACCGCCGGCGTGGCAGGCATGGCCAACGGCCGCCTGTACAACCTGGGCGCCGCGCCGCGCATGCTGGCCTACGCGGTGCGTTCGCAGCAGCTGACGGTGTGTGACCTGCTGGCGAACGACTGCGCCGACGCGGCCGTGGTGGACGACCCGTCGATCTGGGTGCCCGTGGGCAGCCAGATCGTGAGCCTGCGCGCCCAGTACGGACGCGACACCTCGGGCCCGCCGATGGACGCCGTCGTCGACGTCTTCGACCAGCAGGCGCCGACCACGGCTTGCGCCTGGATGCGTGTATCGGCACTGCGCCTGGCCATCGTGGCGCGCAGCCCGCAGCAGGAGCGCGATGCCGTCAGCACCGCGTCGCCGGCCTGGGCAGGGTCGGCGCAGGCGCCGATCGACCTCAGTGACCTGGCCGACTGGCAGAACTTTCGCTACCGCGCCTTCGAGAGCCTGGCGCCACTGCGCAACATGACCTGGCGCGAGGGGACCCCGGGATGCTGACCGCACGCCGCCAGACCCCGCCGCTGCGCCGCCGCCGTGCTGCGCCCGCTTCGCGCGGCGTGGCGCTGATCACGGCGCTGATCGTGCTCGTCGTCATGACGCTGGCCGGCCTTGCGATCGTGCGGTCCACCCTCACCAGCACGCGCATTGCCGGCAATCTGGCCTTCCAGCAGGCGGCCACGCAGTCGGCCGATGTGGGCATCGAAGCCGCTGTCGCCTGGCTGGAGAACAACAACACCGGCACCCGGCTGCATGGCCACATCGACATCGGCGGCGGCGAGCTGGTGGGCTATTTCGCCAGGCGTGACGACCCGGCAGCGGGCCAGTCCTGGCAGGCGTACTGGGACGGCGCCATCGCCACCACGGCACGCGTCAACGTGCTGGTGCCCGATGGCGCCGGCAATCAGGTGCGCTGGGTGGTGCACCGTCTGTGCAACGCCGTCGGCGACCCGGTGAGCGGTGCGGGCTGCGAGGCGTCGCCCGAGCTCAGCGGCGGCGAGTCCGGCAGCAAAGGCGCCGGGGTGGTGGGCCTGCTGACCGAGGCGCAGCGCTACTACCGCATCACGGCACGTGTGGATGGACCGCGCAACACCGTGAGCTTCGTGCAGGTGATCGTCGCGATCTGACGCTGCGGCCCGCATGCACAGTCCCCAGCACCACGCCAGACGATCGACAGGAGTACCGACATGAACCGAGCCGCCCGATCCCCGTTCACGGCCATGGGCCGCCTGGTCTGGTGGCTGCTGTTGGCCACCGCGCTGCTGGGCCACCCGTTCGCCGCCAGCTCGTCCACGGTGGACATCAGCACCACGCCGCTGGCCAATTCCACGGCCAGCGTGGTCAAGCCCAACCTGATGTTCATCCTGGACGATTCGGGCAGCATGGACTGGGACTTCATGCCGGACTGGGCCAATGACAACTTGTGCCGCGCCGCCGGCGCCACCAACCTGAACAGCGGCACCTGGGACCGCGCCTGCTGCCAAGCCACCGCCAACAACAGCAGCAGCGGCAGCAGTGCCTGCTACGCCAACGCCGGCCGCCGCGGGCACCCGCCGTTTCATGCCGCAGCCTTCAACGGCGTGGCCTACAACCCGGCGGTGCGCTACCAGCCGCCGGCCAACGCCGACGGCAGCAGCCGTCCCAGCATGAGCTCGGCGCAGACCGGCAACTGGGGCGTGGTTCCCAGCGATGCCTACGGCGTGCAGAACACGACGGCCTATACCGCGGCAAACATCGACCTGCGCACGCAGTTTCCGGATCTGGAGTGGTGCACCGACGCCACCTTTTCGGACTGCCTGCGCAACGGCAACTACGTGCTGCCCGGCACGGTGGGCGGCAAGATCTACACCTTTTTCAACGCCGCATTCGGCACCGGCAGCGGGCTGATCGCCATCGGCGCACCCGACAGCGCCAGCACCCAGACGCGCAGTTTCGGCCCGCACTATTACCGCGTCGTGGCCGGCGAATGGTGCACCTCTGACAACCTGCGCAACTGTGCCTATGCGCCGTCGGCCACGCACACGGTGCCAGCGCCGCTGCGCTGGTGCAACAGCGACGTGAACGCGCGTGCCGCGGCGCCCGCGGCCAATTCGTGCCAGGCCCTGCGCACCAATACCTACACGCAGGCGCGCTACCCGACCAAGGTCATCAGCCCGGGTACCGGCGTCATCGCCGCCAACCCTGCCCGCGCCATCTTCACCGTCAGCCTGAGCGGGACCTGCAACGACGGCAACCGCCCCACGTTCAGCGACATCAGGGTCAATGGGGTGAACCTGCTGAGTGCCAGCACAACGATGGGCTCCACGGTCAACCCCAACAACGTGGCCGACAGCCTGCGCGCCGGCATCAGCGGTGGCGGCTCCGCATATGCCGTCGCGCGGCTCAACGCCACCGTCACCATCACCGCACCGTTGGCGGCCGGTGCCATCACCCATACGGTGAGCTTTACGCGCGCGCAGTCCAACAGCTGCAATGTGAATTTCAGCCCCGCGTCCGTGGCGTTCTCCGGCTATATCGCTCCCATACCGGCGACGCAGGCCGGTTTCCCGGGTTCTTTCGAGCGCGTGGACATCATCCCCGCGGTCACCAGCTACCCCAAGTCGGGGTCGCGCACCGACTGCGCCGGCACCACCTGCACCTACAGCGAGGAGATGACCAACTTCGCGAACTGGTTCGCCTACTACCGCACGCGGATGCAGACCATGAAGTCCGGCGCGAGCGTGGCCTTCGCTGCGGTGGACGACCGGTTTCGCGTCGGCTTCTACACGCTGAACAACACGTCCGCCGGCAACTATCGCAACCTCGACACCTTCAGCGGCACGGCAAAGGACAACTGGTTCACCAGCCTGCGCGGCGCGCGCCCCAGCGGTGGGACGCCGCTGAAGACGGCGCTGTCGACGATCGGCCGCCTTTATGCCGGCAGGCTCAACGGCAACAACCTGCGCGGCACCACGGTGCAGGACCCGATGCAGTTCTCCTGCCAGCAGAACTTCACGCTGCTGTCCACCGACGGCTACACCAACGAGACGGGCACGCCGCGGCAGATCGACGGCAGCACCGCCATCGGCAACCAGGACGCGAGCTTGCCGCGGCCGTTCCGCGACGGGCTGGGCGCCAGCAACACGCTGGGCGACATCGCTGCGTACTACTACGCCACCGACATCCGTGACGCGGCGCACGCCAACTGCACCAGCGGCAGCTCGGGCGCGAACGTGTGCGCCAACAACGTGCCGATCAGCGGCACCGACACCGCCACCCACCAGCACATGACCACCTTCACGCTCGGGCTGGGCGTGTCGGGCTTCATGCAGTTCCGGCCCGACTACCGCACCGCCACCAGCGGCGACTACTTCGATGTCGCCAATGGCAGCACGGTGAATCTGGCCGCCGGCGTCTGCACCTGGCTGACCAGCGGCAACTGCGAGTGGCCCATCCCCGTCAACAACGACCAGACGGCCGTGGACGACCTGTGGCACGCCGCGGTGAACGGGCGCGGCACCTACTTCAGTGCCAGCGACCCGAACTCGCTGTACACCGGCCTGACCGGCGCGCTGGCCGAACTGGACAAGAAGGTCGGCGCCGCCGCCGCCGCCACCACCAGCAACCCGAACGTGTCCGCGGGCGACAACTTCGTCTTCATCTCCAACTACACCTCCGGCGAGTGGAGCGGCGAATTGCTGGGCAAGCAGATCAACCTGACCACCGGCATGGTCGAGGACAACCCCAGCGACTGGTCGGCGCGCAGCCGGCTGGAGGCCAACACCGCGCGCACGATTTACATGTTCCAGCCGGCCGCCAGCAACGGCCTGGCAAGTTTCGACTGGACCAACGTGCAGGCCGCCGGGTTGGGCAGCTTTTTCCAGACGCCGCACATCAGCAGCGGTGCGGCAGGGCTGTCCCAGTTCTGCACCCTGGGCTCGACCTGCCTGACCGCCGATGCCAGGGCCGCCGCCCCGGGCCAGGCACTCGTCGCCTACCTGCGTGGCGGGCGCACCAACGAAGGCACCGATCTGGAGACCGGCAAGTCCTTCCGCCAGCGACCGTACCTGCTGGGCGACATCGTCAATTCCGAGGCGGTGTACGTGCGCCAGGCGACCTTCAACTACAACGACCCCGGCTATTCCGGCTTCAAGTCCAGCACCGCCAGCCGGCGCCCGATGGTGTACGCCGGCGCCAACGACGGCATGCTGCACGCCTTCGACGCGCAGACCGGCGACGAACTCTGGGCCTACGTGCCCACCATGGTCATCCCGCGCCTGTACCGGCTGGCCGACAAGAGCTATGGCACGCGCCACAACTTCTATGTCGATGCCACGCCCGTGACGGGTGACGTCTCGATCAGCGGGCAGTGGCGCACGCTGCTGGTCGGCGGCCTGGGTGCGGGCGGCCGCGGCTACTACGCGCTGGACGTGACCGACCCGGAGAACCCCAGGGCGCTGTGGGAGTTCACGCACGTCAACCTGGGCCTGAGCTTCGGCCGTGCCGAGATCACCAAGCTGGCCAATGGCACCTGGGTCGTGATCGTCGGCTCGGGCTACAACAACACGCTGCCGGGTGACGGCGCGGGCCGGCTGTTCGTCATCGACGCCGCCACCGGCGCCCTGCTGCAGACCATCGTGGCGCAGGATGCCGTCAACATCGGCCCCGGCAGCGCCGGCCTGGCGCATATCCGTGCCTGGGCCGACCAGGCCGAGCTGGACAACACGGTCAAGCGCGTCTATGGCGGCGACAACGCGGGCAACCTGTGGCGCTTCGACGTCAACAACGTGCTGCCACAGGCCGCGACGCGCCTGGCCACGCTGCGCGGCAGCGGCGGCCAGCCGCAGCCTGTGACCTCGCGACCCGAACTCGGCGATGCCGCCGGCACCGCCATGGTCTTCGTCGGCACCGGGCGGTACATGGGGGTGAGCGATCTGGTGGACACGCGGCCGCAGACCATCTACGGCATCAAGGACGGGTTGACGAGCACCGGCTGGGGCAATCCGCGCGCGCAGGGCAGCTTCGTGGCGCAGACCTTGACCAGCGGGTCCTGCCCGGCCAACTCGTCGGCCTGCACCGTGGGCGAGACAGTGCGCATCGGCAGCGGCAACAACGTCAACCTGGCCACTCATGCAGGCTGGTATGTCGACCTGCCCATCTCCAGCGAGCGCTCGACCAACGACCCGCAACTGGCCTTGGGCACGCTGGTGGTGACGACCAACGTGGTCGAGAGCAGCGCCTGCACGGCAGGCGGCTACAGCTACATCAACTTCTTCGACTACCGCTCCGGCGCGCCTGTGAGCACGGCCACCGGCGTGGCCAGCGCACTGCTGGGCAACGCGCTGGCCACCCGACCGACGGTGGTGCGGCTGCCCTCGGGCAAGATCGTCAGCATCACGCGCCTGTTCGATGACACGACGACGGTGCGACAAGTGCCTGTGCCGCCGACCACCGGTGTGACGCGCCGGCTGTCGTGGCGCGAACTGGCCACCGAGCAGTGACGATGCCGGCCAGGGCGCCTGGGCCGTGCCTGCCGCACGGTGCGCGTGTCCCACCCGGGATGCGCGTCGCGCCCGGCACGCGCAGCCCGCGCGCGGTCGCGGTCGCCGCCGCGCTTTTGCTGCATGCGGCGGTGACGCTGGCGCTGGCCTTGAACACGGTCGACCCGGCGCCGTCGGGGGGCGCGCGGGGTATGGCCGCCGCCGCGGCAGAAGGCCCCGCGGTGCTGTGGGTGCGGTGGTACCCGCCTGATGCCGGGCCTGCACCCGCACCCGCACCCGCAGCCCTGCCCGCAGCCCTGCCCACTTTGGCAGGCCCGACAACGCCGTCGGCCGATGCGGCCCAGCCGGCCGCCGGCGGAGCCTGGCGCCAGGGCGATCTGGTGCGCGCGGGCGAGCGCCTGCAACTCGACTACCCCGACATCGAGATCCCGATGCCGGGTCTGCATCTGGTGCTCGACCTGCGGCTGGACGCTGCGCGTCAGGTCGTCACCGTCTCCGGCCCGGACCAGGGCCTGCGCGGAGTCGTGCGCCAACACGCAGAACAGGCCCTGCTCGGCGCGGCACTGGCCGACCTGCCCGGGGCCCAGGCGCAGCGCGTGTGCCTGCACATCAGCCTCGATCCGAACGCGGGGACGGTGCAATGGCAAGCGCTGCTGCCGCCGCGGGACCACACCCGGACGTGCCCGCTGCGTGTGGCTGCGTCGGCGATTGCACATCGCACATCGCACACCGGACATCACCACCAAGACAGCGGCGAGCCGAAGACCGCTGCGAACGGCAAGCGCACGGGGTGAGCCGCGCCGCCGGCCCGGCCGCCCGACGTGTTCAGCCGCTGGAGGCAGGGCGCGCCGCCGGC
>Ga0335394_10008364_pt1 | contig 11675 bp, 8 predicted proteins | sample MAT03_FD_205741 | JGI IMG/M metagenome (GOLD analysis project Ga0335394, IMG submission 205741) | Freshwater microbial communities from Lake Fryxell liftoff mats and glacier meltwater in Antarctica - MAT-03 (spades assembly) (version 2) ... | reverse complement strand
ACCCGACGGAGCACCCGGAGGAGCACCGAAGCCCCCGCCACCCGACGGAGCACCTGGCGGAGCGCCGAAGCCGCTCGCCTGTGCCGGCGGAGGCGCACCGAACCCGCCACCTGCTGGCGGAGGCGCGCCGAACCCGCCACCTGCTGGCGGAGGCGCACCGAACCCGCCACCTGCTGGCGGAGGCGCACCGAACCCGCCACCAGCCGGCGGCGGCGCACCGAATCCACCACCACCCGCTGGCGGCGGCGCACCGAATCCGCCACCCGCTGGCGGCGGCGCACCGAATCCGCCACCACCCGCTGGCGGCGGCGCACCGAATCCGCCACCACCCGCTGGCGGCGGCGCGCCGAATCCACCCGCTGCTGGCGGTGAGCCAGCCGGCGCGGTGCCTGGCGGCGGCGTCATCGGGCCGAGCATGGTCGCTTGGAACGCCATGTTCTGCTTGGGTTCGGGCGCTGCGGCCGGAGGCGCAGCGGCAGGCGGCGGCAGTGCCGCGCCTGGGCCCTGAGGCTTTGGTGGCGTCACGCCAGACATCATCATCGTGCCTTTGAACTTCGAGGCAGCGACCTTGGGACCAGCGGCTTTGAGCTCGGTGCCACACGCGACACAAGCGGTCGCTTCGTCGGTGTTCGGCTTTCCGCAGTTCGGACAGAAGACGGTCACGGGAATCCCTCCGCCGCCGAGCGTGAGCCGTAGCGCCACGCCCGTCACGGCATTCATGCGTCCACCTCGGGTGCGGAGAACCCCCCCCTCCGCGGACGAGCGGCCCGCACCGTATCGGAGAAGAACGGCGGAGGGAAGCGCGATCGTCGCGTCGACGCCACGCAGCATCTCCTGCACATCGAGCGGCGCTTTCTGCGACCCACTTTTCGCGTGCGCTACTGCGCGTGTCACACCGCCCCGTTCGAGCTTGACATCGACGGGATCGCAGCCTAGCGTCCCGCCGCCCGCCCCGCCCCATCTCGCGGAATTCGCTGCATTTCAGCCTTCCTCGCGTTCGGGCGTGCGTGACGCGGGCACACCGTCATGCCGTTCCAGCTAACCCCCGAACGCGAGAAGTACGCCGACGAACTCTTCACCCGCTACCCGACCAAACGGGCGGCGTGTCTCCCGCTGCTCCACGTCTGCCAAGAGCAGAACGGCTGGATCAGCGAAGACGTAATCGAGTTCGCGGCCACGCGTCTCGGTCTCTCGACGGCGCAGGTGAAGGGCGTCGTCACTTTCTACACGATGTTTCACCAGCGTCCGGTGGCGCCGAACGTCGTGTGGGTCTGTCGCACGCTGTCGTGTGAGATCCGCGGCGCGAAGGTAATCCAAGAGCACCTCGAGAAGCGCCTCGGCTGCCACGTCGGCGGGACCAGCAAGGACGGCAAGTTCTCACTGCTCAAGGCGGAGTGCCTCGCTGGCTGCGGTCAAGCGCCGATGATCCAGCTCAACGACGAGCTGCACGAAAATCTCACGCTCGCGGAGCTCGATCGCATCCTCGATGCGGTCGCCGCGAAGACCCCCGCGATCGCCTCGCCTTCATCGAGCGTTGCAGCGTCGCACACGCCCGCAACGAGCGTCGCCGCGGCGCAGTCCGCTCCGTCTCACGCGCCAGAGTCCACCGAGGCGAAGGAGTAACCGCCATGCCCGAGATCGACACGACGCGCTTTCTCACCGACCGCTACGACCTCGTCGATAGCCACACATACTCCGTCGCCGAAAAGGCCGGCGCATACACCACCGCGCGCAAGGTCCTGACGACCGTGCAGCCCGACGCCATCAAGGCCGAGGTGAAGGCCGCCAACATCCGCGGCCGCGGCGGCGCAGGCTTCCCTGCTGGCGTGAAGTGGGGCTTTCTCCCGCCAAAGGATCCGAACAAGGTCGTCTACCTCGTCATCAACGCGGACGAGGGCGAGCCCGGCACCTTCAAGGACCGCACGATCATGGAGAAGGATCCGCATCGCCTGCTCGAGGGATGCATCATCACCATGCGCGCGATCGGCGCCCACGTGACGTACATCTACGTGCGCTGCGAGCTCGTCACCGCGATCAAGCGGCTCGAGCAAGGCATCAAAGATCTGCGCGCGCGCGGCATCCTCGGGAAGCGCCCGTTCGGCATCGACCACGCGATGGACATTCACGTTCATCTCGGCGCTGGCGCGTACATCTGCGGCGAAGAGACCTCGCTGCTCAACTCGCTCGAGGGTCTGCGCGGTGAGCCGCGCCTCAAGCCGCCATTCCCCGCCGTCTCGGGCGCCTTCGGCATGCCGACCATCGTCAACAACGTCGAGACGATCGCCGCGGTGCCCGACATCCTGAAGATCGGCGGCGCTGAGTGGTCTGCGCTCTCGCGCCTCCCGAACGACGGCGGCACGCGCCTCTACGGCGTGTCCGGCCACGTGAAGAAGCCGCACGTCTTCGAGGGCCCGGTCGGCCTCACGCTGCGCGAGATGATCGATCGCTGCGGCGGCATGCTCGACGAGAGTCGCCCGCTCAAGGGAGTGATCCCCGGCGGCTCGTCGACGCCGGTGCTGCGCCCCGAAGATCTCGTGAACGCGCCCGACGCCGCGCATCCGCTCCACGCGTGGCACGGCAAGTCGCACATCGACGTCCCGATGGGCGTCGACACGATGCGCGGCCTCGGCACGATGCTCGGCACCTGCTGCGCGATCGTGATGGACTCGTCAGTCAACATGGTGGAAGCGGCGCGCAACCTCATGCGCTTCTACCACCACGAGTCGTGCGGGCAGTGCACCCCGTGCCGCGAGGGCACCGGCTGGCTCTCGGAGATCTGCGATCGCCTCATCGATGGCAGCGCCACCGAGGCGGACGTCGACCTCTTGGTCGAGGTCTCGAACAACATGATGGGCAACACGATTTGCGCGCTCGCCGACGGAACCGCGATGCCGATGCTCGCCTTCGTCCGCAAGTTCCGCGGTGAATTCCTCGAGGCCGCGCGCAATGGCGGCGTCAAGGATGGACGGCTCGACCTCGCCGTCGCACCGCTCCTGAAGGGCAGGGCGGCGTGAGCGGTTCGGGCGAGCTCGTCTTCTGGTTCGCGGCGGTCCTCGCCGTATTGTCCGCGGTCGCGACGGTGGCGATGCGCAGCGCGATCCGCTCCGCGGTCGGGCTGCTGTTCCACATCATCGCGCTCGCCGGCATGTACCTCGTACTGCACGCGCATCTGCTCGCGGCGATCCAGCTCATCGTCTATGCCGGCGCCGTCGTCGTGCTCTTCGTGTTCGTCATCATGATGATCGGCCCGTCCGCCGAGCACGCGCAGAACCAGCGCGGCCTACTGATACGCACGGCCTCTGGCGGCCTGATGGCGCTCGTCATGGGCGCGCTCAGCTTCGCGCTGATCGAATACGCGCCGCCGATGCTCGCTGGCGTGACGCCGTGTCCGCCGGGCTCGGGCGCCGAGTGCGGTCAGTTCGGCGGCGTGAACGCGCTCGGCGGCGAACTCTACGTCAAGGCGGCGCTGCCCTTCGAGCTCGTCTCGGTGCTGCTGCTAGTTGCTGTGCTCGGCGCGATCGCCGTCGCGCGCGGTCGCTCGGCGGAAGAGCTCGCGACCCTCAAGGCGAAGAAGCTCGCCAATGCCACCGCTGCCGTCAGCGCGGGCGAGAAGTGAAGGCACGGAACTGATGGATATCGGTCTCGGACACTTCCTCGGGCTGGCGTCGCTCCTCTTCGGGATAGGCGCCGTCGGCTTTCTCGTTCGCCGCAACGTGCTCATCCAGCTGATGAGCATCGAGCTGATGCTGAACGCCGTGAACCTCACGCTCGTCGCCATCAATCGATGGATGCCGGGCAACCACGCGGGGCAGGTCTTCGCGTTCTTCAACATCGCGATCGCCGCTGCCGAGGCCGCCGTCGGCCTAGCGATCGTCATCAGCGTCTATCGCCTGAAGAAGTCCATTCAGAGCGATTCGGTCGACTTGCTGAAGCACTGAGAGAGACTGAACATGGACATCGCTTTCGGCTGGGACTTCGGCCGCGCGCTGCTCTGGATCGTGCTGCTGCCGCTCCTCGGCGCACTCGTGAACGGCATCAGCGGTCGCTGGGCATCGCGCTCGCTCGTACGCGCCATCGCGGTCGGCTCGGTCGGCCTCTCGTTCGCGCTCGCCGTCGCCTGCTTCGTGAAGCTGGTGATCCTCTCCAGTCACGTCGAAGAGGGCGCGGAGCTCGCCGAGGGCAGCGACCGCATCGTCAACGTCGTCTACGACTGGTTCAGCGTGCGCGTCGGCGACGCGGTGATCCCCGTACGCGTGGCGCTGCTGATGGATCATCTGAGCGGCGTGATGACGCTGGTGATCACCGGCATCGGCCTGCTCATCCACCTCTACGCGAGCTCGTACATGGAGGAAGACCCTTCGTACGCGCGTTTCTTCACGTACCTGAACCTCTTCACCGGCAGCATGTTGATCCTCGTGCTCGCCTCGAACATGCCGCTCATGTTCGTCGGCTGGGAGGGCGTCGGCCTCTGCTCGTACCTTCTGATCGGCTTCTGGTGGGAGAACCCGACGTACGCAGCCGCCGGCAAGAAGGCGTTCATCGTCAACCGCATCGGCGACTTCGGCGTGCTGATCGGCATGTTCTTGCTGGCGTCGGCGACGATGTCGTTCGACTTCGACGTCATCAACCAGAACGCTAGCAGCCTCGCGGTGCCGCTCGCGCTCGACGTCACGCACAACATCGGCTCGATTACGACGGCGACGGCGGCGTGTCTGTTCCTGTTCCTCGGCTGCGCTGGCAAGAGCGCGCAGCTGCCGCTCTACGTCTGGCTGCCTGACGCGATGGCCGGCCCGACGCCGGTCTCCGCGCTCATCCACGCGGCGACGATGGTCACGGCCGGCATCTACCTCGTGGTGCGCCTGTCGAACGTGTTCCTGATGTCGCCGACGGCGATGGCGATCATCGCGATCATCGGCGCCGCCACTGCGCTCTTCGCGGCGTCGATCGCGCTGGTGCAGACGCAGATGAAGAAGATCCTCGCGTACTCCACCGTGAGCCAGCTCGGCTTCATGTTCGCGGCGGTCGGCGTCGGCGCGTTCGCTGGCGGCTTCTTTCACGTCTTCACCCACGCGTTCTTCAAGGCGTGTTTGTTCCTCGGCGCGGGCTCGGTGATGCACGCGGTGCACGCGCACGGCGACGCCGATGTTCGCGAGCTCGGCGGCATGAAGAAGTTCATGCCCATCACCCGCTGGACGTTCCTGATCAGCTGCTTTGCGATCGCCGGCTTCCCGCTGACCAGCGGCTTCTTCTCGAAGGACGACATCCTGCTCGGCGCCGCGTACATGGGCACCGGCGTGTGGGCGGACTTCCCGCGCTGGGTCGGCTGGGCCGTGTTCGGCATGCTGGCGATCGCCGCCTTCATGACGGCGTTCTACATGTTCCGCCTCTACTTCCTCGCCTTCGAGGGCGAGTTCCGCGGCGCGCACAAGCACGACGACCACGCGCACGACGACCACGCGCACGACGATCACGCGCACGCTCCGCCGCACGAGTCGCCGTGGGCGATGACGGTGCCGCTGATCGTGCTCGCGGCCGGCGCCGCGCTCGTCGGCTTTCTCGGTCTGCCGCACTGGCTCGGTCTGCCGAACGTGTGGGAACACTGGCTCGAGCCGTCGATCGCGCGGCTGCCCGTCGCGGAAGGCGCACACGTCTCGATCGCGATCGGCGCGACGGCGATGAGCGTCGGCACGCTGGTCGGGCTCGCCGGCATCGGACTCGCGTACCTCTGGTACGTGAAGGAGAACGGCACGACGCCGGCGCGCATCGCCGCGTCGATGCCTGGCCTGCATGCGCTGCTGATGGACAAGTGGCGCGTCGACGAGCTCTACGCGTTCATCCTCATCCGACCGATGGCGTGGCTCGCGCGCTTTGCCGCCAACTTCGACAAGCTCGCGGTCGACGGACTGCTCGCCAAGGCGACGTCCTCACTGACGCTCGTCGGCGGCTGGGTCGTGACGCGCGTGCAGAATGGCGTCGTCTACGCGTACAGCGCGGTGATGGTCGTCGGGCTCGCTGGCGTCGTGTGGTGGTACCTCGTGCCGCACGCGGGCCTCGAGCACGCGGTGCGCGGCGCGCAGGTGAAGCTGCAGGCTTCGAGCGGGCTCGGCTACGAATATCGCTTCGACGCGAACTCTGACGGCGAGTTCGAGACCGAGTGGTCGGGCGAGCGCTCGGTCGAGGGAAACTACGAGCCGAAAGACTTCGTCGGCGGCGCGTTCGTCATCACGACGCTGCGCCCCGGACAGCGCGAGCGCGAGGTCGTGTTCGAGGGTGATGACGTCATCGCGCTCGAGCCTTCCGATCTCGGCCCCGAGTGGCAGCGCGAGCCGGAGCCCGGCGCGAACGGCGCGCCCGGCGTCGCCAACGACACGCTGCCTGGCCTGCGCTGGAGCCTCGGTGTGCGCGACCTCTTCCTCCCGTTCGCGCCGCGCGGCGGCACGCCCCACGCGGCGACGCTCGAAGAAGCGGAGACGCTCGCCGAGCGCATTCGCGGCGGCGAGAGCGCGCTCGAGATCGCGCGCGCCCGCGCAACCAACGATGAAGAGCGAACGCGCCTCGGCAGCATCGCAAGCGAAGACGGCATCGACGGCGAGGTCAAGCTCGCCGACGGCAGCGAGGCGCGCTTCGAGCACGGCGAGCGCGTCGCGCTGGTCGAGACGGCACGTGGCGTCCATGTGGTCGCGCTCGACACCGGCGAGCTCGTGCTGCGACCCAATGGCGCGCGTACGCGGGTCCGCGGCGCGAACATCACCGAGGAGACGCGCCTGCGTCCGGGCGAGGTCGCGCAGATCGGCAACGCGATCGTGCGCGTCGCCGCGGTCGTTCGCGGCACCGTCGAGGTGCGCAACGCCTTTGGCTACACCGTGCACGAGTCGGTCGACGTCGTCGTTAACCCGGGGCGGCCCGCCGCCGACGAAGCCCAAGCGGCCGTTGGAGGTGCGCGATGAGCCGCTATCTGCTGTCGATCCTGCTCTTCTTGCCGCTGCTCGCTGCGCTCGTGATCATGTTCACGCCGCGCCAATACCTGCGCACGCTGCGCGGCTTCTCGGTCGGCGTGATGCTGGTCGAGTTCGCGCTCAGCCTGCGTCTGCTCGTCGATCGCCACTTCGACGCGGTCGACTGGTCGAGCGCCAGCTACAAGTTCGTCGAGGCGCACAGCTGGGTCGAGTCGCTCGGCATCCAGTACAAGGTCGGAGTCGACGGCATCTCGCTCTGGCTCGTCGTGCTGACGACGGCGCTCACGCCGATCGCGCTGTTCGGCTCGTGGCAGTCGATCGACACCAAGATCAAAGAGTTCGCGATCGCGTTCTTGCTGCTCGAGTGCGGGATGATCGGCGCGTTCGTCTCGCTCGATCTGTTCCTCTTCTACGTCTTCTGGGAGCTGATGCTGGTACCGATGTACCTGATCATCGGCATCTGGGGCGGCAAGGATCGCGTCTACGCGGCGGTGAAGTTCTTCATCTTCACCATGGTCGGCTCGGTGCTGATGCTGGTCGCGCTGCTGTTCCTCGTCTCCGAGTACGAGCGCCTCTCCGGTCACTACAGCTTCGACCTCGTGGAGCTCGGTCGCGTGCAGCTGCCAGCGACGGCGCAATACGCCTGCTTCATCGCGTTCGCGCTCGCGTTCGCGGTGAAGGTGCCGATGTTCCCGCTGCACACTTGGCTGCCGGACGCGCACGTTCAAGCGCCGACGGGCGGCTCGGTGATCCTCGCTGCGGTGCTGCTCAAGATGGGCAGCTACGGCTTTCTGCGCTTCGCGATGCCGCTGTTCCCGGTGGCGAGCCACTTCCTCGGCCCGACGCTCGCGGTGCTCGCCGTCATCGGCATCATCTACGGCGCGTATTGCGCGTGGGTGCAGAAGGACGTCAAGAAGCTCGTCGCCTACAGCTCCGTGAGCCATCTCGGCTTCGTGATGCTCGGCTTATTCACCCTGACGACGCAGGGCATCTCCGGCGCGCTGCTGCAGATGATCTCGCACGGCGTGTCGACGGGCGCGCTCTTTCTTCTGGTCGGCGTCATCTACGAGCGCCGCCACACGCGCGACCTCGATGCGTTTGGTGGCCTCGCCAAGGTGATGCCGCTCTACGCCGTGATTTTCGTGATTGTCACGATGAGCTCGGTCGGCCTCCCGGGCACGAACGGCTTCGTCGGCGAGTTCATGATCTTGAGCGGCGCGTTCAGCAGCCAGGTGCTGCCGTATGCCCGCGTGTTCACGGCGTTCGCCGCGACTGGCGTCGTGCTCGCGGCGATCTACATGCTGCACGCGGTGCTCAAGATGTTCTGGGGCCCGCTCGACAAGGCCGAGAACCGCGGCCTCGCGGATCTGACGCGGCGCGAGATCGTCGCGCTCGCGCCGCTGGTCGCGCTGATCTTCTGGATCGGGCTCTATCCGAGCATGTTCCTCTCGCGCATGGAGCCGAGCGTCGACGCGTTCATCGCCAGCTACGTGCAGAAACGCGATGCGACGGTGGATCTCGAGGAAGCGCGGCTCGCGCCCGGGCCACGAGGTGAGGGCGAAGAGGCCCGCGCCGAGATTCGCGTCGTGGCTCCCGGAGGTGCGCAGTGACCGCCGCCGATCTTCTGTACCTCGCGCCGCTGCTCTGTCTGCTGTTCGGCGGGCTCGCAATCATGCTCGTCGACGCGTTTGCGCCAAAGGGGCCGAACGCGCAGCGCACTGACCTCGCGACGCTGACCACGGTCGTCCTGCTCGCCGCGGGTGGTCTATCGATCGCGCTGTGGATGAAGGGCGCGACGCGCGGCCCCGAGTGGATCACCACGTACCTCGCGACCGATCGCGTCGCGTTGTTCTTCGATGTGGTGATCTGCGCCGGCGCCGCGTTCTCGGTGCTGATCGCCGGCGGCTATCTGCGCGAGCACGAGCTCGAGCGCGGCGAGTTCTATCCGCTGACTCTGTTCAGCGCGTTCGGCGCGATCGTGCTCGCGCGCTCGTCCGACATGCTGACGCTGTTCATTGGCCTCGAGACGATGTCGCTCGGCGTGTACTCGCTGGTCGCGTTCCGACGCACGAGCCCACGCTCGGCCGAGGGGGCGCTCAAGTACTTCCTGCTCGGCTCGTTCGCGGCGGCGCTGCTGCTGTTCGGCGCTGCGCTGCTCTACGGCGCGACGGGCCACACGGATCTTGCCGGAATCGGCGCGAGCGTGCGCTCCGGCCACGCAGACACGCGGCTGACGATCGTCGGGCTCTTGCTCCTCCTCGTCGGGCTCGCCTTCAAGGTGAGCGCAGTCCCGTTCCACCAGTGGACGCCCGACGCGTACGAGGGCGCGATCACGCCGGTCACCACGTTCATGAGCGTGGTGGTGAAGACCGCGGCGTTTGCCGTGCTGCTGCGCGTGCTCGTCGTCTGCTTCTCCGACGAGCTATCGGCGAGCGTGACGACCGGCTGGCCCGCGGTGCTCGCCGCGCTCGCCGCGATCACGATGGTCGTCGGCAACCTCGCCGCCGCCGTCCAGACGAGCGTGAAGCGCATGCTCGCGTACTCGTCAATCGCGCACGCTGGCTACATCCTCGTCGCGTTCGTCGCGCTGCCTTCGCAGGGGCAGAGCGCGGTCAGCGCCATCCTGTTCTACCTCGCGACATACACGGTCTCGAACGCGCTCGCGTTCGGCTCGCTGGTGCTGATCGGCAGCCGCGGTCGCGAGGCCGTCAGCTACGACGATCTCGCCGGCGTCGGCCGTCGTCATCCGCTCATCGCGCTGCCGTTCATCATCGGCATGCTGTCGCTGATGGGCTTCCCGCCGACGGGCGGCTTCTTCGCGAAGTACTACGTGTTCAACACCGCAGTGCAGGCCGGCGGCGGCATGGTGTGGCTCGCGGTGCTCGGCGTGCTCTCCTCGGTGATCGGCGCGTATTACTACCTGCGCGTCGTCGTCATGATGTTCATGAAGGAGCCGAAGTCCGGCCAGACGATCGCGGTGCCGATGAAGTCGGGCTACGTCGTCGTCGCGCTGGTCTTCGCTGCGTACTTCGTGCTGCGCATGGGCCTCGCGCCCGGCGCCTATCTCGAGTGGGCGAATCAGGCCGCGAGCTCGCCGTCGACCTGGGCACCCGGTGTGAGAATCGACACTGAAGCGGTGTCGGACGCTATAGCCCACGAGTAGAGTCCAGCTCTCCCATGGACGAGTCTTCGGCCCAGCCCAAAGAGCGCGTGCGCGCAAACCCGCGTGCGCGCATCAGCGGCACGGGCAAATACGTGCCGACGCAGGTGCGTACGAACGCGGACCTCGAGAAGCTCGTCGACACGTCGGACGCGTGGATCCTCGCGCGCACTGGCATTCGTGAGCGACGCGTCGCGGCAGAGGGCGAGCTCACCAGCGATATGGCCTCCGCGGCAGCGCGCGAGGCGCTGAGCGCCGCTGGCCTCTTGGCGACGGACCTCGATCTGATCATCGTCTGCACGGTGACGCCGGACATGCCGCTGCCGTCGACCGCGATGTTCGTGCAGCGCAAGATCGGCGCGCGTCCGGATTGTCCTGGCTTCGATCTCGGCGCGGCCTGCGCGGGCTTTCTCTACGGGCTCTCGGTAGCCGACCAGTTCGTCTCGGCCGGCGCTGCAAAACACGTCCTCGTCGTCGGCGTGGAGCTGCTGTCGCGTGTGGTCAACTGGACCGATCGCGGCACGTGCATCTTGTTCGGCGACGGCGCCGGCGCGGTGGTGGTGAGCGCGTCGCGCGACGACGGCCGCGGCATCCTGTCGACGCATCTGTTCGCCGATGGCTCGCTCGCCGAGGTGCTGAACATCCCTGGCGGCGGCTCCGCGCATCCGACGACGCACGAGACGGTGACCGCCGGGATGCACTTGGTGCACATGGTCGGCTCGGAGATCTTCAAGGTCGCGGTGAAGAACCTCGCGTCCGCCAGCATCGTCGCGCTCGAGGCGAATGGGCTCAGCGCCGATCAGATCGACTGGGTGGTTCCTCACCAAGCGAACCTGCGCATCCTCGACGTCGTGGCGAAGCGCTGCGGTATCCCGATGGAGCGCTTCTTTCTCAACATCGAGAGATACGGCAACACCTCGAGCGCCTCGATCCCGATCGCGCTCGACGAGGCGGTGCGCGGCGGACACGTGAAGCGCGGTCAGACGGTGCTCCTGTGCGCGCTCGGTGGCGGTATCGCCTGGGGCAGTGCGCTGCTGCGGTGGTAGGCGCTGCGCGCGGCTTTGTGCTGCGCGTGGCTGGCTTGTTTCGCGAAGAGCCTATTAGAAAAGCCTCATTCGTTGCGCTCCCGCGCTGGGAACCTCCCCCCTCAAGATCTATCACTTCTTTTTTGAGCCTCAATCGTGCGCTCCCGCGCTGGGAACCTCCCCCAGCCCCTCGTTCGAGGGGGGCTTTTCCGATGGCGGTGGTTGGAGTCGCGTGCACTCGAATAGCGGCGCTGCGAGGCACCCCCAACCCCCTTGAAAAGGGGGCTTTGGGAGGGAATTGAGGGGAGTTCGGGCCAAGTTCGGTACACCCACGCCACCGGCGGCGTCCGAAAAACCCAACCTCTTACGCGACCCAGACAGCCCGCAGGCCCTCGCTCACCGCCCTTGCGATGTGCAGCCAGCTACACATGGACGCTCGACCATCCTCCCCCGAGAGGACTTCCTTACAAGAAAACTCCTCCCCCAGCGGGGGAGGCAGGGAGGGGGTGAAAGCCCGCCCCTGCCAAGGGGCAA
>Ga0335394_10008362_pt1 | contig 11677 bp, 11 predicted proteins | sample MAT03_FD_205741 | JGI IMG/M metagenome (GOLD analysis project Ga0335394, IMG submission 205741) | Freshwater microbial communities from Lake Fryxell liftoff mats and glacier meltwater in Antarctica - MAT-03 (spades assembly) (version 2) ... | reverse complement strand
TGGAACCAAAGTTCTCAAGTATAACCTTGTCTCATAAAGAGCAGGTAATACTGGAACCAAAGTTCTCAAGTATAACCTTGTCTCATAAAGAGCAGGTAATACTGGAACCAAAGTTCTCAAGTATAACCTTGTCTCATAAAGAGCAGGTAATACTGGAACCAAAGTTCTCAAGTATAACAGACGCAAATAATAATTTTACCATTGTATTATTTGAAAATTTGGATGGTGCATCAAATATAATTTCTCCATTAAGCATTACATTTGCTATTTCATTATTACATTTAGCATCCATTGGTAATACAAATAAACAATTAACCAACCTTCTTGGTTACAAATACAGCGCTAATGAATTAGAATATATTTATGGATTACTAAATAATTCCATCATAAAAATGACAAATGCATTAATAATAAACAAAAATAATAAAATTAATAAAGAATATGTGGATATGGTTAGTCACATGGTCTATTTTATTAATGAAGATGTTAATGATTCAGATTTGGTAATTCATAAACTAAATAGATACATAGAAAAAAACACGGATGGTATGATTAAAGATGTAATTTCTGATAAAGATATTACTCTGTTAACCAATTTATCAATAGTTAATACTATTTATTTTAAAGCAAGTTGGCAACATAAATTTAATACAAATGATACTACCAGAATGAAATTTCATCATACCGAAACAAATATGGTTAATATGATGCATCAAATAAATTATTTTAATTATTATGAAAATAAAACAATACAAATGGTCGAACTTCCGTACGATGAAAATGATTATGCCATGGGAATTATTCTTCCGCGTTTATATTTGGAACAAACCAGCTTGGATTATTTGATAAATAATGTTCCACGATTTACTACAGGCGAAATAAATGAATTTATCAACAACATGCAATTAAAAAGAATTAATTTATATTTACCCAAATTTGTGCACAGAAAAAATATTGATTTGGTAACAATTCTTAAAAAAATGGGCGTGACAAACATATTTAGTATGGCGTACGCAAAACTTGACGCGATATCCCCGAATATTTTTGTTTCTAAAATATTGCACGATACTGTAGTTATTGTGGATGAAATGGGTACAGAAGCTATTAATAAAACAATCGAAAAAGAAGATTCAATATTATTTAAGGCTAATCATGCTTTCATTTATTATATTCGTCATGTACCAACTAATTTATTTTTATTTTATGCGGATTACCAAGGAAATTAATGTAATTTATTGAATTATATTAATTTATATTAATTTATTGTAACATCATTTTGTAATATTTTGTTTTGTATTTAAAATATTTTTTCATATAAATATTATCATTACCATTACCACCAATCATATCGGGATCTATATTCATATGGTTCATATCATTTGTATCAACCGGATAGATTATCTCTTTTTTGGTATTTGGTTGGGCAGTTTTTTCTAGAAGGCTGCATTTTGATGATGGTGTATCCTCGGAGAGAATTTGACCGTTTGATGCAGTGAGAGGTTTTTCGTGAATGTTATATTTTTCTTTAAATTCGTTATGTTTATTTTTTTGGTCATAATAAGATTTTACTAAATGGGTCACTGTGCCAACATGTTGTAATGCTGTAATATTTTTCCAATTTTTAATAGCTCGGTTTAGTGCAATATTCATTCTGTACGAATTATAGTGTACTTTATGTAAAACTCCTAATAATAAAGCATACGCTTTTTGGATATTATACAGTTCATTAAATTTAATAGCAATATTCACACCGGATAAAGCATAAAATTTAATAATTTTTTCTAATACACCAGCAAAACTAATGTTTGTACTATTACCTATCTTTTCGGTAAATTCTGGTAGAATATCCTGGTTCTCGACGATTGTTTCAGTGTCTTTTGGTTTATATTCTAAATAGGAATAGATTGAATTGACATTTTGGGGATCAAACCAGTAGTGTTGGCCATCCGAATCCATTTTTTTTTCATCTGCAATTCTTTGTTCACTGAATATATTCTTTTTATAAATATCGGATTTTTGTGCTTCTATTTCTTTATTCTTAATATTTTCGATTTTGTAACAAATAAGCTCTTTTTTCAAATTTTGATATTCTGGAGTGTTCATATCAATTTGTGTTTCAACGCATTTACTATTTAATAAATGTGTCATAGTGTCAAGCATTTCGTCATAATTATAAAATAATGACATCAAAATAGTGTCCAATAATGTTTTAATATCTGGATTACCGGCATATATATCAATTTCTCCAACCGCACCAAAATCAATTAAAGTCATTTGATTATTTTCATAAGAAAAAAATATATTACCGGAATGCAAATCACCATGATAAAAACCATTTTGGACAAAATTTGAGAAAAATTTAAAAATCAAAATATCCAAACAACGATGGAGTTTGGCACGATATTTTGTATCGTTTTCAACTAATTTATTTTCTATTAAATTACTTAGTGGAACACCAGGTGCTAATGTCATTGTCAAAGCGAACCAACAGCCAGGATAAATAATTCCGGGAATATTTTCTATGGTAGTCAACTTGGCATTAATATCTACATCAAAAACATTTTCGTAATCGTCTGTATAATATTTATGTCCCTTGGTTACATTTTCAATTTCCCCATTAACATTTAATTCTTTGCCGTTCGATTCCAAAATATTTTTGATAAAAGTTTGTTCACATGTTCCCTCGGGAAAAACATTGTATAGTGTTTTATATTCCCAACAGGATTGTGCAACGGTGAGAGGCTTAATTATTTTGATAATAAATATATTTGATGGATCATCGACTCTGACTACTTTGCATACATGTCCAACAGATGCCGAATAATTTGCTAATATTTTGTACATATCCCAATTATAAACAGCTTTTGATAATATCAAATCAATTTCTTTTGGTTCAAGTAACGGATATTTTAATTTTGCCAAATTGTATTTTTTGGCAAGATCATCGGTCAAAACTGGTCTGATGAGTTGTAACATTTTTAGAATAAATGGCCCAGAATTTAGGAGTAAATATTTAGAAGCAAATGCAAAAATTTCTTCTGATGTAAATGGTAGATCCACAAAAAGATTTTCGGTCATATTTTTAAATATTTGAGTCCAAATAACTGGATGCAATTCATCATAATATTTGGCAACCACTGTGATAAAAAATTCTTTGAGTGATCCGAGTTCGTTTGGTATTAGCGTATTGAGTTCATCATGAATAGTAAAACTGTACAATCCGGTAAGTTCATTTGCTAATTTATTAGAGATATCAGTTTTTGATACATCAATTTTGTTGCCAGGCATATTTAATTTTTGGGTAAGATGTTTAAATCGTTTGTAATCTTCTCTCAATATTTCAATAATTTCATTTTTATTTTTTCCCTCAAATTTTTTGGAATATTTTTTTCTGTATTTTTTAATGAAATATTTGTAAATATCAATGTATTGGCATTGACAATTTTCAACCAAAATCTTTCCTAAGGATTTCATACTGGTTGGGAAATCACGTTGGAGTTGAAATCCATGATCACCGTCTGTTTTCATGATAGATGTAGCAACAACATCCAGTACGATATTATCAATATCGATATTGTCCAATTTTTTGAGCACCGAACTTGTTTCTTCTGTACTTGTTAGTATACTAAAAAATTGACGAGCATGTGCAATATTTTCTGGTGTTGCGTGTTTATATATTTCAACCAATTCTCCCAATCTACTATTGCATTTATCTGGTTGGTTAATAAAACTATTGATAGTTTGGTCCCATTCTTTTTTGAGTCGTTCATAAAAATATTCGTATGTAATATCCGGTTTAATACACACCCATTCATACCTCATAGTTGGTTGGGTCATATTATCGATTATCTCAAAATTAATCTTACTTACGGATTTATTTAAATCATCAATTATATTTAGACATGTTATTGACATTTATATTATTAACAATAGATATATTATTATTAAACAATAATAATATATATATATAATTCCTTTATTCCCACCAATCCATTAATTTATTTCCGGATTCATGAATATTTTTGATTAATTCTTGTACTAATGCTATACTATGGTTGTCCATATTTTCCAATTCCAAATAATTTATACTATTTTGGCTATTACCATTTTTTTCCGGAAAATGATAAACCACATTATCGTATACCACAATTTGATTTGCTGGATTAATATGTGTTGGATATATCGGCTCGAGTATTTTTAATTTATTAATTTTTTTTGACAAATTTGATGGTACTGTATTAAAATCACCTAGCGCAACTAATACATTATTTGGGTATAATTCTATTAACATGTTTAAATAATTATTTAATTCACCGAGACCATTTTCTGGGTACTGTGATTTGCAACCTGGAAGATGAACACCAACAATAGTAAATTCATCGCCAGTTTCCCGATTTTTAATAAATGCAGTAGGTAGTATTAATGTACTATTTCGGCTATCTTCTTTGTAAATTATATTTTCCATATCAAATCCAAGAATTCCATATTTATTTTTATTTATAAGAATACCCGTAACATTATTTTTTTCTTTTTCATGGATAACTCGATCGGTAGGGTATTTTAAATTGCTAACCAATTCATAACGATGATTATCCTTTTTGAGTTTTGACTCTAATGTTTCAAAAAAATCGAATGATCCTTCGGCAATAACCATTATATCAAATTTATTGGAAACAAAATCATTATAAATTTGGTTTATTTGTTCTGCATATTTTTTTGATAGCCATATTTTTTTTTCGGGAATTACATCGTCTACAACAGAAAACATATGGGTTGCAGCAAATGGTCCAGAACCAAAATGATAATGATATTTAATGTTACTGACATTCCAAAAATATATTTTGTTTAAATAATTTTGACAGCACAAATTTATTGCGATCGCTGCATGGTCACTATAAACATTTTCACTTAATGTATCAAAAGGTTTACCTTGATAAATTTTATTAAGATTGAGAATATTTTTTGTTTCCGGTGTGTCAATATGATCCATACGTAATAATATAATAGAACCGGTACAACATATTAGATTTGTATACTAATTTTTTTTCAATTTTTTTTCAATTTTTACTTTTTGTATATTAACTTATATAAATGTTACCATATCAAAAATTAATTGATTATCTTAAACAGCATAAATATCCAATCACTATCAAACCAAAATATTCTGTTATAACGGTACCAGGAAATAATTATCATATTACAATATTCCAAGACCAATGGGATGATTATGAGAATACAAGTGGCAAACCCTACTATTTATTCCATGTGTCATCAAATAATGAGATAGATAGATGTTCATCATATTTTTGGGTGGATAAAAACAGTTTACGCATTAAAAGAATACCACAAAAATATTTTATGTATGTGCAACCAACCTATTCTTTCCATTCATCGACACGTAATCCTTGCCATTTGGGCGAAATAAAAAATGTATTGAAAAAATTTCAAACAATATTAATACCCACATAGAATAGATGCTAAAGCTTAAAAAAAATTGAATTTTTTTACAATCTGATTGTGCCATTCTATTTCAATAATATTAACACAGGATGACTACCAAATATGTCTTCAACATCTGGGTTAGACCTTCTAGAACAGCCCAAAAAATAAGAATCGTGTCAGAACCAACTACCGATACTCCTAAAACGTGGATAGTATCAAGCGCAAAATCATTTTCTTCCAAAAAAGTGGAAACGCCAGAAAAAATAACTGACCAAATTCCAAAACCGGTGGAAAATCACAAAACTAATCAAACAACTGACTATGATCTTCGATCGGCATTATCTCTGATACATGGTGGTCATATCTAAAATATTATTAGTTTGGATAAATTATAAAATTATTATTTATCCAAAATTTGATTATTAAAAAAAAAAAAATAATTAATTAAAAAATAACCAACTAACCATAATTTATTTAATTAACCAAAAAATTAAAAAAATTAAAATATTTACGGTAACCTATCTCTAAATCACAGAATAAAATTTAATTAATTTAATATAAAAAATTAATTTTTTCCAAAAACTATAAAAACGGAAAAGAGTTTAAAAATGATGGGAAAATTTAATTCTATTAAAAATAACTATTTTATTCCTATAAGATAGTAATATGTCAAGTCGCGGAAGAAGTAATCAACGTAGGGATAATTCGGGAAGATTTACATCTGAACAAGATGGTAGAATGACACGTTCGCGCTCAAATTCGCGAGGAAGAAGCAGTGGACAAGGCAGAGATGGACGTAAAACTCCTGGCGGTAATAATCGTGAAGGAGTCAATCAATATACTAAATCAAGATCTAATTCTCGCAGCAGAAATAGTAGGTCCACTTCTCGCAGTAGAAATAGTAGGTCCACTTCTCGCCGCCCATCAAATTCTCGCAGCCGATCCAACTCTCGTAGCCGATCACTTGTTCGTGATGAAGAACCTCGTGATGGACGTAGAAGGGGTAACAATCCATTCGGAAGGGCCGGAAAACCCAGTTCCAGATCTGGATCCAAAACATCGAGGAGTTCCACCAGGGCTAAACCCGCTACCGCTACCAAGAGGACAACTAGGGCTAAATCCTCATCTGGATCCAAACGGGCAACCACTGGAAGATCTACCTCCAAACGTAGCACTGCCACTAAACGTAGGTCATCTTCACGATAATTGTTATCTATTATCCCACCTATAAATTAGAGCATGAATAGTCAATATATATATTTATTGTTTATTCATGCACTAATACAATACTTTGTCCCAAAATGGGCAGGTTAAGTTTTTCTGTTTTATAGAAGACTTTACGAATAATTTATGATTGATAATCATAAATTATTAGTTAACAATAATAACAATAATAACAATAATATTATATTGCAATATAGTATACATAACAATATGAGTGATCTTAATCCAATCACCGATCCTGATACGAGAGATATTAGTGGTCCTGTTAATATTATACGTTTGGAGGGAAACATTCATGGAATCAATAAAATTATTTATTTATTTATGGATTATCACATGCCAGTAACTTCGCAAACGCAATGTGCTAATGTTTTTAGTCCGGATGTTCAAAAATATTTCGCTAAAAATTTTTACAAATTAACAGAAGGTTCACAAACATACGATTTTTTTTTGGAAATATATCCTAGTGAACTTGCGGATACCAGATATCGAAAAGGCACCGTACTAAAAGACTACAAAGAAAAATATATTGAAGAAGTAGTTAATTTTTTCCGAAAAATATTTAAATATGATTCAAAAAAAAATAAAGTTTCTGTTAACAAATTGTTTAAAAATGTTAGATTACACTATTTAGATGTTCGTGATTACTACAAACACAATCTTTTCAATAAAATATCTGAAATGTCCGATATTGCACATAATTTTATGAGAAATGATGATATTAATGTGAATGATTTGGACCATATTATACAACTAATGTATGTCATGGGGGATCATATTCAACTAATAATAGATATATTATCTGAACCAATAAATAAAGTTCCCAAAACAAAAATTATCCAAACAGCCCAGGATAATTTGGATATGCAAGCACTAGAATATTTAACAAACAAAATTAAAAATATTTATAATCACAATGATGTTAAAAAAGTTATGAATATGTTAATTAAAAATTCGATCAAAAATTTTCAACTAACAATTCGCGAATTAAATGATGCCATAAAGGAATTCACTGGATATGCTGATACAATCCAGCGTAGTTATAATAAATTGGTAAGAGATGAAAATACATCCTATTTGTATACTTACGGTATTAGTTCATCCACTATTAGACAAATGATAACGAACATTACCAATAAAGTAGAAAGCTTAATTGATGAGAGATTTGTTGAATTTTTCGCAAGATTTACGGATATTTATTTTTTGAGAAGATTTTTGGACAAAGATTATATCACCAATGCAATCGTTTATAGCGGTGCCCTACATTCTAATACCTATATTCATATATTGGTTAACTACTTTGATTTTAAAATAACAAATGCATCATATTCTTCCATAAAAGATATGGATAAATTAACGAATGCAATTAAGAACAAATCAGTTATGGAAATACAACCACTCATTTTACCAGAAAGATTAGTTCAATGTTCTAATATGGATGATTTTCCGCAAGAATTTTTGTAGAAAAAAATAAAGTATTTTTTTTTTCAACCTGCGCATTTGGCGACAAGGTAGAAAAATAATAAAGTATTTTTTGATTAGTGAATTTATATTTAGTTTGTTATAATTATTTCTAATTATATTGTATAATTATGACAACTTTTGATAAAACTACCAAACAAATAAATGGTCCAATAAATGTGGTTAGATTGGAAGGAAATATTAGCGGAATTGATAAAACGATTTATGTTTTCATGGACCAACATTATGGTATCCAAATTCAAACTGAATGTGAAAATGTATTCTCGATGGATATTCAACAATATTTTGCTAGAAATTTTGAAACTTTAAACAAAGTGGATCGAATGTATGATTTTTTCCTGGAAATTATGCCAACAAGAATTCAAGATTTTTCTCCGAATTTATCATCACGTATCAATTATCGTCACATTTATATTAACCAGGTAGCCAAATTATTCAATAAATTATTTGTATATGATTCCGATAAAAATAAAGTATCGATTTCAAAATTTTTTACTAATGTTAGATTGCATTATATGGATATCCGCGATTATTTCGAAAAATATTTTTTTGAAAAATTTTTAGAGATTCATTCTAAGATAACAATTTCTCTTGAGAATAATTATATTCACCCGCAAAACTTGACATTCTTGATTGAATTTATTGAGGATTTCAAACAACATGTCCAATTAATTCACGATATAATTGAATCATATTTGGTAGGTAAGCCAAAATCGGTAAAAAAAACAGCAATTATTAAATATGATAACGCCAATAAGAATAATCCTCCTCAAACAAAATTAACAGATGAGCAATTAAAACAAGAAGAATTTGAACAAATTAATTATCTTATTAATAAAATTTTTGGGGTATACACACACACAACAGTTAAAAATAAATTGGAAAAACAAATAAATAATATTCAACAAAATATGATAGAATTAATAGATATCAGCGAAAATCTTATAACAAAATACACCAATCTTCGTGATACATTGACTGCAACCAATAACAAACTGATTCACGATAATAATTCTCTTCATAAATACGAATATGGTATGGGATCTAAATCCATTCATTTAATGATATCATATATATATGTTAGTGTTGGTGACCTTTTTGGTAAATTTGTTAATTTTTATACTTTGTTCATGGATATTTATTTTTTGAGAAGATTTCTGGACAAGGATTACATAACAAATACTATTACCTATACTGGTTCATACCATTCTCTGGTATATGTTCACATATTGGTTAATGATTTTGGATTCCGTGTCACGCATGCGGCTTATTCTAAAATACCAATCGAAGAATTAAATTCGGAAATAAATAAGCGCGATATTTTTGATTTAGCAGAACTATTGTATCCACCAACTCGGTCACAATGTTCTGACGTTACCCATTTTCCTAAAAATTTTTTGTGATAATACATAAATTAAAATATAATAGGTTAATTATAAATGTGTTGGAATAAAGAAGTTTCTATTGCAACATTTGTAATTGCTATTATTGGCTCCATTTATTTGTATTATCGTAATAATACAAATGATAGATGGATTGCTATTTTTGGTATTACAATTGCTATGATACAATTGGCGGAATTTTTTATGTGGAGTGATTTATCATGCGGTAATATTAATAAGTATGCTTCCATATTCGCTTTATTAATATTAGCAATTGAACCATTCATGTTTATGATTTGTGGTATTTATTTTTCTAATACATCTAATAAACATTTACTCAAATATATGTTAATTGCATATATTATTTTTATTGGTTATCTTTATTTTACGCAAGTTCATGGAAAGAACATAACATGGTGCGGCACAAGTTTATGCGGTGGTCCATCAAATAATAAAGTATGTAATCTGCGTTGGTTATTCTTGGAAAATATTAATCATAAGTTGGGTATTATTTGGATAATGTTTTTAATGATACAATTTTTAACAATGACACCCAAATATCAAGGAATAATACTATTCGTGTTAGGGTTTATTGCATTAGCGATGGCATCTAAATCTAATAGTGCGGCATTCGGTAGTCTTTGGTGTTGGTTCGGTATTGGTATTATTTTCACAAAAATAATTATCAAATAAACCAAATATTTTGAATCTTAATATAATAATATGACCACATACGCATATGTTACAGTATTATACGGAAATAATATATATCTTACCGGTGCACTAGTTTTAGGATACTCTTTAATGAAAACAAATACTTTGTTTGATCGAGTTATTTTAGTTACTCCCGATGTAAGTAATCAGTATAAATCTTACCTTAAAACAATATATACGCACATTATTGATATTGAGTATACTAATGTCAGTTCTGAAATTTTTTCGGAACAAAATACTAGATTTCGTGATGTTTTTACCAAATTGGAATGTCTTGCATTAACACAATATAATAAAATTATTCTTTTGGATTTAGATATGATTATCACCCGAAATATTGATCATTTGTTTAAACTTGGTCCACCTGCTGCCTGCCTTAAACGATATCATATATCGTATGGTAAAATTATTCCAGCAAATATGATTTGTTGTGGAAACAAATTGGTTGGTAGTATCAATGCTGGTTTAATGTTATTAAAACCGGATATTGATGAATGGGACGCAATTAAAAAAGATATTAATAGTTCAACACAAATAAATAAATATAAGTACCCAGAACAGGATTATTTGAGTCTAAGATATTGTGGTAAATGGACATCAATTACTTTTAACTACAATTTCCAATTTGGTCTAACTAATCGCGTGAAACAATATCGGTACAAAATTAATGATATTTATGTTATTCATTATTCCAGTTCATACAAACCCTGGAATGATTTAATTCCGGATAAAACAGAAACTAAAGATGAACGCCAGTTTAAAAATCAACACCAAAAATATTATACATTGTGGAAAAATGCATACATAATGATTAAAGAAAAATTTGAAAATGAAGGAATTATATTACCATACTAAATAAAATTGAAATTTTTTGTAACAGAATAATACAGCGTACCATATAATAACATATTACAATAATGGATAAAGATAATTCATCATGGCAAAAAGTTTTAACGTTAATTTCCAAACAAATCACCAAACCAAAACCAACTGATAATCATACCAGATTATTAATTACCACAACTACTAACACCTATTATATTATCCCAAATCCAAATAATCCAGAATCCAATAGTGTTCCAATATCAATGACATGTAATAAAACTAGTTGTTGGGCATAATTAATTTTTTTAATTAATCTAATTAAAAAAATTAAACATCAATAACGATATTAGTTTGGTTCAGCGTATGCAAATTATGGTTGGATGGTGGCGAATAATTATTATCTGAATCTGATTCTATTTCGATTGTTATTTCCGTTTCTAGATTTTGCATACCAGAATCATTTGTCGTATCCATTCTAATAGCATCTGGGTAGTAAATCTATATAAAAGTATATAAATTTTTTAAGAGTTCTTCAACCCTTGAGTATCCCCATTTACTCTTATCCACTGGCTAGGCTTCGTGGACGTTTAGATTTACCGGATTACATA
>Ga0335394_10008359_pt1 | contig 11677 bp, 10 predicted proteins | sample MAT03_FD_205741 | JGI IMG/M metagenome (GOLD analysis project Ga0335394, IMG submission 205741) | Freshwater microbial communities from Lake Fryxell liftoff mats and glacier meltwater in Antarctica - MAT-03 (spades assembly) (version 2) ... | reverse complement strand
GTGCTGTTTGTTTCGCCCAATGTGGCAGCAGATATTACAAGTCCGGATTTTATTGAATTGCTGGTGAGTAATCCAAACAGCGTACTTATTATTGAAGATGCCGAGAATGTGATCATGGACAGGAAGCTGAATAACAATGCATCGGTGTCGAACCTGTTGAATATTTCAGACGGGTTACTGGCCGACTTTTTAAATGTACAACTGATCTGCACATTCAATAATTCGCTCACACTGGTTGACAGTGCGTTAATGCGCAAGGGTAGACTGATTGCGAAATACGAATTTGGAAAGTTAGGTGTTGAGAAAGCGAAAAGGTTAAGTGATCATTTTGGGTTTAGTAATGTGATTACAAAACCCATGACGATAGCAGAAATTACCAACCCGGATGAAAAGGAAGCTATACAATCGCAGGTGCAGGTAATAGGTTTCATGCGACCCGAAATAATGATGAATTAAAATATTGTTGATGCATTTTGTATCAACGGAAGAGTTCCGCCAACGCGGAAAAGGATATCTGCCTGTTAGCAGCAAACCGGATGCGTGTTTTAAAAAGCACCATAGTGCAGGAGTAGTAACAACCTGTATGCTGTTGCGGCAATGGCGCAATGTCCTCCATAACCTGTAGGTCAAGGGTTCAAGCCCCTTTCCCGATAAACGGGATAGCTCAGTTGGTTAGAGCAACAGACAATTATGTGGGTTCGACTCCCACTTCTTCGACTGTGAAGAATGGCGAAACTGGTAAACGCAAAGCACTAAGGATGCTTCATTGACAGAAGCTCAGCACTTCTTTAAAAAGCTGAAACCAAAGGCATGGTTATCTGCCTGCCCGTTGAAGAACCATACAGGCGAAAGCTGCTGTGGTCATGGATACAGGCAATCGGGTTGTTACCAGCAGGTTGATAAAAAGTATTATAAAGTATGGCACTTCGGTAATAGCAGGCGGTAAATATTTTACCGCAGCGTATTGCAGAACTGAAATAATAAAAAATACCGGCATCGGCCTCCGTAATAAAATGATGGCAGATAACCACCGCCTTTTTAAAACAAATTTAATCAGCGCCTTCAGCGAAATCTGCGGGCATAATAAAAAGTAAAATGAAACAAGTAAAAATTTACGCCTACCAGGTAGCTCTGGTTTTTAAAAACGGCGAGTACAAAAAAATGTTGCAGCCAGGTAATTACTGGTTTTGGGGTAATGAAAAGATCATGGTTTATGATGTAACTGTACCCTTCAACACTGCAACCGATATGAATATTCTTTTGCAGGATGTGGAACTGGCCAATGCACTGCATGTAATTGATGTAAGCGATAATGAAATTGTATTGCAGTACCGTGATGGTTTGCTGAAGCAGGTGTTGACTGCCGGCCGTTACGCTTTCTGGAATAACGCCGTTAACAACTACGAATTCGTAAAAGCAGATGTAAGCAAGATTGATATTACTGAAAACATCAGCCGTACTGTTTTGCAGAATAAACTAATTGCGCCGTATGTGCGTAGCTACACTGTAGAAAACTACGAAAAAGCAGTGTTGTTTATTGATGGTAAATATGCACAGACTTTGCCAGCCGGTGTTTACTACTGGTGGAAGAACAACATCACTATTGTAGTTGGCAAAGCCGATACCCGTATGCAGCAGATCGAGATCAATGGCCAGGAAATTCTGACCAAAGACAAAGCTGCATTGCGTATCAATGGTTATGCCCGGTACAAGGTAACTGATATTGAAAAGGCTCTGTTGCAGAACAAGGACTACGAACGACAGTTGTATGTGGCTTTTCAATTGGCTTTGCGTGAGTACATTGGCAGCCTGGGCTTTGATGAATTGCTGGAGAAAAAAGACGGCATCGTTCCATTCATCCTGGATGCAGTGAATACGGCTGCCGGAGATTTGGGTGTTGCGGTAAATGGTTTCGGTATCCGGGATATTATTTTGCCAGGCGATATAAAAGACATCATGAACAAAGTGCTGGTGGCCGAAAAAAATGCACAGGCCAACAGCATCATGCGCAGGGAAGAAACCGCCAGCACCCGTAGTTTGCTGAACACTGCCAAACTGATGGAAGACAATACCATGTTGTGGAAACTGAAAGAGATGGAATACGTGGAGAAGATCGCCGACAAAATTGGTGAGATCAGCGTAAGCGGTAATGGAACATTGCTTGAACAGTTGAAGCAGATCTTTGTGAAGCAGGCGTAAGAATTCGCCTGTGGCGAATTCGGCAGAAACTTACAATAACATCCGGTATCATTCCGGTGCCGGATGTTTTTCTTGTCCTCCGTAACTTTTTTAACTGCCGTAGCTTTAGCGAAGGTATGTAGTGAAGGAGGATTTTTTTGTACTTAGCTTTAGTGCTGCTATTGAGCTTCATTGGCACAGTTTATCCTGAGGAACGGAGGGCACTCTTGTACGGTGTAACTTTATTGAGCTTTTATCGAAGCGGAGATTTTCAAAAACATTGATTTATATATGGAAAGTAGTATAAAATTAAAATCAGAGATTCATTTTTTATTAGACAAGGGAGATTATTTGTCTGCAAAGAATGGGATTGTATCTGCCCTCGATATTGCAGATAAAGAAAGTGAGGATTATATCATGTTTTTGGCAACGATTGCAGGTCTTTTTATAGACTTGGGATTTGAAGCTCATGACAGAGAGGCTACAGAAGCAGGAATAAAAATATTAAAAGAGGCCGAAGAAGAATTTAAAAGTGTATTATCGAAACAAAGCTATAACTACTGCTTTGCAAATGGGATGAGTGCTTTGTATAGAATTCAGAACCAAAATAAAGGGCTCCCAACTTTAGACATGGTAAAACCATTTCTAAACCAGGCTAAAAATTACTATTTCAAATCTTATAAAGAAATTGATTTAACGGCAATTCAGGATATAGATCTCCAGATTTTGACAAACCTAGCGAATAATCTAAGTACTTGTGGAAGGATAATCGAGGCAATTCGGCTTTATAATTCGGTCTTAAAGGTAAATCCAGATTTTTCGCAATCATTAGTTGGTTGGGCTGAAAACCTTGATTATTGGCTTAGAATTTCGTTTTGTCCGAACACCATTTCGTTATATCAAAAAATATTCACGTTGTTTGAGAAGGGTTTGCAATCTAGAACTCTGCCACCAACCCAAATTACATATTCTGAAAACCAACAAAAAAAGTATGAAACTCTTTTAAAGAAAACTAAATTTAATTTTTCACAAATTGAGCAAGGGTTGTTACTTAATGAAGAGGAGTATAAAAGACACTCAAGATTCAGAAAATTCTGCATTGATAATTATTTAACCTTGAATGAACATTCAATTTACTGTAATTGTTCCTCTGCGTCTTATGATGATTTAAGTATAGTGCACGAAAGGATTTCTGTTTACGGTGATAATGTTGGTAAAATGGAACTGTTACTCAATAGACTTAAGTCTGAATTTCATATGGCTCGAAAGTTATATTTTGAAGGATTAAACAATCTAGGAGATTCAGAAGAGGTGTTTTTTAGCGAGTTAATGGATAAAGAGAAAATAAGCGAGGTCGTAGAGAAATTAAGAACATCTTTTAGATTATGCTTTGGAATATTTGATAAAATCGCACATGGAATTTGCTACTTTTTTGAGTTACCAAAAAAAGAAAAAGAGAATATTTATTTCGAAAGTTTTTGGAATACAAGTAGATGCCCCGAAAGATGGGAGAAATTGAAGGAATTAAAAAACTCTCATTTGGTTGCGTTATATAGTATTGCAAATGATTTTAATTATAAGGATGGAGAGTTTGCTTTTTATAAGCAATGGAGAAATAAACTTGAACATAGCAATTTAATATTAGTAGATATAAATACCAAGTCAGATTTGAACGACTTATTTACAGATAACGGATTTGCAGTGAGAGTTCCATACGCTATTTTTGAAGAACAAGCATTGCATTTATTGCAAATCTGTTGCGCTGCTATTTACAGCTATGTTTATGCTATAAGAACAGAGAGTTTACAAAAAGGCAAAGGCGAAATTACTGTGCCATTTATTATTCAGCCTAAAGTGACAAATATTTAAGTATTAAGGTGTTTCTACCGATGAAAGGATTGCGACGCAACAATGATGCCATGAAAAACTGAAGCCGGTATAAAAAAATTACCATTCCGGATCATTCAACATGTTTTCAAGTTCATCATCATCTGGTTTGGTGTAAATGCCGGTAATGATTTCGAAGGCGTCTATAAATTCGTTGAGTTGGGGATTCTCTTTATGAATGAGTAATGCATTGAGGATATCGGTATTTCCTGCACGGATAACGCCCCGGAGTTGAACAATGCTTCCGTCGTTAAATTGTTTAAACCAGTGGTAAAATTTGTGAAAGCGGGCCTTTTCCCGATTGTCGCTGTTGTCGCAGATATAAACAACAACATTTTCATTTTCATTAAGAAATGCTTTAAGGATGTCGGTAACTGTTACAGCAATTCGTTAATCAAGAGGAATTTTATCTAAGCCTTCAGGCTTAAATCTTAGTTCAAGATTAAAACCAAAAACTCTTGGCGCTAAATCGGGATATAAATAAAAGGCATTGGAAAAGTTGTAAAAGTAACAATCATATTCACAACCGGTTGAGGAAGTGAATGTGTAATAATCGGGTTTGCGTGTTGTATAATTATACGGTTGCAAATTTAAAGCCTTGTTGTTTAAGTTCTTCAAAAGATAAGCCATTCCGACGGGCTTCTCTGAGATAGTTACTCATTTCAAGGGCAACCAGCATTTTGCCGGTACCTTTGGCTTGCTTTGTCTTTTCAGCAAAGTATTCGGCAGTCCGCTTTTGAAATTCAGGTAATGTTACTGATTGTTGCATACTGGTAAATTGTATTAGCAAGTTACAAAATTTAAATAAGAGTTTTAAACAGAAATAAAAATGAGCAAATTAAAATTAACCGGAAAACAAATCCATGCTAATTGGCTAAGCTTGTAAAGAAATTATTTTTGCTCAACATCAGTCAATTCAACATAAGCATTAATAAATTGTATTTTAAGTTTATTCTTTTTATGTACAAGTAATGCAGTATAAAGTGTTATGCCACCGCCTTCCATATCGGTACTTAACTGAATAATTTGGCGAGAAGGATGTTCGTAGTATTTAAACCAGCTTTTAAATTTTCTGGCACGGGAGCGGCTTCGGCCATCAGAGGTATCGCAAACATAAACAACAACATTAACCATTGAATTTAGAAAATCGCCAACTATGGTTATAACTGTATCAGCGATACGTTTATCGGTACCAGGAGAAGGTTTTTGTTTTGAATTAATAAGATAGAGATCCAGGGCAAAAACTTTGGAAGCAATTGCAGGGTAGTTTCTGAAATATTCTTCATAAGATTTGAAAGAACATTCATATTCAATACCAGCTTCAGTTGTAAAGCTGTAGTTAAATTCAGTGATTCGATATATGTGGCAGGCGTGCAAATTTGAATCCATAAGTTTTTTCTAATTCTTCGAAACTGATACCATTTTGTCTTGCTTCTCTAATAAGTTTCTGATCAGCAAGCATTTTCTGCACCATTTCAGCTTTTGTTAATGGTACAGCTTTAGCATTCCGTTTTTTACGGATAACAGTTTTAGATTTATTGGCGGCAGTGGCCATAACAATGATTTATTGCAATTTACAAGAATTAAAACAATTAAACAGACCTTTAAGGTTTTTAACAACATGAGCAAATTAAAATTAACCGGAAAACAAATCCGTGCTATTGGCTACGAAGAAGGGCCAGTGGTGAGTGTGGCTATGCACACCATGTGTACATACTTTAAACATCATACAGAAGAAGATGCATTGCAGATACTAAAAGATGTATTGGCAACGCCTGAAAATTATTTAACTGATGCGAAATTAGAAAAGATTGCAAATCTTCTTCGCTTAGATAACTCTCCCCCATCGGGGGAGTTGGAGGGGGCTATTCCGCTGAATGAAAAAGGCGTTGAGTACAACATCTTTGGTGCCAAACATATTGAAGAAGGCGCTTTGTTACAAATGCAAATTGCTGCTAAATTACCAGTGGCAGTTGCCGGCGCTTTAATGCCCGATGCACACCAGGGTTATGGACTGCCGATCGGTGGTGTGTTGGCAACAAAGAACGCCATCATTCCTTATGCGGTTGGTGTTGATATAGGTTGCAGAATGTGCTTAAGCATTTTCTCCATCGACCCAGATGAGTTGAAAAAAAGAGAAGCTAATTTTCAAAGAGAATTAGTTGCCAGTACTTTATTTGGCGCAGGGCGGGAGTTTAGCGAAAGAACAGAACATGAAGTACTGGACAGAAAGGAATTTAGCGAAATAAATTTTCTGCAGCCATTGCAACACAAAGCCTTGAAGCAATTGGGAACAAGCGGTAGTGGAAATCATTTTGTAGAGTTTGGTAAAGTAGAAATTACCGACGCAACAAACCCGATGGGTTTACCGGTTGGTAATTATGTTGGTTTGCTTAGCCATAGCGGTAGTCGTGGGTTGGGGGCAAACATTGCCAATCACTACACACAAATCGCCATGCAAAAAACGGTGTTGCCAAAAGAAGCCAAACATTTGGCGTGGTTAGATATGGATACCGAAGTAGGTATGGAATATTGGTTAGCGATGAACCTGGCTGGTGATTATGCAAGTGCCTGTCACCATACCATTCATGCAAAAATTGCAAAAGCTATTGGCGAAAAACCTTTAGCTATGGTAGAGAATCACCACAACTTTGCCTGGAAAGAAATGTACAACGGCAACGAAGTAATTGTACATCGTAAAGGAGCAACACCAGCGGGTAAAAATGTGCTGGGTATTATTCCAGGAAGCATGACGGCACCCGGTTTTATTGTAAAAGGTAAAGGAGAAGTTAGTTCTTTAAACTCTGCATCTCATGGTGCCGGTAGAAAAATGAGCCGTACCAAAGCGCTGGCCAATATTACGCATGATGCTTTGAAAAGAGAATTGAAAGATCATGGTGTAAAATTAATTGGCGGCGGATTGGATGAAGCACCTTTTGCTTACAAAGATATTCTTGAAGTGATGCAAAGCCAGACAATGTTGGTGGATGTGTTGGGTAAATTTCATCCGGCTATTGTGCAGATGGATGGGAGTGATCCGAGAAAGTTCAGGAAGAGAAAAGATGAAGTGGTGGGAGAATAATTTATAAATAACGGTTGAGAAGAAAAGACTCAACCGTTATTATTTCCAGATAGATTGCTCAACAATGCTATCCCATGAATTACTATACACAAAATACCCTAACCTTAACAGGTGGTAAACAGCCAAAAAAATACCTAAGCCATAAGCCAGCTTTCTGTTATAAAGCCAGCTGTTAAAATATTCTTTGTTTGTAATTAATTCGGTTGCAAGAACCAGTATGGTTACTACACAAAATGCAATTACAAACGGCCCTAAAATGTGATAGTACAAACTCTTGTAAATATCACCTTCATAAAAATATACCAGCGATTTAGTAATGCCACAACCGGGGCAGGGAAAACCCGAAAGCATCTTAAACGGGCAGAAAGACTGGTCAGTATCTAAATGGTGATTACCATTGTTCAATAAAAAAATATACGGAATTATCAGCGTTATTAATGCGCCAATAATTCCGTAAACCTTACGTTTGTTTTTTATATTAATTGTATAGCTTGTTAATATCACCTTGTACAATCATTGCTGCTACTACAGGAAAAAGAAAACCCAGAATTATTAATAAAGTGGATTGATCTTTATTTGCTTCCCCGGTTCTTTTATAAACTTCGGGTAATGCTTCTTTACCGGCCAGGTAATAAAAATAAATATTTACAGGCATACAACATCCTGCAAAAATGGCTATCGGTTGCGAAATGACTTCTTTCTCTGCGACGGCGTTAAATACTTCGGCTACTTTAATGTTCCAGTAAATAAGGTATAGTCCGCAGGATAATATGCCAAAAATTAAAACCATAATGGGATCTACTTTAAATACCGGAATGGGGGTTTGGTTGTTTAATGTGTCTGGTGTTTCCATAATTGCAGTGTTAGTTTAAGTTTGAACGAATATATATAAATAAGTTGAAAAACTTCGGCAACAGCTTTTGGGGACTGGTTCATTTTAAACTATTTTTACCGCAGTAAACTATTTTAATGCATACCATAACCGATAAAATACAATCACTTTTTTCTGAGTTTTCTAAAGATACCATTACAGCTATTGATAAACTGCCCCAGGCCGGTAGTGAGCGCCACTACTTTCGTATTCATACTGCCAATAAAAATTTTATTGCAACCTATGGTGCTAATTTAAAAGAAAATGAATCTTTTATTTATTTTTCCAGGCACTTTAAAAAGAAAGAGCTGGCAGTGCCGGAAATACTTTGCATCAATACCGAAAAGGATATTTATTTACAGGAAGATTTTGGAGATGTTTCACTTTTGAACAGGTTGGAAGAACGAGGTTTTACAACAACGGTGTACGATCTGTATAAAAAAAGTTTGCAACAGCTTGCCTTATTACAGGTTAAAGGACACGAAGGACTGGATTATAAAAAATGCCTTACCAATAGCTCTTTTGGTAAACAAGCTATCATGGCCGACCTACTCTATTTTAAATATTATTTTTTAGATGCTTTACGGCAGCCTTACGATAAACAAAAACTGATAGATGATTTTGAGGCACTAAGCAATTACCTCAGCCATACCGAGTATAAATATTTTATGTTCCGTGATTTTCAGAGCCGCAATATTATGGTAACGCCTGATGACGATGTACATTTTATAGATTACCAGGGCGGCATGAAGGGTGCACCGCAATATGATGTGGCATCGTTATTATGGCAGGCAAAAGCAAATTTGCCAGATGAATGGAAACAGCATTTGCTGGACGATTACATGGATGCTTTTGAAAAAGTGGTAGGAGAACCCATTGATAAAGATACTTTCCGCAGTCAATACAATGGCTATGTAATGATTCGCTTACTGCAGGTGTTGGGGGCTTATGGTTTCCGTGGTTTATTTGAACGTAAAGCACATTTTTTAACAAGTATACCATTGGCACTACAAAATTTAAAATGGTTTGTAAACAATCAAACGTTAGGTTTGGCATTACCTGAATTTAAAAGAGTGCTGGAGATATGCATCAGCGAAAATGTGATACAGGAATTTACGCCCATACAGGCAACCGAAGAAACACCGTTGCTAATAAACATCAACAGTTTTTCTTTTATTAAAACCGGTTACCCAAAAGACGATACAAAAAACGGTGGCGGGTTTGTTTTTGATATGCGTGGAATTTTGAACCCCGGCAGGTTTGATGAGTACAAACATTTATCGGGCCTTGATAAACCGGTGAAGGATTTTTTGGAGCAGCAAACCAAAATGCCCGAATTTTTAAACAGTGTGTACAGTATTATTGATATTTCGGTAGAGGATTATATTAAAAGAGGATTCGAACATTTGACAATAAATTTTGGTTGCACGGGTGGCCAGCACAGAAGTGTGTATGCCGCGGAAGCAGTAGCGAGGCATTTGCGGAATAAGTTTAAAGTAAAAATTGAACTCAATCATTCAAATAAAGAAAATTGGAAAACGGAACCCGTGCAATAATTTTTTCTGCAGGTTTGGGCACTCGCTTTAAGCCCTGGACAGATTCACATCCCAAGGCGCTTGCTGTTGTAAGTGGGAAATCTCTCCTGCAAAGGAACCTTGAATATTTGCAGCAATATGGCGTGAAAGATGTAGTTGTAAACATCCATCACTTTCCCCAGCAAATCATTGATGCTGTTAAAGAAAGTAATGGCTGGGGCAGCAATGTAATTATCAGCGATGAAAGCCATGAAGTTTTAGAAACCGGTGGCGGTTTAATGAAGGCCATGCATTTACTGAATAATGGCAAAGCTTTTATTTCTTTAAATGTGGATATTCTTACAGACCTGGATTTGAATAAATTAATGACTTTTCATCAGCAACATAAACCGTTAATAAGTTTTGGCGTAACCGCCAGGAAATCATCGAGGGTTTTATTATTCGATGAGGGAAACCGCTTATGTGGCTGGAAAAATCTGCAAACAGGAGAGGACAAAATCTCAATCAATAAACCAAACCTTACTCAAAAAGCTTACAGTTGCGTAGTTGTTTTTCAACCTGAAATATTTTCTTTGATAAAACAGAAAGGGAAATTTTCGATCATGGATAGTTATCTTGACCTGGCTGCAGAGCATGTTATTCTTGGTTACGACCACAGCGGCGATAAATTGGTTGACGTCGGAAAACCCGAAAGCGTAGCTATAGCAGAAAAACTATTTAGTTAGCATCTGACGGTGCCTCAAATGTTTTCTTATTTTCTTCTTTTGGTTTAATACCAAAGTTATAACGGAAAGTTAATCCCAGCCTTCTTGTATCATTAACACGCTTACCCTGTGCATTTACACTGCCCTGTTGCAAACTGAATGATACCTGATTTGTATACAAAACATCGTTCACCGAAAGAATGATATTCGCTTTTTTCTTCAAAATACTTTTATTGGCAGAAACGAATATGCCGCCAAAAGTATTTAGCTCATACAGGTTTTGAAGCCCTTTTGTTTTTAAAAAGCCCTGCATATTAATGGTAAATGTAGAAGTCGCTTTCAGTTCCTGAAACATAAAGAAAGTCCAGCTGCCACGTTTATAATCGAGCGGAAGCCCTTCATAAAAACCAGTGTAGTGGTTATAATTATACAAGGCACCAACATAAAAAAAATATTTTTTTCCTGGCGGAATACCACCAATTACTTTTGCATAAAATTCTTTATTCCTTCCCAGGTTATCATAGGTGCGGTAGGCTATTTTGGTACTGTTATCCTGGTAAGTTACATTACTGAAAATATCTTTGGTGTTATTGATGCCCAGTGCAATTACGGGGATGTTTTCGAAAGTTACATTAAGTTCATAGTTGGTGGTGAACTGCGGCTTTAGCCTCGGGTTACCAACATCATACAGGTATTGGTCAATGTACCTGGGATATGGATTCAGCACTTCGTAATAAGGCCGTTTAATACTTTTACGAAAAATAGCATTACCAATCAGTTGCGATCCAAATATTTTAAAAAGATTGTGCTTGATAAAAAGATAGGGAAAAACATCGGTGCGTTTGATTGATAAAGTGGTGTCTTTTGGTATTAACTGCCTGCCATTGATATCAGTAGTTTCAAGTCGCAGCCCCGGCTTGATGGTGAAACCTGCAAATGTTTTTGAAACCTGCACATAAGCAGCTATTATGCTTTCATTGTACCGGAAAGTGTTGGTTTGAAAATCATCAACAAACCGGATATTGTTCCCGGTATCTTTGGTATAGTTTGAACTGTTCTTACTGTTGCTGATGCTTGCTTTAAAACCGGATTCAATAGTTAAGGATTTGCGCAGTTTAAGAACTAGATCGGTTTGAAAAAGAAAAATATTTTTATCATTGTTATTGATACCATCGCCACTAACAGCAGGCCTTGCCGGCAGGTAATAGTTATTTTTATATAATTGTGTATTCCGGTTGCCATAATAATTATAATCAAACTGGGTGGCCCATTCGCTGCCCAATGTATCAATTTTATATTTGGTAGAAATATTGTTTCCGAGGTAGGTTGTTTTGTTGGCATTGTTAATGTTTGAAACATTTTTACCAAGGATTGCTGGGGATGGATTTTTACTGATATCGATTCCGTTATCAACAAAGCT
>Ga0335394_10008358_pt1 | contig 11680 bp, 13 predicted proteins | sample MAT03_FD_205741 | JGI IMG/M metagenome (GOLD analysis project Ga0335394, IMG submission 205741) | Freshwater microbial communities from Lake Fryxell liftoff mats and glacier meltwater in Antarctica - MAT-03 (spades assembly) (version 2) ... | reverse complement strand
ACCCTGGCCCGGTCGGTGGGCGGCACCTTCACCCGAGTGCAGTTCACCCCCGACCTGCTCCCGGCGGACATCGTCGGCACCCGGATCTACCGGTCGTCCGATGAGCGATTCGACATCGAGCTGGGGCCGATCTTCGCCAACTTCGTCCTGGCGGACGAGATCAACCGCGCTCCGGCGAAGGTTCAATCCGCTCTGCTCGAGGTGATGGCCGAACAACAGGTGACCATCGGCGGGATCACCCACCCGATGCCGGCGCCGTTCCTGGTGCTCGCCACGCAGAATCCCATCGAGAGCGAAGGCGTCTACCCGCTTCCCGAGGCCCAACGGGACCGTTTCCTCATGAAGATCACCATGGGCTATCCGTCGCCGCACGAAGAGATGGAGATCGTCCAGCGCGTCGGGGTCAGCACACCAAAGCCGGACACCATCCTGGATCCTGCGGGTGTCATGGCGCTCCAGGACGAGGCCGACCGGGTATTCGTGGACCGCAGCGTCACCGAGTATGCGGTCAACCTGGTTCTGTCCACCCGCGCACCCGAGAACTTCGGGATGGCGGACCTCCGGCCCTACCTGGAGTTCGGGGCATCACCCCGCGCTTCGATCGGACTCGTCCGGGCCGCACGAGCCATAGCGCTCATCCGCGGGCGCAGCTACGCCATTCCCCAGGACGTCTTCGACGTGGCACCCGAGGTGTTGCGTCACCGTCTGGTGCTGTCCTACGAAGCCCTGGCCTCCGGAGTGGACTCCGAGGACATCCTGGCCCGCGTGCTGTCCACCGTGGCCGCCCCGCACGTCACGCCCAGCCAGGTCGCGAGCGGTGGCGACGCGTGGTACGGCGGACCGACCGACTCCGCCCAGTGGTCGGCATGACGACAACCTTGGCCGCCCCGGATGCCCGGGCAGCCGCAGTACTGCGCCGCATGGAGATCGACGTGACCCGTCGGCTCGATGGCCTGCTCCACGGCGACCACCGGGGTCTGGTACCTGGTCGCGGATCCGAGCCCGGCGAGTCCCGCCCGTACGTCCACGGTGACGATGTCCGCCAGATCGACTGGAACGTCACAGCCCGCACCGGAGCCACCCACATCCGCGAGTCGATCGCCGATCGGGAACTCGAGACCTGGCTCATCGTGGACCGCTCCCCGAGCCTCGAGTTCGGCACCGCGGATTCGACCAAGGCGACGCTGGCACTCTCTGCGTGCGCCGCCGTCGGATTTCTCACGACCCACGGCGGCAACCGGCTGGGCGCCATCGTCGCCGGTCGCGACGGGGTGACCACAGTTCCCGCACGCCAGGGCCGCCGACACACCCTCGGTGTGCTGAGCCGAGTCGCGTCGTCCTCGGACTCCGACGGTGCAGTTACGGTCACCTTCGGCGAGGCGCTCCGTCGGGCCGGAGGCATCGTTCGGCGCCGTGGCCTGATCGTGGTGGTCAGCGACTTCCTCGATCCGATCGAGAGTTGGTCAAAAGCGCTCGGCGCGCTCGGCGCCCGACACGAGGTCCTGGCCATCGAGTGCTCCGATCCACGCGAGTTCGAACTGCCGGCCGCCGGGATCGTCGGTCTGGTCGATACCGAGACCGGTCGGATCGTCGAGATCAACACGTCCCGCGCCTCGGTTCGCCAGGGGTTCGCCGCGGCTGGAGTGGCTCGTCGAGCCGCAGTGCACGCGGCCATCCTCGGCTCGGGCGCCGATCACCTCGGCCTGTCCACCGACCGGGACTGGCTGGCCGACGTGGCCGGCCACGTCACCCGACGCAAACGGCGGAGGGCCAACGCCACCACTGTGGGAGCGAAACGATGACCTGGGACTTCATGCATCCGGGACGCCTGTGGTGGCTCTTCGCCGTCGTCGGGATCGTGGTGCTGTACGTGTTTGCCGAGGTCAGAAGGCGGCGGAACCTCATCAGGTTCTCGTCGGTGGCCATGTTGGACTCCGTTGCTCCCCGCCGGCCTGTAGTCGGTCGACACCTGGTCGCTGCGCTCACCATGGCCGGTCTGGCGGTGGGCACGCTCGCCGTTGCCCAACCGAGCGACAAAGTGCGGGTCCCGCGCCAACGGGCCACCATCATGCTGGCGCTCGACACCTCGCTGTCCATGAAGGCCACCGACGTCACCCCCAGCCGCATCGCCGCGGCCAAGGTCTCCGCCAAATCCTTCGTGGACCGCCTGCCCAAGGCCCTCAACGTCGGCCTGGTCTCCTTCGACACCGGCGCCCGGGTGAACGTCGATCCCACCACCGACCGGTCGACCGTCAAGAATGCCATCGACAAACTGAAGCTCCACGAAGGCACTGCCATCGGCGACGCGGTGCGGACCTCGTTGGAGGCCATCACCGAGGTCCCGAAAGGCGACGACGGCAAGGCAGTTCCCGCCCTGATCGTCTTGCTCTCCGATGGATCGACGACCGTGGGAACTCCCACGGAGGCTGCGATCGAACCTGCCAAGAAGGCCGGAGTGCCGGTGTACACCATCGCCTATGGCACCCAGGACGGTGTGATCGACGTGACGCTGCCCGATACAGGTGAGACGGCACGGGTTCCGGTTCCGGTCAACGTTGAGGCGTTGGCCAGCCTGGCCGAAGGAACCGGCGGTCAGTCGTTCCGGGCCGAAAGCGCATCCGACCTCTCCACCGTCTATCAGGAGTTGGGAAGTTCCGTCGGCTACGACATGGAGCTCCAGGAGGTGACGTGGCGTTATGTCGTGGTCGCCATGATCCTGCTGGGCCTGGGCACGGCGCTCTCCCTCGCCTTCTTCCAACGCCTGACCTGATCAAGGTTGACCGGGCCGTCGGCCACTGGGCCGCTACCGTCAGCGCTGTGGTCCGCCGTCTCGCTCCGAGGGTCACCGCATGTGCGGTAGTGGCCGTCTCCGGACTGATGCTGAGCGGCTGCGGCGACGACGCCGTCACCCGCGATGAGTTCATGGACCAACTCCAGGCCGTGACCAGCGGCCCCGACCGGGCCACCAAGGAACTCGCCGGATGCATCTACGACCAGATCGCCGATGATCCAGATCTTCTCGAAGAGGCATCGCGTCCCACCGGGGCGTCCAAGTCGTCGTCCGACCAGCTGTCGAGGATCACGCGGGACTGCTGGTCCCAGGAGCGACCCGACGACAAGGGCCGGACCACGACGACTCGACCGGCCACCCGCTGATCAACGCGGGGCTGATCATCGCGAGGCAGCCCGAGGCGAGGCAGCCCGACCCGTGATCGCTCCGCTCAGTCGAGGGTGGCCGAGACCCGTTCGCTCAACACTCGACTGGAGCCTCCGGGCTCCATGGTCACGCCGTACAGGACGTCGGCCGCCTCCATGGTCCGCTTCTGGTGACTGACGATCACCAGCTGAGCAGATGACCGGAACTCGGCGACCAGTCCGAGGAACCGGTGCAGATTCACGTCGTCGAGCGCCGCTTCGACCTCATCCATGATGTAGAAGGGCGACGGCCGACTCCGGAACACGGCGAACAGGAACGCCAGGGCGGTCAACGAACGCTCCCCACCCGACAGCAGCGACAGCTTCTTCACATTCTTGCCGGACGGCTTGGCTTCGATCTCGATGCCCGTCGCCAACAGGTCGTGGGGCTCGGTCAACTTGAGCGCACCGTGTCCGCCGGGAAAGAGCGTGTCGAACAGGTGCACGAAGTTCTCGCTCACGTCGGCGAACGCTGCGGCGAAGACGCTGACGATCTCCTCGTCGACGGCCCGGATGACCTTCCCCAACTCCCGACGGGCGCTGCGGACGTCCTCAACTTGCGTCTCGAGCAGTGTCGCCCGCTCGGACAGCGCAGCAAACTCCTCGAGCGCCAACGGGTTGATCGGACCCATGAGACGGATGTCCCGTTCAAGATCCCGCGCCCGAGACGACGGCGTAGCACCGTCCGGCAGGAGCGGGACCGGTGTCGTGATCGCCGTATCGGGTTCACAGTCGAGCTCGCGTCGGCAGGTCTCGGTGGCGGCCTCGAGGCGAAGGGTGATCTCCGCGTCACCGATCTCGGCACGCTGCAGCCGCTCGCGGGCCGCCTCCAGTTCCTTCTCCGACTGCTGACGAGCCTGGCGGGCCGCATCGAGCCCGGCACCGACCTCTCGGGTCCGCTCCGAGTGCCGATCTCGGGCCGCTCGGAGCACCGCGAGCAGTGCGTCGATCTCCCCGAAACGATCGGCCACGACTCCGGCGAGGGTGTGCACCACCTCGGACCGGGCCTCCAGTTCCTCGCGTCGCTGGGCCGCGGCTGAACGTTCGTCGGCGTGGCGCGCCAGTCGCGTCTCGAGAACCGTCAGACGCTCGGTCAACGCCCGTTTGCGCTCGTCCCGGGCCGCTCTCTCCGACGCGTGGCGAGAACGGAGCGTTGCGACCGTTGCCATCTGCTGGTCCAGCTCGGCTCGGGCAACCACGAGCGCGACCTCTCGCACGCTCCGTGACGCTTCAATGTGTTCCAGCTCGGCCAGTCGCGCGGTCAACTGATCCGTGCGAGCAAGATCCCGGGTGAGACGAGCGGTCAGCGCTGTCCGGTGACCCGCCGCTTCAGTCATGTCGGCTGACACCGCCTCGGTGTCGCGGGCTGCTCGCTCCGCATCGGCGGTCAAAAGTTCGATCCGGAGCGACGAGGCGGAGCGACGATCAGAGGCCGCTACCGCCACGGCCTGCACTGCGGCAAGTGATTCTCGGGCTTCGTCGAGGCGTCCCTTCACCGAACCCATCGTGAGCGCCGCAGCGGCCGCCGTCTCCGACGCTTCGGTCAGCGCGGCACCGGTTGAACCCGTGGTCTGAAGGCCCACGACCCAGCCGTCCGGGCCGAACCGGTCGCCCGCATCGGTCACGAACACCGCATCGGGAAACGCCATGGCCGCATCGACCGCCTGGGACCATCCACCCTCGACCCGGGCGGCACTGGCGATCACCCGGTCCAGGAGGCCGTCGACCGCCGGCGTCGCCCCTCGGACGTGTGAGCGAACGGCCTGACCGACGGGAGCGGGCAGCACCACAGGGCCAGGACCAGCGGCGAGCACGGTGGCCGTGGCGTCACCGGCCGCCAGGAGCTCGACCACGTGGCGTGCCGCAGCGGGATCGGCCACCACCACGGCATACATGGCGGTGGCTGCAGCGGCCTCGACGGCCGACTCCCAACCCGCATCGATCGACACCACGTCGAGCAACGAGCCCACCACTCCGTCGACGGTGGCCACCAGGTCGGCTCCGGATCGCCGACGGGCCTCGTCGAGTGCCGCGGCCAGCGCAGCGGCACGAGCCTCGGATCGGTGCAGATGCTCTGCGGCCACGGCCAACTCGGTCTCGGTCTGCTCCACCAGGACGCCGGCGGCGGTCAACGACGTCTGGGACTGCTCGTCCACGGACTCGACTCGTTCACGATCCGCAGCAAGCGTCTCCAACTCGGTGAGTGCCGCAGCGCCAGCGGCGGCCAGGGCGGCTGACCGCGACCTCTGGCGGGCGTCGGCCTCATCAAGGCGTTGGCGGTCTCCCTCGGCCTGCTCGGTGGAGCGACGCAGCCCTGTCAGTTCAGCGCGGACCTCGACCAGCTCGGCCGCTGCACCGTCGACCCCGTCGGCCCACTCGGCGTCGAAGCGACCTCGGTGATCGACCAGTTCTTGTTCCGAGGCCTGCATCTCGGCGTCGACCGTTGCCCGGTGGTCCGGGCGATCCAGATCCGCTCGGACCTGCGTCGCCTCGGTCTCCAGCGAGGCCACCACCGTTTGATCGATGAACGCCGTCCGCTCCCGCTCCAGGTTCCGAGCTCGTTCGATCAGGACCGCGTCGAGCCCGTGCGCTCGTTCTCTGAGCGCCTCGGTGCGGACAAGGCCATCGCTGAAGTCCGGGCCACCCATGGCCGACAGCCGAGCTTCGGCGGCCAGCACCTCGGCATCGAGCCGGGACAACTCCGAGCGGATCCGTCGCTCCTCGGTCCGCAGTTCGTTCTGCGCCGAGTTCGAGTCGGTCAACCGCCCCCGCAGGCGGAAGAGATCTCGGCCGATCAGATGGATCCGGAGGGTGGCCAGCTCGGCGATGACATCGCCATGGCGGCGAGCTGCGTCGGCCTGCCGCTCCAACGGCCGGAGCTGACGACGGACCTCACGCAGGAGATCCGAGATTCGGGTCAGGTTGGCCTCTGTTGCAGTCAGCCGACGCTCGGCCTTCTCTTTGCGCTTGCGGAACTTGAGGACCCCGGCCGCCTCTTCGATGATCAGGCGCCGATCCTCGGGCCGAGAGTTCAGCACCGCGTCGATCTGGCCCTGTGAGATGATCACGTGCTGCTGACGGCCCACGCCGGAGTCCGACAGGAGCTCTTGGATGTCCAACAGCCGGCACTCGGCGCCGTTGATGGCGTACTCGCTGTCGCCTGATCGGAACAGCGTCCGCGAGATGGTGACCTCGGTGAAGTCGATCGGCAGCATGCCCGAGGAGTTGTCGATGGTGAGCGCCACCTCGGCTCGGCCCAGCGCCGGCCGCTTCTGTGTGCCGGCGAAGATGACGTCGTCCATCTTCTGGCTGCGGACGGCCGACGGCGCCTGAGCGCCGAGCACCCAGCCGATCGCATCGACGACGTTCGACTTGCCGGAGCCGTTCGGCCCGACCACGACGGTCACTCCGGGTTCCAGGCGGAGCGTTGCGGTGTCCGCGAAGCTCTTGAAGCCCTTGATCTGCAGTTCCTTCAGGAACACTCAACACTCCCGCCCGAACCAGACCAGGTCACATCTGGGTCGCTTCACAGTAGTAGGTGACTCCGGACCCGAACTTCGCCTTGACCACCGGGCCCCGAGCACGCGGGGTCATGAGGCCCTCTCGCCCGTGGACCGCCAAGAACTGCCCGTATCCGCCGGTGCCACCCGAGAGGTTCGTCCAGCCGTCCGGACCGACGGTGGTCCCTCCGTGCTTCATGGCCTCGTGGACGATCTCGACGATCGCCCGATACAGCCGCCGAATCTCCTGCGGGGTCAGGGTCTGGGGTGTGCGATCGGCTCGGAGACCACATTCGAACAGGACCTCGTCGGAGTAGATGGGGCCGATACCCACCAGGAACGCCGAATCCATCATGATCGTCTTGATCTTCTCGGTCCGACGCAGGAGCCGCTCGCCGAAGGCCGTCCACGACACCGGCTCGTCGGCCAGATCAAAACCTCCGAGTGCTGCGGTCGCCGCCACGTCGTCCTGAGCAACCACCAGGAGTTGGCTGTGCTTTGCCGGGTCGATGATCCGGAGCCCACCGTGCTGGGTGAAGGGCAGCGTGGCGACCAGGCCTTTCGGCACGGCATCCTTGGTCTGGGCCCGCACCATCCGGCCCGTGTTGCCGAGGACAACCAAAAGTGCGTCACCGGAATCCAGCTTGAGCACGAGGGACTCCCCCACGCGCGACACGCCGGTGATCTTCATCCCCTCGACCCGTTCGAGCAGTTGCTTCTTCGGGCCGGCCTTCTTGATGGCCCCGGCCACCGTGATATCGATCGTTTTGATCTTTCGGTTCGACAGATCCTTGTCCGCCTCGCGGCGAAGGATCTCGAGTTCGGGTAGTTCAGCCATGAGGTGCTCCAATGCCGTTCGTCCCGGGTGGGACGTCGGCTTCTGACGAGCGTGCAGACGACTCGCCTCCGATGAGACGGAACGCGACCTGCGCCGCTGCCTGCTCCGCTTCTTTTTTCGATCTTCCGTCGCCGGTGCCGAGCACCTCGGTTCCGAGGGTCACCGCCGCGGTGAAGTGCTTCAAATGCTCCGGACCGACGTCGGTCACCGTGTATCCCGGCACGCCCAGGCCCTCGGCCGCCGCAACCTCTTGGAGACGGGACTTGAAGTCGGTCAGGTCCCCCGAGGCCACACGTTGCAGATGCGAGTCCACCGCTCGGAGCACGACTCGGCGGGCGACGTCGATGCCGGCGTCGAGGAAGACTGCGCCCACCACGGCTTCGACCGCGTCGGCCAGGATCGAGGGCTTCTCGGCACCTCCGGTCGCGATCTCTCCGCGACCGAGCCGCAGGACGGGTCCGATCTCCAGGTCGCGTGCGACCTCGGCCAGCGACCGCCAGTTGACGATCTCGGAACGACAGCGAGCCAGGACGCCCTCGGGGGCATCCGGCATGGTGGTGTACAGGTACTCCGTCACCACGACGCCCAGCACCGAGTCTCCCAGGAACTCCAACCGTTCGTTGGAGCCGACCCCACCGTGCTCCGCACACCAGGACCGATGTCGAAGGGCGAGCTCCAGGAGGGAATTCGACCCGAATCGGTCGCCGAAGTCGTGGCCGAGTCGTTCCGCGAGCCCGAGCAGCGCCGCGTCACGGTCAGGAGAAGACGCGTCGGACATGATCGACGGTGTCTCCCACGGTTTCGAGCTCCTGTAACTCGACGTCCTGGCCCGGCCCCAGGTCGGCCGTGGTCGTACGTTCGCCGAGATCCTCCTGGAGGGAATCGAGCAGGTCCATGAGGAGCAGTTCATCGGCGCCGATCTCGGCAAGGGTGGTGGAGTCGGTCACGGTGCCGTTGTCCAGGAGCAGGAGTTCTTCGAAACGGTCACGCACGAGTCGGCTCAGTTGCTCCCGTTCGAAAGGAACGCGGTGTGAGTGGGTCTCTGCTGGCACGGTCCACCTCCTCGGGTCCCGGCGGTGATCGGGCTGGACGAGGCTACCGATCGGTCGTCCCGATCGGGAGATGCACCGAGAGTGCCCCAGAGTGGTCGAGACGTGCGTCAGTCGACGTCGATCGCCTGGCGGCCGTTGTACCAACCGCAGTTGCCGCACACCACGTGCGGCAGCTTCGAGGAGCTACAACGTGGACAAACGCTGCGGGACGGGGCCTTCAGGGTCCACGCAGACGCACGGCGCATGCGGGTCTTGGACTTGGACATCTTGCGTTTGGGGACAGCCATGGTGGTTCCTGGGGCTCGCCGCACACGCCGGTCGACGGGCGGACTCGGGACCGCACGGGTCCCTGCTGGATGTGGGAGCGTAGCCGACCAGTGATCGACGGTCGAAACCAGGCTCAGTCCGCGGCGGGTGGCTCCAGCAGGACGTCCAGAGCGTCCCATCGCGGATCCCTGGGCCGCTCGCTCCCGACGTCGCTGTCGTCCTCGACCGTGACCGGAAAGAGATCAGGTTCCGGACCGGCGCAGTCCGACGTGCACACCGGAGCGGTCGGGAGGTCGAGCAGCACGCAGTCCCGGGCCAGCGAGATCAGATCCAGCACGTCGCCTTGGAATCCGTAGTGCTCCTCGCTGTCGGGTCCGGCGGCGAACACCTCGTCGACCGTCGAATCCAGTCGACCGGTCACCTCCTCGAGACATCGGCGACACGCTCCGACCCAGTCGGCCTCCAGTCGCCCGTGGACCGCTATCCCAGCAGGGATGGACTCCAGTTCCAGCGCGAGGGTCACCAGGGCCTCCGCCGGGAGGTGGGTGGACCCCACGACCAGCTCACCGACGCGCCCGGAACGCACCACGGCACGCTGGGTGCCCACACGTCGGCGGAGATCGGAGATCTCGACCTCGAGGGATCGGTCGGACTGGACCACGCTCAGTCGTCGTGTTCGAAGAACTCGGCGATGGCGTCCGGTTCGTCGTCGGCCAACTCGATCTCCTCGACGGTGGCTGCCAGCCGCTGTCGGCCCGCCGCCACCGTTCGAGACAACTTTTCCAGAATCACTTCGAAGCTGGCGAGCTTCTGGTCGCAATAGTCCTCGGCCTTGCGCATCATGGTCCGCGCCTCGGACTCGGCATCATCGAGCAGCTCACGGGACCGCTGTTCGGCGATCCGGACGATCTCCTGACGTGCCACCAGCCCAGCGGCGCGCTCGGTGGCCGCAGCCATGATCTCCTCGGCCTCCCGGCGCGTCCGGGCCCGGAACTCCTCGCGCTCCTTGAGGAGCCAGCGTGCCGCCTTCAACTCGTCGGGAAGTCGAAGCGCGGCAGCGTCGATCAGGTCGAGTACCTCGTCACGCTCGATGCGGACCGAGGTCGACATCGGAAGCGATCGTGCGTTCTCCACCAGCTCGAAGAGCTGGCGGAGCAGCGTTTCGGTATCGGCGTCGTCCACGTTGGATTCGAGATCGGTCACGACGGGTAGCGCTCCTTGAGTCGACGGGCCACACACGTCGGCACCATCAGCCCGACGTCCCCGCCGAAACGGGTGATCTCCCGGATCAGCTTCGATGCGAGGAACGAGTGTGACGAGGTGGTCGGGATGAACAACGTGTCCACACCCGAGATCTGCTTGTTCATCTGCGCCATCTGGAGCTCGGACTCGAAGTCCGAGACCGCTCGCAGTCCCTTGACGATGAAGTGGGCGCCGACGTCTCGGGCCAGGTCGACCACCAGCGAGCTGAACATCGTCACCTCGACGTTGTCCAGGTGGGAGCACGCCTCGACGATGAGCTGCTGGCGCTCCTCGAGCGAGAACAGCGCCTCGCCCTTCTGCGGGTTGCGAACCGACGCAACCACCACACGGTCGAAGAGTCGGGCCGCCGTCTCGATGATCTCGACATGGCCATTGTGGATCGGGTCGAACGACCCTGGGTAGAGAACGACGGTCACCGGTGCTCCTGGTCCGAACCTGCCCCCACTGGGCGTGCAGCGAACCGTAGCCCTCACGACCCGATCGGAGGAACCCACGGATCGTCAGGTGTCGGACCGCCAGCCGGCGGCGCGCTCGGTGACGGCTCCACCGGCAAGCCCTCCGGGGCGGTCGCCAGCGTGATCCAGGCCCGGCCGTAGCGGCGGGTCCGGACCGTCGAGAAGCTCGGAGCCAGGTCCACCTGGCGATCGGACTCGGCGACCACCCAGCTACAGCAAGCCCAGCCGCAGGACGCCTCGGCGACCAGTTGCCAATCGTCGAACTCATAGGGTGGATCGGCGAACAGCAGGTCGAACCGGTCGTCCGGACCGGCGCCACCGGTTCGGCCGAGCCATTCCAGCGCATCGGCCCGAACCAGGGTCGCCCGGTCACCCACGCCACACGTCGCCAGGTTCTGCCTGACTGCGTCGAGCGCTCCCGGCGACACCTCGACGAAGATCGCCCGTGCGGCGCCCCGGCTCAGCGCTTCGATTCCCATGGCGCCCGAACCGCACCACGCGTCGACGACCACCAGCCCGTCGGGCAGTCCACGGGCGGCCAGACTGTTGAAAATGGCCTCTCGAGCCCGATCCGAGGTCGGCCGGGTCACGGACCCCTGCGGCGCGACGATCCGACGACCACCGGCCGAGCCCCCGATGATTCTCATCTGATGTCATGGCTAGGGTGCGCCATGGACGTTCCCGAGACGATCATCTGCGTGGACTGCGGCGGGACGGCCCACTTCCTTCAGCTCTACGAGGGCGAGCCGCCCGAGGCAGATGTTGCGGCGTACCGCTGCGAGGACTGTCACGACCGATGGGACATCGAGCTGGAGGACGTCTGAGGTGATCGCATGGGCGCGCCGAGGACGACCGATGCTCACCGGGTGGCGAGGTCGAGTGCCCGGACTGCAGCCATGACCGCCGGGCCGATGTCTGGTCCGATCGACAGGGATTCCTCGTACTGCTTGCCGGGATCGAGGTAGTCCGCCGGTTCGACGAAGTCCTCCTTCGGCAGGATGTACCCGACCTCGTCGTCGGCCAAGCCCACGATGGCCGGCACCCGAACTCCACCGGCTCGCAGATCGGCCTTGAGCTGCAAACCCAGCTCCGGCAACAGCTCGCCCGGGA
>Ga0335394_10008357_pt1 | contig 11680 bp, 10 predicted proteins | sample MAT03_FD_205741 | JGI IMG/M metagenome (GOLD analysis project Ga0335394, IMG submission 205741) | Freshwater microbial communities from Lake Fryxell liftoff mats and glacier meltwater in Antarctica - MAT-03 (spades assembly) (version 2) ... | reverse complement strand
GGGGTCTTCGAACGTAGGCTGGTGAAAAGGTGAAGGTAAGCCCCGGTGATCCCCTCCTCCGAGAATCGGGCGTCTAGGGTGGCCCGGCCGCCGGCACCAATGACCCGACGCAGCGTCGCATCCTGCCGGAGCCGCTCGATGGCGGCAGCCAACCCCGCAGCGTCACCGATGGGATGCACAAGGCCATCGACGCCGTCCTGCATCATCCACCGGGGCCCTTCCGAAAGACTCGAAACCACCGGCTTACCGGCCGCCCATGCCTCGAGAAGGACGTTCCCCAGCGGCTCGTGCAGCGACGGCATGGAAAAGACGTCTGCCGCGGCGATGTAGGGCAACGGATCCGCCTGCCAGCCCAGCCACCGAATCCGATCCTGAACCCCAAGAGATGCTGCCAGTTTCTGAAGGTTCTCCCGTTCCTCCCCGTCACCCACCAACCACAGCAGGGTGCCCGGCGATTTCACCAGCGCCTCGATCAGGGTGTGGAACCCCTTGCGATGAACGAAACGCCCCACGCCCACCACGACGAAGGCGTCCGCCGGCGTATTCACCAGGCTCCGATCCACCGGCGCGCCAATCCGCGTCGCCGTGAAGTTCGAGATGACGTGGACCGGGCGCTGCCAGCCAATCTTCACGACATGCTCCGCGATCCCGGGCGTGTTGCAGATGAGAACGTCAATTTCGCGGAAATAATCGAGCCGGGGCGGATAATCGCCCAACCGCGCGACGCGAACCCCGCCGTTCCATTTCGGCATGAACCGGCTCGCCCGGGGCATCCATGCCATCAGCACGTCCGGCGGATCGTCACGCATCAGCCTCCGAAGTTTGGCGGCCAGGAAGTAACGAGTGATCGAAATGCGCCTGAACGTCCCCTCCACGACGCGCACCCGCGGATCGATCGACCCGCGCCAACCCCGCCGAGGCCGGATGAAAGCGGTCTGCTCAACATCCCGCGCGGCAAACGCACCGAGCAGATGCACAAAGAACCGCTCGGCGCCGCCATCCTTTCCGAAATGCAGATGGATGACTTTCATGAGCCGCGTGTGCCCGAGGATGTTCCCAAAACCCGGTCGCCATCCAGATTGTCGGCGAACGGCAGGGCGCGCTGCGCGAACACTTGGTAAATCTTGGCCTCGGTCAGAAAGGAGTACACCGCCCCGGTCATGGCCTGGATGAATCCCGGAAACCCACAGCGGCAAAGTCGGTGATGGAAATACAGGCGGAGAAAATAGACGGCGGGATTGAACACCAACCGGAGGGTGCGCGGCTTCTTCCCGGCTTCCACCAACTGGCGGCACTTCAGGCTCGAGTACTTGTTCTGCTTGAGAATCTGCTCCTCGATCGGCAGCGGCGTGTAATGCAACAGACTGCCTCGCGGCGAAATCCGCACCTGTCCCGCCACTGTGATGCCCTCGTGCACCCGCAGGTTCAGATTATACCGGCCGTGGCCACGCCGAACGAGCCGCAGGATCGCCCGTTCCTTCACGTTCTTCGGCGAATAGCCGAACCCGATCAGGTAGGGACGCCGGTGGATCGACCAGGCATGCACCTCCGGCGGCGCCTCCAGCAGTTTCGGCAGTTCCTCCCGGAAATCCTCATCCAACCGCTCATCCGAATCGATGTTCAGACTCCACGGCAACGTCGTCTGCTCCAGCGCGAACTGCTTCTGCGCCGCGTACCCCAGCCAGTCCTGATGCATGAACCGGATCGGCCAACCCGCCTCCTGGTATCGCCGTACCAATTCCGGGGTCCCATCCTTCGACCCGGAATCCACAAGGATGATCTCCTGGAACTGGTACAAACTGCGGATGCAGTTCTCGAGGTAGCCCTCCTCATCCTGACAGATGATGAAAGCGCTGACGGGAAGCCGCGCCGACGGACTCGACGCCGTCTCCGGTCTTGAGGGCGATTTCATGGGGAATTCAGGCCGCTTCAGTATGCCGAGCCGTTTCGCCCGGGGTCAACCCGGCCGGAATCAGCCATCGCACAACCCCTGGCGAAGCCCCATCTCCGAGAAAAGTCCACCCTTCCGAAGCAGTTCGTCAAAGGTCCCCTCCTCCACCACCTGACCCGCCGACAACACCACGATCCGGTCCATTTTGCGAATCGTGGAAAGCCGGTGGGCCACGCAGATGACCGTCCGGTTCTCGGCCAATCGCTCGATCGCGTCCTGCACTTCGGCCTCGGACTTCGCGTCGAGCGCCGCGGTGGCTTCGTCCAAGACCAGGATCGGAGCATTGCGCACAAACGCGCGGGCGATCGCCAACCGCTGGCGCTGTCCGCCCGACAGATTGAATCCCCGCTCCATGACGCGTGTTTCGTACCCGTGCGGCAATCGCTGGATGAACTCGTCCGCAAAGGCCGCGCGCGCCGCCGCCTCAACCTCGTCGCGGGTCGCGTCAGCGCGGCCGCACGCGATGTTCTCCGCGACCGTCATGTCAAACAGCACGATCTCCTGGCTCACCAGTGCCATCTGATCCCGAAGGTCGGTCACGGAGATCTCCCGCAGATCCCGGCCGTCGAGGCGAATGGCGCCCACGGTGGGATCGTGAAACCGGAACAGCAGGTTCACCAGGGTGCTCTTGCCGGAACCGCTCTCGCCGGCGATTCCCAACTTCATCCCACGCGGAACCCGTAGCGAGACGTTGTGCAACACATCCCGATGGCCGTAAGAAAAACTTAGCGCATCGATCTCAATTGCCTTCTCGAAGCGCCCGATGCGCACGGGGTTTGCCGCCTCGCGTACCGTCGGCTCCTCCTTCAACACCTGGATCAGGCGTTCGACGCCGGCGTCGGTCTGCTCCAGCAGATTGTGAATGCCCGCCAGCCTCTTCACCGGCGTGTAGATGAACGCCACGCCCGCCAGCATGCTGACCATGTTCTCCAGGCTCACCTGCCGCACCACCACGATCACCACCAGGATGCCGAACCCGAGCGTGCCGATCGATTCGACGATCGGGTTGGTGATCTCCTTCGCTCGCACGATGCGCATCGACGACCCGAAGAGCTCGCCACACAGGCGCCGAAACCGGTCGACCATCTTTCCCTCCAGATTGAACGCCTTCACCGCCCGAATGCCCGAGAGCACTTCGACGATCAGGCTCGCCTGATTCACCGTCGTCTTCAGACCCACCTTCGCTGAGCGCCGCACCTTCTTCCCCAGGATCACCACCGGCGCAATCACCAGCGGGAAAAAAGTCATGGTCAGCAGGGTCAACTGCCAGTCGATCACGAACAGCCCGAGCATGATCCCCACGATCGTGACGGGTTCCTTGAAGAGATCAGACAACCCGACATTGAGACAGCGCTGAAGCATCGCCGTGTCGCCATTCACCCGGGTGATCAGGTCGCCAAGGGTGGATTTGTTGAAGTAGTCCAGCGACAGCGAGGTCAGCTTGCGCAGCACATCCAACCGCAAATCGTTCACCACCCTCTCACTCACCCAGGCAAGACAGTAGCTGCTCCCGTAACCGAGGAAGCCCCGCAACGCCGCCAGAAAGGGAAACAACAACAGTCCACCTGTGATCTGGCGCCAGTCCGCAGGCCGGCCCGCCCTCGGAAGCCACGGATCCACCACTCCCTCCGTGACCGTCTGCAACCACGCCTTCCATTCACCTGGCGTGCCCTGCGACGTCAGCGCCCCGGCCGATCCCGCCGCCGCTGCGGCCCCTTCCGGCGTCATGCGGATCAGCAGGCTGTTCACCGCCCACAGCAGAAGGCCGTTCGCAATCCCAAAGAAAACCGCCAGAACGACACCCGCCACGAACCGCCCCATGTAGCCCTTGAGATAGGGCCAGACAAACACGAAGAGCCTGGAGATTCCTTGCATCCAAACGACGGAGTCTTCAGCGGGCCCTGGGAAGTTGAAAGGTACAAATTCGAAACCGCGGATGAGCGCAGGATCATGGTCGCTCATCCGGGTCACCAGCCGTCCCGTCGGGCGCTGCCAGACCTACTTCAGAACCGTTCTCGGACGACTCCGTGCATCCAAGTGGGCGGAGCAATCGTAGTTCACCCTGATGACCACGGATGGCGCACGCCAAGCTTGCCAGCATGGCGGGACCGATTGAAACCACATGCCCCCCATCCTCCCATGAAACCCTGGCGCCAGATCCTGGCCGCGTACGTCGCACTGTGCGTGGCGTTCGCCGGCGCGGTCGGCCTCAGCCCGGTGTTGCATCGCTGGGTGCAACATGGCGGCGAGGGGCCCGCCCACGTTCACGCTCGCTCCTCCGCAACCCTGGAGCGGACACTTCACCCGCACCCGCACCCGCATCACCACGACTCGCCCCCCGACCACCATCACAACAGCCTGGCCCAACTCCTGGCCGATGGATGGGTCGAGTTCGCCGTTGATCTGCCCCCTCTGGCCAGGCCCTGCCTTCGCCCCCTTTTCGTTGGAACCCTTCTTCCCCTGCGTCCGCACACGCCTCCCTGGGATACTCAAACCGCCGGTCGCGGACCGCCCTCGCTGAATAGCTGAGGGGCCCTTGCGACCGCGACGCGATCGCCTCGCTCCCACAGTCCGATCCGAAATGGTTTTCCTGCCGTCGTGGTCTCACGACCCCGTCAGGAGGGCCGATGTCCATGGCCGCGCCGGGGACCAACGCCTGAAACAACCCCGGCCCGAAGGCATCCGCGCCCCCGACCCAGGCTCGCCCCTACAAATCTGAACGCACCATTTCCATGTCCCGATCTCCAAAGACCGCTCCTAGGACTGCTTCCGTGAATCCCGACCGAGGCCATTCATGGTTCCTTCACCGAGCCCCTCACCCCAACCCCCTCCCGACGGGAGAGGGTGCCACGTTTCACCCCAGTCAACCCGTCGAGTCGGACTGTCGGAGCCATCCCAACCCGCTCCGGCGAATACCTTGCCCAACCCTCCAAAACCCGCCGGACGATTTCCCCCTCTCCCACCGGGATAGGGCCGGGGTGAGGGAACGTCGTGAGCCTTCCACACTCCATGGCTCATGGTCCGTGAGCGGCACAGTTCACAGGAAACCCACGCTGACCCTCGCTGTAGCTTCGCTGGCCTGCTTTCTGTGCCGCCCGTCGGAAGCGCACGCCGCCGACCTGCCGCTCCCCGCAGCGGAACCCACCGTTGGCGGCGCATCCGATCCCGCCATTCCTCTGCCCGAAATCCTCGTTCGTGGTCGCGGCGACAGCTTGCTCGGCATCGCCGAATCCGCCACCCAGGGCACGGTCGGCTACCAGCAACTCGACCTGCGGCCGATCTCACGCAGCGGCGAAGTGCTCGAAAGCGTTCCCGGCGTCATCATCACCCAGCACGCGGGCGGCGGAAAAGCCAACCAGTACTTTCTCCGGGGCTTCAACCTCGACCACGGCACGGACTTCGCCACCAGCCTCGACGGGATGCCCCTCAATTCACCCACCCACGGCCACGGGCAGGGCTACACGGACATGAACGTCGTCATCCCGGAGCTGATCGAGCGGGTAAATTACCAAAAGGGAGTCTACAACGCCCGGGCCGGTGACTTCAGCTCCGCAGGCTCCGCCCAGCTCGAAACCTTCAAAGTCCTTCCCTCCAGCCTGGCCATCCTGGAGGGCGGCATGTACGGCAACGCCCGCGCCGTCTTCGCGTCGTCGCCCCAACTCGGCCAGGGTCACCTGCTTTATGCCCTCGAGGCCTACCACCACGACGGTCCCTGGGAAAATCCCGACGACTACCAGAAGTTCAACGGACTCCTGAGCTACAGCCTCGGCAATGCCACCCAGGGCGCGAGCGTCACGTTCCGCGGGTATCACGGAAAATGGGACTCCAGCGACCAAGTCGCAGCCAGCGCCGTCAACGACGGCTTAGTCCCCTTCTTCGGTTCCCTTGACAACACGACCGGCGGCAACTCCCAGCGCTACAGTCTCGAGGGCGAATGGCACCGGGCCGATGGCGAATCGGCGACCCGCATCAACGCCTTTGGGGCGTACTCCGACCTCGATCTCTTTTCGAATTTCACCTACTTCCTCACCGACACCGACCGCGGCGACCAGTTCGAGCAGGTCGACCGGCGTTGGATCGGCGGCCTTCAAGCAACTCACACGCTCTTCAACACCTGGTGGGACAAGGAGGTCGAGAACACCTTCGGGCTCCAATTGCGTCATGACTCCATCGACAACGGACTGTACCAATCCCAGGCCCGTCAGCGCGTCGACAAGGTCAACGCTGCGGATGGCAGCCTTCTTCCAGCCACGACTCGGGAAGACGAGATCCTCCAAACCAGCGCCGGCCTCTTCTATGAGAACAAAATCCAGTGGGCGGAGAAGTTCCGCACAGTCGCCGGCGTGCGCGGTGACCTGTACCACTTCGACGTCGAAGCCAGTCGTGAACCCAACTCCGGCGAACGTTCGGATGGCATCGCTAGTCCCAAACTGAGCCTGATCGCCGGCCCGTGGGCAAAGACCGAGGTGTACGTCCAAGGCGGCCTCGGATTCCACAGTAATGACGGCCGCGGCACCGTGACCCGCGTGGATCCGGTCACCGGCAGCTCCGTCGACGCCGACGGCAACCCGATTCAACGTGCTGATCCCCTGGTGCAGACCGTCGGAGCTGAGGTCGGCGTTCGAACCCTGGTCATCGATCGCCTGCAAAGCACGGTGTCGTTCTGGTGGCTGGACATCGATTCCGAACTCCTGTTCGTGGGCGACGCCGGTTTGACCGAAGCCAGCCGGCCTAGCCGACGATACGGCGTGGAATGGGCGAATTTCTACACACTGGCCAAGGACCTCACCCTGGACGCGGACCTCTCCTTCTCCCACGCCGAGTTCCGGGATGACGATCCCGCAGGCGACGACATTCCCGGTTCCATCGAGAGCGTGATCGCAGCCGGGATCAGCTATCACCCGGCGAAGGGCTTCTTCGCCAGCCTGCGGCTGCGCTACTTCGGCCCTCGCCCGTTGATCGAGGACGACAGCTTCCGCTCCGCCGAAACGATCCTGCTCGGAGGCCAGGTCGGATACCGGTTCAACCGGACGTGGACGCTGACGGCGGACGTTTTCAACATCCTCAACCGCCGCGACCACGACATCGACTACGCCTACGAATCCCGGGTGCGCCCAACGGACAGTGCCGTCACCCAACTGCACTTCCATCCGGTGGAACCGATCCAGGCCCGCTTCGCGCTGACGGCGCGGTTCTGAATCACGGCTTACGGCGCCATTGCCGAGGTAGTCGTCGTCCGAACCAAGCTCGAAGTACAAGTTCAGCCCGTAACTCCAGGGAGCAAGCTGGCGATCCGGGGGACAGTGGTAAATCTCGCGCAGCGACGGGAGAGGGTGTCGCGTATAACCCGCAACTTCTCGCAGGAGCCCAACCGTTCGAGCCGTCAAATCCCATTCCTGCGAATCCCTGGCCCTGCCCTCCGAAACCCTCGGTGCGCATCCTCCTTCTCCCCTCAGGAGAAGGCCAGGATGAGGGCCGCTCACGCCTCCCCTCGCTCCACGGTTCACGGCCGATGAGCAGTTCAATTTTGAACACGCGGCTCCACGAACCGTCGATTGGCATCACCGGAGTGGAATCCAGGCACGTTCCTCTCTACGGTCGCCCTATTGCGCCAGCATTCCATGCATCGCTCGACAACCCCCACCTCGCCTAAAGCCCGGTACATCATGATCGGCGGGTTTCTGGGCGCCGGCAAAACGACGGCGGTGGGGCAACTCGCTCGGCACCTCACCGCCCATGGCCAACGCGTCGGACTCATTACCAATGACCAGGGACGCAACCTCGTCGACACCGCCATGCTTCGCTCCCAGGGATTCAGCACCGAGGAGATCCCTGGTGGCTGCTTCTGCTGCCGCTTCAACTCCCTGGTGGACGCCGCCCAGCGCCTGACCGAGGCCAGCCGTCCGGACGTCTTCATCTACCGCAAACAGATCGAGGAGGCCGACCTGCTCGTCATCAGCAAATCAGACCTGGTCGATTCCAAACGTCTGGAGGCTCTACGAGAAGCGATAGCCAGGGACTACCCGGGAAAAGACATTCTGGATGTCTCCCTTCGCGAAGGTCGGAACGTCGACGCCTGGTTCGCACGCATCACGAGTGGCGAACAGGTTGCCCGATCCGCCATGACGATTGACTACACGCTCTACGCCGACGGCGAAGCGTTGCTGGGCTGGCTCAACTGTACCGTCCAGGTGTCCGCGCAGCCGCCTATGGACGCTGATCGTTTCCTGCAGGAACTCGCCGCGAGCATCCAAGGCCGCCTGCGGGCCAAGAACTACGAGGTCGCGCATCTCAAAATGACGCTCAGCCCCGATGCGAACCTGGCGGGGGAGGTGGCTGCCGTCAGTCTGGTGCGAAGCGATTTCGTTCCGGAACTCTCCCTGCACTTGGAGGCCCCGGTGGAATCCGGCCAATTGATCCTCAACCTACGCGCGGAAGCCGCCCCGGATGCTTTGGGAACGGCGGTCCGCGAAGCGCTGCTGGAGCTGACTGGGCGTTATCCGGGTGTTCAAACTCGCCTGGATCATCTGGAGCACTTCCGACCCGGCAAACCAACCCCCACCCATCGGATCGAAAATCTCTCCGTCTCCTGATTCCACCGTCAACGCACGCGGAGGCGGCCCGATGGTTGCCGCGTCGATACTTCATTCCCATCTCGACGCCAGCAGGTCGGAATCTGAAAACCTTGGCTCGGCCTATGCGCTCAGCGTCGCAAGTTAGGTGCCTTCCGGCATCATCCTCCCCGCCTCGACACACTAGAAATCGCCGCCTCCGCCGCCCGAATCACCACCGCCTGAGGAGTCGCCAGAGTCGCCGCCGGAACTTGAGTAGTCCGTGTCCTTACCGCCAGAGGCATCGTTGTTGCTATTCGTGTCAGGCGGGGTCTCGGCGCCAAAGGCACTGCTGCCATGGCCGGAGAACTGGTTGTAAAGCCACATGCCTGCCGCCGCACCGAATAGTCCTCCCAGCATGGATTGCATGAACCCGCCACCGCCGCCACCGCCGCCAACGCCCGGCTGCATGCCAGCGTTGGAACCTCGCCTGAAGAGGCCGCCGCTGAGAATGCGGATCACCACAATCACCGCCAGTCCCAGGAGCAGGATCGGCACCAGGGTCGAGAAAATGGAAAACCCGCTCCTGGGCGCCTCGGTCTCGGACGTGCGCGAGGGTGCGGGGGGCGGTGTCGCAGGATTTCTGGATTGGCCGGTCGATCTCGAGCCGGGTGCCTGGTTGGCGAGAAGGGTTTCTCGAACAAAACCCACACCCGCGATCAACGCGTCGTCGTACTGCTTCGAACGAAAACGTTCGAGCATCCGGTCGACCAGGGCACCGCGGTCGGCCAGGGTGAACGCCTGCCGTTGAGTCTCATTGCCGACGGCGACCTGAAGATGCGCGGGTTCCCGTGTGATCACCACATAGACGCCCTGCACCCCGAGTTCCCTGGCCCTCTGGATCGACCATGTCTCAAAGGCACGCTTCACCGCGGCCTTGTCCTGGAAATCGATCCCCTTTCGCGACTCGGCGGGGATTTCCCGATACGTCTCTATCACGAGATCCCGCTTCAGGTTCGTCTTGATCTCGGAAATGACGCGTGTCGCCGCAGTCGTGGCGGATTCGGAGAAGAACCCGGCCTGGTCGCGGACGCCGACGTTGGCCGCTTGGACAAGCGTACCTGCCAGGAGCACCGGGATGGCGAGCAGCGCCCAGGCGACGGAATGGATGCAGGTTCGGTTCATGGGACAACGATGGATGGGTTGCAGGTGTTGAAAGAAGCCTTGGCTTCGGCGCGCAAGGCTGCATGCAAACTGGTGATAGGTTGGCATCACGTCAAGTTGGCCGAAGCATTCGCGTATTCTTGCTGGACCCCGCGCAACAGCCTGAACTCCGTCCCCCACACGTCCCACTTCGCGGGTGCCAGGCCAAAATCCGAGCGTAAGAGAGTCGCATGCGCCGCCTTCGACTCCGCGTGAAAAGGCTCAAGGGCTCGGCGCATGGACGCCGACCCGCCTACCGCGAAACCACCCGGGACATCCAGCGGACGATTGAGTGATCCCGCGGCGGGCGATCGAGGACCACCGGCACCTTGGAGACTCCACAGAGGAGGACCAGGAATGCACTTTTCGGCCCCGCCAAGGAGTGCCCAACACCGCATCCAACTCCAGTCCGGACGAAAGGCGGAGTTGTCGCAACTGCGGTCCACCCCTTCCCGCGGACGCACCCGGAAGCGCCTGCTGGCGTTGCATCCAGTTCCTCGCCCTCGGGGTCGAATCGCACGATCCCGAAACCGCGAGCGATCCCCTTTCCAACCGCGATCCCACCGCGACCGCCATCCCCGCCGAACGGCTCGTCGGAGGCGGTACTGACCCGGACCCGACATTCCCAGACCGATTCGGCGATTATCTTCTCGAGGCCCTGATCTCCCACGGAGGCATAGGCGTCGTCCACCGTTCATGGCACAGTCGATTCAAAACACGCTTCTGCATATCCAGGACAACAAACCCGTCGCTCCGGAGCGTTTGAACCCGGCGGTTCCCAGCGACCTCAACACGATCACCCTCAAATGCCTCCGGAAATCGCCCGGCCGCCGCTACGCCTCCGCCAGCGATCTCGGCGATGAGCTCGGTCGCTTTCTTCGCGATGAGCCCATCGCCGCCCATCGCACCTCCGCGTGCGAACGAAACATCAGGTTTCTCGCCGGACGGCCAACAGCTCGTCACCGCCTGCGCCGACGGACTTGTTCGAGCTTGGTCCTGGCGCGACGAGACGCCGCCCCTGGTTCTAGCTCGAACGTTCTTGATGCCCGCGGCCGCTTTCCTCCCCGAAGAGAACCAGGTGCTCGTCGCCGACCACACCGAGGTGTCGCTCGGGTCATCGAGAGGAATTCTGCTGCTGGAACGAAAGATCGCGACTCCCGGTTCGTTGCGCTGGACCCTAGACTGCGACCGTCGGCGCGCGATGCTCATCTCCAGCGCCACACCTCCGCAGTTGTTCCATCCGAAGGATCTCAGCCGCATCAACAGTCTTGCCCTGACCGACGCCACATTGCGTAGGGTGGGTTACGGTGCCGACGGTCGATTCATCCTCCGGTCCTGGGTAGAGGGTTCCCCGCAAACCTGGAATGTCGGGCTTTGGGAGCTCACTTCGGGCAGGCGCATTTGAGAAACGCGGTCTTCAGACAACCCGCGCTTCCTCATCCCGGCGTGGGTGGAGGTGCCGCACCTGGCAAGTCATGTGCTGGGCCGGATCCTGCGCCGACACTGCGGAAGGACTGCCAATCGTGGCACCGAGGCGATGGATGCCCTCGGGGTGTTGCCCCACACTGCGCCAGGGCCGACGCAACCATCCCCGTCGCCAGCACGGCCAGGGTCGCACTCAACAGGACAAAGCGATCAACCTCCTTGACCGTCTGGAGGACGACGATCTGTCGGTGCTGGCCTTCCTGCTCGACCCCAACGTCCCTTTCACCAACAACCAGCGCGAGCAGGACATCCGCATGATCAAGGTGAAGCAGAAAATCTCCGGCTGATTCGTGTTGCTTCGGCAGGCGTGCGCGGTGGCTGATTCCTTCAAATTTCCGGCGACGTCCGGGGCGCAGGCCGCCTGCCGCCTGCCGCCTGCCGCCTGCCGCCTGCCGCCTGCCGCCACCCCGCCCCGGATCGGGAACCGGGAGGACTCGCCCGGACGTCGCGAGGCCGGAGGGGATCCCGGCCTCAAACACAATCCAAGTCA
>Ga0335394_10008351_pt1 | contig 11685 bp, 8 predicted proteins | sample MAT03_FD_205741 | JGI IMG/M metagenome (GOLD analysis project Ga0335394, IMG submission 205741) | Freshwater microbial communities from Lake Fryxell liftoff mats and glacier meltwater in Antarctica - MAT-03 (spades assembly) (version 2) ... | reverse complement strand
AGCAGCGCGAGCGCGGGGCCGATCTCGAGGCGCAGGGCCTGACGCTGGTCGCGACGGCCGCGTTGTTCGATGCGGAGGATCAGGCCGAGGACGTCGCGGGCGGGTGACCCGTCGCGGGCGATCGTCAGCTTGACGTCGGAGCCGAGCAGGTCCTCCGGGTCAAACTCGAGGTCCTCGCAGAGCAGGTCGATGACGAGGCGGTAGGGCTCGGACAGCGACTCGTTGAGCTTGACGCGGACGACGTGACAGTCGGCGACCTGGTCGGGGACCGCGAAGGTGTAGCGGACCTCGTGGAGGAGGTCGTGCTTTTGATGGGGCGTGGGATGGTCGGGCATGGTGTCTCAGCGCGGACCGAGGTCGAGGCGGCCGATGAGCTCGAGGGTCAGCGGGCGGCCGAGGTGGGTGAGGTGGGGGACGACGCGGAGGTGGCAGCGGTGCCACCCGGGGTGGCCGTCGACGGGGGCGAGCGCGATCGATGCGCGGCGCAGGGGTTTGCGGGCGCGGACCTCGGGGGGCGGGTCGTCCATGTCGGCGACGTACTGCCGAAGCCACAGGTCGAGCTCACGCTGCAAGGTGTTGCGGTCGTCCCACTGGCCCACGTGCTCGCGCTGGACACGTTGGAGGTAGTGGGCGAGGCGACCGACCAGCAGGACGTAGGGGAGCTGGGTGCCGAGGTCGTCGCGGGTGTCGCTGCGCTGGAGGGTCGGGGCCTCGCGGACGATCGCGCGGCCGCTGGCGCGGTCGACGGTGAGGGCGAGCAGGCCGGCCTCGGCGAGGGCACGCTCGCTGCGGGGGGCGAGCGCGACCTCGAGGGTGGCGCTGGTGGGGACGGGGTGGGTGAGGTGCAGCAGCGTGGGGCCGCTGCGGGTGCCGACCAGGCCGAGGCACCAGCGCTGCTCGGCGAAGGCCTCGGCGGCGCGCATGGCAACGAGCAGGCTAGCGTGACCCCACAGGAGGTGTTCGCGGCGATCGACAAGCTCGCGAAAGTGCAGGGGCTGGGTGGTGTCGGTGTCGGGGTGGTAGGGGGCGCGCAGCAGGAAGCGAGGCAGGCAGAGGGCGAGGTGGCGGGCATCGGGCTCGCCGCGGAGGGCGTGCCAGGCGGCGAGGCGGGGGCCGGACTGGGCGGCGGCGAGGTCACGCAGGCGGGGGATCTCGGCGAGGGACCTCAGGCCGAGTAGGGCGGGGGCGGCGTCGGCGACGAAGGGGGCGTGCGCGAGGCTGGCGACGGCGGCGCAACTGCGCAGGAGGGCGAGGTCGTCGGGGTCGGGGCCGAAGTCGAAGGTGGCGCACAGCAGGCCGTAGGGTTGGCCGCCATGGCTGGCGTAGGCGCGGGTGTAGACGATGTGGTTGAGGCCGCTGTGGGCGAGCTCGTCGGCGCGCAGGAAGTCGTCACTCAGGGTCTGCTTGGCGACACAGAGCAGGTCGATGCGGATGTTCTCGTGCGGGCGGGTGTGGGTGACGAGCCGATGCAGGCCGCGCCACAGGGACTCGAGCTGCTGGACGGCGGGGTGATGCAGGATCTCACCGAGCACGGCGGCGAGCCGGCGATCGATCTCGTGGATGACGGCGTCGATGCGGGCGCGGGTGGGCGAGGTCATGGGGTCTCCGCGGGGAGCGCGGCGCAGGCGGGTAGACCGACGAAGAGAGTCGCGGGCGGGTCGAGCAGCTCGCGGGTGCGCAGCGGGGCGAGTAGTGGAGGTTCGCGGATCCGGCCGGCGTCGCCGAACAAGAGGCTGGCGCCGTGGGTGCGTGGGGGAGTGACGGCGAGGTCGAGGGTGCCGAGGCGGCTGGCTCGGAGGTCGAGGCGGAAGACCAGGCGCGGGAGGTCGCGGTCGTCGGGGAGCAGGACGAGGCCGTCCTTCTCGAGCAGGCGCCACAGGCCCCAGGGTCCGGTGCCGGGCACGGTCTCGCGGCGGCCGTCGCGACCGGTGAGCTCGAGGGTGGCGCCGCGGGGTTCGTCCTTGCCGGGCCAGCGCATGCGGGTGTGGTGGTCGGGGCCGCAGGTGTAGCTGTGGGTGGCGCCGTCGAGGCTGAGGCGGACGCGGCCGATGTCGGCGTTGCACTGGAGGTCGAGGTCGAGGTCGAGGCCGAGTTCACCGTTGGAGAAGGCGAGGGCGCCGAGCTGGGCGGCGCGGCCGAAGAGGGCGAGCACGGCGGGGGAGATCGGGTGGTCTTCGTCACGGGGGCCGGGGTTGGCGGTGATCTCGTCGCCGTGGATCGTGATGAGGGCGGCGAGTTGTGTGTCGCGGAAGCGTCGCAGGGCGCCGGTCTCGGGGTGGAAGAAGGCGGTGAACTCGTCGAGGCTGAGCTCCTCGTGGGCCTCGCGGACGAAGGGGTAGCGGGCGACGAGGCGGCGCAGGGGAGCGTCGATCTCGCTGCAATAGGCGCGAGTCAGGGCGAGCTTGCCGTGGTCGCGCAGCTCGCCTTGCAGGGCAGTGAGCGGTGGCAGGAGGAGCGTGGAGAGGAGCGGACGAAAGCGGCGCAGGTCGGCGTGTTGCAGGAGGGCGTGGGTGTCGGCGAGGGCGGTGGCGAGCTGGGTGTGCAGCACGGGCAGCTCGGCTGGGTCGCGGCGGGCGGCCTCGAGGGCGTCGCGCAGCTCGGCGAGGCGGGCGTGGTAGCGGTCGAGGCCGGACTGGCGATCGGGGGTGCCGACGGCGAAGTTGAGGAGCGGGGCGAAGGCGCGGACGATCGCGGCGCTGTGCTCGGGGTGGTCGAGGCCTTGCAGGAGGTGGGCGAGCGAGGGCTCGTCGGTGCTCGCGCGCTGGAGGCCACGGGTGTGGTGGTCGAGCGCGGCGAACACCTGAGCGAGCGGGCGCTCGTCGCCGGTGAGCTCGGCGAGCAGGCGGCTGGTGTCGGCGAGGTCGGCGGGGCGACGGACGCGGAGGCCGGCGAGGAAGTCGGTCCAGGCGGCGATGTAGAGGGTCTCGTAGCGGCCGCGCAGGCGCGCGAGGCGGGCTGGGTCAGCGTGCTCACGGACTGGTCGGCCGAGGATCCATCCGTCGTGGTGCTCGGCGGCGCGAAGGAGCTGGGCGTGGACGCGGCGCCAGCCGGTGCGGGTGAAGCTGCACGGGAGCTCGGTGGCGCCGCTGAGCTGCTGCGCGTGGGTCATGGCCCGCAGCGAGAGCGGCTCGCAGGCGGTGTCGCCGGCGACGAGGGCGGCGCGCACGACGGCCTCGTCGTCGTCGAGCGCGCGCAGGCGGGCGCGGGTCTGCTCGACGAGGGCGTGGTCGCGAGGGAAGCGCAGGTCATCGGTGGTGGCGTGCTCGAGCTGGGTGGTAAGCAGGAGGGTGAGCTCGCCGGGCGCGTAGCTGTCGGCGAGGCGGGGCAGCTCGGTGAGCAGCCAATCTTTCTGGACAGGGTCGAAGGGGCCTGGCGCAGAGGACAGGTCGGTGGGCTCTGGGGTGGTCAGCAGCAGGTAGGCGCGCAGTTGGTCGTGGGTGCCGCGTCCGGCGAGGTCGGCGGCGAGGTCGCGCCAGATCGGTCGCAGGAGGCGGTCGCGGGCGGTCCGTCGGTAGAGGTCGATGAGTGCAGGACGCAGTGCCGGAGTGAACAGGCCGCGCAGGCTGGCGTCGTGGGTGATGGGCCAGGCGTCGAGCTCGGCGCGCAGGGAGAGCAGTGATGGAGTCGGGTCGTCGGTGTTGAGGGTGGTGCCGAGGTCTGCGAGGGCTTGCAGGCGGGCTTGCATCTCGCTGGTGATGTCGCTCGCGGACATGGCGAGGCCGACGGCGAGGATCGCGAGGCCGGCGGCGAGGACATGGCTGTGACGCTGGGCTGTGCGGCGCAGGGAAGGGGTACGGGCGGCCTCGCGGCTGCGGTGGCGCAGGGCGGTGAACAGCGGGCGGAGGTCGGTGGGGGTGAGGTCGCGGTCCGGCTCGTCGGCGGTGCGCAGGCGGGTGTGGAGGGTGGCGGCGAGATCACCGAGGAGTGCGTCGGGGGCGGTGGTTGGGGTCGGACAGGCGGCGGTGAAGTGGAGGCCGCGCAGTTGCGGGGTGGTGGCGCCGTGGGAGGCGAAGAGCTCGCGAGCGATGGTCTCGAGGCGTTCGCAGGCGCGGGTGAACTGGGCGCCGAAAGTGAAGAGGCGGGCGCGGCGATGCGGGTCAGGTTCGGCGGCGAGTCGGGCGAGGCGCTGGGCGAGGACCCACTGTGACCAGGCGTGAAGCTGGGCGGGCAGGTCGTCGGCGGCGTCGAGCTCGAAGCCCCAGGGTTCGTGGCTGGCGAGCTCGGCATGACCGGCGATGCGGTCGAGCTTGCTGGCCACGAGGTAGATCGGGACCTCGACGGCGAGGGTGTCGAGGATCGCGAGCAGTTGCGGGCGGAGGGCGGCGACGAGGGCGGTGGGTTCGGTGGTGAGGAGTTCGGGGAGGCTGATGACCAGGAGGATCGCGTCGAGCGGCTGGCGGGGTCGGAGGGCGGTGAGCGGGGTGAGCTCGCAGGGCAGGCCCGGGTGCTCGAGCATGAGGTCGTCGGTGCCCTCGATGCGGTGCAGTTGCACGGCCGGATGGCTCGTGGGTTGGCCGAGGGTGCACAGGGGGCCGAGGGTCGTGAGTACGGCGGTCTTGCCGTGGCGCGGGAGGCCGAGGCACAGCCAGATGTTCGTCGGAGGTCGGTGGCGGGCCTCGACGACGGTGCGCGCGAGGGCACGGCGGCGCTCAATGACGAGGGTTGCTTTGGGGTCGAGCGGTGCGGCGCGACGACGGCGCCACAGCTTCACGGCGGTGTAGGCGAGCAAGAGGATGATGACGGCTGCGGCGACGAGGGGGGCCACAGTGAGCAGGCTGTCCTTCGAGACATATGGCGAGGCGGCCCAGGCGAGAGCGAGCAGGGCGAGCAGCCAGGGGGTGAGAGCGCGGAGGCGTGTCATGGGCGGCTCGTTGCTGTCCCGAGGGACAGGTGAAATGTCTCGAAGGGCGTCAGGCGTGGCGGAGGAGCGACGCGCTCACGACGTTAGGCGTGGCGGACGAGGGTCGTGGTCAGGGGGCGGAGGGGTCGCGCTCAGGGCAGGGCGGTGAGGCGGGAACGGAGCAAGTCGGCCTGGGTCTCGACGCCGTTGCGGAGGCCGGTGACGAGGGCGAGGGCGAACACGAGGAGCAGGGCGGCGGCGCGCAGGGTGGTGCGTGAGGGGCCACGGGGGAGGCAGAGGGGGGGTGTCGGCGGTGTGGGAGGCAGGCGGGGGGCGAGCAGGGTTCGCAGTTTGAGGTGGAGGCGACGTAACTGGTGTTGCAGTTCGGACTCGGCGGCCTCGACGTGGGCGCCGTAGCGGCCGCGCAGGCCGAGGAACAGGCAGACGGCGTGGACTTGGAGGACTGCGAGGTCGGCGGGGGCGGGGGCGGGGAGGGCGAGGCGTTGTTCGAGGGCGACGAAGAATTCGTGGCCGACGTTGGCGCTGCGTGGCAGGCCGGCGCCATCGAACAGGCGCTCGCGCCAGCGCTCGCTGCCGGGCTGGTGGGCGGCGCACTCGTCGAGCAAGGCGACGATGGCGAAGCGGATCGCGGCGAGGTGGTCGCGCGTGAGGCCGAGGGTGCGGGCCTCGTCGTCGAGCTGGAGGGCAGCGAGGGTCGTGAGGAGCGAGCGGAGGATCGGGTCGGCGGCGGGGTCGTCCCAGGTGCGCAGCTCGGCGCGTTGGAGCAGGAGCGCGTGGTGGAAGCAAGGGGCGCTGCGGCGGTCGACCCAGGACGCGACGGCGCGTTCGTTGGTGATGGCAGACATGGTTTCAAGCCTCGCCGGGGATCGCCATGAGGGTGATGCGGGCGCGTTCGGGGTCGTAGGGGCGGGGCAGGTAGACGGCGACGTTGCGTTCGCGCAAGACCTCGAGCCACGAGGGGTCATCGGGTGTGATCGTGAAGTAGGCGTGGCGCGGGAGGGCGGGGAGCTCGACCGGCGGGTGGCTGACGGCACGGATCGGTGCGCCGAGCACGTTGTTGCGGACGATGAGATTGATCCGTCGCCAGGCGGCGATGCGGGTCAGGGCCGGGAGCTCGTCGGCGAGCACGGCGGGGTCGGCCTCGGCCTCGACGGCGAGGATGTAGCTGGTGCAGCGCAGCAGGCGGTCGTCGCGGAGCTCACCGATCCACAGGCCGTCGGCGCGGGGCTCGAGCGGGACGCGGAGGAAGCGGTCGGGGAGGGTGTCGACGACCTGCTGGCGCAGCTCAGCGAGCAGCGGAGCGAGGCTGGCGCGCAGGTCGTGGAAGTCGTAGGGGGTCGGCTCGCTGGCGTCAGTGACTTCGCTGTTGAAGCTGCGCAGCTCGCCGGCGAGGCGTAGCAGGTGCTGATAGAGCTGGAGAGGCGTGGTGTCCTGGCTGTCGGCGAGGTGACGCAGCAGGGGGAGGGCGCCGCTGAGGGCGTGAAAGAACAGGGCGCGCGGGAGGTCGTGCTGGCGGCGGCGGTCGTCGGCGAGGGTGCGACGGCGGGCGCCTACGAGGGCGCACAGGCCCTGCAGCGCGGCGCGCAGGGCGGGTGCGGCGGCGACGTGGGTGATCGGTGGGAGGAAGCTGTCGTCGAGGACGAAGCTGCCACCGGGGTCGCGGATGACCTCGGCGAGCGGGAGGCAGACGAGGTCGTCACGCGGCTCGTCGCCGAGGCGCAGCGCGAGGTTGGGAACGCTCTGCTCGAGGGCTCGGGTGCTGCGCGTGAGGCTGAGGTCGAAGTGGTCGCGGGTGATGGTGTGATAGCGGTGCAGGGCAGTGGGCTGGGCGGCGCTGTTGATGACGCCGGGGCGCAGCACGGGTACGGTGAGCCAGACGGGGACGCGTTCGCTACGGGCGGCGAAGTGAGGGGCGAGCGGGCGCGTGGGCGGACACGGGCTGCGATCGTCGAGGTCGATGCAGGTGCCGTCGGGCAGGACGGCGCGAAGGTGGGTGAGCGCGAGCTGTCCGGATTGCAGGGCGGCGGGGTCGAAGCGCAGCGAGGAGAGGCCCCACGGATGCGGCAGGGCGGCGGCGAGTCGGGCGGCGAGGTGTTGCTCGTGATAGAGGTCCTGCTGCTGCATGTGCTGCGGGCACAGCAGGGTGCCCTCGGTCCACAGGGGGCGGTTCATGGCGCCCTCATGGGGATCGGGCTGGCCGGAGGGACAGGTGACTTCGGGGCGTTGGGGCTGTCCGGAGGGACAGGTTGGCTGTCCGGAGGGACAGGTGGTTTCGCGGGCGTGCGCTCGGTGGCGGCGAGGTCGGCGGGGGACGGGCAGGTGGTGGCGAAGGCGGCGGGGTCGAAGCCGGGGGGGGGGAACTCGCCGCCGTCGAGTTCGCTGCGCTCGAGGCCAAGGTAGAAGCAGGGGTCGGCGGTGCGGGTGTGCGGGACGGCGTAGACGAGCAGGGCGGCGTCGCCGAGCGGCTCGCGGAAGTGGGCGACGGCGACCAGGTGGGTGGCCTCGGGGCCGAGCGCGACGACGAGGCGGGCGCGGGTGTCGGGGAAGGCGGTGTATTCGCGGCGCTCGAGCAGGAGGTCGCCGAAGGCGGCGTCGCCGCGGGTCAACACGGCGGCGGGGTCGAGGGGCTCGTGTTCGGGGGAGTCCGGGTCGCCGCGCAGTTGATACAGCGTCACCGCGGTGGGCCAGGGCTGGCCGTCGTCGCCGGGGTTGATCTCAGGGCCGGCCTGGATGAGCACCTGGACGGCGGTGCGGGCCGGCGCGGGGGCGATGGAAGGTGCGTGGCGGCAGCCGGTGAGCAGCGCCAGCGTGAGGGCATAGGCGAGGGGATCGAATTTCATCGCGGTCACGCTCTTTCGAGGTCAGCGGGTGGTCGGCTGCGCGAGCAGGCTCTGCCAGGGGTCCCCCGCGGTGACGAAGGTCAGGCCGGCGAGCTCGAGAGAACGACTATCGGTCAGGGTCAGGTGGTCGTTGCACGGGGCGCCCGGCGAACAGTCGCGCACGCGGATCGCGGCGTGTAGGGCGGGGCTCGGGCCGCGCAGGTCGATGCGCCGGCGGATCTCCAGGCGACGGGTGGTGCCGTCGGCGCGCGCGAAGTCCTGGCGCTCGTCGAGGCGCAGGCGGGCGGGGCGGGGTGGACCCTCGCCCTCGATGATGTCGGCGCCGAGGAAGCGCTGGTCGACCAAGGGCAGCAGGACGGCCTCACGCGGGCATGCGACCTGGCGTTCGGGACAGGTGTCGCCGGTACACGGATCGGCGGCGCAGGCTTCGCCCTCGGCGACCAGCAAGGGGTGACCGGCGGCGTGCTCGAGGCGCAGGCGGACGCGGCGGGCGGGGGCGCGGAGGCTGCCGACGCCGCGGATCTCGAGGCCCTGCGGGACCCAGCGGGCGAGCACGACGGGGCCGCGCGCGCTGCCGTCGGCGTAGTCGACGAGGCGGGCCCATACCAGCAGGGCGCCGTCGCGAGATGTCCCGAAGGACAGGTCGTCGGGGGTGCGTGGACGGGCGGGGAGGGGTGCTTCGTCGGGGCCAGCGATCGGTCGATCGCTGCAATCTCGGGGGGCATCGGGCGCGGCGCCGGTCTTGCGATCGAAGCCGGGCACGAGCAGCGCGAACCACAGATCGGGCGGGAGCACGCGGGTGTCGGCCTCGGCGGCGCGGTCGGCCGTCACCAATGCCGGGCAGATCGGGAGGTCGTCCGTGAGCACGGGGCGACAGGCGGCGAGGATGAGGGATAGAAAGACGATGCGTTGCATGGGTGGGTCCGGGGTGGGTTAGCGAGCGCGACGGAGCAACACGCGAGCGACGCGGTGCCGCGAGGCGTGGCGTGATGAATGAGGCGGCGCGCGGCTTGAAGGACTGGACCGGCGCGCAGCGAGTGGGCGCGGTGCCGCGGGTCAGGGTCTGCGGGGGGCGACCGTGAGGCCTTGATGGTCGAGCTCGTCGAGGTAGGCGGCGCGGAAGCTGGCGCGCAGGGTTCCCGCGGTGGCCGAGCCGTCGCCGAGGCAGGCGGCGTAGCGGTCGAGGAAGCTGTGCCAGCGGGCACGGCTGCGCAGGAGGCTGCGAGGGGCGTGGCGATCGACGGTGAGGGGGGCGAGCTCGGCGGCGAGGTGACGCGTCGCTGCCAGCGCGGCGCAGACGTGGGCGCGGGCGTGGGCGGTGAGGACGGCGAAGGCGTCGAGCAGCTCGGGGCTGCGGTCGGTGTGCTCGCGCCAGGCGAGCAGCTCGGTGAGCAGCTCGTCGGCGCTGGTGCTGGTGAGGAGCGGGTTGACGTGGTCGAGGGTGGCGAGGTCGAGGTCGCGGGCCTGCTGGAGGCGCAGGTGCTGGAGGGCGCCGACGCCGGCGGCGAAGCTGCGGAGGGTGTCGACGAGGCGGTCGAGGAAGCGGCGGGCCTCGTCGAGGTTGGCGGGTGGTCGATGGTGGGGGAGGAGGGCGTGCGCGGCGTCGGCGATCAGGGCGAGGGGCAGGCTCGCGGGGCTGCGTGAGGGAGTCGAAGGAGCGGGCTGCGCGACGGGCAGGTGGTAGTGCGTGGCGGGACGGGGCTCGATCGGGGATGTCCGATAGGACAGGTGGGGCGCCCCGGCTGGGGCGGAGGGGAGGTCGGATCGGGGGCCGCCGGGCGCCAGCGAGATGTCGATGGGAGCCGGGGTGTGGTGTGAGGATGGCCTTGGGGACAGGTCGAGCGAGGCGCGTGGAGCTGGTGCTTGGGACAGGGCTTGGAGTGGGTCGTGTGCGGGACGGAGTGGGGCGCGGTTGGTTGCGGCGAGTACGAGGTGGGCGTGGTCGACTGCGGGGAACTCGGCGAGGATCCGGTGGATCGCAGGCTGGTCGCCGGCGGTGTGGAACAGATGTACGGCGTCGGCGAGGGCGGCCTCGAAGGCCTGGCGGGCAGCGACGTGAGGGGCGTGCAAGGCGTGCAGGTGACGGAGGCTGGCGTGGAGCTGCTCGAGCTGGACGGGGCCGGGCTCGGCGAGCGTGCCGCTGGCGGTCTGGCGGTCGCGGTCGGGGGTGTGTACGACCTCGAGGTCGAAGGGCCCGACGCTGACGCACAGGCGCTCGCCGACGGGGATCGCGGCGCGTGGAGCGAGCCGACGGCCGGCGACGCGCAGGCCGTTGGTGCCGCCGAGGTCGACGAGGCGGGCGCCCTGCTCGTCGGTCTCGAGCACGGCGTGTTCATGCGAGACGTAGGGGTCGGCGAGGTGCAGCTCGCAGGCGGGGCCGCGGCCGATCCTCACGGGGCCGTGCGTGAAGCTGTGATCGGTGGCGGCGCCGCTGCGACGGTCGCGGACGCGGATCTCCAGGCGAGAGGTGGACATGGCGGTCAATCCGGGGAGGAGGGGCGCAGCGTGAGGGGGATGCGTCGGGGGTGACGCAGGGTGGGGTCGGCGGTCAGCCAGAGGTCTTGCCCGAGGGTGCGCTGGCCGAGACGGGCGGGCGGAAGGGACATGTGCTCGAGTTCGAGGATCAGCTCGAGCTCAAGGGGCTCGGCGATGAAGTCGGCCAGCAGAGCGCACAGTTGCGTGTGCGCGGGGCCGCCAGGGCGAAGGACCTCAAGGGCGGTGGCGGGCAGCGGGCCGATCGTGAGGCGGGCGGCGGTGCCGGGGAGCAAGACGGCGACGCCGAGGGCCGCGGTGTCGCCGAGGCGAGCCGAGGGGCCGCCGAGACGGCTGTGCTGATCGGGGGCGAGGGCGGTGAAGCGGTCGGTGATCGGCTCGCAGCGCAGGCTGAAGTCGGGGCTGGCGAACAGGTCGGGCAGGAGGCGGCGTAGGGCCAGCGCGAGGGCCCGGGGCGAGCGGTCCGGGGCGGCGAAGATCGGGGCGAGGCGCAGCGCGGCGAGCGGGGTGCGCGGGCCATCGGCGAGACCGACCAGCGCGAGGATCCTGCGCGACCACGGGTCGTCGCCGTCGAGGGTGCCCGCGAGGTCGGCGGCGAGCAGACCATGACATAGCAGGGTGGTGCGGCGGTGATGAAAGAGGTCGAGGACGGCGTGGGCGAGCGGGTTATCGAGGTCGTCGGCGAGGGCGAGCGGCAGCGGTGAGGTGGGGCCGAGCGGGCCAGGACCCGCTGTGGTGATGAGGTGGCGGGTCGAGTCCTGGGGGTCGACTTCGACGTCGACGAGCTCACCGGGAGTGAGCGCCATGTCGGGGCTGTGACTGAAGCGGACCGGCTCGGGAGCGGGGAGATCACCTGTGCTTTCGGACAGGTCAGGACGGGAGCTGCGGGGAGATCGACCGGAGGAGAGGCGGTGCAGGAAGTCGAAGGCGGCCAGCAGGTCGTGACGGCCCGGGTGCGCGCGCAGCTCGGCGAGCCAGTGCGCGGGCGAGGTCGATGTCGAGGAGGCGGGCATGGGTGCACGAAGGTGAGTGGCGTATCGGTGGTGAGGGCCGGACCGTTGCGGGCGCTGCACCAGCGGCGCCACGTCGGGTGCGGGTCAGGCGGCGAGGCGTGGGGGCCAGGACAGTTCGGCGGCGGAGGGCTGGAGGGTGGCGTGCAGCTCGCTGGCGGTGAGGAAGGGGGCGGCGCCGGCGAACAACTGATCGAGGAGGGAGGCGAACAGGAAGGCGTGTCCGGGGCTGGCGAAGGCGGCCTCGTCGAGGGCGATGCGCGACTGGATCGTCCGCATGGCGGCGCCGCGGTGCACGCGGGTGACGAGGCACCGTTCGACGGTGCGCACGGCCTCGATCTGGCGCGCGTTGCTACGACCGAGGGGGGTGCGCAGCCGGGCGGGTGCGTTGTGGAGGCCGAGGAGGACGCGCAGGGCGGCGGGGTCGTGCAGGCCGCGGGCGGCGAGGCCGAGGTGGGCGAGCAGGTGCCACTGGGCCTCG
>Ga0335394_10008346_pt1 | contig 11688 bp, 6 predicted proteins | sample MAT03_FD_205741 | JGI IMG/M metagenome (GOLD analysis project Ga0335394, IMG submission 205741) | Freshwater microbial communities from Lake Fryxell liftoff mats and glacier meltwater in Antarctica - MAT-03 (spades assembly) (version 2) ... | reverse complement strand
AACAATAAGCTCAAGGACGATTTTCTGGCCACGATCAGCCACGAACTCCGTACACCATTGAACAGTATTCTGGGCTTCAGTGATATCCTGCAGAACACCGCGAATCTGGATGAACGCCAGAAGAGATACGTCCAGAATATCCAGACATCGGGGCAATCGTTGATGGTTCAGATCAATGATCTGCTTGATCTCGCTAAAATCGAGAGTGGAAAGATGGATCTTCATCTGACAACGATGAATCTGTCGGACGTGCTGGAGATTCAGGTGCAACAGATCATGCCGTTGGCCGATCGTAAAAACATCGATCTGAAGACGGACACACCGCACCTACCGCTGCCAATGATGTTTCAGGATCGGGGGAAGATTTGCCAACTCATCACGAACCTGCTGTCAAATGCCATCAAATTTACCCCGGAAGGCGGTCGTGTTCGGGTTTCGTCTCGTTTGATCGACGAGAATTCCGTTGAGTTTTCTGTCGAAGATACCGGTATCGGAATTCCGCTCCAGGAGCAGGAACACATTTTCGAGAAATTCCGACAGGGGACATCGGATCCTGGTGGCCGCGACCACACGAAACGCGAGTACGAAGGCACGGGACTTGGATTGTCAATCGTTCGCGAACTTTCGCGACTGCTGGGCGGCGACGTCACGTTAAGGAGTGAGTTTGGCAAGGGCAGTCTGTTTGTCGTGCGCCTGCCGCTGCAGGCTCCGGAAAAAACCGCTGAGCCCCTCATTTCATTGGAATCCAGATCGTCCACAACCCTTTCCCGCATCACCAGCGTCGATTTGATGGCCACTGAAGACAGTCATGACACTCGATCACTGACTCGAGAAGTTCCGATCGACGTGCAGTCCATTTGACACAGCAGAAGTGCCTTGATCCGCGTGACGATCACTTTCAAAACGTGCATGTCGTCTGCGACATTTTGGAAAATGGACGGCTTTGCACGAAATTCTTTGTCACACAATGTGATTCTTTTCCGCTTGGCGATACAGTCGAGTGGTTCAACGGACCATCAGAGTGCGATGCACAGATTCTTTGATTCTTGAGTGCCGGGACCAGGACGATTTCCATGACTTTTACAGGCTTTCAGATCATGCGACGGCTGACATGTTTTTTTTCTTGTGGACTGCTCGTGTTCCTGGTGAGCGGTTGTCAACCGGACGCGAGCAGTTCAAACGAAATTGTGATCGGCCATTTTGCGTCCATGACGGGTTCGGAAGCGACGTTTGGGCAATCGACGGATAACGGGATCAAGCTGGCTGTTGATGAAATCAATGAGGCGGGCGGAATCGATGGCAAAAAGATCCGGCTGATCACTTATGACGATAAGGGTGACGCTCGAGAAGCGGGGACTGCCGTGACACGATTGACAACTAAGGACGGCGTGGCCGCAGTCCTTGGAGAAGTGGCTTCGGGACTGTCGCTGGCCGGTGCCCCGGTCTGCCAGGAAGCCGGAATTCCGATGGTGAGTCCGTCTTCGACCAATCCTAAGGTGACCCAAATCGGCGACATGATTTTTCGAGTCTGCTTTATCGATCCGTTTCAGGGTTCAATCTGTGCAGAGTTTGCCAGGGAGCATGCAGGACTCAAAGCCGGCAAAGCTGCGATCCTCACTGATCAGGCATCTCCGTATTCTGTCGGACTCCAGGAAGAATTTGAAAAGGCATTTGAAAAACTAGGCGGCAAAGTTGTCAGCAGGCAGACGTATCAGGGTGGTGATCAGGACTTCTCCGCCCAGTTGACTGCGATTCGCAGCAGCGAACCGGATGTCGTGTTTATCCCAGGGTATTATACCGATGTCGGCAACGTGGCTCTGCAGGCGCGAAAACTGGGGCTGACAACTCCGCTGCTGGGTGGCGACGGCTGGGATTCTTCGAAGCTGGGGGAGATTGCCGGCAGTTCAATCGACGGCTGCTTCTATTCCAATCACTATTCTCATGAAGACCCGAATCCGCGCGTCCAGGAGTTCATCAAGAAGTATTCCGAGCGTCACCAGCAGACGCCCGATGGCCTGGCCGCGCTTGGTTACGATGCCGCTCGGATTCTTTTTGAAGCCATGAAGCGTGCGAAATCAGTGGACGGCAAGAGTCTGGCGGCGGAACTGGCGAAGACAAAGGACTTCGACGGTGTCACCGGGAAGATTTCAATTGATGCCGACCGCAATGCCGTTAAATCAGCCGTGATTCTGGAAATGAAAGACGGCAAGCCAAAGTATGTGACGACAATTCAGCCTGATGCGTAAATGTCGCAGGCACACTCGGTGTGCCGATGGCTCAGTGAGTAAAACACCGGTGTTCGGCAGGTTGCGGTACACGGAGTGTGACTACTACTCTTCAGACCCCCATCTTTCCGCTCATGTCTGACTTTGTCCAAACCCTCATCACTGCTCTGGCCATCGGCAGCCTTTACGCGCTTATTGCGCTCGGCTACACGATGGTTTACGGCATCCTGAAGTTCATCAATTTTGCGCACAGTGACATTGTTGTGCTGGGAGCCTGGAGCAGCTACACGCTGGCTGTTCGCATTCTGCCGTGGCTCGGTCTTGATCCTCACAATCCGGCGACCGTGCCTCCGTTCTGGGTGGCAGCCGTCGTAATGCTGGCGGCGATGGTGCTCTGCGGTGTCGTTGGATTTGCGATCGAACGCCTGGCCTATCGCCGATTGCGACGCGCTCCGCGACTCAACGTACTGATCACGGCGATCGGAGTTTCGCTGCTGCTGCAGAACGTGGGCCAACTGAATTTTGTGTTCGGGGCGAGTCCTCAGAAAATGCCGGCTCTGCTGCCGAGTTGGGAATTGGCCTCCATCGCGTTCGGAGAAGGCGAATCGGCGCGGCGCGTCGTGATCGGACTGATTGATGTCGTCATCTTTTCCCTGGCCACGACGCTGATGCTGATGATGCAATACCTGGTATTTCATACGAAGCTGGGTGTTGCCATGCGCGCAGTCTCATTCAATACGGACAACGCTGCACTGATGGGAATTCCTGTCGATCGAGTCGTCTCGTTCACATTCGTACTCGGATCTGTGCTCGCTGCCGCCGCGGGATTTCTGTACGTGATGAAGTATCCCAGTATGAATCAACCGGCGCATGCGGTCTGGGTCCTGCTGGGACTGAAGGCCTTCGTCGCAGCGGTGATCGGTGGGATTGGCAATGTTCGCGGCGCTGTCCTGGGAGGATTCGTGATTGCCTTTGTAGAACAATTTGGCGCATTCTATATCTCCTCGAACTACCGCGATGTGTATGTTTTCGCGTTACTGATCGTGATTCTGCTCGTCAAGCCCAGCGGATTGCTCGGTTCTCCTGTGCGGGAGAAAGTATAGCCATGGCGAAAGCACCGAATTCCGCGCAGATTTGGACATCGAAAACGAACGCCGCGGGGTCCGCCTCATTCTCAGATCGGGACAGCGGATTTGTGCGCAATACGCTTGCCGGGCTGATGCCATTTGCGGTCGGGATTGCGATGGCGTCGCTGTTGCATTTTCTTCTGCCAGGGATGGTTGGACTCTATTACTCGCGAATCGTGACGGATATCGGGATCGCCATTATCATGGCCGTTTCGTTGAATATCGTGAACGGCATGACCGGGCAGTTTTCCATCGGTCATGCGGGCTTCATGACGCTCGGTGGCTACATGGCCGCGTTCACATCGTACTATGGGTCGATGTGCCTTTGGGGCAATACGGAGATCCACGGCGGGTTTCTGGGAACGGGCGAATGGCTCTTTGTAGTGTCCTGCATCGTCGGTGGCCTGCTGGCAGCGGGCGCGGGCTACGTTGTCGGACTTCCATCACTGCGACTGCGTGGAGACTATCTGGCCATTGTGACGCTGGGCTTCGGGGAGATCATTCGCGTCATCCTGCAGCAAACCGGAAAAGTGATCGAAAGTGCGGAAGCCCTGAAGACTGGCGGACTGTCACAGATGATTCCTCCACCGGTCGGGGGTGCTCTTGGATTTGGTGGTGTGCCAAAATATACAAATCTGTTCTGGGTCTTCACGATCCTGACGGTCACACTCGTGATTGCGTATCGTCTGAAGAGATCCAGTTTCGGACGTGGCATGATTTCTGTCCGTGAAGATGAGATTGCCGCTCAGGCGATGGGCGTGAATATTGCGCGCCAAAAAGTATTGGCGTTTGTGATTGCCGCGTTCTTTGCGGGTATCGCCGGAGGTCTGTTTGCACACGAACGTGGTGTGATCCTGAGCCCGAAAGATGCAGGTTTTCAGCGTTCGTTTGATTACGTAATCATGACTGTTCTGGGCGGTCGAGGTTCAATCACAGGCGTGATGCTGGCCGCTGGTCTGCTGACCGCGCTGCCGGAATTTCTGCGAGAGTTTGAACAGTATCGACTGATCGTGTACGCATTGTTGTTGATCTTTATGATGCTCGTGAGGCCTCAGGGTTTGCTTGGGATTCATGAAATCTGGGACCTGTGGCCCCGGCGTAGAACGACATTGCCACCCACGGCTTCCTTGATGCACTCTTCAACGATGCCGTCGCAGGAGTCGAAGCGATGAACACGCCAGCTTCGACAACCGCTTCGACAGGAACACCGCCAATCGACTCCGGGGTGTTGCTGGACATCAACTCGATCGGAATTTCATTTGGTGGCCTCAAGGCTGTCCAGGATTTTTCGTTGCAGCTTCCTGCGGCCGGATTATTTGGACTGATCGGTCCGAATGGGGCTGGTAAGACAACCATTTTCAACCTGTTGACGGGGGTGTACGAACCAGACAGTGGCGAGATTCACCTGGCTTCGCGAAGGTTGTTCAACCGCCAGCCGCACGAGATCACGGCTGCAGGGATCGCTCGCACCTTTCAAAATATCCGACTGTTTCCGGATCTGAGCGTCCTCGACAATGTGCGACTGGCCGGTCAGTTGCACAATCAGCAAGGCCTGTTATCCACGTTGCTTCGCACACGCGGGTATCGTCGAGAGGAACAATTGTTGCAGGAGAAGGCCTTCAATCTTCTGGAGATTTTTGAACTTCAGGACCGAGCTCACGAACTGGCGAGCAGTCTCAGCTACGGCCATCAGCGAAAACTCGAAATCGTGCGCGCTCTTGCCACAAATCCACAGGTGCTGTTGCTTGACGAGCCTGCTGCGGGACTGAATCCTCAGGAAAAGAAACTGCTGGCTCAGTCGATCCAGCAGATCCGTGATCGCTTTCAGGTCGCCGTACTGCTGATTGAACATGACATGCCGTTGGTCATGGAGATCTGCGAGAACATCATTGTGCTCGACCACGGCAACACGATCTGTCGAGGAACACCCCGCGAAGTGCAGAATGACGAACGTGTGATCGCTGCGTATCTTGGCAGTGGTCTGACGGATGAAGAATCCTCTCCCGCAGCCTGACGCTGGTGAATCGCGAATAGTGCTTCCAGTCCATGGAGATAGCGGTTAAAATGTTGAAAAAGTTCTAAACTCTCCCGTGCGGTGCCAGTATGAGTTCTTCCGCAATTTCTGAATTGAGCAGTTTTCGGGAATACCTCGACAATCGCATCGCGCGGGATATGAGATATGGACATGTATTCCCGGGTTTTTGTGTCCAATATCAGGACATCACTCGGGTTTCTGTGTTAATAAGAAGTTAGCTGGCAAGCCTATTTGAGCTGTCAATGATCAAGCGGAATCGACGACGACGTGCCGCAATCGTACTCGCGATCATCGCAGTGCCGGTGGCGTTCGTTATGTGGCAGTACCTCACACTCCGCTCCTGTCAAGAGTTCATTCACAAGCAGTACGCATCAGAAATCAAGCAACTTGAACTCGCCATGCAACAGTGGCCCGAAGACCGATTCGAGGACGAAGCTACGTATCAGGCAGTCGAAGCGATACATCACGGACTGAAACAGACCTTCAGTTCTGGAGACTTCTACTGCGCCAGTTGGTCATATGATTCTCATCACGGATTGAATGGTACCGGCATTCCTGACAGCGGCTTTTCGACATACAGTTGGATCACAACGACTGATGATTTGCGACAATCTCTCTACTTTGGCAAGTCGTTCGATGGTGTTCCTTTGCTGGTGTATCAACGATGGCTCCCCAATGCTCCAGTGATGAAGCATATTCAAATTGTTCTTTACCGCGACATGGTCGATACGAGGATGAAGGCCAAATGGGCCAGCAAACAAATAGGGCTTTGACTTCGCGAGTGCGGACGGAGAGAGCGGAGTGACGATCGCGGAGTAACGATCGGGGTTGAGCGGAGTGGGCTGATGGCGATGAGAGCCATTCGAGCCGAAGCTCAAGGCATTTGTTCAAGAAGCCCGTTGGTCGAGCGACGCCCGGTGGCGTATGGGAAAAGCAATTTTACGGCAATGTGTTTCGGCGATTTCTGATAGGTCCTTTCTGCCGGAAAGGATTTTCCAAATTGCCGCCAGGCGAACCGTCAGCGGGTCGTCACAGGGTGAAACAAAAAGCGGTTCCGTGAACTCCGGCGACATGATTCTGGCGTCGAAACACGTTTGGTCGCAGGTCGCAGCGACGCTGCGAAGTCCTTTCCGGCAGAAAGGACCTACTCCACCGATCGTCTGCACAGGTTCAAGGCATGCCATGCTCGCACACAGTGGGCAGCTCAGGCAACGTGAGACACTTATTCGTTATGACATAGTGAAAAACTCATGGACCGAAGCTTTACGGAAGACTGCCATGACTGATTTCCTCATTGCAGCGCTCACAGTAGATTCGCCAGGGCTCTTCATCAGATATGCGAATACCGGATGGAGGTTTCAAGTCGATCGACTGACCACATTTCGGGCATTCGAATAAAGTTTCACCACGACGCTTTTTGAGTTGTGCGTATCCGAGCCACCCCGGCGCAGTGGCGATACTTGCGGCACCTGCTCCATTAAACCTGAACCAGGCGTGACCGCAATCCGAGCAACCGATCAGAAACAGCCCCGGAGCAGTCTTCGAGGGGACTACACCATTCTTCGTCGTGGTATATGCGAGTGCTGGTGCCGTCGTAGCGAATGTGTTTCGACCATTGCATTCCGCACATTCCTGGGAAAGTATCTCTTCGAGCGAATCCGTGTCAATCCCCGTGCAGGCCGTGCAGCTTCCGCCAAAAATATCCCAATCAGTGTCACTCAGCGGGATGAATGAGTCTACCGGGTGACGAGTCGCTTGTCACCTCGATTTCCCTGTTTCAGTTACCACTGAACCAACACACTGTTTAGACTTCGTTTGATACAGTACGAATTAACTTGCCGGGTTACGAACTTGTCTTGCGAAATACGGTGACAGATGCAGTGTTTCAGGAATTCCGATACGAACCGCTTCTGCGTCCTCATGCTGCTGATACTTATCATGGTCGCTGGCGGCTCTGCGAGTGTTGCAACCGACGAAGAGAAGATGGTTCCCGGGCTGCATTGTGTGGTGACTGACGGACAACACGCTGTCACAAGGATTGATCGGCGGCTGAGTTTTGACTGGACGGATTCCCGCATTGATAGTCGCATCAATGACGTGCAATCCGTGACATGGGCCGGAAATCTGGTGGTCCGCACGGCTGGTCGTCATACATTCCACGCGCAAGTGGCGGGGGGAATGGAGGTTACTGTTGATGATAAGGTTGTGCTTGCGGCGGAGGGGTCGAATGTTTTTGTTTCCGGTACGGCGGTGGATCTCTCTGCCGGGGATCATCGGATTCAGATTGTGTTTCAAACGACGTCGAAGCGTCTGGCGACGAAAGCTCCCAGGGACTTCAGAATGCAGTTATTCTGGTCGTCTCCGGAGTTTACGCTTGAGCCAGTTCCAGCGGATGCGTTAACTCATGTTGCAAAAGACGATGCATCGATCACTCAGCAGGGGAGAAGGCTTGTCGATGCACTTCGTTGTGCAGCGTGCCACACAGGTCTGGACGAATTGCCGACGCTCAAGGCACCCAGCCTGTTGCGGCTGCGTGGTCACACAAGCGATTCCGATATTGTTCGCAGACTGACGCACCCGGAAACTGTCGGTGCCTGGAGTTCCATGCCCGCGTTCGGGTTTTCGGAATCGGAAGCAAAGGACGTCGCCGCGTTTCTGGTTGATTCCTCGGAAGCCAGCGGCACCGGCATCGATAATCTGGAGAGATTCAAGCCCGAAGATGTCGATGCCGGGCAGAAGTTGTTGCTGACAACGGGCTGCGCGGCGTGTCATGCGATGTCGCAGCTGCCCAGCGGGTTCGAACCACAAGCGGCTCCTTATCATGGTCCGGATCTGTCGAGCCTCACGGAACGCCGCAGTGCTGAGTGGCTGACAACCTGGTTGAAGACGCCGCAGGCCATCAATCCCGACCACCGGATGCCCGTGTTTACACTTTCGGAGGACGAACGAAGACAGATCGTCGCAGCTCTGGTGCAAAAGCCTGCAATTCTGCAGGAGAATTCCAGCAATCAGGTTACTTCAGACACCGCATCCATCACGCGCGGACGCGAGTTGGTCACGAAAGCGAACTGCGCCAACTGTCACCGAATATCAGGAATTGAACCGCCAAACGCCAACAGACTTCGCCCATTTGCCGATGCGAAGAACGATGACGGGCACAATTGCATTGCACCGACATCAAAAGCCGCAGACCATGCTTCAGTGCGGTTGCCGCGATTCCGACTGAATGAGATTCAACGCGACCAGATCCGAAACTGGCTGGCAACACTGAACGCCAATCTGCCAGCATCTGCGGAATTCGCCCGAGGAGATCTTCTGCTGCATCGCAACGGATGCGTTGCCTGCCACGATCGAGATCAGCAGACTGGCCTGTCCGCCATGGCGGCCACAATCGAAGCCAGACGAGACGATCTGCGGGGACAAAGTCAAGCGTTGATTCCACCGCCACTCACGGCTGTCGGCGACAGGTTGCAGGACGATTATTTATACCGCTCCGTGGCGGGCGAACACAAGGCACGTCGCCTTCCCTGGTTGCTGGTTCGGATGCCGCGATTTGAATTGTCGCCGGAGGATCGCAGGAGCATCGTGCGATACTTTGTCGGTTCGGATCGCATTCCCGAATCTGCCGATGTCGCGCGTCCGGAGTTGTTTACACATCTTGATCCGCAACATCCCGTGATTGCCACTGCAAGTGAACTACTGATTGGAAATCAACTCGCCGGGGCCGGTGGATTCAACTGCATCGCCTGCCACACTGCAGGTTCGTATGACCCAAAGAATGTCGCGATGGGGACACGCGGTTCAGATCTTGTGACCATGGGCCAGCGTGTGCGTGTACGCTACTTCATGCGTTGGATGCGAAATCCGATTCGCGTGGTGCCTGGTATTGAAATGCCTGCCATTGGAAAGCCAGTCAGCGGCTTGCTTGAAGAATCGCTATCTGAGCAGATCGCCGTGCTCTGGAAGGCACTGGCGGACCCGAATTTTTCGCCACCGACGGTCGTCAGCCGCTACGAACAATTCGTCACGCTTTCCGCCGGCGATCCTCCGCGTGTGATTCGAGATGTCTTTACGATTGGCAACACGAAAGAACGCGTCGGTGTCGCACGCGCCTTTGCGGTGGGATTCAATAACGGACAGAACCTGCTGCTGGATCTTGATTCGATGCAGGTGAGGCAGTGGACCATCGGTGAATTCGCGCGGCAGCGTACGGAAGGGAAAAGCTGGTACTGGGACCTGGCCGGTGTGACTCTGCTGCAGACGACGGGCGATGGCGCATTTGTGAAGCTGATGAACCCTGACGAGCCCGATGCGCCACTCATGCTTCCGGTGGTCGATGAACGTCGTCAGGCGGAATTGCTGTCGTACCGTGTCAGTGGTGAGACGGTATTGCTTCGCGTGCGATTTCATTTTGATCCCAACCATGCAGATGGGAAAACAGATCGTGAGTTGCCGACTCATGCGGCGACGACTGCATGGAATGATCCCGCTCGACCGTTGATTCAGACGATCCTGAGTCTCGAACTGAAGCCGATTCCATCCGAAAATGATCGTTCCGGCTGGACGTGGAACGTGGTGCTCGAAGACTGCCCCGAGCCATATCGATTGCAGCTTTGCTCAGACACATCGCAGAAATCTCGCAGCGAGATTCCCTGGAGCGTCTCGTATGTTTCAGCCGTTCAGAATGATCCATTGCAGCACGCCCCGCTCCTCAAAGAAGGTGAAGGCGCCACGTTGCGGTATCTGTGCGACGTCACTCCGATCGTCCTTTCCCCTCCGCCTCTGGCCAAACTGTCCAGCGTTGCCGAACCCATCACCTCGGTCCCGGGATTTCAGGGTCAACGGTTGCCGATCGGATCCGCAATCATGCCGACTGGTATGGCCTGGTTAGCGGACGGTCGCATGGTGATGTCGTCGCTCAAGGGAGACGTCTGGATTTTAAGCGATACTGACGGTGACGCATTGGCGGATTCCATGTCGCTTTTCGCCGACGGGCTGTCCGCGCCGTATGGAATTCAGGTCGATGGCGACGCCATTCTGGTCGCGCACAAACCAGAAGTCCTGCGGCTGCGTGATTCAGACGATGACGGACGCGCGGATGAGTTCGACGTCGTGGCATCCGGCTGGGGTTTCAGCGATGATTATCACGACTGGACGACGGCACTGGTTCGTGATCGCAATGGCGATTTGTTCGTCGGCCTGGGAAGTGACTATTCACAAAACAAACGACCAGTCGACAACGATCGCTGGCGTGGTACGATCCTGAAAATTGATTCCACCGGACGCATAACGCCGATCGCCACTGCGTTTCGATTCCCGATGGGACTGGCTTTTGATCGCAATCAGAATCTGTTTGCAACCGACAATCAGGGTGTGCAGAACACGTTCAATGAGATCAATCATGTGATGCCCGGAAAACACTACGGCGTTCTCTCGCGCCACGAAGCTGCAACCGTCGAGCCTCCGGAAACGCCTGCGCTGATGGTTCCTCATCCATGGACGCGAAGTGTGAACAGCATCCTGTTTCTACCGGACAATTTTGCGAATCCCGATCTGGCCGGACATGGGATCGGTTGCGAGTACGATACTCGATGTCTCATCCGATTCACGATTCAGGAGGTCAACGGCGTTCAACAAGGCGCATGTTATCGCTTCAGCCGTCCTGGCCAGCCTGGTGGAGCAGGCAACTTTGTCGGACCCGTTGCTTCCGGCATTGGTCCGGACGGAGCATTGTACATAGGAAGCATCTGGGACAGCGGTTGGCAGGGTGGCGCAAACACCGGTAGTATCGAACGCCTGACGCCGGGCGCGTCGATGCCAAACGGGATTCGCGAAATCCGCGCGACAGAGAAGGGCTTCGAAGTCACATTCTTCAAGCCGCCTGAGAACGCGGCTCTGATGCGTACTGCGGCAACGTGGTCGGTTCAGGGATACACCCGGCACTGGAGCGGCAGCTACGCCACGCCCGATTCAGAACGTCATACGCTCACTCCGACGGCGGTGAATTTATCCGACGATCGCCGGACGGCGATGCTCCATCTGCAACCGTTGAAAGCTGGATTCGTGTACGAGATTCGAGTCAACGAATCCGCGGCGACTGAAGAAGCACTGTGGCCTGCAGAAGGATTCTATTCGATGAAAGCCGTGCCATAAGCACCCATTTATAAGTTTCTTCGTTTAACCGCGTGGGCATCGCCCCGCGCTTTCGCGAGTAAAACGCGGCCCGATGGGCACGCGGTTAAACAAGTTGTATGCGAAAACTTGTGCGTGGGTGCTTAAGACTGTTTCTGCCGTCGAATAG
>Ga0335394_10008342_pt1 | contig 11690 bp, 6 predicted proteins | sample MAT03_FD_205741 | JGI IMG/M metagenome (GOLD analysis project Ga0335394, IMG submission 205741) | Freshwater microbial communities from Lake Fryxell liftoff mats and glacier meltwater in Antarctica - MAT-03 (spades assembly) (version 2) ... | reverse complement strand
CGCCATTACCCGCGCTCGACTCGACCTTGTGCAAAAGCAGCACGGCGGCAAAGCGGGCTTCCAGTACACCGACCTGCCACAAGGCACACGGGTGGAAGTGGATATGCCGATGTTGCTCGGTTGAGGTGGGTGGAGTTGTGAAGGGTGGGGAAGTGAGACCCGCCGTGCAGCTTGGTGGTAGGCGGGAGTGAAAAAGTGAGGAAGTTGGAAAGTGAGAAAGTGAATTCTGAGCCGGTGTCGGGTTGCGGGGAAGAGGACACTCCCTGATCCTGCCCTCCTTAACCCACGGGCTTTCCGCCACTTACTACCTGCCTGCCGCCACTTGCTCATCGGGGTTATGCCAGGGTGCAGGGTCGCCGGATGTTTGCATCGTCAACAACGACGAACACATCAACGAACAACCAAACAAACCCCGACCCATGAACTTCTCCAACAACACCACCGCCAAGCGCACTTTGCTCCACGCCGCACTCTTTGTAGCAGCAATTTCCTTCTCCCTCTTCGCCAATGCCGAAGGTCATGTGGTCTTCAAGGGCCGTGTTCTGCGCACCGATGTTTGCACAACACCCGTTTCCATGATCGTCACGGATGGAGTGGATACCATGGAAGTGGTGATCACCCGGAACGGCCGCTACTCCTTCGCCATCCCAACCAACGAGAGCGTGAGCGTTTTCCTCACCAGTGCCGACCATATCACCAAAGAGATCAAGCTTGATACGCACAATGCACCGGAAGCTAAAGGCCTCATCGCTCGGGCAACCCGCGTTCCCTTCTTTGTGGAGCTGGAGCGCCAAACGAAGGGCATGGAAATGGGGTATGTGAGCGCTGCTGGACACATCTACTTCAACCCACAAGGGGAAGGTGTGCGCACCATGCTCGTGCCTACTCCACAAGCCAAGGTGAGCGTGGAAACACCGGGCATCGCCCAACGCTGATCCACTTTTCGTTCCGGAGTTAAGGCCGCCTTCGTGCGGCCTTCCCCCGTTTTGGGGACAGAAGGTGAGAAGCAAGGTCGCGAGGATGCACTATCTTTTCACCTTCAATCAGCACTTTGCACATGACCACCCTCAACGCCGTGATCGTAGATGATGAACTACACTGTCGCGAAGCCCTCAGTGGCCTCCTTGAACGCAAGCATCCGGAGATCCCCTTGCTCGGCATGGCCACCAATGTTCCCGATGGCGTGGCGCTGATCGGGCAGTTGAAACCCAAGCTCGTGTTCCTCGATATCGAGATGGGTACCCAAACAGGGTTCGATCTGCTCCAGGCCATTGGACCCAGTCGCCCGCATGTGATCTTCACCACGGCACACGAAGGCTACGCTGTGAAAGCGATCCGCTTCAGTGCATTGGATTACCTGCTAAAACCCGTTGACCCGGACGAATTGGCCGCAGCCATCAGCAAGGTGATGCAAGCCGAACGAACGCCGCAAACACCCGACCAGTTCATGGCCCTGCTGAAGAACCTTTCGCAGCCCAAAAGCCCTGATCGTCGGATCGCCTTACCCGTAGCCGATGGTCTGGAAATGGTTGACGTGGAGAACATCACGTACTGTGAAAGCGACAGCAACTACACGGTGGTCCATCAAAACGACAAGAAGCGTTTGGTCATCAGTCGTACGCTTAAGGAATTCGAGGACATCCTGGATCCCGAACAATTCGTGCGTGTACACCACTCCTACCTGATCAACGTGAAGCACATCAAGAAGTACATCCGTGGAGAAGGCGGCGAAGTGATCATGAGCGACGGCACCAATGTGGCCGTTAGCCGCAGAAAGAAGCAGGAGCTGATGGACAGTTTGGCAAAGCTTTGAGTAAGGTGATCGCGTTCGCTTGGCCGACTCATTTTACGACCTTGGAGATCGCTACGCTTGCCTATGATTCTGGTGCCTGCAAGGGGATGCAATGAAGAATGGAAAATTCAGAATGTAGAATGTAGAATGACTTGCGGTGGAACCAAACTCCGTGCTAACTGAGACCTTTGCAAGAGAGCCTGGGTTCTAAATTCTCCTTTCTAAATTCAAAATCCTGAATTCCCTTAGAGGTTACCGCCCCGCCACTTCCTGACCCAACAGCGTTACTGAGCCAATGCCATCGCGGATCCCCAAGCGCTCGCCTGTTGCACGGAACTTGTACACGTAAACGCCAGTGGGTGCAGGCCTGCCGTTGGCCATTTGCCCGTTCCATTGTTGGTCGGGACCGTTCGCCGTAAAGATCACCTCACCCCAACGGTCGAAGATCATGAATTCCAGTTCGTCCAATTTGTAACCCACCGGACCGAAAAGATCGTTGATCCCATCGCCATCCGGGGTGAAGGCGTTCGGGAAAAAGAGTTGGGAGGCGGGCGTGATGAACACACTGTCCACATCCGTACAACCGATGGTCGTGGTAGCGGTTACCGTGGCCCAGTAAGGATCACCATTGGCAAATGTGTGTTGTACGGTGCTGCCCGGCATGCCTGTGCCATTGCTGAAGGTCCACATGAAACTCGCATCGTTCGGGTTGCATTCCGCCGTTAGGCTGAACTCATCTTCCTCAATGTTCGTTGCCGTGATATGTACGACCGGGATCTGGATACGTACGCGCACTTCATCGCTCACCATATCGCCACATGCGTCGGTAACTTGCACGGTGAAACTGGTGTCCGCTTCGGGGAAGACGGTGTAGATCTCCTCGGTCCCGTTGCCCTCGCTCCATAGGTAGGTATAGGTGCCCGCACCCGAGCCGCCGGTGGGCATGGCGTGTAGTTCTGCGCTACCCCCTTCACAGGCGAACACGGTATTGGGCAAGTTTACATGTAAGGGCTGTGGTGCGTGTACGGCCATTACGGCTGTTGCACTTCCATTGCAGTTGTCCGTTACGTACATGGTGTACATCGCTTCCTCCGTGACCGGCGTGTTCAAGGTGATCCCATTAACGAGCAAAGCACCGCTCGCATCGCTCCACGTGTAGGTGTACTGCCCATCACCACCCGTGGTGGAAATCGCAGTTAGCACAGCAATATCACCGATACAGGGAACAGTGACATCATCTGTCAGTACCACATCGATGGGATCGACCGCCGGTGGTGAAACGATCACCGTGGCATTCCCGGAACCACCACAGGCATCCGTAACAGTGGCCGTATAATTGCCTTGATCCCCATTCTCCAATTGGATCGTTTGTACGGAAGCGACCGTGTTCCCATTCGTGCTCCATTGGTAGCTGTACGGTGCAACTCCACCTGAAACGGTCAACACGGTCAGATCGATCTCTCCTTGGCAGGGCACGGATGGATCGGGCGTTACACTGAGATCCAAGGCGGCCGGTGGATCAATGGTCACGTTCACGGTCCCTGTTTGCGATCCGCTGCAATTGTCGAGCACGGTTACGGTGTAGATGCCGGGTGCTGCGGCCGTGACATCGAGCATCGCGGCAGTTCCCACGACCGCGCCGTTCAAGGTCCAAGAGTAGGTGAACGGTGCCGTTCCGCCGACCACAACGGCACAGGAAAGAGCGGCCGTTCCGAGGCAGTTCATGGAAAAGTCCGGCGTAACGTTCAAAGTCATCGGTGGGCTGGTCGGCGGGCCAAGTACCACCGTGCCCTGCATGCTGCCACCGCAATTATCGTTCACGGTAAGGGTATATGTTCCGGATGTTCCTGCAGGCACGATGTATTCGGTCCCGGTTCCGACCGTAGTTCCGTTCAAGCTCCATACGTAGGTGAATGGCGCTGTGCCACCGGTGAGACCGAGCAGGCCGATCTCCAGGTCCGTCGTGCATGGCATGTTCTGGTCCGCGGTCAGGTCCAAGGTCATGGCGGGACTTTGCGGCGCACCTACAACAACTGTTCCTTGCGTAGTGCCGGCACAATCATCGTTCACCGTCATGGTATACGTTCCGGGCATTCCAGCGGGCACTGTGTGATCCGTGCCTGCTACCAAGGTTGTTCCGTTCAAGCTCCACGCATAAGTGAAAGGCGCAGTGCCACCACTGATGCTGACCACGGTAATGTCCGCATCCCCAATGCACGGCAAGTTCAGATCGGGCGTAAGCACCAGGTTGATCGGCGGGCTTACCGGGGCACCTACGACCACTTGCTCCTGCACCGAACTGCCACAGCCATCGGTAACAGTAGCGGTGTAGGTTCCGTTCTCGCCTTGGCCCACAGTGATCATTTGCCCTGTGGTGATCACGGTCCCGTTCTGGCTCCACTCGTAATCGTACGGTGCTATTCCACCGGTAACGCCCAAGATGCTGAGGTCCACCGATCCCGCACATGGCAGGTTCAGGTCCGGTGTCACGGAGAGGTCCATAACTGGACTGCTGAAAGCATCCGCTTGCAGGAAAACACCCGAGTCGTACAAGGGGTCCAAGGCATCGCCCACCGCCAATTTGATATGGTACTGTTGCCCGCATTGCACCGTGGCGCTGGCCGTTATCGGTGTGGTGAACCCATCGAACTGGATGTAGGAGTCATCGCTGTTGTATGGAAAGGTATTGCCATCGCCATTGTCCACGTAGTAGTTGGAATAGTCCTGATCGTTCAATGTGTTGATGCTTATTGCAGTGGAAGTGCCAGGGATCAAGGCGATATTCTGCGCACCACTGATCCCTGGGCCGCTCAGGAAGAACCCGAACACGTCGTTGTACTGGTCAACGAATTCCAAGTATTCCTCGGAAGCGAACACGAAATTGAACGAGACCTGGTTGCCCGATGGCACAAAATCGAATTCCAGCACTGCCGCATCGAAGATCTCGCTACCCCCTGCAAGGTTCTGCAGATCACCATCGGAATAGCTCGACCACAAAGGCACAGCGGCATCTTCCAAGTAGTTGGGTCCCAGCGCCACATCGGTTCCTCCGGTTGCCATGAACACACCGTTCCCTATGGCCACGTTCGCATTCGCACTGTTGAACGCCGCGAGCTGGTCATATACCGCATTGCCGGGCATGCCATTGAAGGTGATGTTGCTCACGGCCACACCACCACCGAGCAGCACGTTCTGCACCAAAGCACTTGCCGTTTGGGAGTTGTCCAGCAGCAGTTGCGCTTCGGCAGCTGGCTGAAATGCGCTCATTCCGAGGAAAAAGGCGGTGATCAAATTGCGGGTCCTGGTGTTCATGGCATTTCGTTGTTCTGCTGGCAAAACAAGGGCCGCTGGCAGGGTTGGGAGAGCGGCATCGCGTAAGTGGCAGGTACTGGTCAGTAAGTGGTACCTGCTTGATCTTTCGCCATCAAAATTCGGCCATGGAAGTGGTGTTAGGCAATCCCACAAAAGGGGGATTGCCCTCGAAAAGCCTCGTGGGTAAAGGGTTCTTTGGATCGAACTTGCTCTTTCACCGACCAGGCTCGGAGGAATTCACCTGAAATGCCACTCCCCTACCTTCGCGCCCTATTGCAAAAGCCCAGTGCAAAGGCGAGATCAACCATGAATGTCCTCTCTGTCGAAAAAGTCGCTAAGCGCTATGGCCCACGCCAACTTTTCTCCGATATCTCCTTCGGCCTGGAAAAAGGCCAGAAGACGGCTATTGTAGCCCGGAACGGTACCGGAAAGAGCACCCTGCTGAAGTGTATCGCCGGGCTGGAAACGCCTGATGAGGGCTTGATCACCTTCAACAAAGGACTGCGCATCGGTTATCTGGACCAGAGCGTTCACATGACCGCCACCCACTCGCTCGTGGATGAGATGTTGGACCAGGACGACCCTGTGACCAATGCCGTACGTGCTTACGAACATGCTGTGGCCCGCCATTCCGAAGGAAAAGTGATGCAGGATGCCATCGACCGCGTGACGGAGCTGAATGCATGGGACCACGAGGCCCATGTGCAGGTGCTTCTGCATCGCTTCGGACTGCGCGATATGGAGCAAGCCGTGAACACCTTGAGCGGTGGCCAGCAGAAACGCCTCGCAATGGCCAAGGTGCTGATCCATGCACCAGATGTATTGATCCTGGATGAGCCGACCAACCACTTGGACGTACACATGATCGAGCAGTTGGAAGATGAACTGAGCGTGCCCGGTCTCACCTTGCTCCTCGTGACGCACGACCGTTATTTCCTGGACAACGTCTGCGACGAGATCATCGAAATGGAGTTCGGTGAGTTCACCAGATTCAAAGGTAACTACACCTACTACGTGGAAAAGAAGGCCGCGTTGGACGATGTGCGCGACGCCACCCAGCAACATTTGCGCGGGCTGATGAAGAGCGAATTGGAGTGGGTGCGGAAGATGCCTCGCGCCCGCGGGACCAAGAGCAAAAGTCGACTCGATGCCTTCGACCGGATCAAGGCCGATGCCACGCGCGATTTCTCTCGGGATGAAGTGAAGATCGACGTGAAGACCGAACGACTCGGTGGCAAGGTGATCGAGGCACGGAACCTCACCAAAGGCTTCGGAAGTGAGGACGATGCGGCTACCTACAAACCCATCGTGAAGGGCTTCAGCTATTCGCTCAAACGGGGCGATCGTATCGGTATCGTTGGCCCGAACGGCATTGGCAAGAGCACCTTTCTGGACCTGTTGGTGGGCAAGTTGCCTCCTGACGCAGGTACGGTGAGCATTGGTGATACCGTGATCCTGGGCACCTTTGATCAACGCGGCCTGCAATTGACCGAGGACAAGCGCATCATCGAAGTGGTGCGTGACATCGCGGAGTTGATCCCCTTGAACAAGGGCAAGACACTGACCGCTTCCGGACTGTTGGAACGATTCCTGTTCGACAAGGAACAGCAATACCAATACGTGAGCACGTTGAGCGGCGGCGAGAAACGCCGACTCTACCTGTGTACGGTGCTAATGAAGAACCCGAACGTGTTGATCCTCGATGAACCCACTAACGATCTCGACATACCCACGCTGAATGCGCTGGAGGATTTCCTCGTGGACCTGGACATCTGCCTCCTGATCGTGAGCCACGACCGGTACTTCATGGACAAGCTTTGCACGAAGTTGCTGGTGTTCGAAGGCGAAGGAAAGATCAAGGAATGGGTAGGCAGCTATTCTGAACTACGCGAGCGCCAGAAGTACGAAGCGAGCAAACCGAAGGAGGTGAATGTGGTGAAAGTGAATGCTTCGACTGCGCTCAGCACAAGTGAGTTGAAGAAGCCGGTAACGACCGTGAAGAAGTTGACGTATGCCGAACGTTTGGAGTTGCAGAAGATCGACAAGGAGATGCCCAAGCTGGAAACCAAGAAGGCCGAACTACTTGGGAGCTTGGCCAAAGGCGGCACGGACCACCATGCGATCATGCAACTGACCGTTGACCTGGAAAAGACCGTTAGCGAACTGGACCGAATAACGGACCGGTGGTTGGTGTTGAGCGAGAAGGGTTGAGGGGTTGAGTAACTGGTACCGAGTATTGAGTACCGGGTACCCAGAGACTGGTGTTCGTTACTCAATACTAGGTGATCTGTGCCAAAATGCCATTCGTTCCTTGATCTTTCCTGTTGCTGTTGCCGGTTGCAATTGCGAGTTGCTAGTTGCCTCTGCCGTTGCCGTTGCCGTTTGCAATTGCCAGTTGCTCGTCTCCGTTTGCAGTTGCCGTTCCGCAGTACTGCGGAAGCCATTGCCACTTGCGTTTACCACCTGTTTGAGGTAGCGGGCTTGCCTTCCGCACTTGTCTGCCGAAGGCATGATGCATGGCATTCAACTTGTCAACCCGGCCCACGAGCCGGGTCAACCGCTCAACAACCTCAACTTCGTTCCAACTTGTTTGATGTGATCTTCAGAACTTTGCGCAGGGCACGATCCGGCGCTTGCTGGCCGCCCGTTTCTTATGCCGTGATGCGATCTCGTAGCCCAGCGTGATCTCATGGGCCCCTGCACTCGATGTTGTCAAGCGGGATATGGTGATGTCGTAACTGTACCCGATACGCAGATCATTGACGATGGTACCGATCAGGATCGCAATAGCATCATTGTTCGCATAACCGGGTGCATACCGTTTCATGAGTGGCAAACCCCTGTACCACAGGCCCACGAAGAATGGCTCCCGCTCGTAGTACGCACCAAAGTCCAACTGATCGTACTTCCCTTGGGACTTGTAGTTGAATGCGAACACGAAGCTCTCCGGGTTCTTCCGAATAACAGGCGATCGCAACGACACGCGATAACCACCGTGCATGCTGAACTTCATCGGGACCTTGGCCTCGTTCTGCAACAGCGATTGGTTCGGTTTGTTCATGTGGTGCAGTGCCACGCCCAACCACATTTTCGGTGTGAAGAAGAGCAGACCACTTCCCAGATCCGCATAACCGATGCTATTCCCTTCGGTATTCTCCCGGGAACCCGTGGTGCTGCCCCGGGCAAGCTGATCCCCGAACACCAATCGAGAATAGTCCACAGCATGGTTCACATAGCCTACTTGAAGGGCCGGGCGCAGGAACACCTTACGCTTCAATTGTATCTCGTAGGCATACTGTCCGGTAATGCTCGTATAGCTCAAGGCACCCGACCCGGATCGGTCGTGATGGACCATCAACCCCAAACCACTGTTCATTCCGCTCAGGTTATGGTCCAATGCAAAATTGGCGGTAACGAAGGCCCCAGGTATGGCGGGCCACTGGTCCCTCACCACCAATCCAAGACGCGTTTGCAAACCCGTTCCTGCGAACGCCGGACTGATGTAGGTCGGAGTGGCATAGAACTGCGTGAGCTGGGCGTCCTGTGCGAAAGCTCGCGGCAGGATCGCCCAGCACACCACAAAAAGTGCTGTTGCTCTATTCCTCATTCCGCGACAGACCATCGCGCGCTTGGATGGAATGCATCACGATGTCCATCGGCAGTTCACGTGACCCATCCTGGCTCCGCGCGACCAAGGTGCTTTCGTAGGGTGCGTATCCAGGAGCTTCAACAGACATGTGATAGTGCTGCTCCGGCTCAAGGACCATCAGGTAACGCCCTGTCTTTTCGTTGGTGTTGTAGATACCAACGATCTCTTCTCCGGTGGCATCTGTCAATATGATCCGTGCCTTCAACGGCTCTTCCATCGCATCGGCCACTATTCCACGTACGATCAATCGGTCCAACTGGCTGTTCGGGAAGGTGACCTGGTAAATGTCCTGCGCTCCGAATCCTTCCTTACGCTCCGATGAAAAATAGCCCGTGCGGCCATCTTCGCTCAAGCAGAAGTAGATGTCGTCGTTCACTGTGTTCAATGGGTAGCCCATGTTCTCCGGTGCCGCCCATCCGTTCATGTCGGGATCCACCAATGCGGTCTTGAATATGTCGTAGCCGCCCATGGTGTTGTGACCATTGGAGCAGAAGAAGAGCGTGGTACCGTCGCTGTGCATGAACGGTGCATCCTCATCGTACTGCGTGTTCACAGTAGGCCCCAAGTTCAAGGGCAAGCTCCACTCCCCGTTAGGCAATCGGCGAATGCGGTAGATGTCCCGGCCACCGAAACCGCCTGGACGATCACTGGTGAAGTAGATCTCTTGTGAACCGGGCGCAATGCTCGCACTGGGCTCATGGCTCATGCTGTTGATGCGTGGGGTCATCAACTCCGGCTCCTGCCATTTGCGGGCATGCATCTTGGTTTCGTACAAGTCGCCATTGATCAAGTTCTGCTGGGTGCGGTACACGATCATCGAAGTACCATCCGGACTCAATCCAACGGTGGCATCTTGGACCAAGGTGTTCAATGGGGCCCCAACGTTCACAGCGTTCGTCCAGATCTCGTCAATGCGGACCGCCGTGTAAATGTCCTCGAACCACTGGTTGAAGGGATCCTTCATGCCTCCGGTGGTACCCTCACGTCGTGAAGTGAAGTACATCGTGTTGCCATCGGCCGTTACCAGCGGACAATAATCATGTGCCGATGAATTGATCATTGCACCCATGTTCCGGATCGTGAGTTCCACGGGGTCCATCGTCAGGGACTTGGCGCTCAAGGACATCGCCTTGTGGTGATCGACCTCCTTGTTGTCCACGACCCGGCCATTCAACAACTTGTACTGATCGAACAAGGCAAGCGCTTCATCGAAACGCTGTTGGCGGTGGCGTGCCAAGGCCAATTGATAGTAGGATTCCGTGTAGCGCCCTTCCACCCCCCGCTCGAAGTACGGGATCGCGCTCTCACGCTTGCTGGGCATGTTCGCCAAGCACAACCCAAGATCATGTTGGACCTCAACGAACTCGGGATCGACCGGGGCCAATCGCTTGTAGATCTTGGCAGCTTCCTCAAAATCCTCATCAGCCAACATGGCTTTGGCCTGATCAAGCATTTGGAAATGGATCTTCTTGTACCCTTGCTGTGCAAAGGCCGAAGTACCGACGAGTAGAATGAGCAATGTGTTAAGCGTGCGCTTCATGGTTCAACGGATCAAAGTGACATCGCCTTTCAACATGGTCTCTTCACCATTGCTGAATTTGGCATGGGCCTTATAGACATAAACGTCCTGTTTGGCGGGTCGGCCCCTGTAGTAGCCGTCCCAGCCGATCTTCACATCGTTGCTCACGAACAACAATTCGCCCCAACGGTTGAAGATCTCGAGTTCATAATCCGCAACACCTTCATGCAGCGGGAAGAAAATATCGTTGTCGAAGGAATGTACATCGTAGACACCATCCGAAGGTCCGTTCGCGTTCGGTGAAAAGGCATTCGGGAATTGTAGTGTTCCGGCCGATAGTGCAGTAACCGCATCTGGAATAGAGAACGTGTCCGGACAATTCCAATCGTTGTTCGCGATCAATTGCACATCGAACACCCCCGGTTGCTGATAGTAATGCAACGGCTGTTCCTCCGTGCTGAAGGTCCCATCCCCAAAGTCCCACTGGTATTGTGTGGCATTCGCGGATAGGTTGTAGGTGAAGACAGGCTGGCTCGGGACATTGACCTCATCCGGCTGCAATACGAAGTAGGCAATGGCGTTCGGATGCACCACCACAGAATCCACTTTTACAGCGGTACTGGTTCCTCCGTTCGGTCCTGTTGCGGTCATGGTCACGGTATAGACCCCTGCTACGTTGAAAGTGTAGACAGGGTTATCCGCACTGCTCGTGCCACCATCTCCAAAATTCCATTGGTATGATTGGGCACCCAGGGAGGTATTCGTGAACTGCACTGTCAACGGCACACAACCTTCACCTTGCCCAATGAACCGGGCCGTGGGTGCAGGCGGCGTGATCACCACTTGCTGCCATGCGGTATCCGAACAGAATGCACCACTTACGACCAACATCACATTGAATGTGCCCCATGTTGCATAGGTGTGCGATCCGGGCGCTTGTACCGCGGCCGTCGTGCCGTCGCCAAAATTCCAAGCATGGGTCCATGGTCCCGGTGAGCTATTGTTGAACAGGCCCACAGTGGCATTCGGGAATTGTTGGTTCGTTGGCGTAGCTTGGAAAGCCGCATTGGGCACGGGGTGAATGGTGACATTCCACGTGGCCGTGGAGGTACAACCGTATGCAGAGGTCGCCGTTAGACTGATCGTTCGTGTAATGGGCAGGGTCGAATTGTTGATGTAGGTATGGGTCGGCGCATAACCAGCGAGCACCACGCCATCGCCCATGTTCCACGACCAACTTGCCGCACCAACACTGTTGTTGACCAAGGCCACCACGGCAGGCGAACACATGACCGTATCCACGGAGAAAGCCGCTGTTACCGTGGGGTAGACCGTGATCTGGTTGGTGGCGGTGTCGGTACAACCCAGACCGCTACTGGCGACAAGTACAACATTGAAAGTGGAGGGGTCGGTGCCCG
>Ga0335394_10008335_pt1 | contig 11695 bp, 9 predicted proteins | sample MAT03_FD_205741 | JGI IMG/M metagenome (GOLD analysis project Ga0335394, IMG submission 205741) | Freshwater microbial communities from Lake Fryxell liftoff mats and glacier meltwater in Antarctica - MAT-03 (spades assembly) (version 2) ... | reverse complement strand
GAGCGGCTCCGGCTTCACCGGCTTCGCCATCGCCGCGCCCTGGCGCGAGAGCGACGAGCGGCGCTACGACATCGGCCTGACCCAAGCACGTCCGACCGGCCAGATCGGCGACCGGGTATGGACGGACGGCAACGGCAACGGCGTGCAGAACGGCGGCGAGCCGGGCCTTTCCGGGCAGCCGGTCACGCTCGACGTGGGCAACACCGCTGCACCCATTCCGGCCTACGTCGTGCGGAGCGTCACGACGGACGGAGGCGGCAACTACGGCTTCGCCGAACTGCCCGCCGGCCAATACCGGGTGCAGTTCGCGCCCCCAGCGAACTACGGCGTCACGCTCCGCGATCAGGGCGGCGACGACGCTCTGGATAGCGACGCCGACGCCTCGACGGGCTACGCGACCGGCTGGTTCACCCTGGCCGAGAGCCAGCCTGACACTTCCCGCGACTTCGGCGTGATCGGCGGGGTGGATGTCTTCACCACCATCGAAGGCCCCACGGGTGTCCCGTCCCTGCTGACCAATGGGATGCGGGTAACCTACACCATCCGCTACGGCAACCTGTCCAGTGTCGCCGCACTTGGAGCCGGGCTCACCTACACCCCGCCCGCCAATGTGCAGATCGTGAGCTACGGCACCCCGCTTACGACCGCCCCGGCTGCCCCGACCGCAACGCCGGCCCCCACGTCAACGCCCGGCCCGAACCCCACGCAGGTTGGCGGTGGCGGTGGTGGCATTAAACCGCCGAAACCGCCGCCTGGCCCTGTGCTCAATGGCGGTGGCAGCGTCCAGATCAACGGCACCTGGCAAGGGAACGCCGAGGGCCAGGCGATACGCTGGTCGCTGGGCACCCTGGCCCCAGGTGCGACGGGCTTTGTGAACGTGGTGCTCGACCTCCCCCTGATCGCCCCGTCCCTGCGCGAGACGATCACCAACCGCAGCGACATCGCTACCACGTCCCGCGACATCAACCTGGCGAACAACCGCGCCACGATTGATACCGCATTCGGGCGGCCCGAGCTGCGGATCGTCAAGACCGCCTCGGCCAGCCCGGTACTCGTGGGCGACCCCTACACCTACCAGCTTGCCCTCACCAACGTCGGCACCGTGAATGCGCGGGATGTGGCCTTCACCGATGTACTGCCCACGGGCCTGACGTTCATCGCCTTCACCGCAAACCCCGGCAACGCCTGTAGCTTCACCGCTGCGACGAGTACGGTGCAATGCTTCTCCACCTCGGTGGTTCCCGAGTCCTATGCCCCGCACCCGGTCGTCGCGTTCAGTGTGCGCGCCACGACCGCGCTGGCGACGGCGCAGGTGACGAATCGGGTGCGGATTATGGATCGCCCGTCCACCGACCCGACCCCTGGCGACATCCCTGGCATCCCTGGCGGCAACGAGGACGACGAGACGACGCCGATCCTCTTCCCCGACCCCAGCGTGACCATCACCATCAACCCGGCTCAATCTCCGGTTGGGGCGACCACACCGCAGTTCCCGGTCGGGAGCGACGGCCTGGTGCGAATCGGCTATGGCAATGGCGGCACGGGCCTCGCACGGAGTAGCGTCATCACCGCGACCCTGGACGCCCGCCTGACCCTGGGCACGCTCCCGAGCGGCTGTACGCTCCTGGGCGCCCCGTCCCTGCGCGTGCGCTGCACCGTGGGCGACCTTGCCACGGGGGCCGCTGGCACGGGCAGCATCGCGCTGCCGGTCACATTGCCGGCGAGCTTTCCCGCCGACGCAGTGAGCGTGTCGGCGATCATCGCCACCACCACCCCCGAGCGCCTGGCCGCCCAGGGCAACAACAGTGCCAGCGCTATCGCACTCGTGATGCGCCCGAACGTCTTTACGACGGTGACGGCCGTGAACAAGAGCGCGCCCGAGCGCGGTGCGGCCGGCTGGCGTTCGTTTGTGCGCTATCAGCTTGGCTACGGCAACGACGTGGCTAACCCGGACCCGCGCCGCACGGCTGCGGAACGTGCCCGCCCTGCCGACCTTACCTGGCCGGCGTCCAGCGTCATCCTGACGGCCACGCTGCCGCTCAACACCAGCCTGGACCGTGTGACGGACGCGGCAGGGGCGGCCATCACCGGCTTCACCACGGCAACCGACGGCAGCGGTCGCACGACCCTGACGTTCGCCCTGAACACCCGCGCCCCGCGCGCGACGGGCGGGCTGTTCATCACAGTTCTGGCCGGTGCCGACCCCGGTGTGCAGCTGGAACTGTCCAGTGTCATCAGCACCGCAACCCCTGGCGACGACCTCGCCGACAATACCGCCCGCGACGCCACCGGCGTGGCCGCCCCGCCCACCAGCATCGAGCCGGCCGACGGCACGATCCGCCTGGCCATCCGCTCCGAGCTGGACCCCAACAGCCAGGATGGCGCCCCTGCGAACGGCGTCTACCTGTCGGACGGACCGGCGATCACCTGGCCGGCAGGTGAGGTGCTGGACTTCACCCCGCGCCTCACCGAGCTCGACATCCCGGATACGGTCACATCCAGTGACCCACTCTACCCCTACGGCTACTACGCGCGGGTCGCTGGGTGGAGCGTGGTCAGCTTCACGGTGAACGGGACAAGCTACGACGCCGAGACCCACGCCGACAGTGCCGGCAAGCGCGGCTGCCGGGCGGGCAACCGCCTGAGCGACGGGGGCACCACGCTCCCAGGCTGCGGCTACGTCTATCCAGGGGCCACGGCGGGCACGGTGCCACCGTCCGAGGCGCTGCCGCCCTTCGTGCTGACTGAGGCGGAGCTGGCGCGGCAGGCCCACGCCTACTGGACCAACCCGCCGCTGCCGTCAATGCGTGATGACGTGTATACCTACGCGGTCGCCCCGCTCGCCCCGGTGCAGATCACGGTCGCCGTTGAGGTGGAGGTCGAGGTGGTCAACCTCGCTCCCTGCGCCCCCCTCGGTGACTGGACGTGCGCCCCCGTGCGTGACCCAGCGTTCCCCGTGGAGCGCCAGATCCTGACCCAGACCTTCACCATCAACCTGCTCGTCCCCCGCAGCATCGTGGGGCCAGGCGGCGCCCGGCCCGAGACCGGCACGACCAAGGGCCGCTAGTTCGCGCATAGGGGGCGCTCGTGGAGCGAGCGCCCCCAGAGGAGCCATCGCACATGAACCATCCAGCCCGCTCCGCCCCCTGTCCTCCCGTGTGGTCGCAGCCGCGCCACGCCGGCCAGGCCCTCGTCGAGTTCACCCTGATCGCCGGCCTGTTTCTGCTGCTCCTGCTGGGTCTGGTCAATGTCGGCCAGCTGCTGCTCGCCAACTACACGGTGAGCCAGGCCGCCCGTGCCGCCGCCCACATGGCCGCCATCGAGGGCGGCGACCTGGCCGCTGCCAAGCTTGCCGCCGAGCAGGTGTTCATGGGCGGGGTGGGCACGGATACCGGCACCAAAACCGTGACCGTCACCTGTAGCACGACCCCGTGTCGGCGCTACAGCCCCATCACCGTCACCGTGCGCTACGAGCAGGCCTTTTTGGCGAAAATGCCGATCTTCGAGACCTTCAACCTGCAGGCGCGGGCCATTCGGGCGGCCGAAAGGGATGCACAATGAGCCGCTCGTGGTTCCCCCGTGCAGTATTTGGCGCTAAAACGCCGGGGCAGGCGGTGATCATCGCCGCCATCGCCCTGCCCTTCATCGTCGCCTTCGTGCTCCTAGTGGTCGAGGTCTCCGAGCGCTGGCTGGAGGTAGCGATGTTGGAGGACGCGCTCCAGCAGGCGTCGCGCTCGGCCGTCCAGACCCTGGACTACGCCGCGATGGCCCGCAACGAGAACCTGGTGCGTGGTGTGCCCGCAGGGGGCTGCGCCGATGTCAGTACCAAGGAGCCTGGCGACTGTGACGCCATTGTGACCATCGCGGCGACCTTCTTCACCGCCAACCTCGCCAATGTGCGCGGGATCGCCACCAACGCCACCAACCCCAGCGACGGTGACAGTGTGGCCGAGATCGTCGCCCGGACCCGCTGGACCATTCTCCCCAGGGGCGGTAGCTGCGCCTACAGCAATGGGGCGTCCCGCACGGTGCCCGCGCAGCCCCTGATCTGCGCCGAAGTGCGACCCACCATGCGCGGCATCGTCGGCTGGGGGGAGTTCACGCCCCTCATCACCGCGTCCGATACCCTCGACGCGGTACGCGCACCCTGATCATCCTTCGCCTTTGTAGGAGTGTAGTGCATCATGGCCACCACGACCACCGCCCCCGCATCCACCCCGCTCGCCCAGGCCCTTTCCCGCAAGCGCAAGAGCCCCCTGCCCATGATCCTGCTGGCCGTTGGCCTGCTCACGGCCATTAGCTTGGCCATCGTCGGCTACCTGGAGAGCCAGCGCACCGAGCCCGTGGTCGTCCTCGCTCGTGACGTGGCCTACGGCCAGCCCATCACGGCCGAGGATCTGGCCGTGGTCGAGCTGTCCCTCCACCGCCCCGCCCAGCTCGCCGGGCTGCGCGCCCCGGTCGCTGCCGTCGGCCAGTACGCCGCTCGCGACCTCGGGGCGAACGATGTGGTGCAGCCCACCATGCTGCTCGTCGAGCCTCCCGGCCAGCCCACCTACCCCAACGGCCAGGAACTGACGGCCAACATGGTGCCCGTGCCCTTTGCCACGACCACGATTGGCCCGATCTCGTTCCGCGACCGGCTCAATGTCGGCTTTAGCGACACCACTGGCGACCCTGCGCTGTGCGACGAGGCCCAGGCCGCCGCCGCCGGCGCACCGACCCGCATCAGCCCGACCAGCGGCGCGGCCCAACCCCGCGCCTACGCCTGCCGCCTGCTGAGCGACATCCGCGTGCTCTATGTAGACGAGACCGCTGGCCTGGCCTACCTGGAGCTGACGCCCTATCAGGCCCAGACCGTGTGGGCCGTGCAGGCGGCTGGGCTTCAGCTGTGGGGCGAGCGCTACGGGAGCCTCTCGGACGCGCTGCCCCCACTCACGCGCCTCGACATCGGCCAGGTGACGATCCCCAACCTGACCGCGCCTGCCCCTGCCCCCAGCATGGTGGATGACGTGGCTAATGGCGCTGCGGCCCCCGCGACTGAGGCTCCTGCTGCGCCGTCCGTTCCCGGCTCCACCAGCAACCTGCCCGGCAGCCGCCCGTAGGCACAGGAGCTATTCCCATGAGTCTCTCATTCAACGGCGTCCCTCTCGTCGGAGTTTCCCCCGAGGAAGTCACCGAAGACCTCCGCATGGCGGTGAAGCGTGGCGTGATGCGGCGCTCGTGCTGGCACCAGCCGGTCGCGCAGGCGCTGATCGAGCTGGGCCACGATACGAGCTATCCGCTCGCCTTCTGGGCGCACATCCCCTGGTACGGCCCTCTGGAGGAGTTTCTCCACGCCGAGACGCCCCAGGATGCCGTCTCGGACATCCTGTTCAATGGCCCGTTTGACGACCCCTTCTTCGTGGTCCGCGATGGAGCGCTGATCAATACCAGCCTGCGCGTCCATCCGAGCTGGATCAGCTGGACCCAGCGCCAGCTTCTGCTGCGCGCCCAGCGGCTCGATCTCGCTGGTGATGGGGCGTGGGCGGGGCCACGGGCGCAGGGCGTCGTTGACCGCATGCGCTACCTCATCACGGCCGCCGGCTACTCGCGGGACGGCGGCAGCCTGAGCATCCGCATGTTGCCCGAGCGCTGGCGTAGCCTGGACGACCTGGTGCAGGGCCGGCTCCTCACCCGTGAGGCGGCGACCATGCTCCTGGCCGCCCTGCAGTCCGGGGCGACGATCCTGGTAGCGGGTGCGACCGGTAGTGGCAAGACGACCCTCACCGCCGGGGTGACGCAGGAGCTGGCCAAGGCGAAGCGGATTGTCTTCGTCGAGGATGGCGGCGAGCTCCCCCGTGGCGAAAATACCGTTCACCTCGAAGCCAACAGCGAGGTCGTCGGGGCCTTCTCGCAGGCCATCCGCGACACCCTGCGCATGAAACCGAACTACACCGTGGTCGGCGAGGTGCGCGGCGGCGAGGCCATGGCGCTGCTCCAGGCAGCGGCGACGGGCCACCCCGGCATCGGCACGATCCACGCCGGCGATGTGCAGACCGCGCTCCAGAACCTCGAGCGCATGGCGATGATCGGGCTGTCTGCCGAGGCGGGCGGCGGCGGGCAGGCAGCGGCCGCGATTGTGCGCGGCCTGATCACCTCGCCCGCCGTCTCGCTCAACATCGTGGTCGTCGGTCGCGCCCCCAACGGGCGCCGCACCGTGTTGGAGCTCGCCGAGGTCAGCCGCCAGAGCGGCGGGATCAGCGGTGACGTGTACACCACCAACGCCTTGTTCCGCTACGACCCGTCCGTGGATGCCCTCACCCGTGCCGGCTACGTCACCCAAGCGTGGGGCGTGGGCCAGTATTAGCGTCGCTCGCCACAGAACACCGAAGGAGACCTGGTGGAAATCCTGCTGTTTACCAACATCGACGGCCTGCCCAATCGGATCGAGCAGTTCCGTGACCTGTCGGTTCTTGCCCCATCGAAGGTCGAGCAGGCCGTGCGCCTGCTTGCTTCCGAGCGCCCGCCGCAAATCCTGTATCTTGATGACAGCCGGGCCATTCCGGCAGCCGATATGTGGCGCCTGATCCAGACGGCGCAGGCAGCCGAGGCGCGCGTGCTCGTCAACCTGTTCAGTACGTCGCAGGCCATGCGCGGCGACGTGCAGAACAGCGGCATCCCCGTGATGAGCAGCGGGGACGCCGAGCAGGTTGCGGCCTGGGTGGGCGAGCAGCTCAACCAGGTGGCGCGGGCTGGCAACGGGCGCCTCCCCGTGGTCGCGGTGGGTGCGGCCAAAGGTGGCATCGGCAAGACCTTTGCCACCGGCGTGCTCGCCGAGGGCCTGCGGCGGCGCGGGCTCAACGTGCTGGTGCTCGACGGCGACATCTCGAACCCCGGCCTGGTCCCGGCCTTCCGCGTGCCGAGCAGCGCGCCCTCGTACCTCCACCTGGTGCAGCGCGGGCCGAGTGCGTGGACGCCTGGCGGCATCCAGCCCTTTATCTACCAGCCCGACCACACCCAGCCCACCTCGACGGGGTGGGGCCGCATCGATTTCCTGATCGGCTCCCACACCGTCGCCCGTGCCGAGAACGATGTCCGCCTCCCCGACTGGCAAGGACTCTACAGCGGGATTACGCAGCTCGACGGCTACGATCTGCTCCTGCTCGACACACCGCCCGACTATCTGCGGCGCCCCTACGCGACCCACGCCTTGATGAGCGGCGGCTTTGTCATCCTGCCGTCCCCTCCCGGTGCCCGAGAGCGTATGGGGGTGGGGCATCTGCTGGAGCATTTCCGCGAGGTGGCCCCCGACAAGCTGGACCGCTGTGCGCTGCTCTTTATGCAGCCCGAACGTGGGGCCATCACCCAGGTCAAGGATGTCGTCGCGGCCCTCGCTGCGCGCTATCCCCAGGTGCGCGCCCTCGGCACGCTGCCCCGCGCGCCGCGCCTCGCCAGTCTGGCCGATGAGCACGACGGCTACCTCTCGATGCTCGATCTGGGTGCCAACACGCCCTTTGCTCAGAGCGTTCACCGCATCGTCGACTCGCTCTGCGTGACCGTGGGTGTGACCCCGAAGCTGCCCATGCCCCGGATCAGCATGTGGGCGGGGCTGACCGGCCGTATGCGCGGTGAGCGCGTGAGTGTGCCCGCCGCGAATACCAGCCTGGGCGCCCTCGCCCAGAGCATCTAGGAGCCTCCTGTGAGCATGCCGCGAACGTTGAGTGTCGTCGAAGACGGTGGCCTTGCCAGCCTGCTGGGTGGATCAGGCCGTGGGGCCGGCAGTGATGCCTGGCGCACGCCGGACGCCCGCAAGGCAGCTGCGGATCTGCTGCGTGAGCAGCTGCCGCCGCAGCTGCTGGACCCGGTGGCCCCAGCCGCCCTGCGCACGCCCGAGGTACTCCGGGTGCTGCGCGCGGAGATCGGGCGCCAGGTCGAGGCGGGGGTGGGCGTGCTGCGCGGCGTCCCCATGGATGAGCCCAGCCTGCTCGCCCTGTTTCGGGAGAGCGTGGGCTGGGGACCGGCCCAGCCCTATCTGGACGATGAGCGCGTGCAGGAGGTGAAGATCATCGGCGACCGGATTATGGTGCAAGAGGACGGCGCCGATTTCGTGATGGTGCCCGAGCGTTTCCCGGTCGCGCGTCTGCCGATGGATCTGGCGATCAACCTCGCTGGGCGCCTGAACGTGCCGCTGAACATGAACCGGCCCCAGGGCACCCTGCCGCTGGCGTTTGGGACGCGCATGCACGTCACTATCCCGCCCTGTACCCCCGAGAGCACCGCTCTGATCTGCATCCGGCGCGGCCGGCGCTACGCCTGGCTGCTGGAGGACGTGTTCCGGCGCGGGGCGTTCAGTGAGGGCGTGTTGGATCTGCTGCGTCTCTTTGCGCGGGCCAAGTGCTCGTTTCTCATTGCCGGCGAGACGGGCAGCGGCAAGACGGCCTTGCTTGAAGCGATGGTGAACTCCTGGCCGGGCGAGCCGCATGTGATCACCATTGAGGACAACACCCTGGAGATCAACGTGCGTCACGCCGCCTGGACCCGCGAGCTCGTGCAAACGGGCAACGAGCCTGGTGCTTTTGGGCGAGCCGCCCGCGAGGCGCTGCGGCAAACACCGACCATCGTGGCGCCTGGGGAGACGCGGGCCGAAGAAGCGGGGGCGATTCTCTCCATTGCCGTTTCCGGCCACGCCATTATTACCACGCTGCACGCCAAAAGCTGTGCGGCAGCCGTGACGCGCTTTGCCGACTGTGCCGCCATGCCGGGGGCCTACGTCTATGAGGGGCGCCGGGCCAACGCGCTCGAAGACACCTGCGATAACATCGAGGTGGTCATCCATATCGAGAAAATGCATGGGCGGCGCTACATCAGTGAGATTGCGCTGCTGAACGGGCTTGATCGCACGGGTGGCTATGTGCGCCCCCAGCTTGTGCCGCTGGTGGAGATGGATGTGGCCGAAGATGGCCAGCTCATGTGGCACTGCGCGGCGACGGTGAAGGGCGACCAGCTGGTGTGGAAGCGCAGCGAGGAGGATCTGACCCCGGCGTCGCTGCGCCAGAAGTTGCGCCTGCTGCGCGCCGAGAGCCGGGTGCGTGCGGCCCCGACCACGCGCGCCGCTATCGAGGAGGCGTTGGAGCGGGCTGGCCAGGCGCTGCGCGTTGGTCAGGCGGATCTGGCCCTGGCGACGGTGCGGCGGGCCTGGTCGGATCGACGTGACGAGCGTCTGGTGGCCCTGGCGGCGCGCTGCTTGGAGGCGAACAAGCGTGCGTGGGACGCCGCGTTTGCGGACGCCTCCCAGGCGGCTGATGCAATTACGGCTGCCCTGAGCCGCCGCGACTGGCCCGAGGCCCGCGAGCGGCTCACGCAAGTGATGGCCGACCTCGCACTGGTCGCCGCCCATACGCCTGCAGGCGGGTGGGGCGAGGTCGAGATCGTGCTGACGGCTGGCCTGGCCGCCGACCAGGTGGCGTTTGAAGCGACCGCACGGGCGCGGGCCGCCATCACGTCGCACGACCCCCAGGACGCCTTAGCCCTGCTCCAGAGCCTGGATCTGTCGCGCATCTCGCGCGAGGCCACGGTGAGCGCGCTGACCGTGCGCCGCGACGCGCTGCGCCAGCTCGCCGATGCGGGTCTGGGCGGCGATGCACCTATTACGCTGGTTGATGCGCAGCTGGCCGCCCTGCGCGGCGAGGAGACGCCCTGATGGAGCCGATAGTTCTTGAGTCGGGGGTAACGCACCCGCAAACGGCGTGGTTGATCACCGCCGTGCCCATTGCCCTGGCCGTGGCGGCAACCCTGATTGTGGTCGTCCTGCTGCGCGCGCGTTTGATCGCCGCCCTGACCGGCGTGGCGATCCGCCGTGCCGCCGTACGCCGCGCCACCTTGCCGACGATGCTGGTTCCCGACGAGGCCCTGATCTTCAATCCGCCGAGCGTGCCACCGGGGCGCCTGCTGGCGATCTGCGTGGCGGTGGCGCTGCTGCTGTTCCTGGTCGGCGCCCTGGTGCTGCCAATGTTCGTGGCCTTGATGCTGGCTGGCCCCCTCACCGCCCTGCTGGTGTGGGTGATGGTGCAGTACTACGAGGGGCGCTATGTCGCCCGGCTCGACCGTGATCTCACCGCCGCGATGGGCCGCCTGAGTGCGGCGCTGAAGGGGGGCAACAGCTACCGGCAGGCGCTGGATCGGCTGCTCTCAGATATGCCGGCCGGGCCATTGCGCGAGGAGTGGCGCTTCTTGATTGACCGTCAGGGAACGCCGCTGCTCAACGTCACCGGGGGCGGCATCGCCACGGCGCAGCAGGTCGCCGCCGCCCTGGCGGTACAGACGCCCTCTCCACGCCACGCCACGATGCTCAATCATCTCGCCGTGGCAGTGGGCCAGCCCCAGGACGTGCTGGCAGCCCGCGTGACGGCCGCCTACAGTGCCTTGCAGGCGTCCGAGCGCCGCCGCGAGGAGGCCGTGACCGAGCTGGCGCAGATGCGCTACAGCGGGATGGCCGTGGGCCTGGCCGGCATGGTCATGGCGCTCTATCTGGCCGTCACGCAGTGGGATCGCGTCATCGTGGCCTACAGTGGCGTGCTGGGGGCGGTGGTCGGGAGTGTGGTGATGAGTGCCCTGCTGCTGCCGATTATTGGCGGTCTGCTGTTGGCGCGTGCCGACGACGTGGATTATTAAGGAGCGACCAATGGACTTCATCCTTACCCCAGGGGCGCCCTTCTTCCTGGGTGCCGTGGCCGCCGGCCTGCTGGCCGCGATGGGGCTCCTGCTGATGAGCCGCCAGTACGCTGACACGATGGGGGGCTGGCGCAGGCCGTCCACGGGGCTGCTGAGCGGGCGCTACGTCGTCGGCAATCTGATCGGCCTGCCGGTGGCTGCCGCCCTGCTCTTGATTGTTGTCGCAGGCGGGATGACCGGATCACCCCGCGTGCTGCTGCTCGCGCTCGCGGCGGGGGTCTATCTCTACGCGGGGCTCGTCGTCCCCCGGCGTCCGCTGGTGCAGCGGCAAAAAGAGGCCGTGCAGCTGCGGGCGTTGACCCCTGGCTTTATCTCGTTTGTGCGGGTGGGCATGGGCAGCTTTGAGTCGCCGATGGACATCATGCGGCGCTACACGGTGCGGCCCGTCGAGAAATGGGCGGTGATGCAGACCCTGATCACCGATGCCGTCCAGGTGAGCCTGGATCAGCGTATGCGCCCCTTTGCGTCCCTGACCCTGGTTGCCCGCGAGCGGGGCTGCCGCGAGCTGCTCGACGTGGCCGAGGCCCTGGCCCAGGCTGAGACCGAGGGCGGGCGGATCGATACGGTGCTCGAAGCGCAGCAGGCCACCCTGGAGCTTATTCTCCAGAGCGAGTTTAAGCGCATGATCCGGCGCCGCACGATGTACCTGCTGCTGATGGTGGCCGTTGCGCTCGTCATCGGCATCCTCGGGAATCTCCTGTTCACGATGGTGTGGCCGGCCATCTCTGGCCTCGCATAGCGGAGTCCCCCGATGCCACGGATCAGCAAGACCAACCAGGAGCGCGCCCTCGATGCCCTGCGCGCCCTGGGCGCCCAGGGTGGTGTCACCGCACTCCCGGACGTACTGAAAAGCTCAGAGGTGAGTCGGGTCGGGGAGGCGGTGTTGCCACCGCCCCCCGCCCTAAGAACCGTGCGTGTCCGTTTCCGAACACACGGCTCAAGCCTGGGGAACGCCCCCTGCGGGACGCGGCTTCGTTACAGATAG
>Ga0335394_10008333_pt1 | contig 11698 bp, 9 predicted proteins | sample MAT03_FD_205741 | JGI IMG/M metagenome (GOLD analysis project Ga0335394, IMG submission 205741) | Freshwater microbial communities from Lake Fryxell liftoff mats and glacier meltwater in Antarctica - MAT-03 (spades assembly) (version 2) ... | reverse complement strand
CGCCGGGCTTGGCGACGGTTTCTTCGAAGGGGTAGAGGTTGATACAGACGAGGTCGATGGGCTTGATGCCGTGCTGCTGCATGGCGGCGGTGTGGTCTTGGTTGTCGCGCACGGCGAGGAGCCCGCCGTGGACCATGGGGTGGAGGGTCTTGAGGCGGCCGTCCATCATCTCAGGGAAGCCGGTGAGGGATTCGATTGAGGTGACGGGAATGCCGGCGCTGGCGAGGGCGAGCGCGGTGCCGCCGGTTGAGACTACTTCTACGCCACGGGAGACGAGGGCACGGGCGAAGGCCTCGATGCCGGATTTGTCGCTGACGGAGAGGAGTGCGCGGCGGATGAGTACGAGGTCGGGCATGGGCGGGGTTCAAACGCTGGTGGTCAACGAAAAAAGCCCGCGGAACAGACCCCGGGGCGGATGGGAGGCGGGAGTGAGGAGCGAAGTGGCGGAGGATGCGTTAACGCTGGCGGAACTTGTGCACCACGCCGCTGGGGGTGGTCACATAGAGATTGCCATCGACGAAGATATCAGGCTTCATGTCGGAGATGCCGGCGAGTTGGACGCGCTCGAGGATGTCGCCGGTGAGGGCATCCATAGTGACGGCGGTTTCGCCGTTGTAGACGACGAGCTTGCCCTTGTTAACGGCGACGACGCGGCCGCTGACGCCGGGGGTGGTCCAGACGGGCGAGCCGGTCTCGGAATCAAGGGCGGTGAAGCCTGAGCTGGGGATGTTGACATAGACCTTGCCGCTGTAGAAGGCGGGGGACTCGGTGAGGACGGAGTCGGTGCGGCGACGCCACTTGGGGCGCGGGCCGCCGTCGGCGGGGAAGGCGTAGATGGACTGGTCGGTGCTGGCAACGTACATGGTTTCGCCATCGCCGCAGGGGTCACAGGTGACGCCGCTGGCCATGCGCCAGCGGCCGGTCGAGGTGCCGTCGGAGGCGTTAAGGATGATGACCATGCCGTTTTGCGAAACGAAGCCGACGCGGCCGCCGTCGAGCGAGACGGGTGATGATTCAAAGAGGCCGCCGACACCCGTGAGCCAGGCGCGAACGCCGGTGGTGGTGAGGTGGGCCTGGATCTCACCGGCGGCAGAGCCGGCGATGACCACGGGGCCGTACTGGGCGGGGGCGGTGTTGACGACCTTGGAAAGGGGCTGGCGGGCGAGGAGGGTGCCGCCGTCGATATCGAGGAAGAAGAGTTCGCTGTCGCTGCAGGCGATGATGCGGCGACCATCGCGGAGCATGCCGAGGTAGCGGGTGAGGGGCGTTGAGAGCACGGTGGCCCACTTCACTTCGCCGCCAGCGGCGGAGAGGAGGCTGATGGCACCGCCGGAATCGCGGGCGACCACGACATCGCCCAGCGGGGTGATGGCGCCGAGGGTTTGGCCGGTGGTGACAGTGGCGAAGCCGGTCCACTCGAGGCGATAGCCGAGCTTGGCATAATCCTCAAAGTTAAGGTCCGAGACCTGGAGGGGCACGGCGGGCGTCTTGGGCTGGCCGGCCGCGCCTGCATCGCCGCTTCCAGACGATGCACAGCCGGCGAGAAGGCCGGCGGCGAGCACGAGGGTGAGAGCGTTTTTGGTGAGGGACGCGAGGTTCGAAGTGCTGGCCATGACGGCTCCAGATACGCGCGATTGAGACCCTTGGTTGCGGCCGTGCGACCAGAAGGTTGCAAGAAACGGGCCGGATGGTATGGGGCGGGGAGATGGAAGTGGAGCGAACTTGGGAAGCGGAGGCCTAAGTGGCACGGGCCGCGAAAGAGGGTGGCGGGCGAGAGGGATCACTTGGGCTTGGCGAGATTTTCGTAACTGAAGCCCAAGGAGCGATCAAGGACGGTGATTCCCCCCGTGGCGAGGGCTCGGGAGACGAACGAATCCATGCGGGTGCGTTCGAGGCGGGCGCGGAGGTCGCGTTCGACCTCGTCGCGGAGGGGTGAGGCGAGCGAGCCGGAGGTGATTTCGGGGCTGGCGGGCTCGATATATTCGACGAGCAGGAGGGCGTAGTTGCGGTCAAGGGCGATGACGGGGCTGAGCGCGCCGGGCTGGAGCTGGGCGGCGACCTGCCTGAGGGGGCCGGGGTAGGAGAGGTCGCTCACGCTGAAGGACTCAATGAGACCGCCGGCGGGGCGGGCGGAGGAGTCGATAGAGGACTGGAGGGCTTCGACGGTAAACGCGGCGGAGAGAGCGCCGACGACAGGGAGTCCGGAGCCGGCGCCGGTGGCATCGATGATGCGCTGGCGGGCGGCGGCGGCCTCCATGCTGGTGGCGGTGACGATGATGCGGCAGCGGTGCTTGGGGCCGTAGCGGATTTTGATGGCCTGGTCGAGGGAGGCGTCGTCGATCTGGATCTGGTCGCGGACCATGGCGCGAAGCTTGGCGGAGCGGAGGAGGAGGGCGTTAAAGCGAAGTTCGCCAAGGCCGCGGGTGCGGCGGATGTTGGCGAGGAGGATCTCGGCCTCGTCGGGGGTGACGGGTGGTGAGCCGGGGCGGGGGCGGTCGTTTTGGCTGAGGGCGCGGACGTAAAGGGCGCGCTCGCGGGCCATGGCGGCTTGCTCGCCGCCGTCGAGTGTGACGCCCTGATCGGCCATTAGTTTGTCGAGTCGGCGGTCGAGGATGACTTCCTGAAGGATCGCGCCGCCAGAGGCTTCGGCGAGGAGGGGGCGCAAGGTGGACCATTCGACGGGCTGACCATCAACCATGGCGGCGGGCTTGCCGGAGTCTTCGGGGCGGGCGGAGGCGGAGGGCTGCTGCGAGACGGAGGTGGAGGCGGTTCGCTTGGCGGCGGCATCACCGCTTTCGCAGCCGGGGAGCAGCGCGAGGGCCGAAGCGATGAGCAGAGGAGCGGCGGCGCGAAGGAGCGGGGAACGAAGCAGGGTGTAGCTCATGGGGCATGTTGTACGCTGGCTGGGGCGTTGGTGCACGGGGTCGGAAAACGAAGGGCTGGACGCGGGCCGAGCCAGGCGCGGGAAGCGGCGGCGGCGATGGAGCGGAGGGTGCGGTCAATATCGCGGTCGCGAACGGAGTGGACGAGGGCGGGGCGGATGATGGTTGGAGCGAGCTGGCTGGCAGGGAATGGCACCGATGGATCGGCTGGGGTCATCCAAAGGAGGCCCCAGCCGGTGGGGAGTTCGGCGGGTTCGACGAGGCCGGGAGGACAGAGGATGTAGAGCCGACTGGCGAGTTGGTAGCGGGCGACACAGAAGAACTTGGTGGTGCCGTGAATGGCTGAATCGAGCCGGGCGAGCTCGCGAACAAGGAGGCGGTGACAGTGGAGCGAGGAGCGGGCGTAGTCCCACTCGCCGAGGGAGGGGAAGAGGAGGCCGGCGGTGGCTTGAAGGGCGGGCTCGAGTTCGCGGACGAACTCGGCACGGATGGCGGCGAGCTCGCGCTCGAGGCGGTCACGCTGGGCGAGGAGGCAGGGGAGCTGGCGGGCATCGCGGAGGAAATCGGCGCGGGCGGCTTTGGCTTCGATGAAGATTGAGGTGCGGGGGGTGCGCTCCGGGCGGGGGGAGCGGGGGGGACGGGGGCGATCGGGTGGAGCGGTGGGCAGGGCGGAAGCAGCGGGGTCGAACGCGGTGTCGCTCATGCCGGCGGCATCGATGCGGAAGCGCGGAACCGGCGCGGTGACTTCGGTGGCGATGGCGAAGCAACCGAAGTGCTCGCGCAGCAGGTGGGCGGCGCGGAGCTTGAGATCACGATGAGCCGGGGACTCCATCGCGGCATGGTTGGCGGCGAGATGGAGATTCGCTGGGGAGGGGCCCGGAGAGGCAGGGTACTTGAAGCAGAGAACTGGGTCAGGGGACGGGTGTGTGTGTGCCGCAGGGGCAGCCATCGGGGTGCCCGCTTGCTGACCATGCGGCGGTTGCGAGCTCGACGAGTCGGGCGGCGGTGGCCTGGGCTTTTTGCGTCGGGGGAGGGAGCGATTTGAGAACGGCGAGGCACTGCTGTGAGAAGCGGGCCTCGAAGTAGTTGTCGGTGCGTGCTGATTCGACGGCGTAAGACTTTTTGAGCTCATCCTGCAGGCGCTTGATGCGGGTTTCGGGGAGCGGGTGGGTTGAGAGGAACTCGGGCTGGCCGCCGCCGCCCTTGGAGGCGTCTTTTAGGATCTCCATGACTTGGAGCTGGCCGGTGGGGTTGTAACCGATCCGGCTCATGTAGCGAAGGCCGAGGGAATCGGCCTGCGATTCTTCGTCACGGCCGAACTTGAGGATGATGACTTCACCGCCGACGTTGAGGGCGGGAAGGAGCATCTCGCCGGTGGAAGCGGCGGCGCTGCCGGCGGGGGCTGCGCCGACAGCGACACCGGCGATGGCGACGCCGCCCTGGATGAGCGTGGCCTGGCCGATGCGGCGGGCGCTGTGCTGGGCCGTGACGTGGCCGATTTCATGGCCGAGTACGCCGGCGAGCTGGGCTTCGTTGGTCATGCGTTCCATCAGGCCGCGGCTGACGAACACTTTACCGCCGGGGAGAGCGAAGGCGTTGATGACGGAAGAGTCGAGAACGATGAACTCCCAAGGGAGGGAGGGGTTGTCGGCTTCGGTGGTGGCGGCGAGGCGGCGGCCGATGTCGTTGACATATGCGCGGATACGAGCATTGCCGATCTCGCCGCCGAACTCTTTGGTCATCTCGGGCTTGGCTTCGACACCCATGGCGATTTCCTGATCGCGCGAGAGGGGGCTGAAGAAGCGATCGCCGGTGGCGGGGTTGGTGGTGCAACTGGCGAGGGGCAACGCGAGCGCGGCACCGAGGGTCACGAAAATGGCGGTTGAGCAATGGCGACGAACGATTGAGCATGGATTCAGGTGCATACAGAGCCTCCGCGCGGCGGGAAGATGTGCCCACCGACGCATGAATGTAGCCTGGCAAAATCGCCCCGATCGTGAACAAGCGTTCACTTTCGGAGCGGGTGAGGAGGGCCTGAACGTAGCAGCTCAAGCGATCGACAGATTAGGACCGAGTTCGCCGGGTTCGAAGATGGCGATGCCATCAGAGTCAACGGCAAGTTGGTGGGTTTGGCCGATGGCCATGCCATCGCGGGCGGGCATGCGGGCGACGAGGGTGGCGACGGTGGCACCGACGGCACCGGTGACGCGGCAGGTCACATCCATGGAATCGCCCAGAGGTTCGACGAGCGTTGAGATGACGGGGATGGTCGGACGGTCAGTGGGGCCGACGATGGCGACGAGGGCCTGGGGGCGGATGCCGAAGGCGACTTGCTTGCCGACCATGGCCCGGACGGCGGCGGGTTGGTTGGGGGGAAGAGCGATGGAGAGGCCCCCACCTTCGAAGCGTGCAGCATCGGCGGAGCCGGTGAGCAAGCCTTCGACGAAGTTCATGGGCGGGGTGCCGAGGAAGCCGGCGACGAAGCGATTGAGGGGTCGGCGGTAGACCTCCATGGGCGAGCCGACCTGCTGGATGACGCCGCCGAACATGACGACGATGCGGTCGCCGAGCGTCATGGCCTCTTCCTGGTCGTGCGTCACGTAGACGGTGGTGGTCTTGAGACGGTGCTGGAGGGATTTGATCTCGGCGCGGGTGGTGACGCGGAGGCGGGCATCGAGGTTTGAGAGGGGCTCATCAAACAAGAATGCCTTGGGCTCACGGACGATGGCGCGGCCCACGGCGACGCGCTGGCGCTGGCCGCCGGAGAGGGCTTTGGGCTTGCGGTCAAGGAGCGTTTCAAGGCCCAGCATGGAGGCGACTTTGCCGACACGGTCCTTTATTTCCTGCTTTGGCACCTTGCGGAGTTTGAGGGAAAACGCGATGTTTTCGTAGACGGTCATGTGCGGGTAGAGGGCGTAGTTCTGGAAGACCATGGCGATGTCGCGGTCTTTGGGGTGGACGTCATTGACGACGCGGCCGCCGATTGAGATTTGCCCGAGCGTGACTTCCTCAAGCCCCGCGATCATGCGGAGGGTGGTGGTTTTTCCGCAGCCCGAGGGGCCGACAAGGACCACGAACTCGCCATCGGCGATATCAATCGACACGCCTTTGACGGCGTGAAAGCCACCGGGATAGGTCTTGTGAACTTGCTGCAGGGCTACGCCGGCCATCGAGATCTCCGCCGAAGGCACTAACTCCGCAAGGAAGGACGCGCAGAAGCATACAGCGCTTGGAGGGGGGTGTCGCTATTTCGAAGCGGGTTTTGCGGGAAGGAGCGCTTGGGCCTCGGCGGTGCGGCCGGTGTCACGGAGGAAGGTGGCGAGCGATTCGAGGGCCTGTTGATGGCGCGAGTTCTCGGGGCCGAGGGTGACCTTGATGATCTGGTAGGAGTCGCGGAGTTCGGTTTCAGCCTGGGCGTTCTTGCCCAGTTTGACGAGGCATCGGCCGTAGTTGCCCCGGAACGCTCCGGTGATCCAGTGATCGGCACCCATGCGGCCTACGGCGTCGGCGCTGGCTCGCTGGAGGTAAGGCTCGGCGGCGGCGAACTTGCCGTCGCGGAAAAGGAGCAGGCCGACGTTGTTGCGGGAGATGATGGTGTCGTAGGCCGAATCGCCGATGGTGCGGACCTGGGTTTCGAGAACCTGATCGAGAAGTTGGCGGGCCTCGTCGAACTTCTTCTGACGCTGGAGAACGCTTGAGAGGTTGCCGATGGAAACGAGGGTGTTGCGGTGCTCGGGGCCAAGTACTCGCGAGCGGCGCTCGACGGCCTCGCGGCTGAGGGCCTCGGCTTCGTCGAGCTTGCCGGTGAGTTCGGCGTATTTGGCGAGGTTGTTGAGGGCCATGAGAGTATTGGGATTGTCAGGCCCGAGGGTGGCGACGAAGCCCTCGTGGACCTGGCGCGCCATGTTGGTCGCGTCCTCATAGCGCTCGCGATCGGAATAGAGGTGAGCGAGGTTGTTTTTGGTGGTGAGGGTGATGGAGTGACGGTCGCCCCAGACGGTGGTGGCTTTCTCGATGACCTGCTTATACATCTCTTCGGCCTCGGCCCAGCGGCCACGGTCGTGGAGGAGGGACGCGAGGTTGTTGGCGAGGTTGATGGCGTAGGCGGAGTTCTCGGTGCCGGCGGCGTTGGAATTGGCAACGAGCGCGCGGTAGAGCGCCTCGGCCTCGTCAAGCTTGGTTTGCTGGCGGAGGCAGACGGCCAGGTCGCCGCGGAGACCGTCAAGAAAGGTCGCGCCTTCGGCGGGAACGGATTCGGCCTCGGCGATAGCCTCTCGGAGTGCCGCCTCGGACTCTGGAAGTTTGCCACGCTCAAGGAGCACGCCTGCGAGGGACTGGGCGGCATTGGCGCGGACGCGCTCGGCGATGGGCAGCTTGGCAGCGCGATCGACTGCGGAGCTGGCGAGGGCCTGGGCGTCGTCGAGTTTGCCAGCGCTGGTGAGCGCGCCGGCGTGGAGGGCATCGATCTTGATGGTTTCCCAATGGTCGGGGCCGCGGGCCGCTCGGCGGGTCGCGGCGGACGCAGCGAGGAGGGTGACGGCTTTCTCGGGGTCGCCAAGGGAGTGGAAGGTGAAGCCGAGGGTTTGCTGAAGGTCGGCGACGGCGAGCGGGCTGAGCTGCGTCTGGGTCGAGAGCCGCTTGGAAGCGGAATCGAGGAGGTCGATGACTTTGGCGTCACGTCCTTTGGCGTTTGGATCGGCAGCGCCGAGGATGTCGCTCATGAACGAGCGAGCCGCTTCGGCTTCGACGAGTCGCTGCTGGGAAGTCTGTTCGGCGCTTCTGGCCTTGGCATAGAGCACGCCCATCACGGCGGCGGAAATGCCGGTGAGGGCGACGAGCGCAGAGAGGGCCACGACGGCGCCACGATAGCGGCGGGCGGCGGAGCGGAGGAGGTACCATGCGCTATCGGCCTTGGCGGCGATGGGGCGGTTGTCGAGAAATGCGTCGAGATCGGCAGCGAGCTCGGCGGAGCTTTGATAGCGACGGGCGGGGTCTTTGGCGAGGCACTTGAGGACGATAGTGCTGAGATCATCGTCAATGGCCGAGCGGAGGGCGCGGGGTGGTTTGGGCTGCTCACCCTCGATGCGGGCGAGGACTTCGCGAATTGGGCCACGGACCTCGTAGGGATAGACCCCGGTGAGGGCGTGATAGAGCATTACGCCCAGCGAGTAGACATCGCTGCGAACATCGACTTGGCCTTGATCGCCTCGGGCTTGCTCGGGGCTCGCCCAGGCGAGTGAGCCCAAGAAGTGGCCGGCGCCGGCAGCGGTGACGGTGATCTCGGGCCCTGCGGGGGTGCTTTCGGCCGTGAGCTTGGCAAGGCCGAAGTCGAGCACGATGGGCGTGGTTTCGCTGAAGGTTGAGCGGCCAGCGGGGCCAGACAGCAAGGAGGTGTCGGTGGCGGATGGGGAACCCGGAAGCAACGAGCGCGAGGTTGACGCGGGCGAGGCGACGCGGATGTTGCTGGGCTTGAGATCGCGATGGATCACGCCGCGCTGGTGGGCGAAGGCGACGGCATGAGCGATTTGCTTGAAAAGCAGCGCGATGGCGCGGGCGGATTCAACTGTGACGACGGGGCCGAAAGTCTGGCGGAGATGCTCGTCGAGCTGGCGACCTTCGATAAACTCCATGACGAGGAAGGGCCTGGCGTCGGGGGGCGGGGTGATGCCGCTGTCGTAGACGCGGACGATGCCGGGGTGGCGGAGGCCGGCGACGACGTCTACCTCGCGTTCAAAGCGGCGGCGCGAGAGGGGCGAGGCAAGGGCACGCTCATGAAGAACCTTGATGGCGACGCGGCGGCGGGTGGAGACCTGCACGGCGGAATAGACCACGCCCTGACCGCCGCGGCTGATCTCGACGATCGATTCGTAGCCATCAACTACGGGCGAGGCGACTGGCCCGGGCCGGGCGCGACGGAGCTCGTCGAGGAGGCCATCCTCGGTCGAGAACCAGTTGGCGGCGGCTGGGGCGGGGGCGGTGTCCACGGGGCGATGGCTCACTTGCTGTTAGCGGGTGGAGGATGAGGAAGTTCTGGCGCGAAAGGAGGCGGCGTGGATCGGCCTTTTAAGGGTTAGCCTTCTTCGGCGATCTGCTGGGCGATGAGGGCCGAGAGGCGCTTCATGATGCGCGACTTGGCCTGATAGACCGAATCGACGCCGAGTGAGAGATCGGCAGCGACTCGGGCGGGATCATGACCGAGGAAGCCGTAGCGCTCGAACGCGTCGACATCGGTGGCGTTGAACTCGTTTTCGATGGTCGTCATGGCTTGGCGAACGTGATACTGCCGCCACTGGGCCTCCCAATCGTTCTCTACATTGGCATCAGCGGCACCCGCGCGGGTTGCCTCGTCTACAGCAGATAGGTCGCGCACGCCTCGGTTCTGAAACTGTTTCTTGTAGATGGCATGAATGACGATGGTTTTGAGGTACCCGCGAAACTTGCCCTTTTCGGGATCATAACGGAAGCCGGGCATGGCCTTGGAAAGGGCGAGAAGCACGTCCTGCTGGACATCGTCAACATCGGCGGCCTGCAGGGCGCGGCGGATGCAGAAGAGGCGAATGAGCTGGCCGTAGCGATCGCAGAACTCCCCCCAGGCGACCGGGTCATTTCCGGCCGATACGCGCTCGAGCAGGGTGGTATGGGTGGCTGTCTGGTAGTGCAAGGCGAGGCTGGGACAAGTGTGCAATCCGGCAGGCAAGAGGCCAATGAGATTGCCTTTAATTTACGTGGCCACAGGACCGGTAGTTGTAAAGAATCGCGCTGTGGGCCCAATAACGCAGGGCGCGACTGGGCAAAGCCCCAAGCACCCAGACCCCCCAGCGCGCCACACCGCCCCAGGCCTCGCACGCCGGCGCGGGGGCTCAAGTCGTGCATCGCCGGCAAATCGGTTAGTGTGCGGCCGCGGCGGGGCGGCTGTTGAGCACGCGATTGGCGTAGTTGTTCATGGCGTCGCGCAGTTGCTCGAAGGACTCGAGCACGTAGTAGATCGGCTGAAACTTGTCGATCTCAAAGGTGGTGTCGCAGACGCGGTCGAGGTCGAAGGGGCGGCGCTCGGGAACGGGCGAGTTGAGCGCGTAGTCGGCCTCGCCGTGGCTGCTGATGAGGCCGCTGCCGTAGATCCGGAGCTTGCCCTTCTCGCGGATGAGGCCAAACTCAACGGTGAACCAGAAGAGGCGACCGAGCCGCTCGATGTCTGCCGGGTCGTCGCAGTGAAGAGCGGCTTTGCCGTAGGTCTGAAGAAAATCGGCAAAGACGGCGTCGGCATGGAGAGGAACGTGGCCGAAGATATCGTGGAAAATATCGGGTTCGGGGAGGTAATCCATTTTGTCGCGTGGGCGGATGGCGATGGTGGTTGGAAACTCGCGGCGGGCGAGGCAGGCGAAGAAGGCTTTGGCGGGGAGGTAGCCGGGAACGGCGCGGCTCTGCCAGCGGGTGAGGGGCCAGAGGTAGGTGTTGATGCCGTTGATCTGCTGACCCTTCCAGGTCTGTTGACCGTCGAGCATCGGCACGCGGTCGCGAACGAGGTTGATGGCCTCAAGCCCGGCGAGGAATGTCTGCGAGGCCTGACTGGCGAGGACGCTCCAGCGGCGGTCATAGAGCTCGCGCCAGACGGCGTGGTTCTCGTCGGTGTAGCGGTCGTAGTTTTGATGAACGTAGAACGTCGGCGGGTCGATCTGGTCTGCCGATAGGTGTGAGGCGGCGTCGGCGGCGGCCTGGGCCTTGGCGCATTCTTCGTCACTGATAATTTTGGTGTACTCGATTTCACTGGCCATGGCCTGACCCTCCGGCGGTTTGATGATCGTCCGCCAGTCAAAGTATAACTCGCCCTGCATCCCGCGTGGACAACTTCGCGTACCCTTCTGGCATGTCGACCCTGAGCGGTAATTTCTCGGTAGCCAGCCCGTCCAAGGGGTTGCGTACTGCCTTCGCGATGGCGGCAGCGGTGGGTCTGATGGCGCTCACCCTCCCCGGTTGTAGCGGCGGCGGGGGCAGCGGGGGAGACGGCGGCGGCCCGGGGGCGAGGGGCTCAGCGCGGTCGGGTGCGTCCAATGGGCAGATTCGCGCCGCCAACTTGACGCCGGGATTGGTCGACGAGGCGAGGGTGCTTCTGGGGAAGCTGCAGAGCGGGCAGCGGACGTACGCCTCGCTGGACGACCGTGAGCGGCAACTGCTTTTGGCTGTCAGCGCGTATGTCAAAGAGACGAAAGACAAGCGACGGTGAGCGGAATAGCCGGCGGCTGGCATCCTGAACATCTTCACGACTGCTGTGTCGCGACCGGCGCGGCGGCGGGATCGATTTCGCCCTCGGGTACGGCGGCGATCACGATCTCGCCATTGATGCTGTCTTGCTGGGCTCGAATCTTGCGCTGGCGGATGAGTTCGAGCATGGCGAGGAAGAGGCCGATCATTTCGCTGCGGCTGCGACCGGCGAAGACGGCGCGGAACTCGATGGTGCCGTGCGAGGAAGCCTCTGAGCGGAGGCGTTCGAGCAGGTCGGCGGCGTGGAGCTCAATGGGCGTTTCATCATCGCGGACGCGGTGATCGCCGAGGCGGGCAAAGTCGACCGTGTCCATGATGGCGGCGAAGGCGCGGGTGAGATCGGTAATGCCGAGGTCGTCGATCTCGACGGCGGTTTCTTCATCCTCGGCGCGGGGGACGGTGGGCACAAAGGCACCGCCACCGGGGAAGCGGCGTTCCCATTCGGTGAGGCGGCGGTCGAGGGCACCGGCGGCATCGCGGAAACGCTTATACGCGAGGAGTTGGCGGACGAGGTCGGCACGCGGGTCCTCGGGCTCGCCGGGCAGGGCGGCGAGGGG
>Ga0335394_10008330_pt1 | contig 11702 bp, 6 predicted proteins | sample MAT03_FD_205741 | JGI IMG/M metagenome (GOLD analysis project Ga0335394, IMG submission 205741) | Freshwater microbial communities from Lake Fryxell liftoff mats and glacier meltwater in Antarctica - MAT-03 (spades assembly) (version 2) ... | reverse complement strand
TTTTGGACAGAACCGAACTGCAACCAAACTCTCAATAAATCGATAAACCAGCTTCAAAGAGACCTTAAGCAACGCAAAATCAAGCGTTTAGCCTTTAGCCCACAAGTCGATTAGTCCAAACTCAAGTCAACAAGACTCGCCGCCCTAAATTCTGTTTATAAATCAACCGGGCGATGGTTTTACTTACCGCTTTAGAGTCTGTGACGATAAATGGCACTTGCCCTGGCTCAAGATTGGCCACTTGGTCGAGCAGCTCTGCAATAATGGGACTGCGATCGGCACAGTGGCTCAGCCGGGCTGGGTAACCATCAGCTTGGTAATCATTGCGAATCAGGCAAACCTCAGCATCCGCACCACGCAGCTCTCGGATATACTGTATCGACGCATCATCAAGATCGGCATCGGCAATGATGACCTGGCGTGCCGCAACCACTAGCTGCCGCAGTCGAGCCAACAGAGCAGGGCGTTTGCCCTCTTTGATGCAGGTGCTAGAGGTGAGTAAGTGCCGTAAGACCTGCACCACCTCATCAAGTACCAGTACACAACCGGTAAATTGAGCCGGAGTAATGGCCAGCAGCGCATCGACGCAGAAGCTCACTCTTAGGGTGTATGCAGAGCCGGTGATGAACCGGCCATTCATCTTATCGAGGTCGCCCCGGTACTCTAGTTGCAATCGGGTCGAGAGATTGCGCATCAGTGCTACCCGATGTCCAGCTGCCAGCACCATCTCTTCTCCGTGAATCGTCTGAGAAATGAACTTAGTCTTGCCCGTGCCCTTGCCACTGGCGATCGCCAGGATGCCGCGATCCGGCAGGCTTCGTAAATCGAGTTGGGATAGGTCTTGGGCATTAAGCCGGAGGTGAACGGGATAGGTCAGTCGTCCTTCTAGGCGCTGCCAGATCTGCCAATGCTCCAGGGATAAGGCCGCTTGGTAGGACTGTGCCCAGGACTGAGCGCCCTGGGTCACAATCAGATCGTCAACGCCCTTGCCATGCCGCCCATCCCAACTGGCGATCGCCACTCCGCAGCCTTGAACTTTGAGTAAGCCACCAAAACGCAAAAGGGCAACATTGACCCGTTTACGGGTGGCGGCAGCTTCGTCCTGGTCAAAGGCAAGACAGATGGGACGTTTGGCCACAGCAAAGCGATCGAGGTCAGCAATCAAGGTGCGGCTGCCGTCGCTGCACTTACGATAGCCACCGTTGACGCCGTAAAGGGCGATTGCTACATAGCCCAGTGACAGGAGGGACAATGCTTTCTTCCCCCCCTCGGTAATGACAATTGGGATCTCAGGGTGCGAGGCGAGCCAGTCCCAAAATGATCCAGTCATCGGCACTTCTATGCCATAGCGATCAGTAATGAGCTGTCTAATCTGTTCGGGGAGTGCGGGGAGAAAGGTTCTAGAGCCATTTCCTTTGGGGGCCTCGTACTTGCGAACTTTGCCTTTGACAGGGTCCATCCGTGGGCGACTGAGTTTTGCCTGCCAACAGGAGGCATCCTCATTGAGTAGTAAGGCAGCTTGAAAGGATTCCCGAGTGCGCCAACCAAAACGGGTGTAGTGCCAGTTGAGCGCGTCATGAATCGGCGTTTCGACATCCCCAGGCGCGGTCGTTTCCAAGTCGTGACAGAGGTGAATTGCTGTCTGAAATAACGACGGGGCGATCGCCGAACCCCGAACGAATTCCTGTTCTATTTGGGTTCTAAAGGAGCCAAGAGCGTTGGGGTATTCCACTGCCATAGTGAGCGTTGGAGCAGCGGTGAATTGATCTGAGGCTAATGAATAAATGTGTTTGGAGTGATTCATGGAGTTCTCTGTCCCTAATGAGTGCAATTGGACAGAGAGGATGCAGTGACTACGGAACGACAGGTAGTACTGCCGGTCTGAAGTGAGAAAAGTGAGCATGCAAAACTCTCCGTCCGTTGGAAGGGCGGGAGCAAATGCACAAGTGTGCAATTGGCTCCCTTACCGCGTTACAGGGATAGGGAGCCATGCAAAAGCTAGAACAATTTGTCAAATGGGTTGCACCATTTGACAAATTGCCACTAAAATTGACATAGCAAAGCTGGACGACCTAACATTTGCTTTTGGCGAGCGGTGAGTTAGAGTCTCCAAATCCTATCCGAAACTGAACAAAGTCTTCTGCCCCTTCTGTTTGCACCAGTTGGGGTTTTGACTTTTAAAGGGTCTCTAGGTCATTTAGCCACCTCCTATAACTTCGCTATGTGAAAACTGATTGGCTCACCTAGCACGGTGGGCATGTCCTGATCTAAGCGCAAATCCCAGAAAACGCAGCAGTTTTTAAGGAAACGCTTTCCCATCCTTGATAGTAGAGATGTACTCTTACAAATAAATACTAAACGATCTTAGATTAAATGCAACATCGTAGGAAGTTTTTTTGCAACTTAATCGTTTAGACGAGCTCTTGCTAGAGAGGCTCTTGAAAGGCACGTGCTAGATCTGCTATCTTGACGACCTTCTCAGATAAGTGTTTATAAATTGGTACTTTAAGCAGGTTTATCTGCTCTTTCTTTGTCTGTTTAGTGATTGCTAAAGACTTGAGGTCAATCACCAACGTATCCTCAGAAGCTTGGTCTATATTCTGAGCAATTTCTAGCAAAGTTGCTTTAAACTCTTTCGGAATGCGAATGGTGCAGGTTGGCTCATGCCGCCAAGGCGAAGGTCGTCCGCCACCCGCTCTCGGCCCCCCACGTTTTGATGATTTCATTAAAGGCATCTCCTTGTTTTTGTAACAGTGAAAACCGCAGCATCAACCTTTTAAGTTCTGTAACAAAACACGATAGTTACTGACAATAACCCAGAGCCACTCTGGCAATACACTTCTGATTTTGTAACAAAACTCTTAAGAATTGATAAAGTTTTCTCCCAAATCTGAAACCCTTGCTGAAAGGGCGATGGGGCTTTGTCTCCAACTTTCAAGAATTTCACGATAACATTGACAAATTGGCAATTTTTTGATAAGCGAAGCCTCTAATCTAAAACATTGATGGCAGCGCTTACCTCGTTAGCCGTCACTTCCAAATAGGTTTGCAGGTTCTCCAACTTTTTGTGACCGCTTATCTCCTGAATCACCCGCAGCAGAATCCCCTCCCGGTGCATTAGAGTTAAGGCCGTACGACGACCACTATGACTGCCGGCACCGCTAATCCCAGCCTGCTCGAAAGCAAACTCAAACCGTTCTAAGGCGGCGTCCAGACTTAAGCACCCTTTTCCCTTAAGTCCTGGGAACAGAAACGGATTGACGGGATCAGCAAAGAGGAAGCCGTAGTTGCTAGAAGCAGAGACGCCACGAGAATCGTAGAGTCTTTTGGCAGGAGCTTCAGAATCTGACGAAACTTTGAGAAAGCGAGCCTCTGTTGTCCGGCGGTGGCAATCTTTGCAAGAGTAGCGTTGATAGCCCTTTTCCCTCCCATTAAGCTTAATGCGAGTGGAACCACAGCGAGGACACTGTAGAGAAGCAAGGGCAGCAATCTTACCATCCGCATTCAAGTTCATAGGACTCCAATGCCCAAAGTCTTTTTGCAGTGCAAGTAGGTGTAAAGAATCGCGTCGATACTCCTGCAGAAACCTAGCTAAATCTGGATGGGTGGGAATCATTCTTGTCCCTTGTTTGCCTTTTGTATTCTCTTTCCGCAGCAGGATGTCACTACGGACGACATCTGAATGCCAACCATCCACAAAAGCGTCAATCAAATTCATCTGACGCGCTTCTGAAATCCGGCAGGCAGTGTAAAAGCAGAGTGCAAACAAGAGGCGATCGCGAGCGTTGTTAAAACCTCGATACAGGAGCAAGTACATTTCAGCGTGAGTGAGCTCTCTTGCATAGCCGTTGCCGTCAATCCTCATGACTGAAAGCCGGTTTCAGAACCAGGAAAAAGGCTGGGTAAGCAGATGACAGCCGCTTCTACCTGCTCTCGGTCAACTTCCAAATAGCGTTGGAGTGCCGCTAGGCTTTTGTGCCCAGAGATTTTTTGAATGGTTTTTAAGGGCACCCCACCTCTGTACATCTCGGTCAAGCCTGTACGCCGCCAGATGTGCGAAGACACGCCCACAATGCCAAGTTTCTTGCAAGCTTTTTTAAGCACTATCTGCATCGGCATGCTACCAATGTGGCCATTCCCTTGTATGCCAGGAAACAAGTAGAGGTTAGCAGGGTTGAGACCAAGGAAACCAAATGTTCGAGAGGAGTATACTCCCAGCCGTGCAATGGCTTTTCTGATCTCCGGGTGGTCTCCCAGTGCGGTCTTTTCAAAAAAGCGACGCTTGCAAGCTTTGCAGACGTGAACCGGCTCTTTATGGCCTCGATCGCGATGGTAGAAGCCTACTTTTCTGGTTTGATCGCTGCTGCAACCAGGACAAACAATACAATCCCCCTGTCGAGCGTTATGAGCATATGTCATGCTGCGAGAGTCCCAGTCGCCGATCGTTTGCTTGATGCTGAGCAGTTCTTGAGAATCCTGCCTGTATTGTTCTAAAGCAGCAGCCAGTCTGGGGTGAGTGGCAATTTCGCGTGTCGCTTGCTTTCCCTTCGTCGTTCGCTTGGGTAGGATAATGACATCTCTTACGGTATTACCCTCGTAGACATCATGCAGTCGTATCTGGGTAGTTTCACTAATGCGACAACACAGATAGTAACAAGCCATCTGAAACACTACATCTCTGGAACAAGCGAAGCCCTGGGTAAAAAGCAGTTTCCGTTCCTGAAGCGGGATGACTTTTGCTTGCCCCCGTCCCTGAATCTTCATTATTATTTCTCCTTATCAAGATGGCACTATAGATGGTCTGTGAACCTCAAAACATTCGTACTACTATACATCCTAGGATATATCACTAAAAATAAAAAGCAATGTGCTTTTGCAGCGGCATTAGTGTGCCTTATTCAACTGGCTCCGGGGGGGGTGCTAGTTGCTTGCCATTGTTCAAGTGGGGATTCCAGAGGTGTTCTCTGAGCCTGCATTTGCTCTGGGTCAGGAATTTGCCCTTTAGTATTGATCACAGCTTCTGTTGGTAAAGGCAGCTGCGGAATTTGCCCTTTGGTATTGATCACAGGGGTGATCAACGCAGCGTGCCCAAGCTGCTCAAGATAAGTAAAAGTAGCTTTTCTGAACGAATGGGGGGTGGAACGGATAGGCTGCTCAAATAAAACAGATGTGGCTTTGTAAACGGCTGACGCGACGAGGTGTGAAATGTCGCGCGCACTCAAGGGCTCTCCCAGGCATTCCGGTCGGTTATTGGCTCCGGGTCGGGCAAACACTCGTTTTTCTGCACTTTGTAGCAGGGGCCAGAACTGGTTAAACCAGTGATCAAAATCTGCTGTTAAGTGGTTGGGTAACGCAAATTCCTTGTATACATTTGTTTTACCACTGAGCGTAACCCGGTAATGTGTGGCATCGCGCACGAGTGATTGGCCTAGCTTGAGGGCTCGAAGCTCACTTTGACGCACGGGGGTATAGACGAGTAAGGAGATAATGAGATACCGTTGCCAGGCTTTCATAATTGCTAGCTCCGTGCGCAGCAAACCGGATTTTTGCCGGGGTGCACAGCAGGCTTTTAGGTAATCGAGTACCTGAATACTTTCGTCATAGCTCAATAGTTTTGACTCGTTGCGTGGCTCTAAGTGCCGAGCTTGCTTGCGCGTGAGTGATAGTAGCTCGGTTTGAACTCCGGCAAGATCCAGCGCTGCTTCTGGTGAGGTAGAAGCTAACCATCGAGCCACTGCCAGCGCTGCTTTAGTAATGTTTATGGCCCAGCCGTGGCTATTCCCACGTTCCTGTTGTCCCCAGATAAGGAACTGTTGCAGCAGTTGGGGCTCTGTCATATCTGCTAGTTTCAGCGGTACCAAAGGGTCTGGCTGTATCTGCCGTAGCCAGCCGAGAAAGCAGAGAATACTGGTTTTGTAGAGCTGAAAGGTGGCGGGTTGAATCGGTTTTTCGTGGCGGATCGGGACTGTAGTAGTTACCCAAAACAGCTCTAACTGTTGGATCTGCTGCTGGAGATTAGTAGCTAGCTCGTCCTCTTTGAAGGCGTAGGGAGTCAAGGCAAGTGGCTGCCTGCCCTGCTGTGATCTGGCTAATGTTTGACCGCTATAGATTTGCGGTGCGTACTCTCCTACCTCGCTGCTAGCCGTTGTGACGTGTCTACTCTGGCTATATAGCCAGTCAAAGAATCGCGTGACGGCAGAGCGATAATTTGCCATCGTACTCTCGGCTACCGACTGAGAGGCAGTGCTGTGAGATGTACCACGGTTGAGCTGTTCTAATAGGTAGGTAGTATTGTCTAAAAATTGCGGCAGCGGCAGATTGGCAAGCCGGTCTTCTAGTTGATGCCGTTTGAGTTGTTCGGGTCTGAAGCCATAGATCGGTAGTATATAACGTCTTAGAGCCGTTCTCAGATTGTGCAACACTCTGGGGTTATTCTGACAAACTGCAGTGGCACTAAATTGCTCATAGGCATCAAGAACAGATTTTAGTTGCATAAGAACGTTAAAAATCTACTCATCTCAACATGGTGTCAGTCCTACCGCTCCATGATGCACCAGAACAATAAACGACACTATCCTCATCCTAGTCCCAGCCAATCAAAAGATCTGAAATAACAGTGAACCTTGAGTTACCTCCGCTTACCTCAACTAGAAAGCATCATGAGTTTTTCTGGGGTCACTGTATAAGTTAATACTAACTTTACATAAGCTTGTACAGAGTGTGGATTCATGCAACTCATGCTCAGCCTAGCTTATAGAGCTTCTAACTTTGCTCAGGTTTGCACAGCTTCAATGACAAACCAGGGTATCGGTATTTTATTTGGGGATTGAGCCGAGATGCGCGTTACAGTGCTGCGATTTTTGAGTGGACTGATTTTGGCATATATCACTCAAAAGTTATGGTCTAAACCCCTTGTTTTGTCGTAGAGGGCGATCGCCAAACCACCCCAAAACCGTAGGGATAGTTGCGGGGTGGAGCAACGGGTCAAAAACACAATCAAGCGCATGGGATAGACAAACAGCCTAGGCCAAAATAGAGATGGCAAAAGGTGAGGAAAGGTATGAGTCAATCCAGTAACGCAGGCGATCCCCATAACTTAAACCGCTTCGTGGAAGCACAGGAAGTCAATTACGAACAAGCACTCGCCGAAGTCAAGAGTGGTCGCAAGCAATCGCACTGGATGTGGTACGTCTTTCCCCAATTCGATGGGCTAGGGTTCACTTCAACATCCCAGAGGTATTCAATCAAGAGTGTCGCAGAAGCTAATGCGTATCTAAGTCATCCTACTCTTGGCCCACGGCTAATAGCGATCGCCACAGCTGCCTTGAGTGTTGAGGGGCGATCGGCGTATGAGATCTTTAAGTCTCCTGATGATGTGAAGCTAAAGTCCTGCGCAACCTTGTTCGCGTCTGTCTCGCCTGACGGATCAGTGTTCGAGCAAATACTCGACAAGTTTTTCCAGGGCGATCGCGATCTCAAGACGTTGAGTTTGCTAGGCGTTGCCGATAAGGGCAAATGATATTTCAAGTTGCTGTAGATGGGGCAACTGATTCTGAGCCAAAATCAAACTGACTAGTTCATGGGGTAAGGCGATCGCTGCCAGTAGACCCGCGAGCGCATCAAAAAACCCCGGTAGATACCGGGGCGAGAGTGTGATGGGCGATAATTACCAGTTCCAGGGAAAAAGTCCTTTCACCTTCTCACTAGATTCTTCTACACTGGCTTCGATTTGCTCATTGCGCTGCCGCTGATTTCCTTGAACTTCAGATGCTTTGAGGTCATGGCTAGCAACCGTTTCACCGACGATATAGGCAGTTTGCACATCTTGCGGCAAGGTAGATGTACAGTGACTTTTTATTTGTCGTGAAGACACATTAGTGTCGTTAAAGGAGCAAGGCTAGATCTGTCTTGCTTTTCCGCCTAAAGCCAGCTTGGCAATCCTGCTGACTTGATGCTAGGCTGCTGAGCGAACTGTCTCTGCAACCCTGCAACAGAGAGGGGGTTGCTCAGCGACACGAATTTGTTTCGATGTCATTTAATTTCGCACTGTACAGCCTTCTAGCCTCATTGTCACCCGTGAGGATTAAAACACAAAGTTAGAACGGTCATTCAAGCTAGAAACCGTGACGTTTTGAATCAGAACCAGTTGCCGGGGTTGTCTGAGAGAGCCAGACCCATCTGGATCGATCGAAATCATAGTATCTGATCCCTGTGAACTGAACTGAATGAAATCATCGGCGATCGGGTCTGTGCCCTGGTAGTTGCGGCTAGCCAACAAACTAACTAACTCGATGCGGTCTGTGCCAACCTTGAAGTCAGCGATCGTGTCCACTCCGTCATACACTGTGGTGTAAATAAACAGGTTGTTGCCGCCGCCGCCAGTTAGTGTATCTGCTCCCTGAAAGCCGGTGATAGAGTCGTTGGCTGCTGTGCCCACCAAAACATCATCGCCAGGGGTGCCGTCAATGTCCCTAAAACCGCTGTCTGAAGGGGTAGTGATGTTCACCGATGCTGTTGCAGTGCCGCCATTGCCATCGCTGGCGGTGTATGTAAAGCTGCCTTGCCCAGTAAAGATAGAATCTGGGGTGAAGATAATATCACCGTTGGAATCAACGCCTACAGTGCCGTTAATGGCAGTATCAACATTGGTGATGCTGAGCGTGTCACTGGCATCAACATCGCTGTCGTTGCTGAGCAGAGTAGCAGCAGTGATAGTAATCGGCGCATTGCCAGTAGTTGCAATCGTGTCATCGACGGCAACCGGAGCATCATTGACTCCGGCGATCGCCACCACCACACTACCCGAACTGATGCCACCGTTGCCATCGCTAATGGTGTACCCAAACTGATCCGTTGCCGTCTCGCCTACCGCCAAAGACTCAAACTTTTGAGCTGGATCGTAAGTGATGAGGATACCGTCGAAGTTGACGGTGCCCGCAGTGCCTGTGCCATCCACGCTGGTGACGCTGAGGATATCGCCGCTATTGGCAGCAATGTCGTTCAGCAGCAGTGTAGCCGGATCAACGGTAAGGGCGGTATCTTCGTCAGTGCTGATGCTGTCGTTCTTGACCTGAATTAAGGTGCCAAGGACGGGTGGAATGGTGCCAAAGGTGCCTGCTTTGATGAAGACAGCAGAATCGAGCAACCCATCGCGCCCATCTTTGACTTTGATCTCCAGCGTGTTTTTGGTGTTGGGGTCAAGGGGTGCGGCAAAGGTCAGAACTTTGGTGTAGCCATCCAGTTTAGTCTGACTGCTGGCGGGCCCCGTTCCAACTGGGCTGTAGAGTAGATCTGGATTGTAGGGAGCAAAGGGTCTGGGAGCCAGGTTGTTGATGGTGACGGCAGCACTATCGCTCAGTTGCGCCATGTTGAAGCCGTTTAGCTCTAGGCTAAAGGCATCGTTAAAGTCGCTGCCGCCATACTCTGCCAGTTCTTCGGAGCCAAAAACAAACTGGAAGTACAGGGTTTGAGCCGTGGCATCGGCATCAAAGCTGAACTTAAGGGAGATGGAGTCATCGGCTGCTCCCAGTGTGCCGAAATCGGTGCTGAGATCGCTCAGGCTACCGACCTCTCGGTTAGAGACGGTAATTTGTCCATCGGGGGTCTCATTGTTATTTGCTGCTTCGCCCACATAAAGGTACAAAGGAGTGCCTGTGGTTGCAACCGATTGGGTCAAATTAAACGCAACTTTGCCTCTATCACCCAAGCTCACTGCTCCAAAGGCTCTATCGTCTGCAAAATAATTGAACGCATCAAAGGTATCCAGTGTGGCAAGACCGTTGTTGATCAAGCCATTAACCGTACCGAATAATTCCTGTCTGGTGAGATCAACTGGAGAACGCTGAGTCCCAGGGGTGAAAATTGTGCCAACTGGAGTGAAATCAAAGACATTCAGTTCTGACAGGTTGGGCAGAGTAGCAATCTGGGAGGCGTCGTTGATCAAGGTATGGCTGAATTTGATTGCATCGAGATCGAACCCGCTGAATCTTCCTGGAGCACCACCAATGAAACTGCCACTGTCTGCAAAGCTAAGGGATTTGATATCAAAGCCAACTTTGGAAAGATCTGCTACAAAAACACCCGTTCCTAGACTACCTGCTGGACCCGCTTTACCAGGTAACTTTGTAAACTTGAGTGGAACACTGGTACTTGGAAAGAGTCCGCCATCGCTGGTGTTTTGTCCTACCAGGTCTTCCACTTTTCCGGTACTCAGCACAATGCCAGCACCCAGCCCAAACGGATCATTTTGGAAGGTGCCAAAGGCTCTGCCATCGCCAGTGGATTCGACCTCGAAATTGCTCAGTCCAGTGGTGTTACCCAGTGCGGTTAATGCGGTGAGAAGCTGAATCGTGTCGTTGTTTTGCTGAACTTCAAAGGTGCCAGCGAGTGCCAGAGGCTGAGGATTCAGGTCTTCAGCAGCAGGTGGTAGCGGTTGAGGGTTTAGATCTGCAACTGCTTGAAGAAGGCTCAGATCTGGGCTTGCAGCCACCGGGACGATGACGTTAGCCCGGATTGAATCATTCAATCTACCAACTTGGTTCAGTCCATTATTATTGCTGTAGCGAATGTAGTTGCCGTTCAAGCTAAAGTCTGACACTCCGTTCAAAACGGCAATTAAATCGGTGCCTCCCAATGGTTTTTTGTAGTAGATATTGACTGCAATATTGTCAGTATCTTCAAATACGAGCGCATAGTTGTTGGCAGAGCCAAACAGTTCTAGAATATCGCCTTCAGCCGGGTTGAAATCGGTGATGATGGCCGCATCCGTGTCTTGTTGACCTATATAGAAGACAGCCGAGCGACTGCCCAGCACAAAGGTATCTGCACCCGCCCCACCCGTTAAAGTATCCACTTCTCCTAAACCGGGAAAATTAGCGAGTACAAGGTTGTTGGAGTCATAAACTCCATTTAGGCGATCGCTCCCATCCCCTCCTGACAGGAAATCATTGCCTCGATTGCCTACCAAAGAGTCGTCTCCGGCGTTACCACTCAACGCATCACTACCTAGACTTCCAGCAAGTTGATCATTCTTGCTAGTGCCGTTGATATTGAATCGTTCGATGCCTGCAAACCGCACTTCATCTAGCACCGTTTGTCCATCAATAGTGTTGCGATAAAGCCGACCTGTGCCAAAGTTATCGGTGGTGGTCACAATTCCCGTACCGACATCTTCAACTGAGTAATCTACGATCACTAGGTCACTAATATTTTGATCAATATATACACCATCTTGAGTGCTATCTACTACATCAATTCCAAGACCGGGATTCATCACATCATTACCATCACTTGTAATGAATGTGTTGTTGACCCGACCTAATTGGATCAGCGTATCGTCACCGAATCCAGTCGTGATGTCTTTGAAAATCTCGAATCCGCTGATTGTGCTGCCGTCTGACAAAGAAATCCGTTGATTGAGGTTTTCTTGCAGCGGGTTGGTGCTGATCAGCGAGAAGCTGCGGGTGAAAAGGTTTGCATCAAAAGCTTTGCCCGATAAATTGATTGATAGGGTGTCGATGCCTCTGCCGCCATCCAGGACAATGTGACTGTTGCTAGGTCGTCCTAAACTATTGCTTAAGCTTCGATTGATGTCGCTTTGATCGATCACAACATCATTGCCATCACCCGCCTGGATATAGTTACTGCCTCTGCCGCCGTAAACGGTATCGTTGCCACCACCGGGGAGGAGGACATCGTCTCCC
>Ga0335394_10008327_pt1 | contig 11704 bp, 10 predicted proteins | sample MAT03_FD_205741 | JGI IMG/M metagenome (GOLD analysis project Ga0335394, IMG submission 205741) | Freshwater microbial communities from Lake Fryxell liftoff mats and glacier meltwater in Antarctica - MAT-03 (spades assembly) (version 2) ... | reverse complement strand
CTGGCTGTCGCGCTTCATGCAGAAGGTGCCGGTGTTCCCGGTGCCGGGGCATGGCCGCTACATGCGCCAGCCGCTGTATGCGGGCGACTTCTCCAGCATCATCGTGAGCTGCATCCAGTCGCGCACCACTGGCCGGGTGTTCAACATCTCGGGGCTGGAGAAAGTGGACTACATCGATATCATCCGCCAGATCAAGCAGGCGACCGGCGCCGGGGCGGTGATCGTCAAGATTCCCTACACGCTGTTTTATGCGCTGCTCAAGGTATGGGGCCTATTTGATAGCAACCCGCCCTTCACTGCCTCGCAACTGAAAGCCCTGGTGGCGCACGACGAGTTCGAAGTTATTGACTGGCCCGGCATCTTTTCGGTCAGACCCACGCCATTCGCAACGGCGATCCACCAAACCTTCAACGACCCTGCCTATGGCAAGGTCGTGCTGGAGTTCTGAGCATGGCCAGGCAACGTATAGCAGTCCTGGGCGCCGGGCCCATGGGGCTGGCGGTGGCCTACCAGCTGGTGCAGGACGGGCACCAGCCGGTGATTTTCGAGGCGGGCGACCGGGTCGGGGGAATGACGGCCTCGTTCGACTTCGGCGGCCTGGCAATTGAGCGTTACTACCACTTCCATTGCATTTCGGACCATGCCTTCCTGAAGATGCTGGACGAGCTGGGGCTGGCTTCCAAAATGCGTTGGGTGGAAACAAAAATGGGTTACTACTGGCGCGGCAAGGTCGTGCCCTGGGGCAACCCGATGGCCTTGCTCAAGTTCCCAGGCCTTAGCCTGCTGGCCAAGTTCCGATATGGCTTGCATGCCTTCCTGTGCACCAAGCGCACCGATTGGCGCCCACTGGACCATGTAGAAGCTATCGGATGGATCCGTCGCTGGGTCGGCAAGGAAGCCTACGAAGTGTTGTGGCGGCGCCTGTTCGACTTCAAGTTCTACGATTACAAAGACGGCCTGTCGGCGGCCTGGATTTGGAGCCGCATCCGGCGTATCGGCACTTCGCGCTACAGCATATTTCGCGAGAAGCTGGGGCATCTGGAGGGCGGATCAGACACCCTGCTGGCGGCGCTGAAGGCGCGTATCGAGGCCGGTGGCGGCGAGTTCCGGCTCAAGAGCGCGGTGTCGCGCGTGCGCATGGAGCACGGCGCCGTGCGCGGTATCGAGGTGGGTGATGCCTTCGAGGCCTTTGACAAGGTGGTGAGCACGGTGCCGCTGCCGTATGTGTCGCGCCTGATGCCCGACCTGCCGGCGGACGTGCTCGGCAAGTTCCAGGCGGTGAAGAACATCGCCGTGGTGTGCGTGATCGTCAAGCTGCGCCAGCGCCTGACCGAGAACTTCTGGCTCAACGTCAACGACGATGCGATGGACATCCCGGGCCTGGTGGAATACACCAACCTGCGCCCGCTGGGCCAGCATATCGTTTACGTGCCGTTTTACATGCCGGGCGAACACCCCAAGTTCCAGGAGCCGGACCAAGCCTTCCTGGACCGCGTGCAGCGCTACCTGATGGCCATCAACCCCAGGCTTGCGGCAAGCGACTTCATCGATTTGCGTGCCAGCCGTTACCGTTTTGCGCAGCCGATCTGCCCGCCCGGCTACCTCGAAAGCCTGCCGCCGGTCGCGCTGCCGGTCAAGGGCCTGTGGGTGGCCGACACCTCGTACTACTACCCGGAGGACCGGGGCATTTCCGAGAGCATAGGTTTCGGCAGGAATATGGCGCGTATGGCGGTGGCGTGATCCGGGCTTTCGCGTCCCGGCAGTTTCTGGTTTTCCTGCTCACGGGGGGCACCGCTGCGGCGGTGAACTTTGGCTCGCGCATCCTGTACAACCTGTGGGTCGGTTACTCCACGGCGATCATCCTGGCCTACCTGACCGGCATGGTCACGGCTTTTATCCTGGCCCGGCTCTTCGTGTTCCGCGAAAGCACCCAATCGTTGCACCGCTCGGCGCTGATTTTCTGCCTGGTGAACGTGGTTGCCGTAGCCCAGACCTGGGCCATCAGCATGGGGCTGGCCTACTACGTGCTGCCGGCGGCGGGCATCAAGGCTTTTGCACCGGAAATCGCGCACGCGGTCGGCGTGGCGGTGCCGGTGTTCACCAGCTACCTGGGCCACAAGCGGTTCTCGTTCCGGTGACGGGCGCGGCATGAAGGTGCGTCATGCGGCCATCAGCCTGTTGCTGGTCACCGGGCTGTACCTGCTGGCCCTGGTGTGGTTGGACAGCAAGCGCAATGTGTTCGCGTTGTTGCCACTGCTGGCCGACAGCCTGCCGGTACTTTTCGCCAGTTCTGCCGCGTGTTGCCTGGTCCGTTTCGTACGCTGGCACTGGCTGCTGCGCAGGGTTGGCCACAAGGTGCCGCTGGGTCGGGGATTGCTGGCCTATGTGGCCGGTTTCGCATTCACTGCCACGCCTGGCAAGGTGGGGGAACTGGTGCGCATCCGCTACCTGCAGCCGATGGGGGTTCCGCCCCAGCGCGTGATCGCCGCCTTTGTGTACGAGCGGGCGCTGGACGTGCTGGTGGTGCTGGCGCTGGCCTCGCTGGCCGCAACGCCGCTGGGTCTGCTGCCGTTTGCCGCGGCGTTTGTCACGCTGGTGGTGCTGGCCGTGGTCTTGCTGGCCAGGAACCCGCATTGGGCCACCCGCGTGGCCGCGATCCCGCAGCGCTGGGGATGGCATGGTCTGGCGCGGCTGATGGAGACGCTGGGCGAAGGGTTTGCAGGCGTCCGGGTGTGGGCGAATCCAGCCGCTTTGACTGTCTCGCTGTTGCTTGGCGCCGTCGCGTGGTCGGTGCAGTCGCTTGCCTTTGTGTGGTTTCTCGGCCAACTTGGCGCGCTGGTTCCCTGGACCACGGCGATGGCGGTTTTTCCGCTGGCCCAGCTCGTCGGTGCGGCATCCATGCTGCCCGGAGGCATAGGCTCGACCGAGGCCGCCGTCGTGTCCCTGCTGGTCGCCAGCGGCGTGCTGGCAAACACGGCCGCGCTGGCGGCGGTGGGGATGCGGATTGCCACCTTGTGGGGGGCGATTGCGTGGGGGTTGGCGGGGTTGTTGTGGCTGGAGAACACGGAAAACTGACTAGAAGCGCGTGGCTGAGTCAGAGCGATCTGCTTGCGTGAACAAGGCCGGGTTGGATTGAAGAACCCGGCTACCCGACTTCCCGATGAAAAGCTGTACATGGCGATCTATTGCCCCCAAATTGTTGACTAGTCCGTCGCAGAGGCTCCGCGCGAATGTTGGCGAGACAACATAGGCCTCCATGGTAGTCATGACGTCCGGCATGGCAATAAAGTTCACTGTCGTCGGATGGAGAAATCGATCCCCCAGGAAGCGCGACAACTTGCGGCGAACTTTGCTCCTTAGTCCCTCCCTGGCCCAATAGTTGTAATCATTGAGCCAAACCAAGTTGGCATTTGTCGGCAAGTTGGTTATGGCGTCTCGGATCAGGGCGGGGCTGACGCCATCTACGATCCTGGCATCGTCTTCGAAGATTGCCATGGTCTTCGTTCCCTCGGCAATTCGGCGCCAACATTCAACATGGCTCAGTGCGCATCCAAGATGTCCACGTATACGAGTTATCTGCTCGCGATTTGCTTTGGAGACACGGTGTGCCAGGCTCTCTAAATCGAGCTTATGACCATCTACAGCGGTAATGGGAATGAAGTGAAACACTTCATTCATCGCCGCATTTTGCATATGCTGCAGGAACGAGGACAGCCGCAGTGGTGTACGTTCCAGGTTGATCACATAAGCTTGCATTGTCTTTTTGTCCTGTTGGGCATTGCTCGCGGCGAGGGCAACCCAAATCTGTCCCTCATGTTCTTGACTCGGTCCATTATCCCGGCCGTGAGCGGGACAACGCCGTTTCTGTGCCGTTGACTTGGGGCTTCGCTGTGTCGATGAAACAACACTTAGGGCCTTGCGCGCGCCGCGTCGCCCTTGCGCATCCACACCTGGTAGTTGTCAAAGGTCGTCTTTTGCGCATAGTGCGCGCGGATGTACCTGTCCAGTGTGTCGATGCCATTGGGGCGGCTGCTGAGGTTGTCTTCGGTGGATTGCACGTCCCACAGCACCAGCAGGCGCACGCCCGCCTTGTCGAGCGCGGCAGCGATGTGTTGCTGGGCGTCGCGGGTGTTGGCCAGGCCGGGGTCCATCTCGTAGAAGCGTGTGGGTCCGTCGCGGCCGGTCAGGAAATACAACATGGCGTCGTTGAGCAGCAGAACCTGGTGGTCCGTGACGCCGGAGTAGATCAGTTCGCCGGGCTGCGTGTGGTCACGCACGTAGGCGATCAAGGCGTTGTAGCCCTCCGAGTGCACCGGGTTGTACATAAACCGGCTGTGGGGGCTCTCGGTACGCACCAGCGGGCGGCGTTGCATGGTTTCCAGCGTGGTGCTGACGGCGCCGGCGCCGGCGGTGGCCAGCACCAGGACCCAGGCCGACACCGCGGCAACACGCAGCGGGGCCTGGGTCCGCGCCATCCAGACCTGCCACAGGTAAGTAAACAAGGGAGCCGCCGACGCGATGATGAGCACGCTGCGCGATACGTCGGGTCGAACCCGCATCTGGTTCAGCAGGCCCAGCACCGCCAGCGCCACGAATATGGCGGCTGTCAGGGCCGCGTCGGGGCGCATCGCGCCACCGGCGGGCCGGGAACGGCTGGCCCACAGTGCGCGCAGCAGCACGCCTGCGACGGCGATCCCCACTGCCACCGTGCCGGCCAGTGGAATGCCGCGCCCGATGGCCTGGCCCGGCTGGCCGGCCTCGAACGCGTGCAGGATGCTCCAGACCTGCGGCCTGACGAAGTCGATTCCGCGGTAGGCCTTGAAGTCGCGCAGTGCATGAACCAGCACGTCCTGAATAAAGTTGTCCAGACCGGCTGCGGCAAACAGCGGCAGGTAGACCACGGCCATCAGGCCGAGCGCTGGCCCCAGCGCCCACATCGCCAGGCCGGTGCTCGATTTCAGCGTGAATGGCCGGGAACACCATAACCAGAAGGCCAGCGCACCCGCCAAGGCCGCCAGCCCGAAGATTCCCTGCTCCCAGCGGAACAGGGCAGCGAGACCGATCAGTAGTGAGGCCGCGCCCAGGTAGCGTTGCTCGCCGGTGCGGGCAAAGTATTGCAGCGGCAATGCGGCGGCGATCAACAGGGCCGCAGCCGGGACCATGCTGTAGCCGGAAGACGGGACCTGGTGCAGCAGTACCAGCAGGCTGGCACCCAGCGCCGCCAACCCACGGCGGCGCGAGTCGCCACTCAGCCGGGCGGCAACCAGGTACACCACCAGGGCAAAAAGGGCGACCAGCAGGATGCTCCACAGCCGCAGCACCAGCAGTTGCACACCGAACGTCCAGTACAGGCCCGCCAGCAGGTAGAACTGCGCCGGCCCGTACAACGTCAGGAAGTCGCGGAACAGCAACTGACCGCGCAGGACAATGTCGCCGCCCTTGGCGGTGAAACCTTCGTCGAATACGTTCCAGCTGAAGTACAGCGTCAGCGTGCCCAGCACCCCGGTCCCGGCGAGCAGGACCAGCCAGAGCCAGCGGCTGCGCAGCAGCTCCCATGTGCTGGGCGAAGGGAGGCTTTCAACTGAAGTTGCGCCTGTCATCCGGCAAGCTCAGATCTTCTCGCGTTCAAAAATACAGACCGTTCGCCTGTCGCAGGGCTCGCAAGGGTTTCGACAGGCTCAGCCCGAACGGATCTTGTCGAACGAACGTAATCTGCTATCAAACCTTCTCCAGATAGAAACACGCACGTCCGGCGTCGGCGGCGCTGTTGAGCGCCTGCGCCTGAACCTCGAACTGCTTTAGCTGATCGGCGGTGAACATCTGGCTGGTCCCACCGTTGGCGAACGAGCGCGGGTCGCGCAGGGGGATGTCCGCCTGGTATTGCTGACTTGCCGCGATCTCCCACCCCTGCGAGTCGAACGTCGTCTTGCGCAGCCGGAACCCGGTCTGATGTGCAAGTGTGTCCATGGTCCTGGGCGCCATCAGGTACAGGTGCCTGGGCGCATCCAGCTCGGCCCAGTCCACGCCGAAGGTGTTCCAGAAATAGGTGTCGGTCACGGGTATGCGCACCAGACAGGTGCCTCCCGGACGGATCAGCCGGGCAGCGGTCTTGAGCGTGGCAACCGGATCGGGCACATGCTCCAGTGAATGGTGGAACATGATCAGGCCGAACCGGCCGTCCACCTGATCAATCGTCTTGCGATAGACCGGAATCCCGTGGTAGCGCGTATCGGCCGGAATGAACGGGTCCACGCCTTCCACTGCCGTGAAGCCACACCGCGCGAACGCCGCCAGACGGTGCGGGCTGGAGCCGCAGCCTACGTCGAGGATGCGCTCGTTCGCGCTCTGCAGCCGGGCTTCGACGAGGTAGTGACCGAACTCGTCGAAGTCGGCCGGGATCGGCAGCCGGGACCGCACGGCAGCGGCCCATGCCGATCCGGGGCGCAGCGCCGCACTGCGGCAGTACCAGCGTACCAGCCTGCCTTTCAGGCCCTGGGCCGCGGCGGGTTCGTCGCGCGGTAGCTGCGAATAGTAGTCGGCCGGGTAATGGCGCGCCAGATCGCCAGGGATTTCTGCGATCTGCAGGCAGCCGCACTGCGCACACTGAACGTACCTGAACGTCTCGCGTGTGCCGTACATCATCTCGCGCACGGTGTACTCGGGGCAACTCGCCTCGGCGCCGCAGATCCTGCAGGCGAACGGGGTATGGCGGCTGGAATGGGGCATCTAGATGTCCAGGTAATGCGGCCCGGCCGTTGCGCAGCGCCTGGCACTGGTTGCGATGCTGCGTAACTGGAGCAGTATTCTGACTGTGGCCACGGGGTAGGCGAGGGCTTCCTTCCAGTTGTGCGTGACCAGCGCCTGCAGCATCGGAAGACCGACGCCGCTGACCAGCAGCCGGATGGCCTTGCCGATGAACGAGCCACCCGGCAGTTTGGCATCGAGCAGCAGGCTGGCGCGCGCGCGCTCGGACAGGGCCCATATTTCGCGTGGCAGACCGACCTTGCTGCGCGGGCTTTTCGCGCGCAGATGGACGATGCGGCTGGCGGGCAGCAAGGCGAACTTTTGCCCCAGCGCGTTCATGCGAGCAATCAGGTCGTCGTCTTCGCCGTACATGAAGAACAGCGGGTCGAATCCGCCCGCGCTGCGGAATGCTGCAGCGCGCACCATCCACGCGGCCGCATTGATGCCTGCGATGTCGTAGTGCGGCTGGACGCGGCCCAGGCAGGCATCGGACAGGTACTGCGGTGCGTATCCCTGGAGGTAGCGGCCTTGCGTCTGGGGGTCCAGCGTGTTCAGGTCGGGGCTGCAGTGGAGCGGGCTGACCAGGCCGTAAGCCGGGTGGTCACGCAGGAACGCGGCCAGTTCCCCAAGCGCGGATGGGGTCACGTAGGCGTCCTGGTTGAGCAGGAAGACAAAATCCGCCTGGGCGCGCAGCGCATGGCTAATGCCGACGTTGTTGCCAATGCCGAAACCCGTGTTCTCGCGTTGTGGCAGCAACACAGCTTCGGCATATTCGCTGCGCACGATATCAACGGTGTTGTCGCTCGACGCGTTGTCGACCACGATCGCCGTGCAGGGTGCCGTGCTGCTACGCAGGGAGTCCAGCGCCAAGCGGATCCAGGTCGAACCGTTGTAGGTGACGATGACGACAAAGATTTTCACAGTTTCAAATCGTGCGTGGCCGCCATTATGGGGGGCGGGACCTGTGTCGCAGAAGCGGCCCCAACAGGGGCACAGCGGCAACCGCACGGTCGCGCACGCGCACCACGATGCGGTCCTCGCTCAACGGATGCCGCAACCAGAACACAGCCAGCACCCATACCACGCCAGTCACCAAGGCCTGTACCACCATGCCGAGCGGACCTGAGGGCCGGCCCTCGGACAGCAGCACCACGGTGGCCGGCAGCGCCAGGCAGCCCAGCGTGACTGCCAGGCTTGCTGTGAGGCCTTTAAGCATCGCCGCCTTGTCAGTGGGGAGCAATTTGTTCTTTACCCAGAGGAAGTAGGGCGTGCTCAATACGTTGACCAGCACCGCCGCCCACGCCACTGCCTCCAGCGAGCGGAACAACAACACGGCCGCAACAAGAATGGCGGCCCGCACCGGCTGGGCCACCAGGTCGGTCTTGGTTGCCACGTCATTGCGCCCCATCGCGATGGCCAGCGTCAGCGCCAGATTGCAGGTGGCCGCCAAAACGCCGGTAAGGCAAAGTATGGGAACCAGCCGCGCTGCTTCGTCCCACTGCGGGCCGAACATGATGCGCATGATGTCGATCGCATGTAGCGCGACGAAGCCGTAAAACGGCCAGGCTATCGCCGTGACCGCGGTGACCGTGGAGACATACAGGGGCTCCAGTTTCTCGTTGGCCCGATGCGCCTGCGCAAACGCGGGCAGGGCGACCGAGCGGATGGCGCCCATGACCTGCTGGCTGAACAGGCTCACCAAGCCGTTGGCGCGGTTGATGATGGCGGCCGGGGCAAATCCCAGCACCTTGGCGACGACCAGGTCGTTGATGTCCATCGCTATGGTGGTGACGACCGCAACACCCGCACTTTGCCCGCCAAAAGTGAGTACCTTGCGCCATTCGGACAGGGAAGGGAGAAACACGCCGCGTTCGTTGCGCGCTATCCAGGCTCCGATACCAGTGACCATGCTGGTGGCGATGGCTCCCCAGGCCAGGCTCTGGGGCCCGAACCTGGCGAAAGCCAGCCCCAGCGTCACCGCGGTGCCGACGACCGCTGCCGCCACGTTGACGTGCATCAGCCGGCCAAACTGCATGTTCCGGCGCAGCAGTGCCAGCGAGATGGTGCAAAAGGGCATGACCAGGAAATTGAGCGCGATGATGCGTACGATCCAGGTCATGCGCTCGTCGCTGTAGAAACGCGCGACCAACGGCGCGCCCAGGGCAAACACGGCGAAGAGCGTGCCGCCGATCAGAAACGAGATACCGAATGCGGTGCGTATGTGCTCTTTGGTGAGGTTTTTCTCCTGGATCAGGAAGTTGCCTATGCCGAAATCGCGCACCACCTGGCCGATCGCAATCAGCGCCATGGCGACCGAGTAGATGCCGATTTCTTCGGGCGTCAGCAGCCGGGCGATCAGCACGTACGAGACCAGCATCACGCCGACCAGGACGATGCGCTCAAGAAACGAGAAGCTCAGTGCGCGGTAGACGCTGGCCATCAGAGTGTTTCCCCGCGCCAGGGCAGCCGGTCTGCGGCATGGCACGGGCCGACGCGGTCAGTACACATTCTTCTTTTTCTGCGAGAAGTTCTCGACCCATTGCGCATGCCGTAATGGGCGAAGCTTCTGGTGCCAGGTGCTGGCGATTCTGCCCAGGCCACGCCAGGCGCGCAGCTCGCGGCTGAAGTCGTCGGCCGGCGTGGAGCCGCGCGGCCGGAGCACCAGGGACAGCAGATCCAGCAGCAACTGGCGGTAGACCCACCGGGGTACACCCAGCAGGCTGGCTGCCTGCGCCGAAGCGTCGTTGTCGCGCGCGATGCCGGCCTTGAATGCCCAGCGCCGGAAATAGCGTCGTGTGAGGCACTGCTCGTCCACCGGGGCGTACACCAGCAGACCGGGCTCGTAGCTTACGTTGGCATGCATTGCCGTGCTGCGCGTCCCGAACTCGAAATCCATGTGCCGGAAGTGTGATTCCGAGAAACTGCCGATGCGCTGGAACAGGCTGCGCCTGGCCACCAGGTTGGCACCCGCAGGCGCGTAGCCCGGCGGTGCCGGCGAGATCCTCTGGTCGCCCAGGTCCACCGATCCCAACACGGCCGACATCGATGCGTGGTACCACGCGGGTTTCCCGGACGCGGGCCAGATGACCAAGGTCTTGCCACCGACCAGGTCGACCGGCTGTTGGTCGAACACCTGCAGAATTTCGCTGACCCAGTTGTCCGCGAACAAGATGTCGTCGTCGGTGAACGCCAGGATGCCATGGGTGGACATGGCGATGCCGCGATTGAGCGCGAACTGCTTGCCCTGGCGCGGCTCGAACGCATACCGCAGCGTGCCTGAGCCCCAAGCTGGAATCAGCCCTTCGACGGTTTTTCGGGTGTGGTCGGAAGAATTGTTGTCCACCACCACGACTTCTACCGCACGGCCGCCACAGCCCTTCTGGCCGTTCAATGAGAGCAGGGTGGTCTTCAGCGAGTCCGCACGGTTCCAGGTGCAGATGATGATGGAAATGCCGGACGGAGTCGCCATGTCAGCGCCCGCCCGGCCACCCGAAGCGCGCTGTGCCCACCTGGGCGGCAGCGATAAGCGAGTTGGGAATCGCAGCGGTCATGCCACCTGCCGCGCCGCGCGCCGGTAAACCGCCAGGTGCTTGTCGAAGCTTTCGGACCAGGCGAAGCGCGCGGCCCAGCGCGAAGCGTCCTGCGCACGCGCGGTGCGCGCCTCACCGAGGGTCATGGCCTCATGCACGGCGGCCAGCCAAGCCTGCACGTCGTCCGGCGGGACCACCAGCGCCAGCGGCCCTACGAGTTCCTTCAGGCTGCCCAAGGCGCTGAAAATGACGGGTACCCCAGCAGCCTGCGCCTCGATCGCGGGAAACCCGAATCCTTCGTACAGCGTGGGGTAGAGCACGGCACGAGCGCCCCGATACAGGGCACGCAGTTCGGCGTCGGACAGGAAGCTGGCAAAGTGCACGCGACCCTGCAGGTCGGCAGGCAACTTGCCCTGGGCCTGCTGCCTTGCCTCGGCGCCAAAACCGCAGGCCACCAGTTGCAGCTCGCGGTGCTCCGTCTTTCCCAGCACCTCCAGCGCCCAGCCGAAGCGCTTGCGTTCCAGCGGCCCGCCCAGGTAGACCAGGTAGGGCGCGCTGCCGAGCCGGGCCCGCAGTGGCTCCGCCATGGCGTCGGCGTCGGCGGTGAAATATGCGCTCTCGATGCCGTGCGGAATGACGTCCAGCTTTTCTTCCAGCCATGGCCAGCGCGCCAGGATGTCGCTGCGGGACGACTCACTGATGGTGACGACGGCGGCGCATTTTTTCATGGCGGCAGGCAGCAGTGTGTCGTAGTAGTAGGCTTCGACGGCGGTGTCGGCGCGCTCGTTCCAGGACAGGGTGTCGTGCACGGTCACGACGGTCGGCTTGGGCTGCCACCAGCACAGGGTGCCTTCGGTGCAGTGCAACACGTCCACGCCGCGCTTGAGCGTGCGCATCGGCACGCCCATCTGTTCCCACAGATGGAAGCGGTCGCCGCGGAACTCGAATATGTCGCTCAGCACCGCCTTGTTCGCCGGAACCACCATGCCATAGCGGGGTTGGTCGCCAAACAGCACCCACTGCAGATCGGGCTCTGTGCCGGACTGCTGCAGCAACTCGAAGACGTACTTGCCCATGCCACGGATATGCTCGGTATTCAGGCAACATGCCACCAGTCCCACTTTCAACGCCATCGGCATCCTTCCAGGCTCATGCGCGATAGTGTATTGCCCAGTTTGTCGTGCCGTCGCTGGTTCCAGTTGCTGCGCATAGCCGTGACCAGCTTGGCAGGTCCCTCGCGACAGGGTTTTGGCTGTGGTGATGGTGCTAGACTTTCAGGAGAACAGAACCAACTGGAGCGGCGATGAAAGGTTACGGTACGGGCAAGCGCATCATGGTCACCGGGGGGGCGGGTTTCCTCGGGTCGCACCTGTGCGAACGCCTGCTAGGGGAGGGCCACGACGTGCTCTGCGTGGACAACTTCTATACCG
>Ga0335394_10008326_pt1 | contig 11704 bp, 4 predicted proteins | sample MAT03_FD_205741 | JGI IMG/M metagenome (GOLD analysis project Ga0335394, IMG submission 205741) | Freshwater microbial communities from Lake Fryxell liftoff mats and glacier meltwater in Antarctica - MAT-03 (spades assembly) (version 2) ... | reverse complement strand
TCAATGGCATCAGCGCCGTGGTCGTGGGCAACGGCGACATGACCGTGCAGAACCTCGATTTGGTGAACGGCAGCAGCACATGGAGCGGGACCGGCCTTCTGACCATCGCCAACACCATGAACTGGACGGCGGGAACCATGGAGGGCAGCGGGCGGACCCTGATTTCTCCCACGGCAACGCTCCAACTTGAGGGCGCGACTAGCATCAGTTTGAAGCGTACTCTGGAGAATGGCGGCAACGCGCTGTGGACCGGCAGCGGCACCATGATCTTGCTGAACGGGATAATCACCAACCGGGCGGGTGCTTTGTTCGAGGTGCAGAACGCCGCGAGGTTCTTCCCTGCCGGCGGCACCTGCCGGTTTGACAACAACGGAACGTACCGCAAGTCCGTAAGCACCGGGACAAACACCTTGGACAGCGGAATGAGCTTCAACAATTACGGCACGGTGGACATCCGCAGCGGCATCCTTCTGGCAAATGGCAGCTACGTTTCCTCCTCCAATGCATTGCTCAACTGCGCCCTCGGCGGCACGACGGCTGGAACTGGATTTGGACAACTCCAAGTTGCGGGCACGGTCACGTTGAACGGCGGACTGAGTGTGGATTTGATCCCCGGCTTTTCACCCGCGACGAACGACGCCTTCACGGTTGTGTCAGCCGATACGCGCAGCGGTTTATTTTCGAGCTTCGCCTATCCCCCCAACCGCGTCACGATGCAGTTGAGCTATTCGCCCAGTTCCGTCGTCCTTCGCGTCACCGACGTTTTCCCTGTCCCGCAACCGGTGCTGCTCACGCCGGAACTTGTCAACCCGGATGTGCGGCTCACCTGGACGGCGACCTCCAATGTCACGTATCGGCTGGAGTTTAATCCCAACCTGACTCCCTCCAACTGGAACGCCCTGCCTGGCGATGTCACCAGCTTCAGCAACACTGCCAGCAAACTGGACCCGTTGACCTCAAGCAACCGCAACTATCGCGTGCGAGTCCTGCCGTAAAGCGACGAACCAACGAAAAGGATCCAGAAGCCAGTTGCCCGACTTGCGGATTTTTGAACTGATAGGGGTAGCGACCTGGGTGGAACCTGGCCCCTCCCTCCGATTCGGACGGGCGGGGTCCCCCGCCTCCGGCTCTCCGGTCAGTGGGTTCGTGAGCCGTAAGTCCCGCCGCGCAACTGCTCGTTCAGCCGGGAGAGTTCCTCCGCGGCATGCCGGCCAAAATGCGCGACGGTCTGCGCGTCCGCTCCCGCGCTCCCGCCGTTGCGCCAGACCTTGTGAAAGGCGCTGGCCAGGTCGGCGCGGGCATAGGTCTAGTCCATCAAACTGAACCAGACCCGGTCGGCTGACTTACCCGAGGCGAGCCGCGTCAACCTGCGTTCTGTCCAGACCGAACGTTCCACCCAGCTCCACGGGGCCTGAGTGTCTTCGACCTGCTGAGGCGTCGCCGCCACTGTCGCCGAGATTGAGTCGTTGTTCTGTATCATCACGCAGCCACTTTCCTGCGCCCCTTCGCTCCGCGGTCGTTACTCGCTTCGCCGCTATTACGGACGCTCTGACTCCCGCCGGGCGGCTCTTTGACCGCTCTCGGTTATGAACACCGCTTGTCCCCGACGGGTCTCCCTGATTACGGCACTGAGCCGGCCGACCCTTCTGTCTCCAACCCTCAGCGCGACGACCGAGGATCGCCCGGCTGCCAGCGGATTTTCGCCCGCCCCGACAGGCTTCGCCACTCGCTCGCAGGCTCGCCCGTTCACGCCGACCGAACCGAGTTCACCGCGGCTCCCACGACGGAAACCTGCGTTACGGACTGGTCGTTCTTGTTCCGCTGCTCTCCACCTCGTGTTGCCACGACGCAGTTACGGTTCGATACCGTACAACGCTTCGCCGCACGGGAGCGGACCTTCCACCGCGCTGGCCCAGCGCCCCCTCAGGCGCACGAGCGCCAGCCTCCGGCCCGGCCCGGCCCCGCTTCGGCCTGCCAACACGCCGGGCCGGAGGCCGGCGCTCCACTTCGGTTCAGGAGCACCCATCGCGAACCTCTCTTCGTCCGTAGCGTCTCTCCCGGCGAGGAGCGAGTGCAGGCATCGGCCGTTGGCTTGAGGAGGCCAACGCACTGGGTGCAGCAAACGCCAAGGCCGACTGGCAACCTGGCCTTGTCCGCGTGCTATTTAATGTTTGCTGCAAACCGGGGTTTCATTACGCTCCGCCAAACGAGCTGACAGGGATCGTTCTGGCTTCGCCCGCCCGGTCGGCAATCGATTTTCAAACCGCATGAAAACGCATTGTTCGGATCGCATTTTCCGCCCGGCGCGGGAGTCGCCGGGGAGAACTGTCGGCTTCCATGACGGGACCCTTCCCGCTGCTTTCCTCCGTCCGCCACCCCCAACCCCGGCATGAACCCTAACCACTCTGCGCCGTCTGCCCGTCGGTTGAGGTGGGTGCTGCTGGCGCTGGCGGCCCTCTTGGTGGCCGGCCTCGGCACCGCAGGCTGGGTCTGTTTCAAATGGTTGCCGGAGAAACCCGCGGCGCTGCGCGTGGGCATCAAACCCTGGCCCGGCTACGAGTTCCTCTCCCGGGCGCAGGAGAAGGGCTGGTACCGCGAGGCCGGGCTGGAAGTGCGGCTCGTGGAGTTCAGTTCCCTGTCCGACTCCCGCCGTGCTTACGAACGGGGGCAGATCAATGTCCTCGCCTCAACGGTGATCGAGGTGCTGCAAATCCGTGAAAACTCCGCGCGCTCGCCCCAGATCGTGCTCGTCGTTGATTACTCCAACGGCGGGGACGTCACCCTCGGCCGCCCCGGCCTCACCAATGCGACCGGTTTGCGCGGCACCCGCATCGGCCTGGAACTGGCGTCGCTGGGGGGCTAACCAGCAGCGGCACCGCCTAGCTCCACCCCTTTTCCCCTCCCTCGTATGAACCCCATTCCCGTCTCCCCGCCGCGCCGCTCGTTCGACTGGCGGCTGCGCCTCCTGGCCGTGCTGCTGCTCGCCGCCATCGGCAGCGCCGGCGGGTGGTATTTCACCCACCAGCAAGCCGACGCCCGCCGCGCGGCCCAGGACACGCTGGCGGCCATTGCGGATTCCAAGGTCCAACAGATCGTCCAGTGGCGCACTGAGCGGCAGGCGGACGCGGACTACCTTCACCGTACCCCGTATGCGCTGCGGCGCGCCTGGGATGCGTTGCGCCAGCCCGACTCTGGCACCACCCGGCAAATGTTCGTGGATTCGCTGGCGGCGCGGTTCAAGGATCAAATGTTCGACAGCGTGCTGCTCCTGGATGCGCAGTTCCAAGCGGTGCAGACCTGGCCGGAGCGCATCACCGCCAACCTGTCGGACGCCGCCCGGCTTGCCGCCGAGGAAGCGAGCCGCACGCGGGCAGTCACCGTGGCCGACCTCCATCGCGAGGCACCGGGCGAGCCGATCCACCTGGCCTACGTGGTGCCCATCGTGGTCCGCCTGGAGAGGGGGCAGGAAAACGTTCCAGCGGCCGGCACCCGCCCGTTGCCGACGGACCGCGTCGCCGGGTTCATGCTGCTCCAGATTCGGGCGGACAACTTCCTGTATCCGCTGGTGAAAACCTGGCCCACGGCGAGCCGCACGGCGGAAACCTGTCTGCTGCGGCGCGAGGGAGAGGTGGCCGTGTATTTGAACGAACTGCGCCACCGCACCAACACGGCGTTGGCGCTGCGGGTGCCGCTGTCCCGGGAGGATATCCCCGCCGTGCAGGCCGTCCGTGGGCAGAACCAGGTGCTCGAAGGGCGGGATTATCGAGGCGTCCCGGTGCTGGCGGCCACCCGCCAAGTACCCGGCACGCCGTGGTTTCTGGTGGCGAAGGTGGACTTGGAGGAAATCTACGGCCCGCAGCGGGAACACGCGGTGGTGACCGGCCTGCTGGTGGGCGTGGTGATGCTGGCGGGCCTCCTGGGGATCGGCCTGCTGTGGCGCCGGCGCGAGCTGGCGTATTCCCAACAGGAACTGGGCGAACACCAGCAGGCGGAAACCGCGTTGCGCGAAAGTGAGCGCCGTTTCCGCGAAATGCTGGAGCAAGTCCACCTGGTCGGGGTGATGCTGGACGCGCAAGGAAACGTCACTTTTGCCAACGATTATCTCCTGCAACTCACCGGCTGGCGGCGCGAGGAAGTGCTGGGCCAGGATTGGTTCGACCGCTTTGTCCCGGCTGCCACGGAGTTGAAACAAATGTTCTTCGCCAGCCTGGGCACGAGGGCCGTTCCGCCGCACCACGAGAATGAAATCCTGACGCGCACCGGCGAGCGCCGGCTCATTGCCTGGAACAACACCCTGCTCCGCGACGCCGCCGGCGTCAGCATCGGCACCGCCAGCTTGGGCGTGGACATCACCGAGCGCCGGCAGTTGCAGGAGGTCATTGAGAAGCGCCTCGTCGCGCTGACCCAGCCGCTCTCCGCGGACGCCCACGTCGAGTTCGACACGCTGTTCAATCCGGCCGACATCCAGCGCATCCAGGATGAATTCGCCGCCGCCACGGGCGTGGCCTCCATCATCACGCGCCCCGACGGCACGCCCTTGACCAAACCCAGCCGGTTCACCCGCCTGTGCAGCGAAATCGTGCGCAAGACGGAAAAAGGCTGCGCCAATTGTTACCAGTCCGATGCCGTCCTGGGCGCGCCGCACGCCGGCGGACCCATCGTGCAACCGTGCCTCAGCGGCGGCCTGTGGGATGCCGGTGCCAGCATCATCGTGGGCGGACGCCACGTGGCCAACTGGCTCATCGGCCAGGTGCGCGACGCGACGCAGACGGAGGACGCCATGCGGGCCTACGCCCGGCAGATTGGCGCGGATGAGACGGCCTTCCTCGAGGCCTTCCGCGAAGTGCCGGCGATGCCCCGCGAGCGGTTCGAGCAGGTGGCCCAGGCGCTTTACACGTTGGCCAATCAGCTTTCCGCCACCGCCTACCAGAACGTGCAGCAGGCCCGGTCCATCACGGAGCGCCGGCAGGCGGAGGCGCAGTTGGAACGCAGTCACCAGCAATACCGCGGCGCCATCGCCGCCGCCAGCGCCGTCCCTTACCAGAAAGACTATCGGTCGGGCACCTACGTGTTCATGGGCGAGGGCACCCAGGAGCTGCTGGGCTATGCCCCGGCGGAGTTGTGCAACGAGACGTGGCGGGAACTCATCCAGGAAGTGGTCCTGCTCGGTGAGGCGGCCGGCTTGACCGTGGCCGAGGCCGCCCCCCGGATGCTGGCCGGCGAACTCAAGCATTGGCGGGCCGATTACCGCATCCGCAAGCCGGACGGCGAAATTCGGTGGGTCGCGGATGCCTCGGTCGGGATTTACGATGCCGCCGGCGCTTACACCGGCTCCATCGGCATTCTACAGGACATCACCGGGCGCAAGCAGGCGGAGGCCGAGCTGCGGCTGCGCAACCAGCAGCTTCAGGTCCTCTCGCAAGCCGCGCAACAGATCAACACGGTGCTGGAAATCCCGGTCATCCTGCGCCACGTGGTCGCCGCGGCCATGCAACTGACCGGGGCGGCGGGCGGCACCGCCGGCTCGTTGGTGGCGGGCCGGATGGTGTTCACCGAATACAACCAAGCCGGAAACCGGTTGCCCATTGATTACCGCTTCGACCCCGGCTACGGCGTGCCGGGCCACGTCATGCAAACCCACGCGCCTTATCTCTCGGCCGACGCGGCGGGCGATCCGCATGTGATCCCGGAAATCCAGCAGGCGCTCGCGTTCTACAACCTGGCCGACGTGCCCATCCTCAGTCGCACCGGCGAATTGCTGGGCTGCTTTGAAATGCACAACAAAGCCGGCGGCCCATTCGATGCCCAGGACGTGGAAATATTGCAGGGTTTGGCCGCCGTCGCCGCCGTCGCGTTGGAGCACGCCCAGATGCTGGTGGCGCGCCAGCAGGCGGAGGCGGCGCTGCGCGAGCGGGAGTTCTGGCTGAGCGATTCCCAGCGCGTCGGGCGCATCGGCTCGTATGACTTGGACATCCCCGGCAACCGCTGGACGGCGTCGCCCGTGCTCGAGGAGATCTTTGGCCTCGAGCCGGCCGCGGAGAAAACGACCGCGACGTGGACTGCTCTGGTGCATCCGGACGAGCGGGCGGTGATGCTCGACTACTTCGTGAACACGGTTTGTACGGAGCAGCGGCCGTTCGACCGGGAATACCGGATCGTGCGCGCCGGCGATGGGGCAACCCGCTGGTTGTGGGGCCGCGGCGAAGTGACCTACGGCCCGGACGGCTCGCCCGGGCGGATGTTCGGCACTATCCAGGACATCACCGAGCGCAAGCTGGCGGACGGGAAACTGCGCGAAAGCGAGCAGAATTACCGAACCTTGGCCAATTCCGGCCAGGCCTTGGTCTGGCTGGCCGGAACGGATACACTTTGCCATTATTTCAATGCCGTATGGTTTGAATTCACCGGCCGCACGCTGGCACAGGAGCAGGGTAATGGCTGGGCTGAGGGCGTGCATCCTGATGACTTCCAGTGCTGTTTGCATACGTATGTTGCGGCCTTTGAGCGACGGGTCACCTTCAGCATGGAGTATCGCCTGCGCCGGCACGATGGGGCCTATCGCTGGTTACTTGATGATGGCTGCCCGCGCTACGACAGTCAGGGTGCATTCATTGGTTACATCGGTCATTGCCTGGACATCACCGAGCGCAAGCAGGCGGAGGCGGCGCTGCAAACCAGTTCAGCCTTGCTGGTTCAATCCCAGCAGATCGCCCATGTTGGCAGTTGGGAACAGGTTCTGTCCCCCGACCGGCTGATCTGGTCTGATGAAACCTATCGCATCTTCGGACTGAAACCGCAGGAGTTCGCCGCTACCAGCGAAGCCTTTTACGAGTTTGTCCACCCGGAGGACCGGGTCGCCGTGCGGGCTGCCTATTACGGCTCGGTGCAGGACGGGAAAGACGGTTACGAAATCGAGCACCGGATTGTCCGCCAGCAGACCGGAGAAATCCGCCAGGTTTACGAAAAGTGTTTCCATGAGCGCAATGCCGCCGGAGTGATCATCCGGTCCGTCGGCGTCGTGCAGGACATCACCGAGCGCCAGCAGGCGGAGGCGCACATCAGTCAACTGGCCCAGGTGAGCGCCGCCAGCAGCGATTACCTCGTGGTGATCGGTCCTGATTTTCGCTATCGGTTCGCGAACGAGCTTTACCTCAAAGCCCGCCGGCTGCGGGCCGAGGAGTTCGTGGGGCATCCCATGCAGGAGCTCGTTGGCCAGGAGCGCTTCGAGGCGCTGGGCCGGCCCCAAGTGGAAGCCGGGCTGCGCGGGGAAACGGTGGAGGCGTTTGAATGGAGCGACTTCGGCGCGGGCACCCCGCCGCGGTTTCTGCACGTCAAGGTCACGCCGTTCCGCGAAGCGGACGGCGCCATCTCCGGGGTGGTCATGAGCGGTCGCGACCTCACCGAGCGCCAGCAGGCGGAGCAGCGCGTGGTGGCCTTCTCGGAATTGGGCCTGCAATTAAGCGCCGCCCAGACGGTGCGGGGGGCGGGCGAGGTCATTTTGGCGACGGCCCAACGGCTGTTTGGCTGGGATAGCTGTAGCTTCGACCTTTACTCGGCCGCCGAAGACGTCACCACCAGCGTGCTCGTCCGGGACACCATCGGCGGACAGGTGAAGGAGGTGGCCCCGGCGCTGGCCCAGAGGCCACCTAACCCGATGGACCGTCAGACGCTCACCGAAGGCGCGCGCTTGCTGCTGAAGGACGATCCCACGGCGTTCACTCCGGGTGCCGAAGCCTTCGGCGACACGGCGCGGCCCTCCGCCTCGCTGATGTGGGTGCCCGTGCGCAGCCGGCAGGTTCCCGTCGGCCTCCTCAGCATCCAAAGCTACACGCCCAACGCCTACACCAAGGACGATCTCCAGGCCCTGCAAGCGCTGGCCGATTACTGCGGCAGCGCGCTGGAGCGGATCCGCGCGCAGGAAGCCTTGCACGCGAGCGAGGATCGCTACCGGCAACTGGTGGACAACTCGCCGGTGCCCATCCTGGCGCACCAAGCTGGCCGGGTGGTGTTTGTCAACGCCGCCACCGTGAAACTTTTTGGCGCGGGCACGCCGGAAGAATTGCTCGGCACGCCGGTGCTCGACCGGGTGCATCCGGAGAGCCTCGAGGTGGTGCGCGAGCGGATGCGCCAAGTCGAGGCCGACGGCCAATCGGCGCCGGTGATGGAGGAGAAGCTGCGCCGCCTCAACGGCACGTTGATTCACGCGGAAGTCGCCGGCACGCCGCTGCTCTACGAGGGCCGGCCCGCGGTGCAACTCGTGCTCCGCGACCTCACCGATCGTAAACAGGCCGAGTCTTTCCTGGCACTCCAGACCGAGGAGTTACGCCGTTCCAACGCCGACCTGGAGCAGTTTGCCTACGTGGCTTCGCACGATCTCCAGGAACCGCTGCGGACCGTGTCCAGTTACGTCCAATTGCTGGCCCGTCGGTATCAAGGCAAGCTCGACCCGGCCGCCGACGAGTTCATCGCCTTCGCGGTCGAAGGCGCCAAGCGCATGCAGACACTCATCAACGACCTGCTGACCTTCTCGCGCGTGGGGCACCAGGGCCAGGCTCGCCAGGCCACCGATTGCGCCGCTGTGGTGGCCACGGTGCGAAGCAACCTGAAGCTCGCGTTGAAGGAAGCCCAGGCCGACCTGACGGTGGACCCGTTGCCCACGGTCGAAGCCGGCGCCCAGCAGTTGGCGCAGTTGTTCCAGAACCTCCTCAGCAACGCCCTCAAGTTCCACGGCCCCGCGCCGTTGCAAATCCACATTTCGGCCCAGCCCAACCCGGAGGCGCCGGAGTGGATTTTCAGCGTCCGCGACAACGGCATCGGCATTGACCCGCAGTTCTTTGATCGCATCTTTGCCGTCTTCCAGCGGCTGCATGGCCGCGAGGTTCCCGGCACCGGCATCGGCCTGGCCATCTGCAAAAAAATCGTCGAGCGCCACGGCGGGCGCATCTGGGTGGAATCGGCTCCGGGCCAGGGCGCGACGTTTTATTTCACCCTGCCGAGCCGAAGTAATCCGACTCCCCAACCAATGAAAGAACCACTACCATGAGCCGCATGAATTCGCTCAGCACCCCGATTGAAATTCTCCTGGTCGAAGACAATCCAGCCGACGCGCGCCTGGCGCAGGAAGCCTTCCGCGACGCCAAAGTCGCCAACCACATCAGCGTCGTCCAGGACGGCATGGAGGCCTTGGCGTTCCTGCACCGCGCAGGCCCCTATGCCCAGTCGCCGCGCCCGGACCTGATCCTGCTCGACTTGAACCTGCCCAAAAAAGATGGGCGCGAGGTGTTGGCCGAAATCAAGCAAGACCCCCATCTCCGGCGCATCCCGGTGGTGGTCATGACCACGTCCCAGGCCGAACGCGACATCGTCACGAGCTATGACTTGCACGCCAACTGTTACGTCTGCAAACCGGTGGACTTGGATTTGTTCCTCGCGGCGGTCAAGTCCATCGAGGAATTCTGGCTGACCATCGTGAAACTGCCGCTGGACGGTGACCAACCAGAGGCGCCCGCCGCCCGGCCTGCCAGCCAATCGCGAAGCCCGATCAGTCACCCAATCAAACCCCGAACTCAGCCAACCTTGCCCGCCGCACCCTTGCCAGAAACCGCCCTCAGCAACCTTCCGCCCTCAGCCACCATTCGGGTTCTGCTCGTGGAAGACAATCCGGCGGACGCCCGGCTGGTCGTCGAAGCGCTCAGCGAGGCCACCAGTGCCGCCGCCGGGCGACCGGAATGTGCGAACTTCGCGGTGGAGTGCGTGGCCCGCCTCGCCACCGGCTTGGAACGGCTGGCCCAGAAGCCGCCGGACGTGCTGCTGCTGGACTTATCGCTGCCGGACAGCCAGGGTCTGGCCACCTTTACCCGGATTTTCCAGCAAGCGCCAGCGGTGCCGATCCTCTTGCTGACCGGGCTGAACGATGGAGCCCTGGCCGCGCAGGCGATTCACGCGGGGGCGCAGGATTACCTGCTCAAGGGGCAGGTCACGGCGCCGCTGTTGGCGCAGGCCATCCGCTATGCCATCGAACGCGGGCGATTGATCGCCGAACGGGCCGGGAAGTTTGATTTAATGCGCCGCCTGAACGACGTCTTCATGGTCCGAGAGGAGCGCGTATTGGATCTCAAACGCGAGGTCAACAGCCTGCTGGCCGCGACCGGTCAGCCAGTTCGTTACGCGAGTGTGGCGGGCAGCGGAGACAGCCGGCCGGCCGTCGCGATCCCTTCTCCTGCCGGGGTATCTGAACCCAAGTTATGACGACCCCGAATCCGCGAGCCGCAATGCCGATTCCGCCTGTGGAACCGCCGCGCTCCGCCATCCGCGTCCTCCTCGTGGAAGACAATCCTGCCGACGCCCGGCTGGTCGTCGAAGCGCTCAGCGAAGCCAACAGTGCCGCCGCCGGTCAGCCGGAGTTTGCCGCCTTTGAGGTGGCGTGTGCGGACTGTCTGGCCACCGGCTTGGAACGGCTGGCGCAGGCGGCTTGGGACGTGTTGCTCTTGGACCTATCTCTGCCAGACAGTCAGGGCTTGGCCACCTTCGCCCGCGTCTTCCAGCCAGCGCCGGCGGTGCCGATCCTCCTGCTGACCGGCCTGGAAGATGAAACCCTCGCCATGCAGGCAATTCAGGCGGGCGCGCAGGACTATCTGCTCAAGGGGCAGGTCACCGCGCCGCTGTTGGCGCGGGCCATCCGCTACGCCATCGAACGCGGGCGCTTGATTGCCGAACTGCGCACCGCGCTGCGCGAAATCAAAACGCTCAGCGGTCTGCTGCCCATTTGCGCCGGCTGCAAACAAATCCGCGATGTCCAGGGACGTTGGATCCCGGTCGAAACTTACGTACGGGACCACTCGATGGCCAACTTCAGTCACGGCATGTGCCCCGATTGCATCAAGAAATACTACCCGGAAGTGGATTTTGGCTCCGCCACTGATTAGGTCGTAGCCATGCACTCACGATAGGGGTAGGGACCAGGGTTGGAACCTGGCGCCGCCCTCCGAACCGGACGGACGGATCTCCCGCACCTGCCTGTGCCGGGCACGGCAGACAGCTCCGGCTCTCCAGTCAGTGGGTTCGTAAACCTACGATTGTCCGCGTCCACTCGTGTGCTTCTGCCAAGGACGACAGCCCACGGCGCGCAGCCCCCTGCCGGGTCTGCTAACTCCCCGGAGGTGAGCCGCGTCAACCTGCGCTCTGTCCAGACCGAACGTTTCACCCAGCCCCACGGGGCTTGGGTGTCTTCGACTTGTTGAGGCGTCACCGCCACTCTCGCCGAGATTGAGTCGTTGGTCTGTATCATCACGCAGCCACTTTCCTGCGTCCCTTCGCTCCACGGTCGTTACTCGCTTCGCCGCTACTACGGACGCGCTGACTCCCGCCGGGCGGCTCTTCGGGCCGGTTAATTCTGGTTCGGCCATGAACACCGCTTGGCCCCGGCAGGTCTCCCTGATTGCTGCGCTGAACCGTCCGACCATTCTGTCTCCAACCATCAGCGCTCACCCACGTCCGCACCGTTGCCAGCGCGGTTGAGGCCCGCCCCGACAGGCTTCGACACTCGCTCGCAGGCTCGCCCCGTGAGCTAGCGCGGCGGTGCGTGCCACGGGTGGGCGCGTGGGGGCAGCTCACGGGGCGAGCCCAGGCACGCCGACCGAATCGAGTTCACCGCGGCTCCCACGACGGAAGCCTGCGTTACGGACTGGTCGTTCTCGTTCCGTTG
>Ga0335394_10008322_pt1 | contig 11706 bp, 7 predicted proteins | sample MAT03_FD_205741 | JGI IMG/M metagenome (GOLD analysis project Ga0335394, IMG submission 205741) | Freshwater microbial communities from Lake Fryxell liftoff mats and glacier meltwater in Antarctica - MAT-03 (spades assembly) (version 2) ... | reverse complement strand
GGGCAGCTGAGGTTTGGGTTCTGTTGAGGGTCTGAAGCCGGGCTCTTGTTGCTCTCGGGGGGTGCTTCCTTTGCTGGAAGTGAGCACCTCAGTGCGGAGATCTATTTGCGTGTGCATAACGTGGGATTTTGAGCTGCGCTTTGCGTCGGGTTCACCACTCCTTGAGCTTCGGTGACGTGGTGAGCTGGGTTCAGAGCGCCGACGGCTCGATGGCCTGCTCTCGGCGCTGCTCCTCCTTCCGACCGACTGTCAGTTCGATTGTCTTGTGCTCCTCACCACCTGTTGCCAGAATTCAATGCGCTGGAGAACGTTATGCTGCCAGGCTTGATCCAGGGGCGATCCAAGAAAGAAATGGCGAAACGCGCTGGCGCGCTCTTGGAGGAGGTGGGGCTCACTCATCGCCTGACTCATCGACCGGGCGAGCTCAGCGGAGGCGAGCAACAGCGAGTGGCAGTGGCCCGGGCCTTAGCGCTGGATCCCAAGCTTCTGCTCGCAGATGAGCCCACCGGAAATCTCGACAGCGCCACGAGTGATGCGATCCACGAGCTCTTTTTTCAGATCAATCGAGAGCACGGCACGACCATCGTCGTCGTGACCCACAATTCTGCCTTCGCCGAGAGCATGCCACGCGTGGTGCGCATGGTGGATGGGTGCGTGGTGCAAGACGATGTTAAGCGGAAGGCTAGCGCACCGGCAGAAGCAGGACCGGGTCTTTTGGCTTGAGCTCGAGGTGTTGTGCAACGCTTTCGGGGAGCACGAAATTGTCGCTCGGTGAGGCTCCGAGAAGTTAAACTTTAGCGAGGCAGTGCTCGCATCGCTTCAGCGTAGGCTCGAAGCCTGGCGGCCCTGAGGTTCCGCTCGCGATGCAGGTCAGCGAGGTGGCTCGACTCACTCTGCGGGGTCAGCTTCGCCTGTTCGATAACTTCGTCAAGGACGGCCAGGGCATTGCGATCTCCTTCCGTCATGGCGGCGAAGTAGTGCCTCGCTTGTTCGGTTCGACCAAACTTGGGAATGGTGAAGCTAGCAGCCGACACCACTTCCTCCGGCGTTTTGATTTGCTGTGGCTCGGCCCCCGAACACGCGTACGCGGTAGAGGCGCCTAGGGCAGCGACGGTTAAGGCCGCTGCCAGAATCACTTTAGAAGCGCGCGTTATTCTCCCCGTCGGCACCCGGTTCGCACTCATAGTACCAACTCAGTTGCCTTTAATCCGGGGCGGTAGGCGCTGTCTATGGTCAAGAATGCAGGCCTTTGGCCCGTCTTCGTCTTCATGGTCATGATGTTCCCCGCCGTGGTCATCGTGTTCGCTCGGTTCCTCTTCACCTTCGTCGGGGTCCTCGCCCGAGTCGTCGTCGTCATGATGTTCTCCGCCACCATCCTCATCCTCATCCTCTTCGGAGCAAAGTGGAACGAACTTCTTCCTTGGGGCGACGTGGCCTTCGCTCTGCTTTGTTGGAGCGCGACCTTGGACCCCCTCGTCTTCGTCATGGGGGTCTTCGCTGCTATGTTCCGAAGTCCAGCACTTCGAGGCCTCGCCGTGGCGCTTTTCGCGAACACTCACGCTCTGCTTTTTCACGGTTTCGTTCCCGAATCGATCAACAGCGCGCCAAGTGACGACATGGTCCCCAACTGGGAAGCGCTCAGGAGCGTCGTTGACGACGGTTACCTCCCCGCCACAGGCATCGAACGCTTTCGCTTCTCCGAGCTCAAGGCATTGCTCACAGGCACCCACCACGATGGCCGGTGGCACCGCTAGTGCTGGAGGAGTGGTGTCGCGTACGGTCACGACAGCTGCGTCTTCGACACTGCTCGCTCCTAGGCTGACCGTGAGTGATACCTGAGTGCTTCCGAGTGGGAAGCTACCCGAAGTCACCGCGGACGTCCTGCTACCTAGCTTTACTTTGCCTGCGTTCCACAAGTAGGTCGCGCTGCCTTGTGGTCCCGAGTTCGATCCGTCCAGCGTTATCGTGGCTCTTCGGTGACCCTGGCACTCGACGACTTGATCTGGCCCCGCATTGGCGATGAGCGCCACAGCGGGATCGACCCTATCCGGAAGGTCGTTGTTGTTTGCGTCTGCATCCCGAGCGTTCGGGATCCCATCATTGTCAAGGTCCCCGGGAAGCTCCGCGCCATTGGGAATGCCGTCTCCGTCAGCGTCCCCTAGGAAGGGGACATTCGGTGCGAATTTAGGCCCCAATCCACGCATTGTGAGGATGGCGGGGTCCTGAGTGCTTTCCCCTGGCAGGGGAGCTTCTTTCGGGGAGTCCAAGTAGAAGGAAGTGTCGGAGTCGCGCTCAAATGCTTTCGCCGGTGGCAGCGTGGGGTTGCTGGCGGGCCTCGTCCCCGAATGGTCGATATCCTCGCCGCGAATGAACGTCGCGCCGTCCCGAACGCTACAAGTCACATTGACAAAGTACTGCCCTCGACCGACAAGGTCGGAACGCTGGACCACGGCCTCGTACTCTCCGGTGATCGAGTTGCGGACAAAGTTCAGTGCCACGAGGATCTTGTCAGGGCGGAGCAGCGTGCCGGTGTAAGTCGCGCCTTCTACAATATCGCGTTGATAGCCAGAGCTTGCCACGACCACTACGGTCTCACCGTCACGGTAAACTCGCTGCTTGGTAAAAGTGGTGCACTCCGGCAACGAATTCTCGACTTGGGCACTGACGTAATATCCGGGTTGACGAATCTCCACAGGATCGCCGCCAGATTCGCGAACCCGCCAGGTTCCAGCTTGCGGTGAGGGCAAAGAAAGCACGGCATAGGCAGCGTCGACAGTGACTGCGACGTTTGCATCGAAGTTGGGAACGAATCGATAAGCCCTATCGCTTGGAGACAAAAGGATCGCCCTGCCGACGTCGACGGAAAACGCCTGGCGCGTCGAGTCATAGTCGGAAACCGAAATGGTAAGGGCCTTGGCTCCTTCCTCCACGTTGAACGTGTAGTCGATGGGGGTGTTGTAGGTGTCACCATTCATTTCGGGGAGCCGGAGGTGGCTCCTGGCGAGAGATTGCCCTTTTAGCTCAGCCGCGCCGGCGAAGAACAACGGCACCATGTCGTCACCGGCAGGGCGTTGACCTGGGAAGATACGGGCGGGAGTGGGTCGGCTCTGTGCGGCACCAGAAAACCCGTCGTAATAGACCGGGAATTCCCAGTACTGCACCTCCGGGTGATTGGCGATAGCGCTGTTAACTTGGGTCTGCGCATCCGAGCAAATGCCGCCGCAGTTCACCTGAGTGCAGTCGCCGCCGTCGTCAGGCTTGCCAGGATTCAGGCACGTTCCCGTGTGCGGGATGTTGGCCAACCCGTCGCTGAGGTGGATCACCACACGCGTGTCTTTTTGCCCCGGAATCGGCGGGCCAGTCCGATCGTCGAAGACATCCGCGGCAAGCTCTAGGGCTTTTCCGGTTTCCGTTCCGCCGCTCGCGATTGGATCCTCACCGAACAACTGATCGTCAGAAGGGCGAAGCCCCCCATTGAACTGCTCCTGCGAAATTTCGGTCGCCCCTCCGCTGGTGAGAACTGCGAACTTCAGTGGATCCTTGCAGCCGCTGTTGTAGCAGGAACCAATGTACGGCGCGAAGCCACAATCTGTGGCCTCGGTTGCTCTCGAACACGAGGGCCCAGAGACTTGGGGAAACTGGAGGGACGTGCTGGTACTGTAGAATGAGAGGCCTACTCGCGGCCCTCCCGTGGGCTTGGCAATGGTGCTGAAGAAGTTCCGCGCTGCGTATTTCGCGTAGTCAAGACGCTTGAGAGCCCCCGTAACGGTACTTGAGTCACTGGCGTCCATGCTCCCAGACTTGTCCATGACGAACACCACTTGGGTATTCACGTCGAAGTTAGCCGTTCGGTCGGGAATGAACTCTTCATTGAAACTGACGTTGCCGCAGTCGGCGGGGGGATCGGGTTTGATTAGCCTGGCCTCATTGGGTGGCCGCGTATTGCCTGTGGTGAGGTCAATTCCAAAGCGATCACAAAGCGTCGCCTGGAGGCGCTCCCAGTCCGACTGCACCGCGGGCGCTCCGCCGCTGAGCGCTTGGCGAATGGTCCCCTCCGAGGAATCATAACGCTTCAGGGTGTCGTTGAACGACACGGCGTGGAGCCTGGCCGCTTCTGCTGCCGGATCTGGTGCGTTCCTATTTACATACGCAAGGCTTGGGTATTGCGGTGCTTCGAACTCTTGGCTCGAGCCCGGTAGCGTGAAGAGATCGTTGCGGGCGTACATTTGAACGAGCCCGGGCGACTGGGCAACACTCGCAGTGCCCCTTCCCAGCAGGGTGCACTCGGGGGTGCCGAAAACCGGTGCTGCGGGTCGAGGTGGCCGACCGGCCCAGGGCCTTGTGCAATCCCAATCGCCCCGTCGTGCTACTGCCAGCCCTTTGAAGTCCACTCGCAACTGAAAGGGCTCGATGCTGCCCGCCGCTGTGGCTCGATCCTTCAGAGGTCCGGTTGCGGCCTGGGTACCCCACGTGTCGCTGAGTGGCGTTCCCTGATTATCTCCGACATAGAGCAGCGGCGAGTTCGCCGGGTCGAAGGCATGGCCGTTCACCTTCAGCAGAACGCTTGTGTTGTTGCGGTAGTCCATTGCGAACTCCAAGGTGAAGCGTCGCACCTCTTGCAGCACGCCCGCAAAGCGCGGTTGGTCAGGGGTGCTAACGAACTCAGCATCGTCCATAGCAAACGTGACGCCCCATACCTCGTTGTACGTGAGATCCCCGGGGGCGGTGCCTACTGGCCACCCCTGCGGGTGATACCTGGAGAGGCGCTGGAAGAAGGCGAACACGCCGTGGTTCGATGGCCCCATCTCGCCCAGATTGAGCCCGCGGCCGTTGGAAGCCCCAGGAGTTGGGGATAGGGCATCGAGTGCTCCGGTACCGACATTGGGTCGCTTTTCGACCATCCCGCGCTTGTCATAGACTTCGGCGAGTAGAGTCGTAACGCTCTGTCTGTGCGCTTCCCAGAGCTGAACCAATCCGTCCGTTTGTGGCGGAGTAGTTGCTCCACCAGAATCTGTGAAGCCCTGCGCCCGAAATGGCATGGCACACTCCGACAGATCGAAGAGACAATTGGGGCGGCAGCGTACAACTCCTCCCGTTAGCCTGCGACCGGGGCTAGCTTGGTCGCGCGTTTGGCCTAGGGCGTTGACACGGAACGGACTATACAGTCGGTCACAGGTTAGCGGTGTGGTCCCGTCGTCTTCGAATACTGGCCCTGCGGCGGCTCCTGAATCACACTGTTCGAACAGCGCATCAGTGCCAGTCGTGAAATCGACCACGCCGTTGCCGCAGCCCGCCACCGCTGGATTAGTGCTCGTTCCAAGCGGAGGACTGCACGAAGAGGTTTCGGCGAGAACCGCTGAGTCGCAATAAGCCAAGAATTTCAGGCGATCCGGGTGACCTAGTGCGTTGGCGCCCGGGCACAACGTGTCTGGCCTTGAGGATTGCCCAGGCCCAAAGCACTGAAATTCTACACCGGGCTGGTTTGCGAGCGTCGGCACGTCGCCGTGGCCGCTGCCACCAGAGGCGCCAAGCGCTTCGGGCGTCGGCACCTCCCGGCCCGAGGGAGAAAAGCCATTCGGCTGGTCGTCAGTTGAGGGGTAGAGAAAGCCGGCCAACACCAGCTGGTTGCCCGGAAACTGATAAGCGTCTGGGCGGGCGGGCTCGGCGGCTGCCGTCCCTCGAGTTCGATCAAAGCGATCAAGATCGTGGTTGCCTGAAACCGAAAACTCGCTGTTGTTGGGGATGCCGGCAGTCAAACAAAGCTGGAAATCCCCTGGTTGGGGAACGCGCGCGCTCGGTGCGCCGCCCGTATAATAGGGAGCGCAGTCGGCGTCAGTCATACACTCCCTATCCGTCCACATTGGGTCCACCTCGCTCGGAGCCAAGTGGTCCACATCCCGTCGGCAGACTTGGCCGCTGGCCTGCTGCATCAGCGTGTTGTTTTGCGCCCACCACGGCGCCCCAAAGCCTTCATACATGACGGAGCCGTCCAGCTTGAGGGCTGAATCCGGGGGGATGGAAGCTTCTGAAAAAGCGTACCCATAACGAGGATTCACGAACAGCGACACGCCTCCCAGCGCGCGGCTTTGCCGTCCGGTAAAACCCGTTGAACGGAAATGCGGGTTATCATCACCTCGTTGATCAGTATAGTAGTCCTCAAGCCCGAACAGAAGGTGACCAAGCTCGTGCGCCATCAGCTGAGCATCGTGCCCGTGGCTTCCGGCTAGGCCGGCAACTGTGAGCCTGCCAACATTGCTCAACGACTGCTGCGCATTCCGGCAAGTCATTGAACTGCCTTCACCAAAGCTCCCAGACGAGAAGGCGCGTTCGTCTTGGCCGCGCCACAGGATGTCCGCGTTCTTCTTTTCCGAGGGATGATTGACGAATTCCACCCGCTCAATGCTGACGAGGCCATCGGTGGTGTCGCAGATGGTTTTCGAGGCTCCCGCCATCTGCTGCTTGAACTCGCTAAAATCAGTGGTGGAGCGAGGTGAATCCACGAACACCTTGAGTGCCACGTTGACACGCGACAGAGCTCCGTCGGCACCAAATACCGGCGTCATTGTCCCCTTGCCGGGGAGCGAGGAGGCACTCCCTGGCATTGCCTGCCCGGAAGCTGGTGTTCCCTGAATGCACACCGCTCCGATGCCGATCCCCAACGCGCAAGCCGCTCCAACCCAAGTTCGCTTCCATGTCCCCCTCATGAGCCCGAACTAGCGCGAAGGAGACGGCAGATGCAACCCTCGGTCGTGTGACGATATGACGTCACTGACGTGGCTTCACGCGACGCCGAGAAAACTAGCTACAAGTTGACGCCTTTAGCCGAGCGTGGCACATACCGCCTTAAGGTGACACCCACGTGAACCAGTCAAAACGGACGCTAGGCATCTCGCTGGTAGCGGGGCTGTTGCTCGCGCTGGGCGTTGGTGCGAGCGCGGGTTGCCGGGGTGGAACGAGCACCGCCCAGCCTACATCGGCGAGCGCTGGAGGGGCTGGAGGAGCCGGTGGAGCTCGTGCGCCTGCTGGAGCTGTTGGCGGGGCCCTGGTGCCGGGCACAGGCCTACCGTGGCCCCCGCCGAACCTGTTCCTGTTCATCGGCTACCACACTTCCATCGGCATCCAGGTGGACGACAAGTACCTGTATTGGTCGGATGCGGCGGGCTCTACGTTCATGCGGGCCGATAAGAGCGGCGCTGGGGAGCCGCAAGAGATTGTGAGGTGCGCGTGCGACAACCTCCGTTTCGTTGCGGACAGTGCTACAGCGAGCCTCTACGTTTTGGATCGCGACCGCGTGCTGCAGGTGGAGCGGGAAACCTTCGCGCAGACGCCGCTTCCGTTGGACTGGGATCACAGTAGCGGGGACCTCTTCGCCGACGAGCAGTACATCTATACCGCGATGCCAGGCTGCGCAGCCATCACGCGCTTCGACAAGAAGACGCATACGAAGGAGGTAATGGGCATTTCCGGGGTTAAGTATCCTACCCAGGCCGGACGCACGACGCTTGGCAAGGCGGGCGGAAAGCTCGTCTGCGGGTCACCCACCGAGATCTACGTGGTCGATGCTTGGGGTATGGGAGGTCGGCGGGTCTTCGATAACGTCAAACTGGGCTTGGGCCTCACCGGGGTGTCCAACAATGTCTATTGGGTGGACGCCGACCTAACGACGACGGTGGGCTGGACACCGGTCAGCTCGGGAAGCGTTCAGGAAGTTTCAAGGAAAACGGTGGTGGGCCGGCCCAGTCGCCTGCTGTTCGTGCCATCCCTTGGCAAGTTGGCGTTCGGGTCAGGGACCGGAATTCAAGGCTTCAATCCAGTGACGAACCAATTTGACGGTTTCGCAACGGTTGGAGTGTTGGCGCAGTTCGGAACCTCGATCATTGAAGACTTCGCTGTTGACTCCGAGTTCGCGTACGCCACCATGTACGGCGGCCGAACTCGTATTGTTGACGGAGTGCTGAAGGGCGATCCGGCATCGTGGATCGCCCGCGTTCCGCTGGATGCGTTGAAGTGAGGGGCTCGCTCGAACGTGCGAGGGCGGAGGCAAGCGTTGTTGCGGTTCTGGTCCCTGCATTCGACGAAGCTCAGTGCGTCGGACAAATTGTACGTGAATTCGTGGCACTCAAGCGGGAGTTCTCGGACCGTCACCTTCGTGTTGAGCTGCACGTTATCGACAATGGCTCCACCGACGCGACCGCCGAGGTCGCGGCAAGCGAGATGCGGTCTCTGGAAAACTGCCACTTGCACCATGTTGCCTTACGCGGCAAGGGTAACGCGGTTCGATGGGGATTTGCGAACATCCACGCGGATGTCTACGCCCTGGTGGACTGCGATCTCACCTATTCGTTGAACGACATTCCGGCTCTGGCGGCGCTCGTGACCAGCGGCACTTGCGAAATGGCAATAGGGGACCGGCTAACCAGAGGAGCGTATCGCCGCGCGCATGGACCCGATTTTCGGTGGGCAGCGAATCATCTCATTTCTTGGGTCATAGCTTCTCGCCTTCAACAGCGCCGCGTCGATGCACTCAGTGGATTGCGCGTGCTGGATGGTCGCCTTGCAAGACGGATGAATCTCCGCGAAAGTGGCTTCGCACTTGAAACGGAGCTAATGTTCGAAGCGGCCCGCCTGGGGTCGCGAGTGCAATCGCTTCCAGCCGCCTATAGGGGTCGGCCGTCCGGCAGCGAATCGAAACTTGTCACCGGGATTGACGGCCCGCCGATTCTGTGGACACTCCTTCGCCGTTTATACGCACATCGCGCGCCGTCGCGACGCGAGAGCTTCGCTCGCGTCGCAGTGGGTGCTCATTTAGACTCTGTTTCTAGCAGCGAACGATAGTAGGCGAGCGCGCGCATCGTACTGGGCTTGCTTGGATCGAGCCGCTGGGCATCGACCAGCGCTTGTACGGCTTGACGGTACCGGCCCACCGCGCCATAGGCTTCTCCGAGATTGTGGTGGATTTTCCAGTCATTGGGGCGGCCCACCGCTGCTCGCTCATAGAAAGGCAAAGCTGCTTCGTGCTGGCCGTCGCGAAAGTATTGATTGCCCAACAGGTAGTAGAACGACGCCTCCTGCAGCTTGTACGCGGGAGACCAAGAGATCAATGAAAGCGCGGTTGCACATCCTGCTAGCGCCCACCGTAATGGCCCCACGCTCCGATTAAGGGCGATCCCCAAGCCGTGTGCGGAGAAAAGGCAAAGGGCTGGGATGGCTGGTATTCTGTAGCGGCTTGAGAAAAAGAAAATCAATACGGACAGGAGATTTGTGAGCAAAATGCACCCTAGAAGAGCGGGTTTACCAAAGAAAAAACGCGTACGCATTCCGAGCAGACTCAAACCCAGAAGCAAGCCGAACGGGAGCGGCATCAACCATAGGCTGGGGTGAATACTACGCTCCGCCGATAGGACGAATTCCATCGAGATCTCGTCGCTTCCGAGCCAGCCCCGCAACTTCTTTGCACAAAGGACCACCGCTTGCCCAAGGTCGGATCCTAAATAGTCAAACCCTTGTTGGTACCAGAATGCGTCGACCTCCTGGGCCCCGACCTTCCTGCCGAAGGAAGCCTCGACAAGCCTGGAAGCTTCGGCCAGCTGCGTCATGGGATCGCCAGAGAATCCGGGCAGCTGAGTGTACGAACCCTCAGCGTTTAGATTGTTCCCTTGAGCAAAGGTGACGCCGCCTTGCGCAGAGATCAGGATCCACTCTCCCGAAACGATGCGGTTGCGAACTGTAGCAGGGGCAATAGCGGCTAGCAGGCCCGCGAACATGATCACGGTCGATGGTAGGCGCTGCTTCCGCTGACGGATCCGCCAGGTTCCTCGAGTCAGCAGCCAGGCGGCAGCGAAGGGAGCAAAAAGGAGAGTGTTGGGACGAGCAAGGCATGCCAACCCCAGCGCAAATCCACCGAGTAAAGGCCAGCGTAGGCTCCTGCCCCTTGAAGGCATAAGGAAATAAGCGCTGAGCAGCGTCAGAGTCGTGCCAAGGGTTGTTTCGACAACCGTAAGCTCAAGCATCCCAGCAGCTCCGTAGAGACACCAGAGAAGCGTTCCCAGCGTCGCCGTGCGTTGTCCAAACACCGCAAGGCCAAGTTGGTAAAGTAGCCACACGGTTGCTCCTGAGAGGCCAATCTGCGAAAGATACACACTCCAGAGGTTGCCGCCGACGGCCTGGAACGCGGCGAGGAAGTAGGCGTACAGCGGCGCGAACGAGAAAGGCTCTGGCCCTCCGAGAGGGGTGCCGCCGGAGATGGCGATTGCCGCGACCCAATAGCGCTGTGCATCTAAAGGTAAAAAATGCTGTTCGGACGGGCTTGATGTAGCAAGGTCCGCCACGTACGCCCCGCGCGTGACCACGAACAACAGGACAACCGCCCGCCACCCCGAGAGCCACTCTCGAGCCACATCCCCCTTGGTCGGTGAGTTGACCGCACCCCCGGACCGCCGCCCGTTCATCGGACCATCTGCCCTACCACGCTGCGACCGTTTTTTCTTACGCGACACGGCGTCTGCCCGCCAACCGCAGTGCGGCGAGCCCGCCCGCTTTGGTACCTTGGGCGAGCTCCTTCGGCTCCTTCAGAATTCCGACCAAGATGCCACGAAAACGGAGGGAGTACGAAGGCACGAAACCGTCGGAGGCATAGCGTCGAGCCGACGACCGGTCAACGAGGTTGCTACGCAAACACGCGCACGGCACGACTTGTGCCCAAAATCATCGCAGCTCACGCAGCATTGAGGCAGCCTCTGTTAAGGTCAGTCCCTCAATTCTAAAGCCCGCTACGGAAACCAACGATGGCGGATGCCCATGACTCGAGGCGGCTGTCTCTACGACGCTTGAGTTCCGACTTCAGGCTGTCCGCGACGCTAAAGATGCTCTCATCTTCCACACTCTTCCTACGCCCACGCGTGCAGGGCCCGACCGCCAATTGATAGTCTGATTTCGGGCATTTTTCGGAATTTAACAGGTCGGATGGTTAGGCGGTCCTTGGGTCAACGGTCGGGTCCCGCGTTGACACTCTCTCCTCTGTCGCTCGCGCTGCCTCGCGCCATCACCATCGACACCGATGCCTACTGAACTGAACGCTCAATGGAGCTGCGCGGCCTAATTAGACGCAGGCTTCGAGGCGCGAAGACACGTCTGCTTCTGCCCGCTGGCCGCTGGCCACGGCCACGCTGTCCGCCAGTTCGGCCACTCCTGACCTAGCGAATTAGCCGGATATCACGCTGCGCCACCGCCGGCACGCATCTGGCCATGGCCCTTTGCTGTGGCCCACCCTGCGCACGCCCATGCAGCTCTGCACCCTACCGTTCGCCGGGACAGCACCGCGCGCCGAAGTCCCGAAGAGGGCGTGCTCTACCAGGCCGTCCAAGCCCATTGGCCTAAGGTGCTGGAAGATCTCGCCGAGCATGGCGGTCTCCCGAAGTTCGTGGTGCGTGAGTTCGAGGAGTACTTGCGCTGCGGGCTCTTGTCCGCAGGCTGCCTGCACCTCGTTTGCCGCAGCTGCGGCCATTCGCAACTCGTAGCTCTCTCCTGCAAACGCCGTGGATTTTGCCCCTCCTGCCTCGGTCGCCGAATAGCCGACACCGCTGTCCACATGGAGCAGCACGTGCTGCCCCGCGTACCCGTGCGTCACTGGATTTGCTCCTTGCCCTGGGGCTTGCGCGCGTTGCTCGGCTATGACCGCGTCCTCGCGGCGAAAGTCGTGAGCGCCTT
>Ga0335394_10008317_pt1 | contig 11708 bp, 3 predicted proteins | sample MAT03_FD_205741 | JGI IMG/M metagenome (GOLD analysis project Ga0335394, IMG submission 205741) | Freshwater microbial communities from Lake Fryxell liftoff mats and glacier meltwater in Antarctica - MAT-03 (spades assembly) (version 2) ... | reverse complement strand
AACCGCGCAGGTCAGCGTATCCGTTGGGCCGGCAATGGCCGTGGGTATGCTGGCATCGGCGCCGACGTTCGTGCTCGCCGTGACGGTACAGCCATTTATGCCATTGGTTATCAGTAAGGTATAGGTACCGACACCGTTCACCACCGGATTCAGGGTGGTTTGCCCGGAGACGAAGTTACCGCCGACGGTCGTCCAGTTATACGTGTATTGGACCCCCGTGCTGGAACCGGCGCCATCGAGCGTCAGGGACGTTACCGTACAGCTCAGGATTCCGCCCGGCGCCACGCTCGCCTGGGGCGGCGTGTAATTGGTTCCGACCGTAACGGAGGCGACCGTCGTACAGCCGTTTTGCAAATTCACCACCGATAAATCATAGACGCCCGGGGCATCCACAACCGGAGAGAGCGTGTTGCCGCCGGATAAGATGTTGCCGTTGGGTGTCGACCACACGTAGCCATATTGTACGCCTTGCGAAGAAGATGTTCCGTTCAGCGTCAACTGCCCGATGGCACAAGTCAGGTCCAGTGGCGGCCCTGCGTTGGCAACCGGGAACGCCTGGCTGGTGGTTACTGTAGTACTGGCCTGATTTTCACAGCCGTTGTCGATGTTTAATACAGACATAGTATAGGTACCGGGCTGGCTCACCAGGGGCGTCAGGGTCAATTCACCTGAAACGATATTGCCGTTCGAGGTTGTCCAGTTATAAAAGAATTCAGGTCCCTGGGAAGATCCCTGGCCCGAAAGTTGCACCTGCGGGAACTGGCAGGTTAAAATGCCGTTCGAAACAGCCACCGCTGTCGGTATGGTAATGTTCTGGGTTACCACCACAGACGCCGTGGCGGTACAGAAATTATCTTCATTCGTAATGGTCACATAATAGGCGCCGGGCAGGTCTACTTCCGGAAATGCGGTGTTCTGTCCGCTCACAAAACCGCCCGAAGGCCCGGACCACTGATACGCGCCGAAAGAACTGGTAACAGAATTGCCGGCGTCGATCGAGATGCTGGTAAAGACGCAGTTCAACTCCTGGGGCGGAGCGATAACCGGCACCGGATAAACGATGTTGTCCACTACCTCAACCTCCGCAAAATCAGTACAGCCGTTGGATGTATTGGTCACAACGAGGGTATATGTACCGGCCTGATTTACTTTGGGTTTCAGGGTGCTCCCGCCACTGACGATATTGCCTGGGTTGGGTGTCCATAAATACGTATAGGTCGGGCCGGTGGAGGAACCGGTTCCGCTCAGTTCGACGAGCCCGGCGTTCTGGCAGTTCAATTCCATGTACGGGTTGACGGTCGCATTCGGGAAATTCTGGTTGACCGTTATGTTTACCGAGCTTTGCGCAGTGCATCCGTTGGTCGAATTAGTCACGAGCAGGGTATACGTCCCCCCTTCATCCACCACGGGGTTGAGGGTCGTTTCTCCGCTGACGATGTTGCCGTTTAAAGTGGTCCACTCGTAAAAGAAATTCGGGCCCGAGGAGCCTGTTCCATTGAGGGTCATCGTTGGGGTTTGGCAACTCAGTTGCCCGCCCGGCCCGGCATTGGCGGTCGGCGGCGTGATATTTTGCGTCACCACGACCTGCGAGGTGGCCGTGCAGCCGCTCGCGGGATCGGTAATGGTTAATTTATAGGTACCGGGCTGGTCTACCGTCGGCGTCAGTGTATTTCCGCCACTGACGATACCGCCCGGCGGTGTGGACGTCCATGTATACACAAGGCCCGGATCCTGGGAGGAGCCGCTTGCATCGATATCAATTTCCGGGAAATCACAGGTAATGATCGCCGGGGGCGCGATGGTCGCCACGGGTGTATTGAAGTTTTCGGTCACTTCCACCACATCGTCGCTGGTACAACCGTTGCTCGTGTTGGTGACGAGCAGCGTGTAAAAACCGGGTTGGTTTACCGTTGGCGTCAGGGTATTTTGCCCGGATACAAAATTGCCGGGATTGGCCGACCACGCGAACGTGAAATTAGGCCCTGTCGAGGCCTGGCCCTGCAATTGTATGGTCGGATGGAAACAGTTCAGTTCCTGCGGCTGTGCGATGCCGGCCACCGGGAAGTTCTGGTTGGCATTGACATTGACGGTAACGGATTTGGTACAGCCATTGGTCGTGTTGGTGACCACCAAGGTATAAGCCCCGGGTTGGTCAACCATTGGATTGAGGGTTGTTTCGCCGCTGAGGATGTTGCCGTTGTTGGTCGTCCATTCGTAGGTGAAATTGGGTCCGGTCGAGGAGCCGCTCCCGTTGAGCGTGAGTACCGGGTTTTGGCAGGTCAGTTGGGGCGGCGTTGCGGCCACGGCAACCGGCGGGGTCAGGTTGGACGTCACGGTCACGGAAGCCGTGGCCGTACAATTGTTGTCGGTATCGGTTACGGTCAGGGTGTAAGTACCGGCCTGGTCCACATCCGGGTTCAGGGTATTGCCACCGCCATTGATGCCGCCGGGCGGCGTGGAGGTCCAGTTGTAATTAAAATTCCCGCCCTGGGAAGAGCCGCTCGCATCGATGGTGATTTCCGGCGTATAGCAATCGACGATACCCGGCGGGGCGATGGTCGCCGTAGGTAATTGTGTATTACCCGTTACCGTGACACTTTCCTCCGAGGTGCATCCGGTCGTACCGTTGGTCACCACAAGGGTATAGGTGCCGGCCAAATTTACCTGCGGGTTCAAGGTTGTGGCGCCACTCACGATGTTGCCGTCGGATGTGGTCCATAAATAGCTGATGTTCGGGCCGGTCGCCGAGCCGTTACCATTCAGGCTGATGGTGGGCGTAGTGCAGCCGATATTAGGCGGATTGTTGATGTTGATGTTAGGCGGCGTGATGTTTTGCGGCACCGTGACTGTAACCGACTTGGTGCAACCGTTTGTCGTGTTCGTGACCACCAGCGTGTAAGTGCCGGGGCCATCCACAAGCGGGTTAAGCGTCGTTTCTCCGCTGACGATATTGCCGCCGTTGGTGGTCCATTCGTAGGAAAAATTCGGGCCGGTAGAAGAGCCTGATCCATTGATGGTTATCTGGGTTACGGCACAGGTAAGCAGCGCCGGCGGGGTGGCTGCTGCAACCGGCGGGGTCAGATTCGAGGTGACCGCGACCGAAGCCGTAGCGGTGCATTGATTGTCCGTATTCGTCACCGTCAAGGTGTAAGTGCCGGCCTGATCAACGTCCGGTGTAAGGGTATTGCCGCCTCCGCTGATGCCGCCTGGCGGTGTGGAGGTCCAGTTATAGGTAAAATTCCCACCCTGGGAAGACCCTGTTGCATCGATGGAAATTTCCGGCGTAGTACAATCCACAACGCCCGGCGGGGCAATTGTCGCCGTGGGCAGCTGGGTATTTCCGCTTACCGTGACGCTTTCTGTGGAGGTACAACCCGTTGTTCCGTTGCTTACCAATAAAGTGTACGTGCCGGCTAAGTTAACCTGAGGGTTCAGGGTTGAGCTGCCGCTGACAATGTTACCGTCCGATGTGGTCCATAAATAAGTAATACCCGGGCCGGTGGAGGAGCCGTTGCCGTTCAACGAAATGGTTGGCATATTGCACCCGATGTTCGGAGGGGTATTGATGTTCACATTCGGAGGGGTATTGTTCTGCGCCACTGTGACCGATGCCGTTTTCGTACAGCCATTGACCGTATTGGTGACGGTAAGCGTGTACGTGCCGCCCTGATCGATCTGAGGCTGTAGGGTAGTTTCGCAGCAAACGAAACTTGGGCCCCCCCAATTGTAGGTGAATTGACTCCCCTGCGAGGAACCGCTTGCGTTCAGGGTCAGCATTGTGACGTTGCAATTGAGTTGGGCAGGCGGTAGGATAACGGCCGTGGGCAGCGCCGTGTTTGAAGTGATGGTTACCGACGTGGTTTTGGTGCAGCCTTTCGAATCCGTCACGGTCACGGAGTATGTACCGGCGGTTGGAAAGTTGGGGTCTTCCAAACTCGAGTTGTTGCTCCATTGGTAGGTGTAGCCGGGCGTGCCGCCGTCGACGGTCAAATCGGCATTGCCCAGCGGATTGTTGCAATCGATGTTGAGCGAACTGGATATTGTAGCGGTCATAAGCGGCGACTCGTTGAGGGTAGCAGATGCCATAGCCGTACAACCGTTACCGTTTGTTACGGTCACGGTGTAGGTACCCGGCGCCAGACCTGTCTGGTTGCCCCCGGACGACCCGGTATTCCAGTTGTAGATAAAGGGCCCGGACCCGCCGCTCGAACTGGCCGTGATCGTGCCGTTGTTGATGCCGTAACAGGGCGGGGAAACGGCATTCAGGTTCAGGTTGACCGTAATTTCATTGAGCGTAATGTTTCCGGTGACCGTACCGACGCATCCGGTGGTATTTATGCTGACCAGGGAGTAGTTGCCGGGTTGCGTAGCGACAATGGTGGCCGGGCTGGTATTGAACGTTTGCGTTACCTGCCCGCCGGGGCTATTATACGTGACGTCCCAAGGGCCAGTACCGGTCATCGTCAGGGTCAGGTTAAAACTATTGGGTACGCCAGCGCAAAAAAGGCCGCTGCCGGTCAGGGTGGCTGTCGGAGCGGGGGTAATGGTTGTCGTGGCCGATACCGTGGCGGTCGTGCCGCAAATGTCGGTCACGGTCACGGTGTAGGTATTGACACCCGGCGCTGTAACATTTATAGAAGAGGCATTCGATCCGGTGCTCCAGAGGTAAGTGTATGGGGCGAGTCCGCCGGTTACCGTAGGCGACAGCGCGGCGCCGCCGCTTCCGCAAATAACGACGTCGTCCATGTCCAACTCCACCGGTTCTTTATCGCGGATCGTGAAGACCACCTCTGTCTGGGTGCAGGAACAGGGATTGTCGAGCAGAATCGTGATGGTTTCGTCGCCCTCCAGGATCAGGTCGGCGAATGCCGTAACCGGGATCAAAATTTCGGATACGCCGGCCGGGATGGTGATCGGACTCGTAATCGGAGCATAGTCGAGTCCTGGGGTAGCCGTGCCCCCGACGGTAAAGTTCACCACCACAGGTACGTTGATGTCGCCGCTCCCGCGCCGGAACCGGATGAAGCCGCCGGGGCCGCAGTCCTCGTAAATAAATTGTTGGCCTGAAGGGTACACAACGTCGGCCTTGACTTGCCCCCCTGCATCAAAGGAGTTGGCTTTCAGGAACACGGCGGACGCATAGGCCTGGTCGCCTATGTCGGCGATGGCCAGTTTGATGTGGTACGTTTGGCAAGGCTGTAAGTTTGCCGTGGCTGTCAGCACGGTGGTCCACCCGTCCAACTGGCATTCGGCTGTGTTCGTGGGCGGTACGCCGTTGCACGCCAGCGTGCTGTTGTTGACGTAATAAGCGGTATTGGTCTGGTGGTTGACGTTGTTGATGGTGACCGGTGTGGACGTGCTGGGAATCAGGGCGATATTCTGATTTCCGGTAAGGCCCGGGCCACTGATAAAAAAGCCGAAGACGTCATTGAAGGCGCTCCCCACAAATTCACAGTATTCTTCCGACCCGAATACGAAATCGAATTGCACGGTCGTGGCCGTAGGCGTGAAATCGAATTCGATTTTGGAAAGGTCCCACTGATTGCCGTTGGACAAGGTTGCCAGGTCGGCGTCATCCGCCGAGTTGGTATTAAAACCATTGTTGGCATTATTCTGGTTGTTCGGTCCGGGCAGGATATTGACGTGGCCCGTACAAAGCACCGCCCCTGTAGCAATGCCGATATTAGTGCCGCCGTTGGCAAAAGTTCCCCGTGAGTTCACCGCCCCTGCGGATGTAATGTTGGCTACGTCGAAACAGTTCCCCCCGATCAGGGTATTGGTAACCAGGGAAGAAGCGCCAATGCCCGGAGTAGTGGACAGGTTGACCATTTCCATTTGGCTGATAAAGTTTTCCTTCCAGGTATCGGTTTCCGGGCAATCGTTGCAATGCACCGATAAATAGATGGACACATCGGAAGCGACCTGGCCTTTTTGAAAGGTCGTCAGATCAAATCCGGCGCAGTCTGACGGCGCTGTGAATTGCACCATGTTCGGCCGTTCCGGCAGTGTTCCAATGGCGGTGGAAGCTTGTTGTAAAGCGGCGTCCGGATGAAGTTCGAACCTGGTTTTGGAATCCAGGCTCGCATCATTGACGATCACGGTATAGGTATAGCCGGGCTTGAGGCCGCATAATTGGATCGAGGATAAACCGTCCGGCACAACGAGGGGCTTCCGCATGACATGCCCGGTCAGTTCGACGTTGTTTATTTGTTGCGCGGAGGAGGTAAAAGCGGCAAGAAGAAGGGGGAAACACAGCAAGAAGGTAAACTTACGGCTCATAATAGTACGTATAGTTGGTTGAATATCAGAGACAATCGCGAATTTTATCCGCGTAGTTTTCACATCTATGCTTAGGGGGGTAAGAGAAAACACGATTTCAACAATCAGTGGGCGAATGTAGAGATTATTTGGCGCAAATGTTAAAAATGCACATTACAATTGCCCAAGCCAGACATTTTTGCGGATAAGCGATGAAAATTTGTGGTTGACGCGGAATTGTGGTCATGGGGGAAATGCTGCGTGTTCGCCCGACGCTGCTAACATTTGCGAAATCTTTAAAATCGCTCGCAAATAACGTACTACGGACTTCCAAGTCCGTAGACCCTTCGCATAGTACGCACCTGGAAATTATTTTGACGTCGGGCAAAGGGCAAACCTATCTTTTTGCGGCGGTGCGAGGTATCGCAATCAGATGCTTTCACCGTTTTCATTACCGATTCGAATATCAAGACCTGGCAGCACTCCTTGAACTGAGGCGATTTTGAGGAATGTCCCAGATTGTTTGATATATAGATAGAAACATGGGTGAAATCTCCTGAAAGTGTTTTCTTGTCCAGCCGTTTCCACTGGATACATTGCAAATTTTCGCATCCGCCCCACCTTAAAGAGGCTGTCCCCTGAGTCGACAGTTGCCGGTAGCGCGGCGTTATTGAAGTTATTTTCTAAAACGCAGTTAATATTCCTAAAAAGTATTGATAACCAATGTTTTGAAATTATTGACCCATTCAACAAATAGTCTTACAATCTTTTTTTAAACACATAGGGCAGATAGGACACATAGACGTAGAGTGCACATAACACGTAGAATTGTTATGTGTTGTGTCCTATCTGCCCTATGTGTTTAAAAATGAAGCTGTGTGTTAATCATTGGACCGCCACTAATTTAATAAGTGCGTTTTAAAAAACAACTTCAATTACGCCGCCGGTACAAGGCCATTTATGGCCGTTTATATCGATAAATACGGCCATGAATGGCGTTTCACCGGCGGCATAAACGCCTACGGTATGTACACAAGTGCGTCTCCGCTGCTGTTTGGTTGTTTTGCCATCGGTTGGACAATTAGCGCTGGGCACCCTATCGGGCTGAAAAGATTTCGAATAGCGGGGCTTGTGTAGTTTCCTTCGCTACGCTGCGGAATGACACGCGTTGGGGAGGGTAAAAATATTCAGTCGGATGACTCCTGTTTTTTGGGGGCAACTCAACATTTAAGTCGGGATATTCAGGCTGGAGGATCTTGGTCCGAAGAAAGTCCGACACTGCCAGGTCTCGACGCTGGCAGGTCTCGCATTACGTCAGCGCTTGACCTGCCAGCGTCGCAGGTGCTGGCAGTGTCAATCACTACCGAGATGTTTCGCTTATTGACTGGAGGCTAAACCCTTACGCACTTGTGTACAAACCTAGGCGAAACGCCGCGCTACCATTAGCACCCACTTCGCGACACACCCTCATCAGCCATGAAACCGAAGATTTGCAATGCACCCCTGCCCCACTTCCCCGCTTTTTCCTATTTTTGCCGGCTTGTCAATCAATCCACCTATGGCCAAAACCGGTAAAAACAAAAAAAATACGGAAAAAAACCCGGCTGCGACGCCTTTAATGACGCAGTACTACGCCGTAAAGGCCAAATACCCCGATGCGATCCTTTTGTTCCGGATTGGCGATTTTTATGAAACGTTCAGTGAAGACGCCGTAAAAACCAGCCGCGCCCTCGGCATCACCCTGACCAGCCGCAACAACGGCGGCGCCGACGTAGAACTGGCCGGATTTCCCCACCACTCCATCGACCTGTACCTGCCGCGCCTGGTGCGCGCCGGATACCGGGTGGCCATCTGCGAACAAATGGAGAAACCTGTGCCGGGTAAAGTGGTGCGCCGCGCCGTCACCGAGGTGGTCACCCCCGGCGTTACCACCGACGACGCCCTGCTCGAACACAACCAGAATAATTTTTTAGCTACCCTGGCCTACGGCAAAAACGAGCGTCATGGCGTGGCTTTTCTCGACATCAGCACGGGGGAGTTTTTTGTCAGCGAAGGCGATTCGGCGGCAATGGACAAATTATTCCAGAGTTTCAAACCCTCGGAAGTGATCATTCCTAAAAGTCGCAGCAAAGAATTTACCGCCGTTTTTGGCGACCGCTTTTATACCAATACCCTCGAAGACTGGATTTTCACCTACGATTTTACACGCGAAAAACTGCTGAACCATTTCCAAACCGCCAGCCTCAAAGGTTTTGGCGTGGAAGAATTTGAACTGGCCCAAACGGCGGCCGGCGCGGCCCTGCACTACTTGGCCGCTACCGAAAACACGCGCCTCCGCCATATCCTCAGCCTGAGCCGGCTGCAAACCGACCAGTACGTCTGGCTCGACCGTTTCACGATCCGCAACCTGGAATTGGTGTCCAGCAACCAGGACCATGGCGTGTCGCTGCTCGCTGTACTGGATAAAACCGTGAGCCCGATGGGCGCCCGCCTGCTGAAAAAATGGGTGTTGCTGCCGCTGGTAAGTTTGAGCAAAATCCAGGAGCGACACGACGTGGTGTCGTTTTTGGTGGAACAACAAGATTTTGTACAGGAAACGGAACCCCATATCCGCCATATCGGCGACCTGGAGCGCCTGATGTCCAAAACCTCGGTAGGCAAAATCAATCCCCGCGAAGTGATGCAGCTGCGCCGGGCTCTACAGGCTATCGAACACCTGAAAACGCTCACACGCGCCACTGCCTGCCCCCCCCTGCGCGTCCTCGGCGATACGCTGAACCCCTGCCATATCCTCCGCGAACGCATCGAAGCCGTCATCGCCCCCGACCCGCCCACAGACGTACGCAAGGGCGGCGCCATCGCCGACGGCGCCAACGAAACGCTGGATGAACTGCGCACCATCGTGCGCAACAGCCGCGAACTGCTGCTCGAGGTACAGCAACGCGAGATCGACCGCACCGGCATTCCGACGCTGAAGGTCGGTTTCAACAGCGTGTTCGGATATTACCTGGAAGTGACCGCAAGGTGGAAAGATCAGGCGCCGGCCGATTGGATCCGCAAACAGACCATCGCCAACGGCGAACGCTACATCACCGCAGAACTCAAGGAATTGGAGGGCAAAATACTCGGGGCGGAGGAAAAGATTTTTGAACTGGAGGAGCGCATTTTCCGCGAGTTGGTGGAAGAAACCGCCGGGTATATCCAGCCCCTGCAACACAACGCCCATCTGATTGCCCGGCTTGATTGTCTCTTGTCGTTTGCCAAAATAGCCGTGCAGTACCACTACATCCGGCCGGAGCTGGACGATTCCACGGTGATCGATATCCGCGCGGGCCGACACCCGGTCATCGAGCGTCAATTGCCCGTGGGCGAGCAATATATCCCCAACGACGTGTACCTCGACAACGAGGAGGTGCAGATCATCCTGATCACCGGACCGAACATGGCAGGCAAATCGGCCTTGCTGCGGCAAACAGCCCTGATCGCCCTGCTGGCTCAAATGGGCTGTTTCGTACCCGCCGAATCGGCCCGAATCGGCCTGCTCGACAAAATCTTCACCCGCGTGGGCGCAAGCGACAACATCAGTGGCGGCGAGAGCACGTTCATGGTGGAAATGAACGAAACTGCGCTCATCATGAATAACCTCAGCGAGCGTTCCCTGCTCCTGCTCGACGAGATTGGCCGCGGCACCAGCACCTACGACGGTATTTCCATTGCCTGGAGCTTAGTCGAATACCTGCACGACAACGAGCGCGCCCGACCCAAAACCCTGTTCGCCACCCACTACCACGAACTCAATGAATTAGCCGACAAACTCGAGCGTATCCACAATTTTCACGTCAGCACCCGCGAAGTAGGCCACAAAGTGATTTTCCTGCGCAAGCTGACCCCCGGCGGCTCCAACCACTCCTTCGGTATCCACGTGGCCCGTATGGCCGGCATGCCCCCGGGAATTGTGGAAAGAGCCAACGAAATTTTGGCGCAACTGGAAGAAAAACACGTGGAGCAGGAGGCCGTGGGCAGTAGCAGCGGGCAGGAGGCTGTTAACGGACAAAACGGTGGGGCGGCCCCGGTCGATAAAACCGATTTGAAGAAGAAGATTAAAAATATTGCCTCGCCTTTACAACTGCATATTTTTGACGTGGATCAGTTTACCCTGAAAATCAAGGAAGAACTACTGGGCCTGGATATCAATACGATGACGCCAATGGAGGCGCTGTGGAAGTTGAATGAATTGCGGAAGATTGCGGAAAAGAAGTAAAGCCACCTGTTCCAATGCTATTCCAAGCGCGAACAAACCAATCACACATTTCAGGCGGAATAAATTCCGCGCTCCAACAAAAATGAAAAATTGCTTTTTATCCCGCCTTGCCTTTCTTTTACTGATGTTCTGGTCCGTTTTTACGCCTTTATCCGCCCAACCCGACACGGTCAAAATCGGCGCATTCATCAATGATTTATACGATATTAACCTGAACGAAAAGAGTTTTTCCACGCAGTTCTGGGTTTGGTTCAACTACCGCAACCACGACTTGCACCCCCTGGAAACGCTGGAAATTCCCAATGCCAAAGAAGTGGATTGCAGCCTCAACTTCGTCGAAGAAAAAAAAGGCGTCTACTGGGCCAGTAAAAAAGTACACGCCATCATCAAAAAAGACTGGGATATCCGCCGTTTCCCTTTCGATGAGCAGAAGATGAGCATCGAGTTCGAAGAAGGCGCCAAAGACATCGGCACCATGGTGTACGTGGCTGATACCGAAAATACCAAACTCGACTCCGGCCTGATCATATCCAACTGGGATATTAAAGGGTTCAGCCTCTCCATTCACTCCAAAAAGTACGCCACCTCCTACGGCGACCCGAGCCTGACAGCGGGCAGCGAATATCCCCATGCATCCATTGACATCTGGATCAAAAGAAAAAGCTGGGGGCTGTTTTTTTCGCTGTTTACCGGCTTGTTTGTGGCGTTTTTTATTTCATCCCTGGTGTTTTTTATCGATGCCAACGATCTCGATCCGCGTTTCGGACTCGCGGTTGGGGGCTTGTTTGCCGCAGTGGGCAATAAGTATATTGTCGACTCTATCCTTCCCCAGTCCACCACGTTTACTTTAGTGGACAAAATCCACATCCTGACCTACATTTTTATGTTGTTGTGCGTCGTGCTGTCGGTTCGTTCGCTGCGCATCTGGAAAAACGGCCATCCCGCCAAATCGACCCGCTTCGACAAGTGGTCCTATTTCACCATTGTTCCGCTCTATATTTTGATTAATTCCTGGTTGGTGTACCGTTCGATTCATCCGTGATTATATGGTTTATGCGAATAATGGGCTACAGGGCAAAGTCGTTGACTTAGGAACGATGTCAAAATAAGTTTCCAATTTCAGGCCAATTATTTTGGTGTCAGCCAACTATCTTTTGAGGCGAATAGCCGCGCTATTTAACGAAAAAGA
>Ga0335394_10008314_pt1 | contig 11712 bp, 9 predicted proteins | sample MAT03_FD_205741 | JGI IMG/M metagenome (GOLD analysis project Ga0335394, IMG submission 205741) | Freshwater microbial communities from Lake Fryxell liftoff mats and glacier meltwater in Antarctica - MAT-03 (spades assembly) (version 2) ... | reverse complement strand
CGAATTTGTTCGACACTTTGTTTCGAAGGAAAAATGCGGCCAGGATCAACACGCCCAGCAATCCGTAACCCAGCCACAAACCCTGCGGCGATTCCAGGAAACCGAACAGTTTCATTTTGACCGGATGATCGAGATGCCGTCCGAAAACCAGGGGTTTTACCACGTATTTCAAAGGATTGGCCAACATTTTCACATAGTCGAACTTCAGCATCCGGTCCTCACCGTAATGCCCGACCCATTGCCCAAGGGTGAGTTTATTGAACACAAAATAAAATACGTATAAACCAATCTGAGGCAACGTCAGATATTTCAACAATTGTAAGACCGGAAACGGCCGCATTTTTCCGTTTTTCCCGTCCGGGCGCAGCACCCACCAGGCAATACAAATCGCGTGGGTCAGCAAAGGAATGGCCAGCGCCAGTTCCAGGGTAAACAAGTTGAGCAGCATCAGCCCGTGCGCCCAGTAGAGCGAACGGGTCCGGCCGCGCGCTAAATAGTCGGTGACTAAGAGGAGCGCGCCCAGGCTGCACAAACCCGAGATCATGTAGTGCAGGCATACCCGCCAAACCGTTACTTCCGGGTGATAGGGCGAAAACAGGAAAAATAAAGCCCCAAAAATCGCTGCCCACTGCCCGTTTCGCACATCCCACAACTGGGTGATTTTCAAGGTAAAACGATACAACAAAAAACCATTGGCGGCGTGAAAGATACAGAACAACAGGTACCAGGGCAAACCGGCCGTACCGAATAAGCGGTACATGGTGTAATTCACGAACTGCAATACCTGCTGGTGCCCGCCGTATCCGAAGGAATTAAAAATACCCAGCCAGGAACCCTTTTCATAAGCCGCCTGCCAACCTAAAAAATCGGACACAAAGCCTGCTTCATGACTCGGCCAGTGAATCAATAAAACGCCAAGAAGAAACAAGGCAAATAGAAGGTAATCGCGACGTGACATGTTTCTATTGTGAAGAAATTTTGAAAGAGAAATTGAGTCATTCTTATCCACACTTTATTCCAGTTCTTCTGTTTGTAGAAAACCCTGCAAACATATAAAAAAGCATTTTCTTCATTTTCATACTTCCCAACATCTTCCCAACACCTTTTCCCCATTGCCCGGTGGATAACTTAAAATAGTTCGTCCGGGCGTTTGTCTATCTTTGCCCCATGCAACTCACCTATTACGGACATTCCTGCTTCCTGCTCGAAACCGGCGGCAAACGCCTGCTGCTCGATCCGTTCGTGAGCGGCAATGCTTTGGCCGGGGATATAGACGTACAATCCATTCGCTGCGACTATATCTTTCTGTCGCATGCGCACAGCGACCACAGCGCCGACCTGGAAATCGTAGCCAAAAATAACCCGGAAGTGCTGCTGGTAGGCATCTGGGAAATTCATGCACACTACAGTAAAAAAGGCCTGAAAACCCACCCGATGAACAAAGGTGGATGGTGGTCATTTGATTTCGGTCGGGTAAAAATGGTGACTGCCGTACACAGCAGCAGTTTTCCGGATGGCACTTACGGCGGGGAGGCGGCCGGTTTTGTATTCAGTACACCCGAAGGCAATCTTTATTTTGCCGGAGATACCGCCCTTACCCTCGATATGCAGCTGATCCCGATGCTTTGCCCGGGATTGGATGCCGCAATCCTGCCAGTAGGTTCCAATTTTACCATGGACTACGAGGACGCAATTATCGCAAGCGATTTTATCCGTTGCAACCGCATCATCGGTTGTCATTATGATACCTTCGGATTCATCCAGATCGATCACGAGGCGGCAGAAGCGGCTTTTCGGGAAAAAGGAAAAGAACTGGAATTGATGAAAATTGGACAAACCATTGACATATAATTGACTATCAACGATTTAACCAAACAACAATCGTTATCATGCTGAAAGACATGGGCAAAGTAATAACCATTGCCAATCAAAAAGGGGGCGTCGGGAAAACCACGACCGCGATCAACCTGGCCGCTTCGCTGGCCATTCTCGAAAAACGCGTTCTTTTGATTGATGCCGATCCGCAGGCCAATGCCTCTTCCGGCGTCGGGGAACCTGAAACCGACAACAAGGTAAGCCTGTACGATTGCTTAGTTCATGGCACTGACCCTCGTGAAGCGGTTATTAAAACCGAAACGCCGAACCTGCATCTGCTGCCATCCAACATCGATCTGGTCGGCGCAGAACTGGAACTGGTGAACCGGCCCAACCGCGAATACATCCTGCGCGGCATCGTCGGCGAGTTGAAACAAGACTACGACTATATTTTCATCGATTGCCTGCCCTCCCTGGGCCTCATCACCGTCAATGCTCTTGTGGCTTGCGATACGGTGCTCATCCCGGTTCAATGCGAAATGTTCTCCTTCGAGGGCCTGGCAAAACTGAAAAACACGATCACCCTGATCAAACAAAACTTCAACCCCAATTTGCAGGTGGAAGGCCTGCTTATTTCTATGTACGACGGCCGATTGCGCCTGGCCAACGCCATTGTGGAAGAAGTGCGTAACAGTGCCAACGATTATGTATTCGAAACCATCATCCACCGCAACAGTCGGGTGGCCGAGGCGCCCATGCAACACACGCCGGTAGCCCTCTATGATGTGAGCAGTAAAGGCGCCACCAACTTTTTCAACCTGGCCCAGGAATTCCTGAAGAAAAACCAGAATTAAGGAGGCCCCCAGTTCAAATACCTCGAATAACGCCCCGCTCAATACCAAAATTTTTACACCATCCAAACCCACAGTCTTCGTTTCACCGGCCCGGTGAAACGAAGACTTCCACCACAAAATGTCTAAGAAATTCAATACCGGCGGCATCAAAACCTTATTGGGCAACAGCGCTCAATTGGAACAAGCTATTAAAGAAAATAAAGAGGACGTCGTTCGCGAACTGACCAACCATATTCTCCTGCTGCCCATCGCGCACATCGAGGCCAACGCAGATCAGCCGCGCAAGGATTTCGACCCGAAAGCCTTGGACGAATTGGCTTCCAGCATCAAAATACACGGACTGATCCAGCCGATTACCGTGCGACGCCTGCACGAAAAAGCCTATCAGATTATTTCCGGGGAGCGGCGTTTCCGCGCCAGCAAATTAGCCGGCCTCGCAGAAGTGCCTGCCTACGTACGCCTGGCAAATAACCAGGAGATGCTGGAAATGGCCCTTATCGAGAACATCCAGCGCGAAGACCTGAATGCCATCGAGATCGCGATGTCGTATGCCAGCCTGATCGAAGAATGTAAACTTACCCACGAACAGATCTCGGAAAGGGTCGGCAAAGACCGCACGACGATCACCAACCACCTCCGGCTGCTCACCTTGTCGGACAACATCCAGGATGCTGTACGAGACCGCAACATTTCGATGGGACACGCCCGGGCCCTGGCCGGCATTAAGGAGAATGCCGCCTTGCAGCTGTCGTTGCTGAAAAAAATCAGGGAAGAGGACTTGTCGGTCCGCGCTGTGGAAGACCTTATTCGCAAATATCAGGAAACCCAAACCAGCCAAAAACCCGCCGCAAACAAACGCCTGCCAGACCACCTTCGCAACATCCAAGACCAGTTCAGCGCCTTTTTCGGCACGAAAGTGGCCCTGAAACGTACGGAAAAAGGTACAGGGCAATTAGTCGTCAAATTTGAAAATGACGGAGAATTAAATCGTTTGATCGAATTGATTGAGGAGAAATAGGACTTACCCTCCTAATTTTTTCAACATGTCCTCCAATATCTCAATCCTTGCCTGCCCGTCAGATAATTTTTTGCGCTCTGCGTCGACAACCGGCGCGGGAGCGCCGCTGACGAAACGCTCGTTGGACAGCTTTGCCTGCACAGATGTGATAAAACCCCGTTGATAAGTCAGTTCCTCGCGCATCTTTTTGATCTCCGCCGCTACGTCAATTTCCTGGCTTAGCTCCACGTAATACTTTTCGGTCCCGGAGACAAACGATTTGGCCTGGTCTACTTCAACATCAGTGAAGTGAAGCCCGGATAAAAAAGCCAGTTTGACCACCATTTCCTGCAAACCCTCCTGGGTGTAGAGCATTGTCGCAGAGGGGCTGTTTTGTACCAGCACACTCAACGCTTCTTTCGGCTTGATTTGATTTTGATTTCGCAGGTCGCGGATTTTGACGATCACATCTTTAGCCGTTTCAACCCGGTTGATCAATGTTTCATCGGCCGGGCCGTGTTTCGGATAACGCTGAACAATACAATCCTCGCCTTCTGCCCTTTCCTTTAATTGATGCCAAATTTCCTCCGTGACGAAGGGCATAAACGGATGCAGGACGATCATCAGGTCGGAGAAAATATCCAGGGTGGCCTCGTACGTTTGCTGGTCGATGGGCTTTTCATACCCAGGTTTGACCATTTCGAGGTACCAGGCGCAGAAATCGTCCCAAATCAAACCATATACGGCAAGCAGGGCTTCACTCAGGCGAAACGACTGGAAGTTGGCGTCCAGTTCGCCCAGGGTCTGTTTGAGTTTTTCACGCATCCAGCGGATAGCCAGGGCATTTTTCCGCGCAATGTCCTCGTTTTCAGCCGCTTCACTGCGCTCCCAGCCTTTCACCAGACGCAGGGCATTCCACAATTTGTTGCTGAAATTGCGGCCGTTTTCCACCATTTTATCGTCAAACATGATATCGTTGCCCGCCGAAGCGCTGGACAACATCCCATACCGGACCGCATCGGCGCCATACTCGGCAATATAATCAAGCGGATCCGGCGAATTTCCGAGGGACTTGGACATCTTCCGGCGCAGTTTATCGCGCACGATGCCCGTAAAATAAACATGGCTGAATGGTTTTTCACCGCGGAATTCGTAGCCGGCCATGATCATACGCGCCACCCAGAAGAAAATGATCTCCGGCGCAGTGACCAGCACATTGGTCGGATAATAATAATTGATTTCACCGTCCGGTTGCTGAAAACCGTCGAATACGCTGATAGGCCATATCCAGGAGGATGCCCAGGTATCGAGTACGTCTTCATCCTGCCTTAAATCGGTCAGGGCCAGGTTGGCATTGCCTGTTTTTTGCCGGGCCTGCTCCAGGGCAGCGGTTTCCGTTTCGGCTACAAAAACATAGGTCTCTTTTCCGCGGGGTTCGCTCACCAGATACCAGGCGGGTATACGTTGCCCCCACCACAACTGGCGGCTGATACACCAGTCGCGGAGGCCATCCATCCAGGACCGGTACATGTTTTTCATGCTGTCCGGATAAAAACGGATGTCTTTTTGCTCCACGGAGCGCACGGCCGGCTCGCGCAGGTCCGTCATTTTTACGAACCATTGCAGCGACAACTTGGGTTCCACCACCACCCCGGTGCGCTCCGAGCGACCGATATTCGTGCGATATTCTTCCAGTTTGACCAAATGGCCGCTTGTTTCCAGGGCAGGTCCCATACGTTTGCGCGCCTCGAAGCGGTCGAGCCCGACCAAAGGAGCATAGGTACAGACCTCGTTTATGCGGCCATCGTCGTTTAGTATATCCAGAACGGGCAATTGGTAGCGTTGACCGATTTCGTAATCGTTCGGGTCGTGCGCCGGTGTAATTTTCAGCGCCCCGGTTCCAAATTCCATGTCAACGTAATCGTCGGCAATCACCGGAATGGCCCGGTCAATCAGCGGTATCAGCACGTTTTTACCGACCAGATGAAGGTAGCGTTCATCTTTGGGGTTGACGCAAATCGCCACGTCGGCAAAAATCGTCTCCGGTCGTTGGGTGGCAATGGTAATCCCTTCTTCCGATGTGCTTCCTCCCTCAACCGCATACCGAATATAATAGAGTTGCGCCTGTTCTTCTTTATAAAGGACCTCTTCGTTCGACAAAACGGTTTTTGCCTCCGGGTCCCAATTGACCATCCGCAGTCCGCGGTAGAGTTTATTGCCGTCGTACAGATACACGAATACGCGCAACACGTCGGCATAATAGCCTTTGTCCATGGTAAAGGCTGTGCGGTCCCAGTCGCAGGAAGCGCCCAGTTTCCGCAACTGCTTCAGGATAATCCCGCCGTATTTTTCTTTCCATTGGTAGGCATACCCGATGAATTCGTCCCGCGTCAAATCGCCTTTGCGCAGGTTTTTCTCTTCCCGCAGCCAGCGGACCACTTTGGCTTCAGTGGCAATGCTGGCGTGATCCGTTCCGGGTACCCAGCAGGCATTTTTACCGTCCAGCCGCGCTTTCCGGATCAGAATATCCTGGATGGTATTATTGAGCATGTGGCCCATGTGTAGCACGCCGGTTACATTGGGCGGCGGAATCACGATCGTAAAAGGCTCACGGTCATCAGGTTTGGAACGAAAATAGCCTTTATCTTCCCAGTGCTGGTACCACTTGGATTCGATGTCGGAAGGAGCGTAACGGGTGGAAAGTTCCATGCGTTGAATATACGTTGTAGGGAAAAGGGGGGCGTAATGAAAAAAGTTCCTGTATGGAGGCGCAAAAGTATAAAGATCAGGCGTATTTTATGGCACGGCAGCCTGCATCTGCCCCCTAGCGGCGATTTTTAGATAGTTTAAAAATATTTTTATAAATTTTACTGATAAACAAGTATTTATCAAAAATACGCTTACCTTTGTACCGGCAAGTTGCCACATCACAACTTTTAAAGTTTTTTTTACAATGTACAATGGAACCGTAAAGTTCTTCAATGAGTCCAAAGGATTTGGATTTATCGTAGACAGCTCCTCTAACGAGGAAATTTTTGTTCACGTCACTGGTTTGATCGACAATATTCGCGAAGGCGATAAAGTCACTTTCAATACCGAACGCGGCAAAAGAGGCATGAACGCAGTAGATGTCAAGATCGCGTAAGCGTAAAGATATTGTAAGTGATACAATGCATAACCTCCTCCGGGCAACCGGAGGAGGTTTTTTGTTGTGCGGAACCATCAAGCGGGTATTGTTGTTAAATTAGTATTCACCACTAAGGAACGGTGTCAAAATAAGTTTCCAATTTCAGGCCAATTATTTTGGCGTCAGCCAACTATTTTTTGAGGCGAATAGCCGCGCTATTTAACGAAAAAGATGGGACGGATGACGGCAAAAGAATGGCATCAAATTGGGAAGTTATTTTGACACCGTTCCTAAGGGCACTAAGGGCACAAAGGGCACAAAGTTATTTCGTTTCACTTTGTGCCCTTAGTGGTGAATACATTTTAACGCATACGACTCATGAATACCGACGTACTAAAACAGGAAATTACCTACCGCAGCTCCCGCTCGGGCGGCAAGGGCGGACAAAACGTCAATAAGGTAGAAACAAAGATGGAAGCCCGGCTCGAGGTGGCGGCTTCTGAAGCATTGAGTATTGAAGAAAAGGAATTGATCCTGCAAAAATTGGAAAAACAAATCTCCGGAGAAGGGATACTTTCGGCCGTAAACCAAACCGAACGCTCTCAATTAGCCAATAAGGAACTGGCCGAAGCAAAATTGATCCATAAATTGCAAAAAGCCCTGGTACAACCCAAGGCTCGCAAGGCCACCAAAATCCCGGCGGGGGCTACAGCAGCGCGGACAAATGCCAAAAAACGGCAGTCCGAAAAAAAATCGGGCAGAAGCTGGCCTAATGCCGGTAGCCCCTACGACGCAGAATGATAAGCGATTAAAAAAGCAAGGAAGATTGTTCTCCGTATCCATTGTAGGGAAAACCGGTGTGCGCAGGCAGCAACACTCCGGTTTCCCAAACGGGGAGCGATTAAAAAAAAGTGTTCAGATTAAACGAGAAGCGTGTTTTAATGGAGTTGAATACGTGTATGATTTATAGCTTTTGGGATACAAGGATGGAATGGAGCCGGAGATCAAAGACGGGGGCCTTCTTTTAAAAGTGCCGCTTTGGGGTGTATGGGATTAAAAAGGATATATGTGGAATGAAGAACCTTACCTATTAAGGATGCGTATCTTCACAGATGATAAAACCACAAGGTTGTTCGCCATTTTGCTGCGAGTATTGTGCTTCAGATTGTGTGCCATTTGCAGAGGTTGGGGCGTTGGTGTCGACCGTTGAAAAAAGCAATCCAAGAACAAGAGCGATGATTTCCATGACGTGTAACCTTTTTGTGTGAATTAATGACACAAAGGTCACGCATGCCCCCCCTACAAAAAAGGACAAAATACTGCATTTCAATCCGGGCAGATTGATATGTACAGTCCCTTGCCTCGCCTCTCGGCGACGAACAGGTCAATGAACTTTCCTAAGGCAGGATTATTTTAAGCGTCGGAATCTAGCCGGCGCCCAAATGAAGTCATGTTTTTTGTTTTCGGTTATTTGGACATAGATTTGTTTTTTTGAACACTGCGTCTGCAAAGGTGCGGCACGCTGCTTTGAAGGGAAAGGACAAAAATCAGGATTTCAATCCGGACAGATTTTTTGCAGAACATACACTATCAAGACACGATACTTGCATACTTTTTTAACATTATAGAAAATGGAATTTGAAGCCCTCAAAGATTTAATACAAACCATTACAAGGAATAAGGTAAAGCAGATCGAAGTATTGGGAAACCCCGGGCAAGAGGATAGTCGAACCGAGGCATTATACGACGGAATTGCCAAGGGCAAAATAAAATCGGATGAGGAAGCCGCCCAGATATTCTTTCAAACCAGTGATTTGAAAGATCCTAATTACCGAAAGCTCCGCAACCGATTGGTTCGGCAGCTGGTTAATACGGCTTTATTTGTCGATGTCAACCAGCCGATGTTCAACGACCGGTCTAAAGCCCTTTATAACTGTTACCGCGATTTCGCTGCAGCGAATATTCTTCAATTAAGAGGAGCAAACAAGGCCGCAGTTTATCTGATGCAACAGACACTGGAACAAGCGATTAAATTCGAATTTATTGAATTGGCCGTCGAAATAACTCGTTTTCTCAGGATGCGTTATGCCCGGTCAGTCGGTGATCGGGCTAATCATGAACAGTTCACCGCGCTGAATCGGCAATACGAGGAAAAGCGCCAGTTGGAAAGGATGGCCCAAGATTATTATGAAGATCTAATAAATTACTATATCCATAAACGTTCCCCTAACGAAGAAATACACCAGCATGCAATAGAGTTCTACGATATTCTCCGACCCCTCGCTTCAAAAGTGGATACCACACAATTTTATTACAATACTTTTCAAATTGGAATAATAAAATACCTGTCTATTAATGACTGTCATAATGCCATTCTATTATGTGATGAAGCATTGCATCTTCTTGAAAATCGTAAAAACATTCACCGGAGCAGTCTTTTTTCAATTGCACTACAAAAACTATCTTGTATCACGCAATTGCACATTTTTGAAAATGAAGAAGGCGATAAAACCGCCCAATATTGTCTCGAACTTGTTTCAGAAGGGGAGTTTAACTGGTTTAAAGTACAGGAAGTGTCCTTTTATTATTGCCTCTATCGCCACAAATACGAAGAAGCACTCCAGGTTTTTAGTGAAGCGCTGCAGTATAAGGAGCGCTTAGACGTATTGGGCAGCAACCTAAGCGACGCCTGGCAGCTCTACGGCGGCTACCTCCACCTTTTAGCCGCTTTAGGCAAACTCGATCCCACCAAAGTCGAAGCCGCCGCCGGTCCTTTTCGCTACAATAAGTTCATCAACGACTTTGAAGTGCTCGACAAAGACAAAGAAGGCATGAACATACCCCTGGTCCTGCTGCCCATCCTGTTCAGCGTAGCCAAAGCAGACTACCAGGAAGAGTACGGCCGCTCGGTGGAAGCGCTTGAAAAATACCGCAAGCGCTACCTCGACAACGATATGAACCGTCGTAGTGCGAGTTTTATGGTGATGCTCATGGCCTACGCCAAAAAAGGATTCGAGCCGGAGCAGTCCGAGAAGAAGATCAAAAAAGAAATGGCCGTCCTGAAGAGTATCCCGCCCCAGATAGCCGGGCAAAGCTTTGCGGTGGAAATCGTACCGTACGAGGATTTGTGGGAAATGCTGATGGAACGGAAAAAGTAATACGCGTGCACGTCAAAGTGCTTAAGAGCAAGTATCACTAAAAAGACGCCATCCCTAAGCGTAGAGATGGCGTCTTCATTTATTCAAACAATCAGCCCTAAAAGACTGCCTGCCAATTACTTAATAAACAAATCAAATTCTACGCGGCGGTTCAGATCGCGACCGGCTTTCGTTTTGTTATCGCCTTTCGGTTTGGTTTCTCCATACCCGGCAGACGTCATTCGGATGGCTGCAACACCTTTACCTACGAGGTAGTCGAACACCGCTTTAGCGCGTTTTTCCGAAAGTACCTGGTTCATTTTGTCGTCGCCAACGTTGTCCGTGTGGCCTCCTATGTTGAGGCTGTAGGCCGTGTTTCTGACCAGTATACCGGCTACATCATCGAGGATTTTAGTTGAGGAAGCCAACAGAACGGCTTTTCCGGTTTCAAATTGAACCGCTTTCACGGCCAGTTCCACCATTGCTTTCTCTTCTTTTTTGAGTTCCGGGCAACCTTTGTTGCTGGCCGGACCTGCCTGTGTGATGCAACGGTCTTCATTATCATACACACCGTCGCCGTCCGTATCCGGGCAACCTTTGTGCGCTGTGGAGCCTTTTTGATCCGGGCAGGCATCCTCTTTATCGATCACGAGGTCGCCGTCGCGGTCTGGGCAGCCTTTGGTGGCCACCGGTCCTTTTTCGCTTGGGCAGGCATCATCCGCATCGGCAATACCATCGCCATCGCGGTCGCGAATCGGGCAACCCTGGTTGCTGGCAGGACCAGCTTCTTTCGGGCATTTGTCATTTTGGTCGGCGATGCCATCGCTATCCGTATCGGGACAGCCGTTGAAAGCAGGCACGCCTTTTTCGTCCGGGCAGGAGTCGTCGGCATCGGTGATACCGTCTCCGTCGCGGTCGGGGCAGCCGGCCAGGGCTGGTACACCCGCTACGTCGGGGCATTTATCCTCCAGATCGGTGATGCCGTCACCATCGCGGTCGGGGCAGCCCATCAGACTGGCAATACCAGGCACATCGGGACATTTATCCAATTCGTCTGTAATGCCGTCGCCGTCGCGGTCTTTCTTTTCCTCGCCGAAATAAACCACGAAACCGGCGCCATGGTGCCAGCCATCGCGTTTCTCGATGGAGAAACGGTATTGGCTCTGAACGTTCAGGTATACATTTTCCATGAGGCGCAGGTTCAGACCCAAACCGGCAGGGATATTGAAATCAAATTGGTTGTCATCTGTATTCCAGGTCGAACCGATACCGAGGTGAATCGTTGGATTGAGTACATTCCCGTGTTTGAAGAGGTTATTCTGCAATAAAACATCGAGGTTGCCCATCAATTTATCGCGGGTAGGCGCTTCGTCGCCTTTAGCATAATTGGCTATGCCGACTTTAAACGGGAAAACCAGGTAGGTGTTTTTTTGAATACGGCGGCTGTACGACATTTCAATGCCGCGGCCGTCGGCTTGCGCCCAAACATCGGTCCAGTCGCTCCAAGCCGGCGAGGGTACGGTGTAGTTGTAAAAAATTTGGCGGAAAGTGAATCCGTGGGTAGGTTGGGCAAACGCCTCTTGTTGGATACAAAGTAAGGCCAACACCAAACAAAATGAGGATAGAATTTGCTTCATACGAGCGTATAAGTTAGTTAAAAATGCAATTAGGTTTCGCCTCAAATGTACGAATACCTGTGATAAAGAGTGAAATTGTAAAAAAAATGTTGTATTAATCTAATATTGGTTTATCGGTTAGGAACGGTGTCAAAATAAGTTTCCA
>Ga0335394_10008311_pt1 | contig 11716 bp, 9 predicted proteins | sample MAT03_FD_205741 | JGI IMG/M metagenome (GOLD analysis project Ga0335394, IMG submission 205741) | Freshwater microbial communities from Lake Fryxell liftoff mats and glacier meltwater in Antarctica - MAT-03 (spades assembly) (version 2) ... | reverse complement strand
ACGCTTTTGTCGGCACTCGCCCGCTTCGATTCGGCGTTGCGGGAATCACCCGGCCACGTGCCGGCCCTCGTCGGCATGGGCCGCGCCTGGCTCAACCTTGCCACTGGATGGCACGGTGATCCGCGAGCCGCCGCGGAGCACGCCACCGAAGCATTGCGCCGCGCGCTGGATCTCGATCCCGCGCATGCGGTGGCCCATGCGCTGCTTGGCGCGGTCATGCACCAGTTCGAGTACGACTGGCCGGCAGCGCACAGCCACTTCTCGCGTGCGACGGCGCTGGCACCGCAGCGGGCCTTCGTCCATTCTGCGTTCGGCTTTCATCTTCTCGCGCATGCCGACACCGCCGGGGCGGAACGCGAACTGCTGCTGGCGCGCCGGCTCGACCCGCAGTACGTCAACACGCGGATGCACATGGTGAATCTGCGGATCTACCAACGCCGATTTGCCGACGCGGCAATCGAGCTCGATGCAATGCGCGACATCGCACCGGACAACCCGGCCGCGGTCGGCCTGGCCGCCGTCATGGCGATGTTGCAAGGCGATCCGCAGGGTGCCGTCCGGCTGTATGAGCGCGTCTGCGAACTGGCGCCCGAACATCCGAACGCCTATGCCTGCCTCGCTGCCGCGCAAGGCATGGCGGGCAATATTGCGACGGCCGATGCCACCGTGGCCACGGCCCTTGCCCGCTTCGGGGCGGGCAGCATCTCGGGCTATGTGCTGGCCATTGTCGCCTCGCGTTGCGGGCGACCCGATCGCGCCTTCGCATTGCTCGAGGACGCCATCGAATGCCGCGACCCCAACGTGCTCCTGCTCGGCATCGATTTCTGTTTTGTCGACCTGCATGGCGATCCGCGTTGGGGGCCGCTCCTTGCATCCCGCCGACCGTCGCCCGCCGAATGATGCCAGCAACGGCAACGGGTCGACCTGCCCGGCGCGATCCATCTGGGGCTGACGGTGCCAACGGTAATTTGTAGTTGACAAATGAGGGACAGGCGCACTCGCCGCGCGTCCCGGTTTGCCTCCAACGAATTGGAATGTCACCTGCTGTCACCTGCCGGGATGACGCCGTGTTCCCTTTGGGTGGCATCATCGTCATGGACGCTTTCCTGCGACCAGGAGTAACTTCGTTGGTGTGTATTTCTGCCGAAAGGGCAACCATGTCAAATCATCGAGCAGTGTTGCATTCGCTCTACTCTGGATTTGGCGTGTTCTGTTTCGCCTTGCTGGGCGGGGCTTCGAGCGCGGGCGCCGTGGATGTGGACCCCATCAGTGTCAACAACGATAATCCCTTTGCGATCTTGGAGGTGTTTGACGACAAGGCAAGGCTTGGGCTCCTCACTACGTTGCAAATAGCGAAAATTATCCCAATTTTCCTTCCGCCCGAGTCCTTGAACACGGCCACCACAATGATTGCTTTCGGCCCACATGCAAAGGCTGCCCCGAACTACGGCGCCCTCCAGATTGTTCCTGCAAAGGCTGACGCCGATCTTTGCGCGGGGTCGCAGGGTGTTGCAGTAAACACTTCCGGGAACTTCGTCTACATGAGCGGCGGATTTGGCAGCCCCGGCCGGTTGTGCGGATTCAGGATCGACCCCGTCTCCTACGTGTTGACTCCCGTCATGCCACCACTGGCAATCGGGGCCAACGCCGGCGCGGTCGCCATCGATCCCGCCGGACGCTATGTCTACACCTCGGGGAATGGCGTCAACGGCAACGTTTCCGGCTTTGCCCTCGATCGTGCTACGGGTGTACCCACCGCTTTGCCCGGCTCGCCGTATGCAACGAACGGCGAACTTCCGAATCCCATCGTGATCGATCGCACCGGGCGCTTCCTGTACGTGGGCCAGAGTGTCGGCAGCTTCAATGGTTCCATCGCCGTTTTTGCCATCGACGTCGCCACGGGGGTCCTGACGCCGGTGCCGGGTTCGCCGTTTCCGACACTCGCCGGTGACGGCCGCGCAGCGGCACTGGCGCTCTCACCCGACGGCCGCTTTCTCTTTGCGGGTGGTAGCGTCATTGCGACCTACGCGTTGGATCCCATCACTGGAGTGCCGACACGCACCAAGGCACGCGTCGGCAATTACTTTGGCGTGACCGTGGATCCGACGGGCCGTTTTCTTTATGCTCTCGAGTACTTCAGCAGTGTCGTGCAGGGATTTTCGATCGCGACTGACGGAACGCTTGCGCCGGTGGGAACCCCACAGCCGATCGGTTCGGAATCGCGCGGCATCGTTAGCATCGCTGATCTGCTCTACGTCGCGTCCCGCGGGACCGACCAGACCTTCGGCTTTCGCATCAACTCGGTCACGGGTGCGCTGTCACCCGTCGCCGGGTCTCCGTTTGCGACGCCGTCGAAGCCCAACGGTCTTGCGGCCACCGGGTCGCTGCCCGTGTCAGGCTCCGTCGACGTTGGCGACAACGTCGTGGCGCGGATTGGCGTCTATGGCGGTCGCGCTCCCTACATGTGGTCGCTCACCAGCGGTGCGTTACCGCCTGGAATGACGCTGAACTCGGCCACAGGCGTTGTCTCGGGCGTGGTCAATGCTGCCGGCACCTATCCGTTCACGGTCCAGGTCACCGACCATCTGGGCGCCAGTGCATCCGCGGCCCGATCCATCCAGGTTGTCGGCGGGGCAACGCCTATTCCGGTCACGGTCTTCGAGTTCTACAACGCCTCCCTCGACCACTACTTCATCACCCATGCGGCCGACGAGATCGCCAAGCTCGACGACGGGACGTTCAAGGGCTGGGCACGCACGGGCCTCACGTTCAACGCGTTCACTGCCGCGGCGGGCGGCACCTCTGCTGTCTGCCGCATCTACATCCCGCCAGGCAAGGGCGACGGACATTTCTTCGGTCGCGACGTGCTCGAATGCGACGGCACGATCAGCAAGAATCCGACATTCATTCTCGAGTCGGGTACGTTCCTGTACCTCTATCCGCCCACGCTTGGAAACTGTGCGTCAGGGCAGGTGCCGGTCTATCGCGTATTCAGTAATCGTGCCGATGCCAATCATCGGTACACGACCGACCGTGCGGTACGCGATCAGATGGTGGGCAAGGGCTGGCTGGCCGAAGGCGACGGCGCGGATACCGTCGTGATGTGCGCGCCGGTTTGATGGTGTTTGAAAGGTTCGGGTTCAGGCTACCGGGAGCGATGCCCGCATCTTTCCTGCGAGGCTGAAGCCTCGCCTACAGAGACCTTGCGGCCTCGCGGGCCGTGCACCCCGCAATCCACTTCTCCGCGCTTGCCACGTCGCTGACGCACATCGTGCGTTCGCTGGCGATGCGTGCGGAACGCTCCAGCAGCTGGATGTCGGCTTCGTGCTGGCGTGCTACGTGCGGGTCCTCGAAGAACACGATGCGCTGGCAACGGTTCTCCAGCACCTCAAGCGCGATCTCGGCATCCCCCCCCAGCGGTCCCGACTGGAATGGATGCACCCAGGGCGCGCTGCCCTCCTCACGCATGCCTTCGGCGACGCCGTTGAGCAAGCTGCCCGTGGTGCCGGTGGCTACGCGCCCGGCGAAGCGATCGAAGAATGCATAGTGCCGGCGCACGAACGACAGCATCGCGTCCTTGCGCGCATCGTGCGCGATCAACGCAATGGTCTGCTGCGCGACGTCGAACCACGGATCGAGCGTCGGATCGGGCGCGAATCCGGCCTGCACCCGTGCCAGTTCGAACCACTCGCGCGCGTGTGCGAACGTGGAGACGAAGGGCGCTTCGTGGATCACGCATTCACGCTTCAACGCCTGGCCTTCGGGAAACACCGATGTGGGATCGTCCGGGTCGAGCAGGTAGACAATCGCATCGAAGCGGCGCGCCGGATCGACGGCCACGACGCCCGCCACCAGATGGATCAGGCCACCGCTGCGGCGTGTAGGCAGCCGATGCAATCCTGGATAACCGTCAAGCAATCCACTAGCCGCGATGGCGTCATAGGTCTGGCCGACGACATGCAATTCGGGCCGCAGCTCGTGCATGATCCCGTCCCGCAATGGTTGCAGCAGGCGAAACAGCGCGGCGTCAGGATCCGTGCGGTGCAGGCAGCTGGCCGCGAGGCCGATGCGGAGCGGGCGGGTGCTCACGGGGCGCGGCGAACTTGCGTCATGGACCGTCGCTCAGCTGGGAAAATGCAGGTCGAGGTCCGCGACCTGCGCGGCATCGAGCGGCCGTGTGTCGCGGCCATGCAGCAGCAGTGCAAGCTTCGCGGTCTGTTCCAGTTCCTCCGCGGCATCGACCGCGTCATGGAGCGACTTGCCCGAGACGACGGGTCCGTGATTGGCCAGCAGCACCGCGCGATGCGTGGCCGCGGCCGCACCCACCGCCGCGGCCAATGCGCGGTCGCCTGGACGGAAGTACGGAATCAGTGGCAGCCTCCCCACGCGCATGACGTGATAAGCGGTGAGCGGCGGCAGCACATTGGTTGCATCCGCGTGCGCGAGGCACGACACCGCGACCGCGCACGTGCAGTGCAGGTGCACGATGGCGCGCGCCGCGGGCCGCTGCGCATACATCGCGAGATGCAGGAAGGATTCCTTCGACGGCGGGTCGCCGGTGAGCGACGCGCCATCGGCGGCCACCTTGGCGAGGCGCAAAGGGTCGAGACTCCCCAGCGAACTGCCGGTGGGCGTGATCAGGATGGCGTCGCCGACACGCACGCTGAGGTTGCCGGAGCTGCCATGCGCATAACCGCGGTCGTACAGCGAGCGGCCGCGTTCGACCAGGGCATCGCGCGCCGCGTTCTCGTTCACAGCGCCGCCGTGGCCCGCGCGAAGAAATCCACGGCGCCGAAGTTGCCTGACTTCAGCGCCAGCCAGCGTGGCGCACCGCCGACCGCGCAGGTCCAGGGCACGCCCGGATCGATCTCGGGGCCGATCGCTAACGCGCGCACGTCCAGCGCATCGACGACCGCGCCGGCAGTCTCGCCACCCGCCACCACGAAGGCCTGCACGCCGGCCGCCGCGAGCGCGCGCGCGATCGCGCGGAACGCATCCTCCACTACGGTGGCGGCGCGTTGCGTGCCCAACGCGGACTGCGCCGCCGCCACGGTCTGCGGATCGGCGGTGGCATAGACCAGCACCGGCGTCGCGCCGATGGCGGCCACTGCCTGCGCGGCGAGCGCGTCGACCAGCGCCGGGTTGGCGGCCAGCGCCAGCGGATCGAGGCGGATACCCGACGTGATCCGTTGTGCCGCGGCCAGCTGTGCGCGCGTGGCTTCGGAGCAACTGCCCGATAGCCACGCGACCGGCACCGGCGTTGCGGGCCGCAACCAGCCGCCGCTGCGCACGCCTGCTTTGCCGCGCAGCGCGCGGGCCAGCCCCACGCCAAGGCCGGCGCCGCCGGTGGTCAGCGGCAGTCCGACGCAGGCCGCGCCGGCAATGGTGAGATGGTCGTCGCGCGTGGCGTCCACAATGGCATGGGCCACGCCCTCGGCCGCGAGCGCGTCGAGCCGCGCCCGCACGGCATCCACTCCCGCGTCCAGCGTTGCGGCAGCCACCAGGCCTACGCGGTCCGGGGTCTGGGCCGCAAGGACGCGCACGAGATTGGCATCCGTCATCGGCGTCAATGGATGGTGCCGCATCCCGCTTTCGGAAAGCAGTAATTCGCCGACGAAGAGATGGCCCTGGAAGACGGTGCGCTGGTTGCGCGGATACGCGGGCGTGGCCGGCACGATGCCCGCGCCTAGCGCCGCACGCAGCGCATCGGTGACCGGGCCGATGTTGCCGCGCGGTGTCGAATCGAAGGTGGAACAGTACTTGAAGTAGATGCGTGACGCACCATGCGCCTGCAGCCAGCCCAAGGCCGTCAACGACAGCGCGATGGCGTCGTCTGCGGGAATGGTGCGCGACTTCAGTGCGACGACGACAACGTCCACGTCGGGGGCGGCGAGGCCGGGCGGCGGCACGCCGTTGACCTGCACGACCGACAGCCCTTCGCGCGCGAGATTGATGCAGAGGTCCGTGGCGCCGGTCAGGTCATCGGCGATGCAGCCTAACAACATGGTGTAGCCTCACTGGAGCAATGCGGGCAACCAGCGCGTCAGCGCCGGCCAGTAGGTGACGAGGAACAGCACGGAGACACTCGCCGCCATCAAGGGTATCAGGGCGCGGCTGATTTCGCCTATCCCCGCACCGGCCAACTTGGCCGCCACGAACAGCGTGCCGCCGACCGGAGGCGTGTACAGCGCAATCGCCAGGTTCGCCGTCATCACGACGCCAAGGTGCACAAGGTCGATCTGGAACACCTGCGCCAGCGGCAGGAACAACGGTGCGGTCAGCAGCAGCGCGGGCAGCGGCTCGATGAAGATGCCGAGCAGCAGCAGGCTGATGTTGACCAGCAGCAGGAACACCCACGGCTCGTGCGCCACGACGCGCACCCATTCCGCGAGCTGCACCGCCACCTGTTCCACGGTCAGCAGCCATGCGAGGGAGCCAGTGGCGCCGATTACCAGCATCACGACCGCGCTGGTCTGGAACGCGGAGACGAGCAACCGTGGCAGGTCGCGCCACGTGATGTCACGGTAGAGGAACAGCGAGACCGCGAGCCCGTACACCACCGCCACCGACGCGGACTCGGTGGGCGTGAAGATCCCCGACCAGATGCCACCGACGATGATCAGCGGCATGACCAGTGCCGGCCCGGCGTCCTTGAAAGCGCGCCAGATCTCGGCGCGCGACGCATGGCCGTCGCCGTTGTCGCAGCCGGTCTTGCGGCCGTACCACACGCAGACGACGACCAGCGCCAACGCGGTGATGAGGGCGGGTACCACGCCCGCCATCGACAGCTGCCGCATCGAGACGCCTGAAATGAACGCATAGACGAGGAAGGGGATCGACAGCGGCATCAGCAGGGCCAGAGTTCCGGCCACCGCCACCAACGCGCCGGCGAACGCGCGCGAGTAGCCGCGCTTGATCATCGTCGGGATCACGAGCGACCCGACGGCCGCCGTGTCCGCGATGGCCGACCCGGAAACACCGCCGAACATCAGGCATGACGCCACGGTCACCACGCCGAGGCCGCCCGGCAGGAACCCGAACAGCGCGCGAGCGAAAGCTACGATGCGCTTGCCCACGCCGCCATGCGACAACAGTTCGCCGGCGAAGATGAAGAGGGGCACGGCAATCAGCAGGAAGGGTTCGACGCCGCCGATGAACGACAGGAAGATCGTCTCGAGCGGGTGCGACAGCCCATTGGCCAAGATCATCGTCACCGTCGTGGTGAGGAGCGCAAACATGAGCGGCACGCCCGCCAGGGCAACGCCGAAGAACACGATGACGAGCGCGAGCGAGAACATCAGGCAACTCCGTAGCGTTGTGCGCGATCGCGGCCTTGCGCGATCTGCAGCAGGTCCCACGCGGTGAACACGGCCATCGCGCCCGCGCCGACCGGCAGCGCCAGGTACTGCACTGCCATCGGAATGTGCAGGACGGTGAGTTCATTGCCCCACGTGGCGTTGACGATGCCCATCCCGTACCAGACGAGCAGCGCCAGCATGCCAAGGCACAGCAGCTGGATCGTGCCATCGGCCGCGCGGCGGCCGGACTCGCCCAGCTTGTCGAGAAACTCGGTAATCGTCATGTGCAGTCCGCGGCGCGAGGCCGCAGCGCCGCCAAGAAACGTGACCCATACCATCAGGAATTCGCAGAGCTCGGTGGTCCACGCGATGCCGCCACCGGTGACGCGAAAGATCACATTGAGGAACACGAGCATGACCATCACCGTGCCGATGGCGACGATGGTCCAGTCGATGACCGTGCCCAGCGCACGGATAGGCGCCGGCGCGGCAGGAGCGGGGGGCAGCATGGACATGCATGAACTCCTTGCGGCACCGGCGGCGCTTGCGTGCCGCCGGTGTCGGGTCGTGCCTGTTGCGCCGATTACTTGGCGGGAAGCGCCTTGCGTACCGCCTCGGCATCGGCCAGCGCGGCATCCACGTCGGCACCGTACTTTTCCTTGGCCTTGGTGTACGCCGGCGCCACCGCGGCACGGAACGGCGCGAGGTCGGGGCGACCGATCTTGGCGCCTTTGCTCTCCATGTCCTTCAGCTGGCGGTCGTCGTTGCCGGATACTTCCTTGCGGCTCCAGTCGGCGGCTTCCTTCGCGGCGCGTGTCACGGCCTCGCGGTCGGCCGGCGAGAACTTCTGCCACGTCTTTTCCGATACGGTCAGCGGGATCGGGCTGTAGACGTGCTGGGTCAGCGTCACGTTCGGCGCCACTTCGTAGAACTTGTTGGCGTGGATCGTATCGATCGGGTTTTCCTGGCCGCTGACCGCGCCCTGCTGGATGGCGAGGTATACCTCCGGCAGCGGCATGATCACGACCTGGAAGCCCATGTCCTCCAGCATCCAGCGCATCATTTCATTCGGGAACGTGCGGAGCTTCTTGCCCTTCGCATCGGCCGGCGTGCGGATCGGATCCTTCGTTGTCATGCTGCGGAAGCCGGCTTCGAAATTCGACAGGAAGCGGAAGCCTTTTTCCGGACCCTTGGCGAACTGCGCCTGCAGCCACTTCGAGTCGTCGTAGAACTTCCAGCCCTGCGGATACGATTCGACGATGAAGGGGAGCACGGTCAGGTTGAGCGTCGGGATGTGCGTGGCATACGTGCCGGTACCCGACACCGTGAAGTCGATGCCGCCCAGCTGCAACTGCTCCACGGCCTTGGCGTCGTTGGCCAACTGACCGGCCGGGTAGATCTGCACCTTGTAGCGGCCCTGCGTGTACTGGTCCACCTTCTGCGCGAACAACTCGGCGGCCTTCTGCCGGGCGCCACCCGGCTGGTCGGTATGGCTGAACTTCAGCATGGTCTGTGCGGCCACCGGGCCGGCCCAGAGTGCGGCCACTGCCATTGCGGCGATGGCGACACGAAAAACATTACGTCGTTGCATGGTTGCCTCCTTGCGGTGAATAGAAGCGGTCTGCGGCCGCCATTGGAATCAGGGATTGAACGGTGTGGGGTGGCCCGGTGGATCGTAGCCGTGGAGCACCACGCGCTGGCCGGTAGCATGCGATGCATACGCTGCCTCCTGCACGCGCAGGTTGGAGAGATAGGACTGGACATCGTTTTCGACGGGGGTGCCGCGAAGCAGGTGTGACACCACATGCTGTTCCAGCGCGCCGCAGCAGCCACCACCGAACGTGGCCGGGCCTGCGTCATACGCATGTTGCCGTTCGTCGCCGTGATGTGGCTTCCACCACAGCCGCGCATCGCCGTCGAGACGCAGCACGCCGGCGGAACCTTCGAGCCACATCTCGCCCATCGTCCGGCGCGGGTTGGCCGCGAGGTGATCGTTCAAGCGGTTGCCGTCGAAGAGCCCGGTGTTGCCGCCGGCGAATTCGAACAGCAGGTAGCCGGCATCCTCGCCGATGATCGCGGGATTCAGCCGCCGCAGCCGCGCCGTGATGGCGTCAACCTCGCCCAGCAGGAAGCGAAACGTATCGATCCAGTGGATCGCGGTCTCCACGATCAGAAGACGCGGCATCGTCTGGAAATAGGGCTGCCGGTCGAGGTATGCCGATGGCCCCTGCCCATCGCCCGGCCGCAGCCGAAAAGCCACCGCATGCGGCGTGCCGAGGAAGCCGGCCTCGAGGAGCCGCTTCGCCTCGCGATACCATGGCTGGAAGCGGAAGTTCTCGTGCACGACGCACAGCACGCCGCTTTGCTTGACCGCGGCGGCCAGCGCCTCGGATTCCGCCCACGACGGCGCGAGCGGCTTCTGGCAGATCACCGGGATGCCGCGCGCGTGCGCCAGCGCCACCAGCGCGGCATGGGCGGGCGGCGGCGTGACGATGTCGACGAGATCGGGCTGCAACGCATCGAGCATCACCGCGGCGTCGCTGAACGTCTGCCCAATGCCGAACTCCTGCGCCATCGCCGCCACGCGTGGCGTGTCGACGTCGCACCAGCCGGCGAGCTCGGCCTCGGCGATATCGCGCCAGCCCTCCAGGTGGAAGCGGCTGAAGTAGCCAGCGCCAATGCCGGCGATGCGCAAACGCTTCATCCCAACTCGGCGGCCACGGCCGCGGTGATGGCAGCAGTGCCGTCACTGCCGCCGAACTCGTAGGGCACGATGCGCTTGCTTGCATACACGCGGTCCACGGCGTCTTCGAGCCGTTGGCCCGCGGCCGCGAGGGATTCGTTGCCGCTGCGCTGCGCCAGCCAGTCGAGCATCATCGCCGCGGACAGGATGGTGGCGGTCGGATTGGCCTTGCCTTGGCCGGCGATGTCGGGGGCTGAACCGTGGCATGGCTGGAAGAGCCCGTGGTGGTCCCCGATGTCGGCCGATGGCGCCATGCCCATGCCGCCCACCAAAGCCGCGGTCTGGTCGGAAATGATGTCGCCGAACATGTTCTCGGTGACCAGCACATCGAAGTCCCACGGCTTGCGGATGAGATCGAGTGCCGTGGCATCGATGTAGTTATGCCGCGCCTCGATATCGGGAAACTTGGCGGCACGCTCGTCGAAGATCTTGCGGAAGAAGGCCATCGAGCGGAATACGTTGGCCTTGTCCACGCAGGTGACACGGCCCGGACGGCCGCGGCCCTTGCGGCGTTGCGCGAGGCGGAAGGCGAAGTCGTGCACGCGCTCCGAACCACGGCGCGTGATGACCATGGTGTCGCGTGCTTCGCTGTCGTTCTCGATCACGCCCTTGCCGCGGGAGGCGAAGAGACCCTCGGTGGATTCGCGGATCACCACCAGGTCGATCGTACGCGCGCGCGGATCGGCCAACGGCAGCGGGATGCCCGGCAGCGCACGGGCAGGGCGCACACCGGCATAGAGTTCCAATGCGACGCGCAGGTCGAGCTGCGGCGCGATCTCCGTGCCATCGGGATAGCGGATCTCGGGCCAGCCCATCGCCCCGAACAGGATGGCATCGGCATCGCGCGATGCCTGCATCGTGGCATCGGGCAGCGCATTGCCTGTCACCTTGTAATGCTGCGCGCCGGCGCGGTGTTCGGAGAAGCGAAAGGCGAATGATGCGTTGTGTTGCACCTTCTGCAGCAGTGGCAGGGTAGCCGCAATGACCTCGACGCCAATGCCGTCGCCGGGAAGTACGCAGATATCGAAGGTGGTGGGTGTGGGCACGCGGGAGTCCGTTGTCAGAGTTGATGCAAGCGGTAACGTTCGAAAATGGCGAGTAGTTCGCGGCTGGCACGCTCGCGGTGTGCACGGTTGACCTCGACCGCACCGGCAGCGTCGCCGCCACGGACGCGCTCGAGCATCGCCATGTGTTCCTGTGTCGAACTGACGGGTTTCGGTCGCAGCCGCAACGTGAACATCCGGGCGCGATGCACGCGATCGCCAAGCCGCGCGACGGCGTCGATCAGCGTACGGTTGCCGGTGAGCTCGACCAGCTTTTGATGAAAGCGCTCGTCGGCGGCCGCCCATCCGTCCAGGTCATTGGCTTTGAGTGCGCGCGCCATGTCGCGGGTGGCGTCAACCAGCGGCTTCAATTCGGCGTCACTGGGCTTGCGTCGCGCCAGCATCTCGGCGGCGGCGGATTCAAGCGCCGTCAGCACTTCGTAGATCTCCCGCATGTCGAGCGGCGACACCGGCAACACGCGCATCCCGTGACGCGGTATCACTTCGACCAACCCTTCGTTGGCCAGCCGGATCAAAGCTTCACGGACGGGGGTACGACTGATGCCCAAGTCATCCGCCAATGCGCTCTCGAGCGCCTGGTGCCCCGGCGGATATACGTTGTCGAGGATGCG
>Ga0335394_10008309_pt1 | contig 11717 bp, 8 predicted proteins | sample MAT03_FD_205741 | JGI IMG/M metagenome (GOLD analysis project Ga0335394, IMG submission 205741) | Freshwater microbial communities from Lake Fryxell liftoff mats and glacier meltwater in Antarctica - MAT-03 (spades assembly) (version 2) ... | reverse complement strand
TGAGGCCCGCGTCGCGATGACCGTGATCAGCGCGGTGGTCGCGGTCCTGGACCCGGCGGCCGATCCGGAAAACCGGGCGGACCTCGCGGCCAGCAGGACGAGAGGGATTTCCGTGCGCCGCGCGCTCCGCAACCTGAGGCGCCGCGGACGCCGCTGGTCAGGGTGGAGATCCTCCCCGAGCCTGCGGCAGCCACAGGCATCGCAAAGCAGATCAAGAGCAGCGCGCGCGCGTGCGGCGTTTTCCGCGTCGCGAATATGTTCCTCGATAAGTTCGAACGTTTCCGCGTGCGGGTGACGGCGCTCGATCCCGCGGCGGTGATCTGCCAGATCGGCGACGGACCGCTGTCATTCGATCGTTCCGCGGTGGAGCGCGGTTCCTTCCGGTCGAATCTGGAACGGTTCTACATTTCGGAAGTCATCCAGGGCGAAGCACCGAAAGGGAACTACACCAGCGTCGCGCGCGAACGTCTCAGCGGCGCACTGCTCGGTCCGCCAAATCATCACGGCTACCAGGTCGCGATGCGGAAGCTCTACGAAGAGCGCTACGCCCGGCGGATGTCGTTTCCCGAGTTCCAGCGGAATGTCGATATCGTCAGCGACCCGGCGGCGGTCGAGCAATGGAAACAGCAGGTCAGCACCGCCACGGTTTACAAGACGAAGGTCGCGGAGGGCGAAGAGCCGCTGGTGTTCAAGAGCGAGGCGGAGGCGGAGCAGCATTTCCGTGCGACCCATTTGCCGGCGCTGGTGAAGAGCGGCAATTCCCTCGAAGTCGGTGCCGCCATCGCCGGATCGCTGCTCGATCGCAGCATCGGCTATACGGTTCGCGATGCCGTCGAGCGCGAGCGCGAGGTGCCTGTGCAAATGGTGAATGCGCTGCGTCCCTACTTCAACGAAGCAGGACTGCACCTCTTCAAGTGGAAGCGGAAGATCCTCTACGCATCCGCGATTCGTCCGCAGCGTCATCCGGCAGAGCAGGCGTTTTCCGACGGCATCGCCGCGATCCTCACGACACTGGGCGAGCATCCAGGAATCAAACGTCCGCAACTCGCCGCGCGGCTGCTCGGCGTCTTGCCCGCCGATGCACCGGAGGACGCACAGCAGCGGGCGACCGCGAAAATCAACGCGCTCGCTTCCGATCTCCACTACTTGATCCAGATCGGCTACGTCGTCGAATTCCAGAACGGCTGCCTTGAGCTGCCGCCGGGCCGGAAGGACGGCGGTCACTCGGAACCCGCCGATGACACGCGGCACGACATCGCCGCGGAAACGGCTGCGCTCGACGAACCGCAGACTGCCGCCGAGCCGCGTCCGCAGCAGCAACGGCAGCAGCAGCAACAGCAACCGCGCGAGCCGAAGCCGCGTCGCGATTCCCGCTACGCGCTGCTCCCACTTCTCACCGCCTCTTCGATCGCCGCTCTGGCGTAGGGCGGATTCGCGGGCAATGGGTTGCTTTACAGTGCAAGGCGCGCGTCTTGCGGCACGAACGCCCGGCAGGTAGATGCGTCGCATGGAATCGCTCACCACGAGCCTGCAAGCCGGCAATAACGTCGAACCCGCGCAAGTGCGCGAGGCCGTCACGGCGTTGATTTCGCCGGATGTATCCGCCAACGCCAAGATGGAGTTCCTCAAGGCGCTGCGGAACAAGGGTGAGACCGCGGCGGAAATCGCGGCGTTTGCACAGGCGCTCCTCACCCACGCGGTGCCGCCAGCGCTCGACGCCGCCCGGCTGCCGGGACCGACGCTCGATGTCTGCGGAACCGGTGGCGACAAGCAGGGATTCTTCAACGTCTCGACCGCGGTGATGTTCGTCGCCGCAGCCGCTGGAGCTTGCGTGGTGAAGCACGGGAACCGCTCCATCACCTCCAAGACCGGCGCCGCCGACGTGCTCGAGGAACTCGGCGTGAAACTCGATCTCCCGCCCGCGCAACTCCGCCAGTGTCTCGAGGAAAATGGCATCGCATTCGTCTTCGCGCCCAACTGGCATCCCGCGTTCAAAGCCATCGCGCCCGTGCGAAAGGCCCTCGCCGAGCAGGGCATCCCGACCATTTTTAATCTCCTCGGTCCGCTGCTGAATCCCGCGCGTCCGGACCACCAGTTCGTCGGCGTCTTCAGCGCCGGGGTGCTGCCGAAATACGCGGAGGCGCTGCGCATCCTGGGCCGCCGGCGGGCGTGGACCGTCCACGGCGACGGCACGGATGAACTGACCCTCACCGGCCCCAGCAAAGTCTGCGCGGTCGAAACCGGGAGCGTGTCATCCTTCACCGTGGCGCCCGAGGAACTGGGACTCGCACGCTGCCCGCATGAAGCCCTGCGCGGCGGCGACCGCGCCGAGAATGCCCGCATCCTCCTCAGCATCCTCGACGGCAGCGAGCGCGGTCCGAAACGCGATATGGTCCTTTTGAATTCCGCCGCCGCAGTGGTTGTCGCGGGCCTCGCGCCGGACCTCGCAACCGGCCTCGCCATTTCGCGAGACGCGCTCGACTCCGGCGCGGCCCACGCCAAATTTCGGGCGCTGCGGTCGTTCGGGAATCCCGATTAGCGCCTCTCTGCCACGGGACGAGTGTGTTCTCAATGATCGTCACACACAATGACCCGAGCAGCGGAGTGATGGATGTCACACGAGCGAGGTGAACCGATCTGTTGTCCGGCTCCATCGCTCCTTTACTCCAGGCATCCCGCTGGTTCCGTCTCCGCCGGGTCCGGATCCATCCGCCATTGGAACACCCGTCAGTCTTGCAGTCCCCTTCCCCGTCGGACTGGCAGGTTGACTTCATCGCACCGGGCCGGCAGTTTCCGCACCCCGACTACAAAGTCCCGCACATAGAATGGCTCAAAAAATCCTCGTCATCGATGAATCGCAGACGGCTGCCGACCTCACGGAAAATGTTTTTGCACGGCATTTCCCCGGTTGTGACGTCTTCGCCGCGCCCCGCGGGAGCGATGTGTTCGAGCGGCTGAATACTGCCAGCCCGGACCTCGTGCTGCTGAACGACGGCCTGCCGGATGTGGACGCGGTCGCGATTCTCGCGCGGCTCGGCGCCGACCCATTCTCTGCGCGCACGCCAGTGCTCCTTCTCGCGGACCCCGCGCACAGCGGTGATTACAACGGGAAATTCCCGAACATCGCGCGCGTTCTTTCCAAGCCCGTCGCAGTCGAGACGCTCGTGGAAGCCATCAGTGGCATTCTTGGCGGCAAGGCCGAGACCCGCCGCATGCTGCCGGGCCGCAGTGGCGGGATCGTCTTCAGCGGGCACACGGGCGTCATCTCGCTGCGGCAGGCATTACAGATGGCGCAGGGAGACCGGCTCACTGGAGTCCTGCGCTTTCAACTCGGCCGGCAGCCCGCCGAACTGTGGATGAGTGGCGGCCGTTTTCTCTTCGCCACCACGCGGAATTTCCACCTCTACTGCGGCGGCAGCCCGGTCATCCTTTCCGCGACAAATCTCGGCCTCATCATCGAGGCGGAGATCAATCAGCAGATCACCGGCTGCCCGATTTTTCTTTTCCTTAGCGAGCGCAACGGATTCCCGCACGACGATGTCGTGCAAATCACCCGGGAGCACGGCCAGCGGCTGTTCAGCCACCTCTACGTCGCAGGGCGAATCAGCTTTGAGTTTGAGGAGACTCCAAATTTTCCTCCCTTCGTCACCGACTTCCCGGCCAGCGGCGACGACGCCGACAACTGGACCCTCGGGGCGCTCCGGCACGTCCGCTACGAGCAACTCTCGCATTCGCAGCGGCCGGACCCGAACGGCTCGCCCGCCTACACGCGTCGCGGCTACGATCTCGTGCAGCGTCTGAAGCTGAACGACGTCGAGGCCCGCTTCGCCTCGGCGACCAACGGCGCGGAGTCACTCCAGTCGATCGCGCAAAAGCTCGGCATCCCGCTGAACGATTCCCTGCTCATCGCCTTCCGCTTCCAGGCACTCGAGATCATCGACTTCTGGAATCCCAGCGCCCTCACGCTGCCTGCGAGTTCGTAAAGGAAACGCGGGCACTGCCGCCTCACAACGCAGGAACTCCAGATGAGAGGGCGCGGATGATGTGACCTTCTGAAAACGCTTCGCGCCTCGCTTTGACGCCCACTCCACATCCCATTCGCAGATGAACGACGCATCACCTCACACCGCGCCGGGCGAAGTCTTCGCTGGCACAGCGAAATTTCACATTCTGCGCATCTGGCCGGCATTGCTGCTGGCCGCGATCATGATCATCGCGCGCTACGGCCCGGCCTATCTGGAAGGCGGGCTTTCGGTGTATTGGATGATCGCCGTGTTCGGCCCGATGTTGTGCTGCCTGCTGATGTTGATCTGGTGGCTGACGACCAGTCGCGCGACGTGGAAGGAACGGCTCTTGGGCTTCCTCGGATTGCCCGGAGCGCTGGCGATCATCTTCGCGCTGGCGGATCCGACGATGCGCGGGCCGGGCATGGTGAACATCACCGTGCCAATGGGGATGATCGCTTTCGCACTCGGCGTCGCATGGCTTCGCAGCCACCGCCCTGCGGTGCGAACCGGCGTCGCGTTGCTGCTCGCATTCGCCGCCTTCGCTTTTTCACTCCTGCTCCGCAATGAGGGCATGACGGGCGACTACACGTTCGACCTGCGCTGGCGGTGGAAAAAATCTTCCGAGGCCCTCATGCTCGCCGCCCGCAAGCCGGACGCTGCCGCTCCCGCGAAGAGCATGGACCCCGGCAATCTCACCGCGGCGCTCGCGAATCCCGAATGGCCGGCGTTCCGTGGCGCGGATCGCGCGGCGCGCTCGATGGGTCCGCAAATCTCGGCGGACTGGGCCGCGCAGCCGCCGAAGCAGCTTTGGAAAATTCCCGTCGGCCCGGGATGGTCGTCGTTCGCGGTCGCGGGCAGGCTGCTCTTCACGCAGGAGCAGCGTGGGCCGAATGAGACGGTGGTCTGCTACGATGCGGACGACGGTCGCGAAATCTGGAAGCAGGAAATCGAAGCGCGGCTCGAAGACCCGCTCGGCGGTCCGGGCCCGAGAGCGACGCCGACTTTGGCAGATGGCGGACTATTCGTGACGTTTGCCACGGGCGAATTTCTGCGACTGAATCCCGTGACGGGCGCCGTCGTGTGGAAGCAGAATCTGAAAACGATCGCAGGTCGCGAACTTCCCATGTGGGGATTCGCCGCGTCGCCCTTGGTCACGCATGCAACTGCCATCGTTCACGCAGGTGGTCCGGGAGACAAGGGGCTGCTCGGTTTTGACGCCGCTTCGGGAGAACTCCGCTGGTCGGCCGCCGATGGGAAAGATTCCTACGGCTCACCGCAACTGAACACCATCGCCGGCGAGGAACTCGTGCTCATGCTGACGAATGAGGGCCTGCTTTTCCTCGACCCCGCCACCGGCAAGGAACGGCTGAACTACGCGTGGAAGTTCGACAACTACCGCTGCCTCCAACCCGGCGTGGTCGGCGACACCATCCTGCTCCCGACCGGCATGGGCGCCGGCACGCGGGCCATTCGCATCACCAAGACCGACGGGAAACTCGCCGCGGAGGAATTGTGGACATCGCGCAATCTGAAGCCGGACTTCACGGATATCGTCACCTATCAAGGCCACGCCTACGGGATCGACGGCGGGATCTTCACCTGCATCGATCTCAAAACCGGCGACCGGAAGTGGAAAGGCGGTCGCTACGGCAAAGGCCAGGTGTTGCTGCTGGAAAATTCCGGCCTGCTCCTCATCGCGGCTGAAGACGGCCGCGTCGTGCTCGTGCGGGCGGATCCCAGCGCGCACACCGAAGTCGCGTCGTTCCAGGCGATCGAAGGCAAGACGTGGAACCACCCGGTGCTCGTCGGTGACCGGCTCTACGTCCGGAATTCGCAGGAGGCCGCCTGTTTTCAATTGCCGTTGGCGGGGACGAAGCCGCCAGGGAACTAGAGTTTCTTTGTCGCGGGAGACTCCACGACTCCCGCCCGGAGGGGCGTGATTTAATTCGAGTCCAAAGCAACGTTGTGCATATCGCGGCAGGCGCAAGGAGGGGCGCTTTGATGACGGAGCAGGCGCTCGACTTTCGCCTCGAGATCCGTGCCGGCATCGGTGTCCACGATCATGCCTTCGCGGTCCAGCAGCCACATGCTGGGAATGGCCGTCACGCCGAAGCGGCGGGCGATTTCGCTTTCCCATCCGCTACCGTCGAAGAATTGCGGCCACGTCATCTTCTTCGATCCAAGCACGCGCTTGAGTGCTGCATCGTCCTCATCGAGCGAAATGCCGATGATCTCGAATCCCTGCGCGTGCAACTTTGCGTAGGCTGCCGTGACCTTCGGCAAGGCGGCCATGCACGGGCCGCACCAGGTCGCCCAGAAGTCCACGAGCACGACCTTCCCGCGCAGCTTCGCCATGTCCACCTCCGCGCCATTGAGCGCCTTGAATTTCAAATCGAGCGGCTTGCTCTTCAGTTCCGCCCTCGCCTTCTGCGCCGCCTGCTTTTCCCTCGCCATGTCGGCGATCGCCGGCTCCTTGTGCATCGCGAGTTGCGCCAGCAGCGGGTCGAGGCGCGCCGGGGAAAACTCTTCGACCAGCCCCATGTGAAGCTCCTCCAGCGCCGCGGTGTCCGTGCCCTCGGGAAAATCCCGCAGTTGCGCTGCGAGCCACTTTTCCCATTGGTCGAGCGTCAGCGATTTGCCGCCGACCTCCTCCGCAGCGAGCATGAGCCGCTGGGCACCGGCCTCGGATTTCAAATCCACTGGAGCATCCTGCGCTGCGAGGACTGCCTCGAACATCGCGCGGGCGGACTTATCAGCAGGAACCGGCAGACCGGCCCCGGCACGGATGGGCATGTGCAGGGCGTCGAGCAGCAAGACCCTCCACCGCAACGGATGCTCCGGGAAGCGTTGGCGAAAGTCGGTCGCGAGCGCGTCGAAGCGCCCCATCTTGCGCTTCAGGATCGCAGCGAAACGCCCGGGCGAGACGATGACCTCGCCGTTCTCGTCCTCGTCGAAAAGCGTGTCCATTTGCCGCACGATTTCCTCCGCGGAAAGCACCGGTACCGGTACCGGCACCGGCGGCGCGGAGCGGAGCGGCTCAGCGACGGACAAGAGCGCGAAGACTGTGAGGAAGGCGAATTTCACAATCATGGGGAGGGCGACTGGGGAATGACGAATGACGACTGGGGAATGACGACTGGGGAATGACGAATGACGAATGACGAATGACGAATGACGAAAATCGCGCACGCGGTTAATGCTCCAGAGTTCGTCATTCAGCATTCGTCATCCGTCATTCGTCATCCACCCGGCTACTCCGCGAGCAGCTTCTCGACCTTGCCCTCAAGATCCTGCCGCCCGTTCGTATCCACGACCATCCCCTTCTTGTTCACCAGCCACATGCGCGGGATGGAGTCGATGCCGAATTTCTTGCCGTATTCGTTCCCCCAGCCCTTGCCATCGAAGAACTGCGGCCACGGCATGGCCTTATCCGTGGTCATCTTTTCAAGCTTCGCCTTGTCCTGATCAAATGAGATGCCGACGATCTCAAAGCCCTTGTCATGCAGCTTGTCGTAAGTCTTCACCACATTGGGAATCTCCCCGATGCACGGCCCGCACCACGTCGCCCAGAAGTCCACGAGCACGACCTTGCCGCGCATCTTCTCCAGGTCCACGTCGCGGCCATCCACGGCGGTGAACTTCAGTTCGAGCGGCTTCGTCTTCACGTCCGCCGGATCGGGGCGTGAAGCCGCCAGAAGCTGCGCCAGCCTGGAGTTGTTCTTGAAATCCGGGAACGCCTTCTGATGCGTCTCCACCGCCTTCTCCAGATCGGCAAAGGTCGCCTTGCCGGCCTTCACCTCCTCGCTGGTCGCATTCACGATGTTGTAGCTCGCGCCCGCCTTCACGTCCGCATCGGCATCCGGCGCGGCGACGATCTCCGCGAGCGCGGTCTTCGCCTCGGCCAGCGACTTCGCCGGAAGACCGACGATCTCGCGAATGCGATAGTTGTTCACGAGTTCCACCGCCGCCTTCCAGCGCCGCGGGTCGTGCGGATACGCCTTCGTGAACTCCGCGACCATCCCTTCGACCTTGATGATGTTCTCCTTCATCATCGCGATCGCCTCGTCGCGCGACTTCGGCCGTTCCGCCGGACCGCGCAGGGATTTTTCAATTTCAGCCCAGGCACCGTCGGCGCCCTCAGCCTTGGCCGGGGCAACGGGAGCATCCTTCTTTTCGTCGGCAGCGAAAAGCGGGAGCGGAATGGTGAGGCTGAATGCCACGCCAACGGCGAGGAGGGTGCGTTTCATGGTATGCCACTATGAGCACGCGATGGTCGCTGGCAACGCCGGGAATGGCCTATTTCAGGCCAGCCCCATATTACGGACGATAGCCGTGGTCGATGGCGCCTTGTTCAGCGTGTAGAAGTGGAGGCCCTTCACGCCATACTTCAGCAGCGCCTCGCATTGCGCGGTCGCGTACTCGATTCCGAACTTCGTCGCCGCCTCGTCATCATCGCCGAGTTCGTCGAGCCGCTTCAGAAACGGCTCCGGCAGACGCGCCCCGCACATCTCGGTGAACTTCTTCGTCTGTCGCGCCGACGACACCGGCAGCACACCGGGGATGAGCGGCACGTGGATTCCGTGCTTCGCGAGATACTCGTGGAAACGGTAAAAGTCCTCGTTGTCGAAAAAGAGCTGCGTGATCACAAAGTCCGCGCCCGCCTCGATCTTCTCGCGGAGAAAACCCCAGTCCGCCAGCTTGCCGCCCTTCTGTGCGATGTGTCCCTCCGGGAATCCCGCCGTGCCGATGGAAAATCCACCGAGCTGCCGGAGGAACGCCACCAGTTCGGACGAATACGTGAAGCCCCCCGCGGTCGCCGTCCACTCGCCGGTGCCGCCGGGCGGATCACCGCGCAGGGCGAGGATGTTCTTAATGCCACGCTTGCGCGCCTCCGCCAGCACGTCGGCGAGTTCGTCCTTCGTCGAATTCACGCACGTGAGGTGCATCATCGTCGTGAGCCCATGGTCGCGCTGGATACGGTCCACGATCTCGATGGTCTTGTCGCGCGTGCTGCCCCCTGCCCCGTAGGTGCAGGAGCAATAATCCGGCTTCAGCGAAAGCAGGGCGGGAATGGTCTTCTCCAGCAGCGTGCGGTCGCCCTCCGGAGTCTTCGGCGGGAAGAATTCAAATGAAACGGCGGGCCTGCCCGCCGCGCGGCAGGAGTCGTGGATGTCTTTGATAAACTGGATCATGATGGCGTGCGCAGCCGCCAAATTGCAAAAGCCGCCGAACTAAGCAACCGCCAAGCATGAGCCATGCGACTTTTCACTCAGACTCTTGAATTCGCCGCTTCGGCTGTGGTCGTTTGCCCCTCTCAGCTCCAGCCGTGCGCGGCGCGAACTTTGAGCATCACGTCGAGGATGGCGTTCCACGTCTGCGCCTGCTCGAGCTTGGCGTTCGGGAACATGCAGCCGTCCCAGCAGATGTGCTGGATGCCGCGCGACGCCGCATCTTTCAGCCAGTAGCCGGCGCATTTGACGATATCGAGCTTGCCGTTCGGATCGTCGGCGGGGCAGTGCTTGCCGGTCTTGTCGTGCGAACCTGCGCCGTGGACGTGGCCGTCGTTTTGCGCGACGTGGAAGTCGATGGTCCACGGGCGGAGTTTGTCGGTCATCTTTTCGTAGGCGGCGTAGAATTCGGCGGCGCTGTGGCCTTCCTGCACGAGGGCGTGCTCGGGGGCGTTGTAGCCGAGGAGGTAGAGGTAGGTGTGCGCGAGGTCCGCCTGGAAGCCGACGGTCTTCGGCATGCCGACGGCTTCGAGCAGGTCGAGCATGTCCTTCCATGAATGCATGCCAGCCCAGCAGATTTCGCCCTCGGCGGCGAGGCGCTCGCCGTGCTGCTCGGCGATCTTGCCCGCTTCGCGGAATGTCTCGGCGATCGTCGCGGTGTTCGCCTTCGGGTTTTCCTTCCACTTGGCCACGCCAAACTCGGCGGAATCGATGCGGATGACGCCATACTTGCGCACGCCGTGCTTGTTGAAAATGCCCGCGATGCGGCAGGCCATCTTCACCGCCGTGAGAAACTTTGCGCGCTGCGCCGCATCGCCCATCGCGGAGTCACCGACGGTGCCGCCCCACACGGGCGCGACGAGCGAGCCGACATTGAAACCCTTGCCTGCGATGAGGTCGGCGATCTTCTTCAGTTCGTCGTCGCTCGCTTCGGGATTTGTGTGCGGGAGGAAGAGGAAGTAGTCGATGCCCTCAAACTTCTGGCCGTTCACGTTCGCCGCCGCGGTGAGGTCGAGCATGTGCTCAAGACTGATGGGCGGTTCCTGACCTTCGCCGGTGCCTTTGCCGACGAGTCCGGGCCACATTGCGTTGTGAAGTTTGGGAAGGGAATGGCTCATGATTCGTTTGTGGTTGAAGAGCGCGGGAGGCTAGCGGGGCGCACCGGTGAGGCAATCCGAAAGTCGGCCCACACATGCTCGGAGGTGCGATTCATTTCCGGTCCAAGCAAGCGCGACGATGCCCCCCAAGGAGGGGCGCTTTGATAGCGCCCTCTCAATGCGGACGCTCCGCGCCGCATCGAGCCTGCACCAGCGCTGCGGATTCATGCGCCCAAATTTGGGAAAATTCGCCCGCGCTCCGCGCCGGGGCTGGCAGCGGCGCGGAGCGACCGCTGCCAGAGGGCGGTATCATACCGCCCCTCCTTGCGGGGAGTTCACGCCGCGTTGCGCCGATGGCGCCGTCCGCGGCGGAGCGACAGTGCGCCGATTCCGCAGCAGAGCAGCAGCGCGGAGGAAGGTTCGGGAACGAAACTGCCGAGGATGACATTGTTCCCGGTCACATTCACCGCGAAGGAACCGAAGCCGTCCGCCGTGTCCACGCGGCCTGCGACGACGTTCGAGAATTGCCCGGTGATGGGCTGGTTGGAAGTGATGACGGTGAAGGTGTTCGAGCCGGAGACGGTGTTTTGGAAGCCGTTGATGAAGGTGACGCTGAGCGTGCCGTTGAGATTGAGGGCGACGGTGCCGGTTTCGGCGAGCACGTCGTATTGCGTCCCGGAGGTGAGGCCGCCGATCTCGATCCGGATCTCCGCCGCCGGAGAGATGGTGAGGTCGCCAGCGATGCTCAATTGCCCGGCGGAGATCCCGGGGGAAATGATGACCGGGCCGGATGTGATCACGTTGGCAGTGATGGTGCCCGACCCCTCCAGCCGCCCGCCCACGATGTTCATCGCGGTGCCGCCGGCGATGGTGCCGCCGCCCCCGACTCGAGTGACTCCCGCACTCTGGGTGTAACCGTTCGGGACGCTGATCGCGCCGCCATTGATCGCCTGAATCGTCCCGGTGCTGGGGAAACTGGCGGACTGGATGCTGATCGTGCGCCCGCCGACCTGGCTGGAGATCAGCCCGTTGTTCACGAGCGACATCACGCCGCCAAAGTTCTGGCTGCCGCCGATGACGCCGCCGCCGCCGAGGCCCGCCTCCGTGCGGATGACACCCGTCGCACCGATTGTGAAAGTGCCGTTCGTCCCATTCATCTCCACGTGCCGGTTCCCGCCGACAGCCCCCTCAAAGAGCACCGTCCCCGTGAGCGTCTGCCCAGGCGCAAACCCGAGGCTGGCCGCATTCGCCGCAAGGTGCGCGGCGGTGAAGGTCGTTCCTCCGCCGATCTTCGTCTGCGCAGAGGTGACGTTGAAATTCAGATCCCCGTTCACTGTCACGCCGGTGAGCAGGTTGCCGTTGTTGGCCGCGATGAGCAGGCTCTG
>Ga0335394_10008308_pt1 | contig 11717 bp, 10 predicted proteins | sample MAT03_FD_205741 | JGI IMG/M metagenome (GOLD analysis project Ga0335394, IMG submission 205741) | Freshwater microbial communities from Lake Fryxell liftoff mats and glacier meltwater in Antarctica - MAT-03 (spades assembly) (version 2) ... | reverse complement strand
CAGTCGGGTCTGGCCAATCTGGTAGGTTTCCAGCGGGTTCTTTGCGCTGTAAATGATGCGCCGGGCTGCTGCGTTGTTTACCGGCTGTACATACACGAAACGCGGGGTATTCAGGTTGGAAAACACGTCGATAGCCCATTCGCCACTGCTGTTGATCAAGGCATTGTGAATGCCTTCCTCATCGCTCATACGTTTTGGATCGCCCGCTATCAATCCGACGCTGTAAGCATAACGGTTCAGGCCGCTTTCATCGGCTACCTGGTAAAAACAGTTTTCGCCATTGGCCGTAAAACCGTAAAAATTGACCACTGGCATAGGCCCTTTGCTCAAGGGTCGCAGCATTTTACCCGATAAATCGTACAAATACAATTGGTCGTAGCCGTCGCGTTCGCTTTGCCAGATAAATTGGTCGTTTTTGCCCGGTACAAAGATGGCCGTATGTTCAGGCTCTACCCAGCGGTCGCTGGTTTCTTCAAAAACCGTTTTTACCAGAGCGCCTGTAGTGGCGTCGAACTGCTTAAACCACATGTGGTTCTGCTCGCGATTGACGATGGCGACGAGCACATATTTTTCATCAGGCGTCCACGACACGTTGGTGAGGTATTGTTCGGCCGGCTCTCCTGTTTGAAGGTAGAGCGATTTGCCGGTTTGCGTATCGTACACACCCACGGTTACGTGGTGGCTTTGGGCGCCGGCATACGGATAGCGTATCATTTTCGCTTGCGCCGGCATAGAGTCGAGGATATAGATGGGGTATTGCGTCACCATCCGCTCGTCCATGCGGTAAAAGGCCAGGTAGCGACCTTGCGGGCTCCAGAAGGTCCCTTTGAAAATGCCGAATTCTTCGCGGTGAACGCTTTTGCCGTACACGATCCCGTCTTCCTCGCTTTGGGCCACACCCAGGTCTTTGCCGCCTATGTTCACGAACAATCCCTTATTGCGGGTGTAGGCCACTTTGAACGTTTTATCCTGAATATCAACGTTTTCTGCTTCCGCCGGATACCAGTTTTTGCGTTCCAGTCCGCCGCTGCGCGACCACGTGTATATTTCCTTGCCGGAATTGAACCACAATTTATCCGCTCCGGTCCAGGTGATCGCCGGCAGGCCCTCGAGCGTTTTGGCGCCGGTTTTTTGCAGACCTTCATTGATGGAAACCAGAAGATCCAGGGTGTCTGTGCTGCCGTCGGGCGCGTTCACCCGAACCAGTTTGTTATTGACTAAATGGGTAAACTCCGTGGTGCCGGGAATCCATTGTATCTGCCGCAGGTTGGAGGGGGCCAGGGTGGTACGGCCCTTGAGAATGGCGTCGCTCATGGTCAGTTTGCCCTGGGCAAACAAACCGAAGGAAAGGAGAAGTAGAAGAAACAAAATGGGTATTCTTTTCATGCAAACGCCGGTTGTATGGCGCGCAAAAGTAAGCTCCCGGTTTTCAGAAAGATAGAATCGTAGGCGAATGCTTGTTTAAAGCGGGTCAATGGCAGGGAAAAGACTGAATTCAGGAGCAATTCGGTTATTCTTGTCGGGCATATAGTATCGTTACGATTTCAATAATATCGCCGTTTAGCCGATATATCAGCGAGGTTTGTGGCGTAACCACACATTTACGGTAACCAGGGAATCTGACCGATTCAGGGAATCCTTGAGGTATAACTTTCAAGGCTTGAATAGACAAATTAAGACGACGCTGAAAAATACGTCTTAGGCGGGATGACCATTTTGTTTCAAGATAATCTAACAGTACTTCCAACTGCCGACTAGCTTTAGCGGAGAGAATGACAGTCATTGATACTTTTCATTCATACGAGCATTGAAGGATTCTAATGATTCGGTATTTCCGCTCTCTAAGTCGGCAATACCTTCGGCAATGTTGGCTTGCTCTTTTTCAGTTAGATTATCAGCCCAATCGTCTTGATCTCCTTTTAATAATAGTTGTTCAATCAAACGAAGCAAGTTTTCATCTTCTAAACGGGCAAGCAGTTCAATCGTGTGAACTTTTCGGTCTGCAAATGTAGATGCCATATCTATTCATTTTATGTTACAAAGTTAGTCTCTAAATGTCAAAAAACAAAAACCGGCTGTCCCTCTTCAGAAACAGCCGGTCATAAATCGTCTTTAGGAATTGTAGCCTATTTCATCCCAAAATCCTTCCGGATCTTATTCAACGCACTACCCGCATGCACCCATTCGATCTGCGCCTGGTTATATGTATGGTTCACCGGAAAGGTTTCTTCCTTTCCGTCGGAATGTCGCAGCATCACATGAAGCGGCACATCAGGCGCAAAAGTATCGAACCCGAGAATCCGGATCTTATCGTCCTGCCGGATCTTGTCGTAATCGGCATTGTCGGCAAAAGTGAGGGCCAGCATACCTTGTTTTTTCAGGTTGGTCTGGTGGATGCGCGCGAACGATTTGACCAGCACGGCTACCACGCCGAGGTAACGCGGTTCCATGGCAGCGTGTTCGCGGCTGGAGCCTTCGCCGTAGTTCTCTTCCCCGACCACGATGGTCGAAATACCCATTTTTTGGTAGGCGCGGCCGCTGGCGGGCACTTCCATGTACTGGCCGTTTTCAACGTTCAGCACCTTGTTGCGCTCGTCGTTAAAAGCATTGGTGGCGCCGATCAGGCAATTATTGGAGATATTTTCCAGGTGCCCGCGATATTTCAGCCAGGGGCCGGCCATGGAAATATGGTCGGTGGTGCATTTGCCTTTTGCCTTGATGAGGACCCGCATGTTTTGCAATTGCGCATCCGTGATGGGTACGAAGGGCTTGAGCAACTGGAGGCGCTGCGATTTTTTGTCTACGGCCACTTTGATCGGCGTTTTAGCCGGGGCGATATAGCCCGCATCTTCCACCGCAAAACCTTTTTTCGGCAATTCGATGCCTTTCGGCGGATCGAGTTTTACGCTTTCGCCATTCCTGTTGATCAAAAAGCCTTTTTTCGGATTGAAGCTGAGGTCGCCGGCGATGGCGAAGGCTGTCACGATTTCCGGAGAAGCCACGAATGCGTGGGTATTCGGGTTGCCATCGTTGCGGCCGGTGAAATTCCGGTTAAACGAAGTCATGATCGAGTTGGGGCGTTTCGCGTCGTCGATGTGGCGCGCCCACTGGCCGATGCATGGGCCGCAGGCATTGGCCAGTACTACGCCACCAATTTGCTCGAATTCTTTCAGAATGCCGTCCCGCTCCGCCGTGAAGCGGATCAATTCGGAGCCGGGCGTAATGGTAAATTCGGATTTGGTCTCCAGGTTTTTCAACCTGGCCTGGCGGGCGATGGAGGCAGCGCGCGTCAGGTCTTCGTAGGAAGAGTTTGTACAAGACCCGATAAGGCCGACTTCCAATTTGACAGGATAATTGTTCTTTTTCACAGCGGCCGCAAATTTCGACAGCGGCCAGGCCAGATCCGGCGTGAAAGGACCGTTGATATGCGGTTCGAGCGTGGACAGATCGACCTCGATGACCTGATCGAAATACTTTTCCGGGTTGGCGTAACATTCCGGGTCGCCGTTGAGGTAAGGTGCGATTTTGTTGCACATCAGGGCTACTTTGTTGCGCTCGGTTGCTTTCAGGTAGCGGAACATACTTTTGTCGTACCCGAAGGTAGAGGTGGTGGCGCCTATTTCTGCGCCCATGTTGCAGATGGTGCCTTTACCGGTTGCGCTCATGCTTTGTGCACCCGGGCCGAAGTATTCCACGATCGCTCCGGTGCCGCCTTTTACGGTCAGAATGCCGGCTACTTTCAGGATAACGTCTTTGGGGGATGCCCAACCTTTCAATTTGCCGGTCAGTTTTACCCCGATGAATTTCGGCATTTGCAGTTCCCAGGCCATGCCCGACATGGCATCCACGGCATCCGCGCCGCCCACGCCGATGGCGAGCATACCGAGACCGCCGGCGTTGACGGTGTGCGAATCGGTCCCGATCATCATACCGCCGGGGAAGGCGTAGTTTTCCAACACGATCTGGTGAATAATGCCCGCGCCGGGTTTCCAGAAACCGATACCGTATTTCTGGCTCACGGTGCTGAGAAAATCGAATACTTCTTTGTTTTTATCGAGTGCCGTCACCATGTCCTGAATGGCGCCTACTTCCGCCGTAATCAGGTGGTCGCAGTGTACAGTGCTCGGAACAGCCACCTTTTTTCGGCCGCAGGTCATAAATTGCAGCAGGGCCATTTGGGCGGTGGCATCCTGCATGGCCACCCGATCTACCTGAAAAAACACGTAATCGGAGCCGCGCTGGTATTCCTTCATGGGGCTGTCGGGGTGCAGGTGGGCGTACAGAATTTTTTCGGAGAGGGTCAGGGGCCGGTTCAGTTTGGCTTTGGCGGCATCCACGCGGGCGGGAAATTTTTGGTAAAAAGTCCGCAGCATTTTCAGGTCAAAAATCATAATACGGTAGACGGTAGACGGTTAACGGTGGTTGGTTTTGACAAGCATTGAACGCTTGGGAGACCGAAGGGTTCTTTGAGCAGTCCGCAAATGTAAGGAAAGGGTGGATATTGGAAGGAAAAGAAGTGAAGAGTATTTTTGGGTTGTTGGTTTTCAGCGGGGGGAGAGAACGCACATTTCCACGAAAAAACCTTACTTTTGTACGAAATAGAACACCCCAAAAGGTTTTATTTGGTTATCATTTTTATCATTTTTCTTTTAAGTACATGAGCGCTGACACCATACATCCCCCTTTGACCAACCTGCAAGTCGAGCTGCTTAAATTATTTGCCCGGCAGTTGCCGGATGCGGATTTACTGGCAATCCGGGACATGATTGCTCAATACCTGTTGGAACGCGCGTTTGAACAGGCGGGTACGGCTTGGGATGAAAAAGGGTATACGGTGGAATCTTTTCAAGAAAAATTGAATGAAGGTCGGTGAGGAATTGCGGGTGGTGCTGGACACAAATGTTCTGCTGAATGCGCTTTCTCCACGATTGACATATCGGGATATTTTGCGAAAACTAACGTTAGGCAAGTACCAACTCTGCATTACGACCGAGATACTGCTCGAATACGAGGAAAAAATCACCGAATTTTTTAGTGCCTCCACTGCAACCCTTCTGCTTGACGCGCTTGTTATGTCGAGTAACATTTTAAAAACAGAGGTATTTTTCCGTTTCAATGTCATTGCTGACTTGGATGACAACAAGTTTTTAGATTGCGCATTTGCTTCCAACGCGCATTTCCTTGTCTCCGACGACAAAGCCTTCCGGGTTTTGAAAAACCTGGAGTTTCCTAAGATTGAAGTGTTGACAATCAAGGAGTTTAGTGAAATATTGGAAGAGATATAAGGGCTACGCCCGTACCACCATCAATTTTCCGCTCTGCATCCTTCCATCTTTTAAGATCCGAATGGTGTAAAACCCTTCCGGTAAATCGCCCACCTGCACCATGTTGACGCCGGCCTGGGGTTTTTCCAGTTTGCGCACGGATTTACCCTCTGCGTCGTAAATCGTCACAGACTGTACATCGAACGGCAACTCAAGTGTAAATTGCCGCACGGCCGGGTTAGGGTAATAGCGGGCTTCCCAATTTGGCCTTTGTTGCTGTTGCAAAGCCTGTGGTTCTTCGAAACGAATGGTGGATTGACCCTCGCAGGTTTTGATCGTTGTATACTCTGTGATCAGGCGCACGAGCAGGTCGTTAAGTGGCTCCACTTTGTATTCGTCGCTGGTGGGTTCGAGGTGTTTGCCGCCGATGCCGCTGTGGTCGGTGAGGAAAACATAGGTGCCGTTGGTGGCTAAACCGAAGAATTTCATCAGGAACTCGGTGTCTTTCTGGATACCGCTGGCGGTTACCGGCACGATCCGGATGCCAAGGCGAGCGGCTTCCCGGATGCTGCGCTGAATGCTTTCAATGACGGCCGGTTCCTGGTGCGGACTGGCATCAAGCACCAAAAAACAGATTCGGGCAATGGCATTTTCGGCCCATTTTTGACTAAAAATTGCTTCTTCGAGGGCGCTGTGTACGGCTTCTGGGTAATCGCCGCCGCCGCCTGCCTGTTGCTGGCGGATAAAATCGACGGTTTTGGCAATGTCCGGGTTCAGGCTGCTGCTTTTGGTGATGTAGTCGTCGGTTTTGTCGCGATAAAACACGGTACCCATACGGAAAGCCAGTTCCGGGTTGTTTGCTTTGGCGCGCCCGATCACGTCCAGCAATTCGGTTTTCAGGTATTCGATTTCGTCGCCCATAGAGCCCGTGGCATCGACGGCCCATACGATATCTACGTTTTTGGGCGCAAAGCATTCCGCCGCGATCTTATAGCGGTTCATGCCGTCTTTGGCCGTTTTCGGAACGCCAAGGGTTTGTTGCTGTCCGTTCACCCAAGCTTCTACCCGGACATCGGCGCTTCCGGTCGCTTTGGCATTAAATAGTTCTGCCCAGCATTCGGCTTTTCCAGTATTGTCGGTGCGGGTTTCCCAGAGGGTTTCCCCGGAGGCTGTTGTCAATTTTACATAAGCATCGGCAATCGGGAAATCCTGTTCGTTGGTAAGCAGTACGGTGTAGCGGTATTTTGGGAAAATGTTATACATATTTTGGTACTGGGTTATTTCTCCGTCGGCCAGCAGGTCGACCCAGTGGTTATTCCAGTTGTGTAGGTCGTTCCATTCGCCGGCGGTCAGCAAACCGGCCCGGGGGGAAGGAATGGCGGGTGGTCCATCGGTGGGCGTTGTTTCGGTTAAAGGCATCTCCCGGGTAAAAAATTCTGCGGCTTTTTCCAGGATTTCGCCGGCTAAGTCTTCAACATCCATCACCGGCGGAGTGGCAGCCAGTCGGATGCCATCAATGTAATAATCGGTGGGTTCCGCGCGCGAGCCTTTAATACGCGCGCCATCGGCAGCAGTAATGGGCGGCGCTGTCGACTTGACGCTTGGTTTGGGCGCTTCCGATTTTCGCTTCATCGCTTCGGGAGCGCCTTTCGGGGCAGTCTTTCCGGCGAGGGGCTTTGAGTCGTGACTAAAAGCGGCTGTTGTAGCCACTGTTGCGCTTACATTGCGCGTTGGCAAGTTCTTTATCTGTTCGGATGTCAGCGTTGTGCCGCTGAGTTTGTCTCCTTCAATCAAGGGCACGTCGTACTGTTTAACGACAAGCTCTTTTAAGACGGTGTTGGCTTCCAGGGTAAAGCTTAGAATACCGATTTTATTGGCAGATACGACGACTCCCGCCGCCCGATAGGTGGTAAAACCGGTGTACGAACATTCGACGTCGTAGGTACCGGGTTCCAGTTCCATGTGGTATTTGCCTTCTATATCGCTAATCGTTCCATTAACGAATATTCTGTTTCTAAAAATTTTGATACTTGCGCCGAATAGCGCCTGGCCTTTATCGTCGGAGATGAGGCCGGTTAATACGGCTGTTTCATGGTCCGCTTCGGTACGGTGGGTAAGCGAAACCAGTCCGGTCCAGAAAAAAAGAAAGAGGAAGTATTTCATAAGATGGCGTTTTTATGCGTCATGGGTGGGTGTTTGTGCTTAAGCGGGGGTATGATGTACACTCCAATTGAATTACACACGGCCGTTTAACTTTTATTAAGAAAACCGGAATTACGACCGAAAAGCCATCTTTCCCCATTTCCACAAGAACGACCATTCGCGCTGCACCCGGAAATAAGGCTGTTGCCGGGCGCCGAACTGGCGGCGTACCCGTTCGATCGATTGCACCATGCTGCCGGCAAAATCAAAAACGGGCAAATGCAATACCTCATGGGCATACCGGATGGCCTCCCAGGCGATCAGGATACCGGCGCCCGAGGCGCGTAAACCGGGGTCGTCGCCGGCGAGCAGGTAGTAGGCCGAATGTTGGTCCCAGACCAGGTAGGCGACCGAGTGAATCGTGCCGTTTCCAAGGTCGGTAGCAAAAAATATTTCGCGGCGACCGTGGGTGGCGAGGGCTTCATCGAGGCGGCGCAGAAATTCGAAGGAGACGGGCGCCTGCAGGCTTTGACGCTCAAAACTCAGGTTATGCACCCGGTAAAATTCGGATAAGGACCCGCCGGTGTGTACCGCCACCTGTTCCCGCGCTTTGGGGATTTTCTGGTTGCGGTAATCGGGCGCGAGGTTTTGCCAAACACGGTCTAAATCGAGTATGTCAAGGGTATACGAATACCGGGTGGTTTGCCGGAAACCCCGCCAGTATAAGGGCAACCAGTTGGTTGCCGTGTAGTTGAAATCCTGTTCAAAAGCCGCTAAAGGTGGCATTTGAACCAGCAGATCGTTCAAAAAGCCGGTTTCCTTTTGCGTCGTCCGGTTTTCCGGCATCAGGTATGGGCCCATAAAACGGGTGAGCGGCGGCATGGATATGTATGTCCAGCCCCATTTTCGTTTTACAAAATACGGCCAGGCGGCTACAACTCGTCCGCCTTTTTCTACCAGTGCAACGTCCCATTGCCCGCCTTCACACACGGCATCGAGGTACCAAGGCTGCATGAACAGCGGCAGATCGGGCGCGGCGTCGCAAAAGTGTTGGTAACGCGTTTTTGTAGCCAAGGTTGAAACAGGATAAATTAGATGGCTCGGGGCCGGACATGTACGACAAACAGGCGCTCCCCCCATTTTTTGCGTTCAAAAACCTTGAACAGCTCGAAACCATAAGGTTTTGCGGCTGCCTGAATGGCCTGATAATCGCAATCCTCCGACAAAATCATCCAGATGTTCGTGTGCTGGTTTATATAAGCGGGCATTTGCCGAAATAATTTTTCAAAATACTCCAGGTTTTCTCCTGCAAAGAAAGCGTATTCCACGTCGTGCTGCGGGCGGCGGGGATAATATGGCGGATTGATCAGGATGACGTCGAACAACTTCGGAGGCAGGGCATCAAACAGATCGCTTTGAATGGTCGTAAACGTTTCAAGCACAACGCCATTGGCTTCCGCATTGCGGCGTGTCGCCCCGACCGCGACGGGATTGATATCCGTTGCGGTGACTATAGCGCCCAAACGGTTGACAAAAAGACCCAGCATGCCGCTTCCTGCGCCCATATCCAACACGTTTTTGCCTTGAAAATCAATACTTTTTAAAAAATCCAGGAAGATCGGCGTGCTAAAAAAAAGGCCCGGATGAAAAACGCCCGGTGGCACGAGCACCTGAATGGACCCATGCCGGTAAACCTGGGTCTGCCGGATGTGGCGCAAAGCCCAAAGACGGTAAAAGGGAAGCCAGAAGATGCGGTATAATATTCGCATAGTAGCGGAGTACTCTGTATGGCTTAGAAACCAGAATCAATACGTATGTATAAACCGCCCTCGCCCATATCGTTCCAACTGTATTCGAAGCGGGCGGTTTTGTTGTACCAGGCCACGATATCCAGTCCCAGGCCATAGCCGTAAAGTGAGCGGTTGGACACTGGATTGCCGGCTCCATAATAAGGGTCGTTGGCATACCCCAGGTCGTTATTCAGGGAAAGGTAGAGTTTTAATGGCATCACTTTAAAGGCATGAAAAGGCATAAACTTCCCAAGGTTAATGCTGCGGTTAAAAAACTCGTAGTGCAGCGCCGTTTTTATCACCCCGAAATCCAGCCCGTCGGCCACGTAATATTCGTATCCTCGCACAAAATTGCCGGAATAACCAAGGGCCTGGTTGTTGAAATAGGGCGGTTTGGAGCGCGGTATACTGGTTCGCCCTTTTATGGTTGCATCGAGGTAGAGGCGTTTGACCAGAGGCGTGTAATAACCATATTCAGCGTAAGCCCGGAAAAGTCGCAGGTTATCAGACGGCAGTATACCATTATAGCGTATTTCCAGCACGCCCAGCCAGCCGTGGAGTGGATATGGCTGAATGTCGCGGTAGTCCATGCGCAGGTTATATACGAGGCTGAGGTGTCTTTGTCGCGTTTGCCCATTCCCGAAATAATCGGGATTCAGTATGAGGGCGATTGAATCGGCGGCTCGGCTATGGCGGTATTCTGCGGTGAAGCTGTGCGAGGTTCGCAGGCCAGGCCGCCAGCTGAGGTTTGAAAAAGCGATGAACTGTGTGATTTGCCATTCCTCGGGGTTTTTCCGGAACACCAGCTTGTTTTGCCGGGTCGTAAGGGCCACCTCGTGTTGGCGGCTAAAAGCCACACCCGTTTCCAAGCCAAGCGTTTGGCTGCGGTTGAGGGGCGGGAAGCGATAGGATACGCCGTAATAATTGTTGTAGCCGAATTCCATCTTCACTTTCAGCACGTCGGCGGCGCCACTAAGGTTGTTGTGGCTCAGATCGATTCCGTAATTGACGCGTTTCAGCGAGCCCTTGTATTCCTTCCACCACACGTTGAAATTACGGTCGGCCAGAAAAAAGACAGGAACGGGTAAAATGTACCAGGTTTCGGTTATGTGGAACACCAGGGTCACGTGCTTGTTCGGGCGCCATTCCCCGACCTCTGCCGTCACGACGGTGAATAATTTGAGGTTCAGTATCCGTTGGCAATTTCGTTCGAGACTTTGCTCCAGCGCATCTAAACGAATCGAGTCGCCGGGCGAAAATTCCAATTCACGCAGGATCAGGGAATTGCGGGTTTTTCGATTTCCTTCCAGCACAATAGAATCGATGTAGACATATTCCGAGCCGGTTGTATCCGTTTCAGCTGCCGCCGAATACCCTCCGCAGATCAGTAAAATCAACACCAACAGCCCGTTTACCTTGCACCCTGCAAAGCTCAAATATGTATTTCGAATCATGCCCAACGCGGTTTATTCCCCTTTTTTCAGCAACATTTTAAAAATTTGTCTTCGTAAGGCGCAAAAAACGTGCAAAATGCACAATTCTTGTATGTTTCATTCTACCTTTGGTCAAAAGCAATATCTCCGGCCATGAACGAGTTCATGCAAGACCCGGTTTTTTACTGGTTAATTTGGGGCATTTTTACGGTTACAGGCGTCATCATTGGATGGTCGCTTCGTGCCGCATTTCCCGAACGAAGCATCCGTAAAACACTGGAACGCACCGAGCAGGAAAAAAATACCCTGGCTCGGCTGTATACCCACCTCAAACATCAGCACGACTTGCGCGAGGCGGATTTCAAAAAAGTTTCGCTCGAACTGAGCGCCCTGCGCCAGCAACTGCAACAGGTTGAAACCGACCAAATCCGGCACGGCGCTTCCGAACAGGCCTATGCTGCGCGGGTAGAGAAGGCCGAGGCCAATGCAGCCCATTTCGCCCAAAAAGTAGCGGCCCTCGAACTGTTAACCACCAACCTCCGCACCCGCAACGGCGAGCTCAGCACCGAACTGCAAAAAATGCAGGAAGAACTGGATGCCTGGCAAATGCTTTACCGCGATTTCCAGCTGATGCAACAAAAATTAAACGGCTTCGAGCAGGCCGCTTCCGCCCTGGAATTGGAACGAAACAAACTCCGGCAGCATTTGGAATTAGCCCGTATCGAGGTAGAAAACCTTCAACTCGATCTCCTGCATCAAAAAGCTGTTCAGCCACAAAAACAATCCTCCACCCAAAGCGACCGTAAAGGCGGCCCGGCCGCGCCGGAAAATACGGACGACCTGAAAATCATCAACGGGCTCGCGCCATTTCACGAACAACAACTGTACGCACTGGGTATTTACACCTTCGCCCAAATCAGCCGCTGGGACGACGACGCCATTATCGCTTTTGCCAAGGCGCTTAGTATAAGCCCGGGTAAAATTTACCAGGATGATTGGGTCGGGCAAGCTAAACATTTGTTCTCTCAGCGGGAATGAAAATGTTGAAGCAGGGTTGTTTTTTAAGTTGGTAGTGCGGCGCGCGCGCC
>Ga0335394_10008307_pt1 | contig 11717 bp, 8 predicted proteins | sample MAT03_FD_205741 | JGI IMG/M metagenome (GOLD analysis project Ga0335394, IMG submission 205741) | Freshwater microbial communities from Lake Fryxell liftoff mats and glacier meltwater in Antarctica - MAT-03 (spades assembly) (version 2) ... | reverse complement strand
GCGGCGGTGAAGCGGATGGCGAGCACGGCGGCGCTCATGACGCCAGACGCGATGAGCGGGCGGACGAAGCCAGAGAGCAGCACCCACGGCGACGGGCCGTTGCGCAGCACGAGCCAGATCCCGGCGAGGGTGTGCAACCCGAACGCGACCCCGACGGCGCAGGCCGAGGCGCGCAGCCCCCACGGCGACAGCGCGTAGATGCCGCCGATGAGCACGACGACCTTGCCGAGCTCGAGGTACATGAGCGGCTTGTTGCGCTCCTGCGCCTGCAAGTACGACGACACCACCCAGCCGACGGGTCGGAACACCGACAGCACGGCGAGCACGGTCAGGAGCGGCGCGACATCCTGCCATTCTTCCGAGAGTGTCAGTCGAACGAGGGTATTTGACACGGCGCCGAGGCCGCAGGCGAGCGGGAAGATGATGAGTGACAGGAGCGCGGTGGCGCGCTCGAAGGCGCGCGGCCGTCGCTCGGGCGGCAGGCTGGCCAGGCTGGGCAGCAGCACCGAGCCGATCTGCTCGCCGATGTGCACGGCCGGGACGTCGGCGAGGTTGTACGAGAGGTTGTAGAGGCCCGTCGCGGTCTCGCCGAAAATGCGGCGAACGGCCAGGTTGTCCCAGTAGCGCGCCGCGTTGTGCGCGATCGACTCCATCGCGAGCGGCGCGCCAAAGTGCAGCATGTCCTTGAAGCGCTTCCACGACAGCGGCGTCGGCGTCGCCCACGAGCGCCAGCCGGCGGCCCACAGGATGATGAGCGTGACGATCGAGTACTGCGCGATGTTGCCGTACACGACCGACATGCCGCCGTGGCCGTGCGTCGCGAAGCCGATCGTCGTGATCGCGTAGGCCAGCTCCCCGAGCGTGAGCGTGAGGCCGACTGCCCGGAACTTGAGCTGACGCACCAGCACCTTCTCGGCGACCGACGACGCGCGCCGGATGCCGATGGCCAGCGCCATGCCGGGGATGTAGAGCGCGGCCTCGTACGAGCGCACCAGTCCGGCGACCGGGACCGCGAACAGCGCGACCGCGCCCAGCGCCAGGAGGCCCAGCACCCAGCTCGCGACCGTCGCGTGCCAGACCGCCTCGGGGCCAGGCTCGGTCCGCCCACGCACGATCACGTACTGGCCGAAGCCCAGCGTGGTGAGCCAGTTGACCGACGTGACGATGATGGCGGCGGTGCCGACCTCGCCAACCTCGGACGGCGCGAGGAAGCGCGTGACGACCAGCGTGCCGATGACGCCGATCGCGCGCCCACCGACGCTCGACAAGATCGTCCACGCAGCGCCGCGCGCGGCCTTCGCGGCAAGGGACATCGCGGGATGTTGCGCCAGCACCAGATCGGCGCGCAACGTGGGCTCACCAAAAACGATGCTCGCGAGGAGAGTGTTCTAGCTTACTTTCTTCGAGCCGAGGCTATGTGGCGAAGTGGTGACTTGGCGGGCCAGGAGCGCCGGGGCACCGCGGGCGACTCACGGACGCAGCCCTCCGCGTTCGCTCGAGGCCGCAGGACTTCCGCTCGTCGCTACCGCTTCCGAGCTTCAGAATGCGTAGCCGAACCGCATGTAGCCGTTGGGGAACGCGCCGCCCGAGTTGTAGTCGTTGGTCTTGCCCCAGTTGCGACCGGCGCCGGCGGCGAGGGCGAAGTTGAGGCCGCTGTCCCAGGTCCAGTGCCAGCCGACCAGCATCTGCGGGCCGAAGACCGTGTACGTGTCAGTGCTGTTGCCCGACTCGAAACAGTCGTAGCCGCACGAGGTCGACGTGAACGTCTGCGAGATGAAGCCGGGCTCGAGAAACAGGCCCTGATAGGTGCGGCGGAAGTAGATCGGCACGCCCACGCCGACCTCGACGCCGGTGACGCCGTCATCGCCGAACGGGTTCATGTAGTTGATGTCGCCGCGGATCGCGATGTTGTTGTTGATGCCGTAGCTCACCGACAGGCCGTAGAAGCCGAGCATCATGCCGATGGGGTTCGTCGAGACGTTCCACCGCTTGTAGGTCTTGATGTACTCGTTGCTCTCGCCGACCTTCACGAGCTGACCGTTGATGTTGCTGACGTTGTTCCAGTCGTGGGTCTGCGGCGAGCCGCTCGTCGTCGCCGGCGCCGTCTGAGCCGGGCCGGCCGGCGTAGGCGCAGGCGCAGGCGCAGGCGCGGCAGCCGTGCTGCTGGTGCACTGGGTGCCGGTGCACACCGTGGTGGTCGTGGTCGTGGTCGTGGTGGGCGTGGCCTCTTGGGCGAGCGCGAGCGAGGTCGAGGCGAGGAGAAACGCGGTGGCCACGGCGAGCTTGTTCATGCGAGGACTCTCCAGCAACCGGCGCGCCAGGTCACCTGTTGCGTTGCAAGTACTGATGATCGCTAGCGTCTGGCGGTGTCGGTGAGGCTCAAACCGTCAGGCTGTCACCGCGCGACGCGTCAGATCCTGACATCGCGGTCGCGGTTTCGGCGCCGGCGCAAGCGATCGGTGAACGCTCGCGACTCCGGCACGCCGGCCCGCGCCATCAGCCCGATGTAGAGCGCGCCGTAGATCGGCAGCGCGACCGCGGCGGCGAAGATGGGCCGCAGCGGCGGGAGAAAATGGAGCACCGACCACGCCACGCCGCCGGCCAGCGCCGCCGCCGCCAGCGCGCCAAAGCCGAGCTGGGTCGGCATGGTGAGCGCGCCGATGCGTCGGGCCAGCCCGCGGCGCAGGACCTCGAACTCGATCCAGGCCGCGACGCCCGCGCTCGCGGTCAGCCCGAAAGCCGCCCAGTCGGCGCCGTAGCCGAAGTGCGCACGCACCGGCAACACCAGCGCCCAGCCGGTCACGAAGGTGAACGCCACTCGGACCAGCGCGGCGTGCAGCGGCGAGCGAGTGTCGCCGAGCGCATAAAACGCCGACGCCAGCAGGCGGCCCTGGGTGCCCGCTGACAGCCCGATCGCCGAGCCGGCGAGGATGATCCACACGCTGCGGGTGTCCGACGCGCCGAAGCGCCCGCTCTGGAACAGCACCGCGACGATGACGCCGCCGAGCGCGACGAAGGCGACCGCCGACGGCACGACCAGGAACACCACGCGCCGCAGCGAGCGCCGCAGCCGCTCGCGCAGCGCGGTCGCGATGGTCTCGCGATCGCCGGTGGTGCCCGACATCTCGGGCAGCTCGGCCGCCGACACCGCCATCCCGAACAGGCTCACCGGCAGCGTGTAGAGCGTCTGCACGAACGCCATCGACGCCACGATCCCGCCGCCGAGGTAACTAGCCAGCAGCTGGTCGAGATACGACGACAGCTGCACCGACCCGCGGCCGATGAGCACCGGCCCGAAAGCCCGCAGGCTGGCCCGCACGTTGGGATCGCGGGTGGCCAGCGACGGGCGCAGGCCGCCGACCAGCCGCAGCACCGTCGGCAACTGCACCGCGAGCTGCAAGCCCGAGCCGATCACCGCGCCCCAGGCCAGCCAGACCGCGAAGTCGAACTCGTCGCCAGCGACGCGTCGCCCGGCGACGACCGCGGTCGCGATGAGCGCGGCGTTCCACACCACCGGCGACACGTACGACAGGAAGAACTTGCGATGGCTGTTCTGCACGCCGAGGCACCACGCCGACAGCACCAGCAGCGCGACGCCCGGGAACAGGATCTGGACCAGGCGCACGGTGAGCGCGCGGGTCTCGCCGTGGAAGCCGGGCGTGATGACGTCGACGAGCCCACCGGCCGCGACCGCGCCGATCAGCGCGATGAGGCTCGCCACCAGCGCGAGCAGCGTGCCGACGGTGCGCGCCATGCGCTCGGCTTCCTCGGTCCGGCCCTCGGCCCGGAGCCGGGCGTAGACCGGGATGAACGACGCCGACAGCACACCCTCGCCGAGGAGGTTCTGCAAGAGGTTGGGGATGCGGAGCGCGGCGCGAAACGCACCCGCGGCGTCGCTGCGGCCCAGGTAGTGGGCCAGCACGCGCTCGCGCACCAGGCCGGCGATGCGCGACAAGAAGATGCCGAGCCCGACGGCGACAGCGCCGCCGAGACGACGCGGGGGGCGCGGGGGCACGGGCACCGGCGGCATGGCGCGCATCATCGGTCCCGCGGGCCGGGCGCGGCAAGTTACGGCGGGCCGCGCGGCAAGTTACGGCGCGCCAGGGACGATGCGATCCTCGACCACGTCGAGCCCGAGCCGGCTCACAACAGGCTGCGAAAGCGGAACGCCAACCACGCCAGCGCCTGGTGCCACCAGTCCAGGCGGTTCCAACTCTCGACGTGGAACGGCTCGGTGTGGGCCTGATCGCGCTGCCACGCCGCCTCCATCAGTTCCCCGACGTCGCGGTCGACCACCTCGACCATCATCTCGAGGTTGTGGCGGAAGCTGCGCGCGTCGAGGTTGTAGCTGCCGATGGTCGCCCACACGCTGTCGATGACGCCGGTCTTGGCATGCATCATCGGGCCGGTCCAGCGCAGGATGCGGATGCCGGCGGCGGCCAGGGTGCGGTGCAGGTACATGCCGGCGTACTCGACCATGCGCACGTCGGACTGGCCGGGCACGATGATCGCCACGTCGACGCCGCGGCGCACCGCGTGACGCATCGCGCGCCGCACCCCGCGATCGGGGAGGAAGTAGGCGTTCTCGAGGTGCACGGTCTCACGCGACGCGCGGATCGCGCGGATGTACGCGCGGCGGAACGCGCCCGCGCTGCGGCGGCGCCGCTTGCTGTTCTCGAGCACGCGCACCGCGACCTGACCGGGCGACGGCGCGTCGGCGGCGCTGCTGGCGAGCGCGTAGTCGGCGCCGCCGGCGCGCATCCAGGTGGCGCGAAACAGCCGCGCCAGATCGCGCACGATCGGGCCGCGCAGCTCGCAGTGGACGTCATGCCAGCCGCCGCCGCCGTCGGCGATCGCCGCGTACTCGTCGGCGATGTTGAGCCCGCCGGTGAACGCGACGCTGTCGTCGACGATGAGGCTCTTCTTGTGATCGCGATGAGCCCACGGCAGCCGCGTGCGCCAGGCCGAGATCGGGTTCCACGCCACCACCTCGACGCCGACGGCGCGCAGCCGGGCCAGGAACGGGGCGCCCAGCCCGAACCCGCCGATCGCGTCGAACAGGAAGCGCACCTTCACGCCGGCGGCCGCGCGTTCGCACATCACGTCGGCGAAGCGATCGCCGGTCTGGTCGGCGGTGATGATGTACGTCTCGAGACAGATCGACGTGGTCGCGGCAGCCATCGCGGCCAGCATCGCGGGGTAGGTCTCGGCGCCGGCCTGCAGCGGGCGCAGCGTGTTGCCACGGCGGAGCGTGCCGACGTTGCCGGTGTAACGCGCGATCGCGACGAGCAGCGACTCCGACTCGTCGAAGCGCGCGACGGCGGTCGACGCGGTCACGACGCCTCGTAGCGGACGCCCACGATCGTGAACGTCGCGGCGCCCTTGGGTCGTTGCACGGTGACCTCGTCGCCGTCGCGCCGGCCCAGCAGCGCCTTGGCGACCGGTGAGTCGATGCTGATCGCGCCGGTCTTGGCGTCGCTCTCGTCGGGGCCGACCAGGCGGTACTCGGTCTCCCCGCCGTCGTCGTCCTCGAGCTTGACCCACGCGCCGAACGCGACGCGCCCGTGATCGCGCGGCGTCTCGGTCACGACGGTCAGAACGTCGAGGCGCTTGGACAGGTACTCGAGGCGGCGATCGATCTCGCGCAGCCGACGCTTGCCGTAGATGTAGTCGGCGTTCTCCGAGCGATCACCGAGCGCGGCGGCGTCGGACACCGCCTGGGTAACCCGGGGCCGCTCGACGGTCCACAGCCACTCGAGCTCGTCGCGCAGCTTCTTGGCGCCCACCGGCGTGATGTAGCGAGCCGATGGTGGCCGCTGCGTGCGAGGGATGCCCATTTCAGTCGCCGAATGGATTGACGCTCTTGTTGCGATCGGCGTGAGTCGCAGGACTGCGCTTCTTCTTGGGCTTGATGGGCGCGACCACGGGCGCCGGTTCGGTCACGGTCACGGGCTCGGTCACGGTCACGGGTTCGGTCACGGTCACGGGTTCGGTCACGGTCACGGGTTCGGTCACGGTCACGGGTTCGGTCACGGTCGCCGGCTTCGCCTCGACCACCGCCGGCTCGGCCGACTTCACCTCGACCGGCTTCGCCGCCTGGGGCTCGGTCGCGCCCTCACCGCCGCCGCCGCCGCCCCCGCCGCCGCCGCCGCTGGTCGCGACCACGACCGCGACCAGCGCCGCGACCAACCCCACCGCCAGCCCGACCCACAGCCCGGGACGCCCGCGCCGCCCTGGGGCCACCGGCAGCGCGCTCGCCGCAGCGCCCGACAAGGTCGTCGGCACCGACGTGATCGACGCCTGCTGCGCCCAGCCGCCCGACGACAGACCGGGCCCGGTGCGCAGCGTGCCGCCCGGGGAGATCCGATCGATCGCCGCGATCAGCTCCTCCGCGCTCTGCACGCGCTGGTGAGGATCTTTCGCGAGCAGCCGCTGCACCAGGTGCTCCACCTCCGGCGACACCTCCCCGACCAGCGAGCTCAGGAGCGGCGGCGGCACGTGGATGTGCGCCGCGAGCACGTCGCCGACACCCTCGCCGACGAAGGGCGGCCGACCCGCGCACAGCTCGACGATGATGCAGCCCAGCGAGTACAGATCGGCGCGGTTGTCGACGGTGACCCCGCGGCACTGCTCGGGTGCCATGTAGGTCGGCGTGCCGATGACCGACCCGGTGCGGGTCTGCTGCATGCTGTTGCCGTCGGCCTGGGCCAGCTTGGCGATGCCGAAGTCGAGCAGCTTGATGCGCTCGCCGCCCGGCACCTCGGCGTCGGGCACGACGAAGACGTTGTCGGGCTTGAGGTCGCGGTGGACGATGCCCTTGCCGTGAGCCGCCGCGAGCGCGCCCGCGACCTGACGCGCGAAGGCGAGCGCATGCAGCGGATGAGCTCGGCCGCGGCTCATGCGCGCAGTGAGGCTCTCGCCCTGGAGGAACTCCATGACGATGTACGCGGTGCCGTCGGTCGCGAAGCCGAAATCGTAGACCTCGACGATGCCGGGGTGGCGGATCGCGGTCGCCGCGCGCGCCTCGTTGAAGAAGCGCTGGACGATGTCCTGCTTCTGCGAAAGCTCCGGCAAGAGCACCTTCACCGCGGCGGGCCGGCCCAGCAGCGTGTGCTCGGCCGCGTAGACCGCCCCCATGCCGCCGCGACCGATGAGGCCAGTGATGCGGTAGCTGCCGACGGTGGTGCCTAACATGCCGGCGGAGGATACGAGATGACCGCGGGCAAGTCACGCCTGGCGCTTTTCGGGAACATCCGCGGCCGGCGCCGCGTACGATCGGCGTGGTGCGCCTCTTCACCGTCGCCGCGCTCGCAGCCGCCGTCGGCGCGGCCGTCGCCGCGGCCGGCTGTCGCGGTGATGGGCCCCGCGGCGCGGTCGCGACGCTCGCCGACGCCGCGACGCTCGACGACGCCGGCGCGACGCTCGCCCTCGTCGAAGCTGCGGCCGCGCCCTCGTCGCTCGATGCCGCGGTCGCCCTCGCCGCCGCGACGCCCACGCTGCCCGCGCCGCCACCGCCGCTGCCGCCCTGCCCCAAGGTCGTCCCGCGTCCGCCGGCGCCGATCGATCGGCTGTCGCTGCGCCGCGCCAAATGGACCGACCTCGTCGACTGGCCCGCCGACCAGCACGCCGATGCGCTGCCGGCGTTCCTCGCCTCGTGCGGCGCGCTGGCCGCCCTCGCCGATGACGCCTGGGTCGGGCTCGACCACCGCTTCGGCCGGGCCCGCCAGTGGCGCCGCGCCTGCGCCAAGGCCGCCGAGCTGCCGGCGCGCGATCACGCCGCCGCCCGCGGGTTCTTCGAGGCTGAGCTGGCGCCCTGGCAGGCCTCCGGCCGCAAGGGCCCGGTCGGCAAGATGACCGCGTACTTCGTGCAGCAGCTGCGCGCGTCGCGCACGCAGCACGACCAGTACCAGACGCCGATCTACCGCCGGCCGCCCGAGCTGGTGATGATCGACATGGCGCGCTGCAGCCCGACCGGCCGCGGGCGCAAGACCTGGGGCCAGGTCGATCCGGCGACCGGCGCGCTGGTGCCGCTGCCGAGCCGCGCCGAGATCCGGGCCGGCGCCCTCGCCCAGCGCGGCCTCGAGCTGCTGTGGGTCGACGACCTGATCGACGCGCTCTTCCTCAACATCCAGGGCTCGGGCTACGCGGTCCTCGACGACGGCACGACCGAGTGGCTCGAGTACGACGGCAAGAACGGCCAGATCTACGCCGGTCCGGCGCGCTTGTTACGCGCGCGCGGCCTCCTGCCCAAAGGCCAGGGCACCATGCAGGGCATCAAGGCCGCATTCGCCGCGCTGCCCCAGGCCGAACGCGAGACGATCGTCGACGGCGACGCCTCGATGGTGTTCTTCAAGCTCGGCCGCAACGCCGGCGCGGTCGGCTCGCAGGGCGTGGTGCTCACGCCGCAGCGCTCGGTCGCGGTCGATCGCAACTTCATCGCCGCGTCGACGCCGCTGTGGGTCGACACCACCGCCCGCAAGACCAGCGGCGAGCGCGGTCTGGAGCCGTATCGCCACCTCATGATCGCGCAGGACACCGGCGGAAACATCAAGGGCGCCGTGCGCGCCGACCTGTACTGGGGCCCCACCGCGGCCGACGGCGAGTTCGCGGGCCGCTTCGGTGGCGCCGGTCGCTACTGGGTCTTGCTGCCGCGCGCCGTGAAGCCGCGCAAGTAGAGGCTACATTGAGGCGGTGCCCCGCCTCTCACTCGCGCCGTTGTTGCTCGTTGCCAGCTCGGGCTGCAAGGGCGACGCCACCAAGCCCACCCCGCCACCGTCGACGATCGCCGCGCCCACGCCGGCCGAGCCGGCACCGCTGCCCCACGATCCGCACTCCTTCGCGCAGCCCGATCGCGTCGCCGTCACCCACCTCGCCCTCGACCTGACCGTCGACTTCGCGCAGCGCGAGCTGCACGGCGTCGCCCGCTACACCGTCGCCCGCACCGACCCGCGCGCCCCGCTCGTCCTCGACACGCGCGCGCTGCGCATCGACGCGACCCGGGCCTGCGACGGCGAGGGCACCGGCACCGGCGCCGCGCTCACCCATCGGCTGGCTCCCGACGACAAGCTGCTCGGCGCCGCGCTCACCATCGAGCTGCCGCCCGCGCTCACCTGCGTCGAGGTCGCCTACACCACCGCGCCCGATTCCGGCGCCCTGCTGTGGGTCACGCCGACCGGCACCCTCGGTGGCACCCACCCGATGCTGTTCACACAGTCGCAGCCCATCGACGGGCGCAGCTGGTTCCCGTCGCAGGACACGCCGGGCGTGCGCTTCAGCTACGACGCCACCGTCCGGGTACCGCCCGCGCTGATCGCGCTGATGAGCGCCGAGAACCCCCAGGCCCGCCGCGCCGACGGCACCTACCGGTTCCGCATGGCCGAGCCGATCCCGTCGTACCTGGTCGCGCTCGCGGTCGGCGACTTCGGCTTCCGCGCGATCGGCCCGCGCACCGGCGTCTATGCCGAGCCCGCGCTCCTCGACGCCGCCGCCCACGAGCTGGTCGAGGTCGACGCGATGATGGCCGCCGCCGAGGAGCTGTACGGTCCGTACCGCTGGGGTCGCTACGACCTGCTGATCTTGCCGCCGAGCTTTCCGATGGGCGGCATGGAGAACCCGCGGCTCACGTTCCTCACGCCCACCGTCATCACCGGCGACCGCGCGATGGTGTCGCTCATCGCCCACGAGCTGGCCCACTCGTGGTCGGGCAACCTGGTCACCAACGCGACCTGGCAAGACGTGTGGCTCAACGAGGGTTTCACCACGTACGTCGAGCGCCGGATCATGGAGCGGCTGCGCACGCCCGAGGTCGTCGAGCTGCTGTGGCACATGGGGCGCGGCGATCTCGACGAGGATCTCGCGCGCTTCGGCGTCGGCGGCAAGGAGACCCGCCTCGCCCTCGAGCTGGGCGCCGGCGACGATCCCGACGGCGCGCTGAGCGACGTCGCGTACGAAAAGGGCGCGCTGTTCCTGCGCACCCTCGAGGGCACCGTCGGGCGCGCCCGCTTCGACGGGTTCTTGCGCGCCCGCTTCGATCGCCTGGCGTTCCGTTCGACCGACACCGCGGCGTTCGTCGCCGACGTGCGCGCCACCTTCGGCACCAGCCTCGACGCCCTGGTGCGCACCTGGCTCACCGGCACCGGGCTGCCCGCCAGCGCGCCGCCCGACGAGTCGGTGCTGGCGACCGCGATCGCCGCCGAGGCCCAGGCCTTCGCCGCCAACGGGACGCCGGTCGACACCACGGACTGGAAGACCCTCGAGTGGGTGGTGTTCCTGCGCAGCCTGCCCGCCGACGTCACGATCGGGCGGCTGCGCGAGCTCGACGCTGCCCACCACCTGACCACGTCACCCAACAGCATGATCGTGTCGCGGTGGCTGCCGCTGCTGATCGCGCGCGACGAGCGCGCCGCGATCCCCGCGATCGATCGCTTCGTCGCCACGATCGGCCGTCGCATCCTGGTGCGGCCGGTCTACGCCGCGATGGCGGCGGCCGGTCCGTTCTGGCGCGACCACGCCCGCGCCGCGCTCGCCAAGGCCGGGCCCGGCTACCACCCGATCACCCGCGCGACCGTCGCCGAGATCCTCGGCGTCACGCCGTAGACGTCAGCTCGGCGCCATCGCGCGCCACTGTCCGAGCGCCTGGGCACCGTCGGCGGGCAGCCACACCGGCAGGCGCGCGCCCGGCTCGTGGCCGAACATCACGAAGCTGAGCGGCCCGCGGTAGCCGTTGTCGAAGCCCGGTGCGTCGCCGGGCTCGAGGCCCAGCTCGGGCGCGAAGTAGATGCCTTGCTGGCCCGGCACCAGCTCGCGGTACGCGCTCACCGACAGATCGTCTTTGCCCTCGCGACCGCTGCGCGCGATCACGACGCGGCCCTGGGTCGTCATCGCGACGTAGACCTGGACCGCGACGTAGCGCACCTTCACGCCGACCAGCGCGAGCCCGGCCTGCTTGGCGACCCGGCCCGCCTTGTCGCCGAACGAGTCGTGAAACTCCGGCACCGCCGGGCCGACGTACAGCTGCCCCATCCACATCGCGCGCAGGAGCTCGCCGGGCAGCAGCCGAAAGTGCGCGCCGTAGCTCTCGGTGAGCACCTGATCGGGGCCGACCTTCGCGACGTGCTCGCGCATGCGCTTTGACATGACCCGGCTGTAGACCAACGCGCCGATGACGGCGATCGGCGCGACCAAGTAGAGCGCGTACATGCCGGCGACTATATGACGGCCGCGCGCGGTGGTGAGGCGGTTCGGGTATGCTGCGCGCTCGCCGCCGATGCGGTCCGGATCCGACTGAATGTTCGACTTCCTGGTGATCGCGGCGCTGATCTTGAGCAACGGCGTCTTCGCGGGCGCCGAGATCGCGCTCCTCTCCGTCCGCAAGACCCGCCTCTCCGAGTTCATCCGCCGCCGCGACAAGCGCGCGCTCGCGGTCAAGTCGCTGCGCGATCAGCCCGAGCGCTTCCTCGCGACCCTGCAGATCGGGCTCACCGTCGTGGGCACCTCGGCGGCGACCCTGGGCGGCGCCCACGGCGCCGGCACCGTCGCAGCCTGGCTCGAGGAAGCCGGCATGAACCACGGCACCGCGTCGACGATGGCGCTCGTGATCATGGTCGTGGTCATCGCGTTCATGGAGCTCATCGTCGGCGAGCTGGTGCCCAAGTCGCTCGGCCTGCGCTTCTCGGACACCGTCTCGTTCGCGGTCGCGCGCCCGGTGCTGTTCCTGT
>Ga0335394_10008300_pt1 | contig 11722 bp, 12 predicted proteins | sample MAT03_FD_205741 | JGI IMG/M metagenome (GOLD analysis project Ga0335394, IMG submission 205741) | Freshwater microbial communities from Lake Fryxell liftoff mats and glacier meltwater in Antarctica - MAT-03 (spades assembly) (version 2) ... | reverse complement strand
CGGTCAAAAAACGAGTCTCTCGACGCAAACAATCCGAGCAATCCCCTAGGCGTGCTAACCCCACAGCAGCTTAGCTTCGCGGATGTTGCCATCAACTGCATTGGGCTCAACCCCTAGCTGGGGTTGATCAAATTTCTCATGGCATCCTGTCACTCAACTTTGCAAACCAATTAGTCCAATCTAGAGTGAAATAGCGGCCTGTTCGTCAAACACTAGCGCCTTACCCATAGAAGATGCGATCGAGCGCGGCCTCATCTCCCACGAGCAGCGCCCCGTGCATTGACCCCATAAATACCTTGATGCCAGCGGTAGGGTTCACCTGCCGTAAATCAGGCAAATTCTCTGCGGTCGCTCCCACAAAAAATCCATAATTGACCAAACATTTTTCTGCTGCCCGCCGCAGTTTGTCATCCAGCGTCGCCTGAGTCGTTGTCAGGGGGCGCGTATTGGGCATTTCCAAAAAAGAAGTTACGCCGCCCTTCGCACAGGCGCAGCTCGCTGTAAACAAATCTTCCTTGTGTTCTAGCCCCGGTTCTCAGAAATGAACTTGGGGATCAATTGCCCCCAGCAACAATGTTAGCCCCGTAGCGTCTATTACTTCATAGCCCGGTTCTACCGACAACTCAGGAGCCACCTGAAGAATTTTGCCAGCCTGAACGCTGACATCGGCCACAGCTAACGTCCCATCGGGATGTAAAACATGGGCACGACGAATAAGAAGACTGGATGAAACAGGCATGGGCAACCTTTTATCTTTCTATAAACACTGTCGTCAAGCGGAATTTGATCTATCGTGTGGATGTATTAGGCGGGTTATAGCAGCGTGGATAGTTTACAGTAAACCCACACCCTATTTTTTATCGCTGGCTCCAGCGATCGCCTGCTGCGTCGGAGCATTGTTCAACTGCATCTGTTATTCATTTACGAATGTCTAGTCAATCCAATCCTAACGTGCCTGAAAATACCTCTGGTCAACCTATCACCGCTCCACAGCATTCCGAAAACCCCTGGGTAGAAGGACTTAAAACTATCGGGTTAAGCGTATTTTTGGCGCTGGGCATTCGAACGTTTGTGGCAGAGGCTCGCTACATTCCGTCGGAGTCTATGCTGCCGACGCTAGAGGTGAACGATCGCCTGATTGTAGAAAAAGTCAGCTATCACTTTCAGGGCCCCAATCGGGGAGATATCGTGGTCTTCCAACCCACGGATCAACTGAAGCAGCAAAATCCCAGCCTTAAAGATGCCTTCATTAAGCGAGTGATTGGCCTACCAGGCGAAAAAGTAGAAGTGATAAACGAGCGAGTTTATATTAACGACGAACCGATTCAAGAAAGCTACATTGAATCGCCGCCCGACTATCAATGGGGTCCTGAAGTAGTGCCGCCTGACTCTTACCTAGTGTTGGGTGACAATCGCAACAACAGCTACGACAGCCACTTTTGGGGATACGTTCCCAAAGACAATATCATTGGTCGTGCGGTCGTGCGCTTTTGGCCTCCCGCCCGTGTTGGAGAGATTGGCCCCGATCCGGCCTATCAAGATCAGCCGCAGCCCCAAATTCAACCTCAGCCCCAAGCTCAGCCCCAAGCTCAGCCCCAAGCTCAGCCCCAAGCTCAGCCATAGAAGCCTGTTTAATCTAGGCAATGTTTAATCTAGGCAATAACGTAGCGATCGCCTAAACCAAGCGTATTAAAACTACAAATGAAAGGGTATCCCGATTCGCGGGATACCCTTTCATTTGTAGTTTTAATACAGAGCTACCCCCACGTTTTGACCACTCGCCCCATAATCTGCTGACCTAGCCAGGGTGTGTTGCGCGCCAGAGATTTGAGCGTTTTTCCCGAAATTAGCCAGGGCTGTTGAGGGTCAAACAGAGTCAACTCCGCGATCGCATCTACTGCAACCGTCGAGCAGCTTTGTTGCAGACAGCGGCTGGGATTGATGCTGAGGGCGCGCCAGAGCGTCAGAGCAGAGAGAGCGCCTGACATGACCAGTTGTTGCCAAAGCAGAGGTAGTGCTAGCTCTAAACCGATTGCCCCCGGCGGGGCTTCTGCAAAGGGGACGGTTTTTTCTTCGTACGTGTAGGGGCTGTGGTCGATGGCGATCGCTTCTATGATCCCATCATTCACAGCTTGAATCAATGCAGCCTGATCGGCTGGAGTGCCCAACGGCGGCTCTAAGCGCAAATTAGGGTCGTAGCTTTGTAGCGATTGAGTATTCAGCAGCAGATGCATCCAGGTGGTGCTGGCAGTGATGGGCAGGTAACGCGCCTTGGCTTGGGCAATCAACGCCACACTGCGGACGGTAGAAACCCGCATGATATGGATGGGCGTACCAATTTGCTCTACACATTCGAGCAGGGCGGCTAGAGCAGCAGTTTCGGCGATCGCAGGCGCACCCGGTAGCCCCACCCGCATAGAATCTGTGCCTTCTCGCATGACTCCGTTGCCCCGCAGTTGTAGGTCGCAACAGGACAGCGCAATCGGTTTCTTTAAGGCCTGGGCGTATTCTAGCGATCGCCGTAGTAGTCCCCAATTTTGGAGAGGCAACCCATCGGCAAAGCCGACAATGCCCGATTCTGCCAGTTCTGTCAACTCTGCCATCTGCTGACCCGCTGCTCCGGCGGTCAACGCACCCCAACATTGAAGCTGCGGCGACGGCAGAGACACATGCGATCGCATCCACTCCAGCATCGCGGCATTGTCAATCGCAGGATTGGTAGTGGGCAACAGCGTCACCCGCGTAAACCCGCCTGCCGCCGCCGCAGCCATGAGGGAATCTAGCGTTTCTCTTGACTCAAATCCTGGTTCGCCAGAGTGGCTATACAAATCGACCAATCCGGGACCGAGCACTAGCCCCGTGCAGTCTTGGACATCTGCATTTGAGGGCGCAGATAAGTGGGGGGCGATCGCCCGAATCCAGCCATCTACAATTAGTACATCCGTGACCCGATCCTCATCATTAGCTGGATCAAGCACCCGAACTTGGCGCAGTAATTCACTTGGCATAGGAAAAGAGGCTAGAAGTTAGGACTAAATCGTCTAGACCCGTCGTTGATGGGCTGCAAGATCTTGCGAACCATCAACGACACATTTTCTTCACAATGCCCCCGCTGCCGTGCGATCCAATACACCACTATCTAGATGGGTAGTGATGTTGAGTGCCTGAATAATAGGTGTACTGCCACAGCCTTTGGGGTAATCAATCACAGTGACAGCACAGTTGCCCTGTTTGAACGTCCAGAAGTGTCTAGCTCCTCGGTTGATCAGATGGCAGAGAATGGCTTTGTTAGTGGCATCGTGAGCCACAACAAGCGTAGTGGTGGGTCGGTCTGTGGGTGCAGTCGCTACGATAGATTCCCAAGCGGCGATCGCCCGCTCCCAGACCTGCTGCAAGTTTTCTCCGGCTGGCATTTGCACGGTTTCTGGCGCATCTTTCCAGGCGGCGAGTTCATCCGCATAGACATCCTGAATTTCTTCTTCTAGCTTGCCTTCCCAGAGGCCGTGGCTAATTTCGCAGAGGCGATCGTCCATCTCTAACGAAATCTTGGGATGGGACTTCAAAATAATCTCCGCCGTTTCTTTGGGACGCAGCATGGGGCTGGTCACCGCCCGATCAATCAGCACATCTTGAAGAAACGCGGCAGCTTTTTCAGACTGATGGCGGCCTCGTTCGTTTAGTGGCACGTCGATTTGCCCCTGAAATCGCTTCTCCCGGTTCCAATCGGTTTCGCCATGGCGGACGAGCAGCAGACGAGGCCCCGTCTGGCCTTCGCGCTGTGTTGGCAGGGGTATGTCTAAATGAGCGGTTAGATTAACGGATTCGAGTTGGACGGGTTGGCCAAAGTCGCCAGAAAAGTTCAGCACGTTAATGGCGCAGTTCATTTGCCCAAAGGCGGGGTAGTCGGTCGCCTCTAGCCCCACAGCAGTACAAATTAGAGCGCGGTTAATGCCGCTGTGGGCAACCAACAAAATGGTTTCTTCTGAGTGCGCGGACAAAACAGCCTGCCAAAACTGCCGCGCTTGCTCATAGAGGGCAGGCACAGGGTAAAAGGGAAGCAGTCCATCGGGGGTAGACCGCTGCATTTGTAATTCGTGGGGGCGATCGCGCCACACTTTGTATTTTTCCGGAAACTGCCGCTTCACCTCGTCAAACGACATCCCTTCCCAATCTGTTAGATTAATCTCTTTCAGATCATCCCTGAACTGAAGTCTTGGCAATTGATCTGGCGATTGAGCTGAGGCCGAGAGAATCATTTCAGCGGTTTCTCTTGCTCGCTTCAGGGGGCTGCTATAGGCTGCATTCAAGCGAATGCCCTGAAGAGCCAAGCCAACTCGACGCGCCCCCTCACGCCCTTCGTCAGTCAGGGTAGACTCGTCGCAGTGGCCCTGAACTTTGCCCAAAACGTTGTAGGTGCTGATGCCATGACGCACTAAGATGACGCGAGTAGCCAGAGCGATACCCTCCACAATGTAGGTGTGAACACGATAGACTGCCTGAGCCGATGGGTGGGATAAGTTTCCGGTTTTGCCGGAACTCACTCACATCTCCAAGAGCATTTATACAGGACGTTGAATGACGCATGGAAAGCGATCGCCCAAATAGGAGCATTCTACCGTGTTCGTTATCGGAATCCTTACGAATCGTGAATTAAATAAAATCCAATAGTTTTTGCGGAAGGGTAGCTGAAACACGACCGTCCTACTAAAAAACAGTGAGATAATGCCAAAGAAATGCTTCTAGGATAAAGAATCCTGATTTAGCTTGGACAGAGTGACATTACGGCACGCTCGACACTCCAATGCAAGTAAATAAGCATCGTTGAACATGATGCTAAAACTTGGCGCGGCTTGCTACGGGGGCAACGCAACGTTTTAGAAACAGGTTTTATTTAGGTTGGACTACGTAGTTAGGGATCGGCTCAAGGAACTTTAAAGATGACCATCAAACGACTAATTTTGGGCGTGTTGACGCTTTTTGTGGTGATCTTGGTGGGCAGTGCGCTGCTAAAGAGCTTTGGAGAACCCCAAATTACTAATCAGCTAGAGCTTTATCAAACAAATTTACTGCTATCTGCGACTGAGCCAGTCACCAGTGACCAGGCAGAGCCAGAGGTGTCTGCTCTCCGCAAAGCAATCCTGGGTGGCGACCCTTTAAAGACAGCGCTGGAACAGTATCAGACTGTGCGCCAAACGGCTCAGGCCGACTTGGAAACGCTGCGATCGCGCCTTAACCAAGCGCCCGCTACCCTAGCCGACCCATCGCCTCGCCCCATTCCAGCCCGAACCACCGCTTCAACCGCAGAACGGCTACAGCCTCTGATTCAGCAACAGGAAACGCTAATTGACCAACTCGACTTGGGCATCGGGACGATTCAAGCTCAACAAGGGAACGCCGAAACTGCTGTTAAAACCTGGACAGGACTCATTCAGCGACGTTCAGAGCCTGTAATGGGTGAGGCACCTCCTTTAGAATCGGTGCCTCCTTTAGAATCGACTCCGGCAGCGATTTCAAATCCTTCTACGCCTCACGACATTGTAAGTACGGCTCAAACCCTAATTGGGATCTGGAGCGAACCCGCCCGGATTTTGCCAGATGCCGAATCTCAGCTTCAACAACATTTGGATGGATGGTTTCGTTATGTAGGGCTGAACCGGCTCTACCAGCTTCAACAGCGCACCGACCAGCTCACTACCTTGCAAGCAGACGCACAGCAGCTAGCCGAGAAAACCCTAGTAAAACTGGCGCTGGTGGGTACTGTACCTCTGCTGGGCAGTGTACTTGGGGCAGGGTTGCTGATCAGTCTCGTAGTGCAGCGGGTAGTTCAGGGCAAGCAAGCAATTTTGGCGCTCAACGGCGACGCTGCTTGGGATACTCCCTGGGATTGGGAGACGATTTGGCAAGTGTTGATTGTGGGGTTTTTCTTTGCGGGTCAGGTTGTTGCCCCTCTGCTGGTTGGAGCCTTGGGAGTTAGCTTCAGCGCCTTTGGCACCCGCGCTAAGGCGGTCTATGCGCTGACCTACTATCTGCTGATGGCAGGGTCTGGATTGGCCGTGTTGTATTGGTCACTGAAACCGTTTTTTCCGCTGCCAGAAGGCTGGTTTCGCTTTAAGTGGTTGAGTAAGTGGCCACTATGGGGGATAGGAGGCTACATGACAGCACTACCGCTCATGATCGGGGTGTCGTTGTTGAATCAGCAAATTTGGCAGGGGCAAGGGGGAAGTAATCCGCTACTGCAAATCGTGTTAGATGAGGGTGATCCAATAGCGCTGGGCATTTTTCTGTTTACGGCGGCAGTGGCGGCTCCCATCTTTGAAGAGACGCTGTTTCGGGGCTTTTTGCTGCCGTCATTGACGCGCTATGTTCCTGTGAATGGGGCGATCGCCCTCAGTAGCCTGCTGTTTGCCGTTGCCCATCTCAGCGTTTCAGAAGTGCTGCCGCTAACCATGTTGGGAGCCGTATTGGGTATCGTATACACGCGATCGCGCAACCTCCTAGCCCCAATCTTCCTGCATAGCTTGTGGAATAGCATTACCATGATTGGCCTGTTTACCTTGGGTAGCAGCAACTGAAGCTGGGCGATCGTCCACATTGAATCGCCTAAACTAGTGGTTAAACCCCTATCGCTCAACCCTAAACGATGGTTACATCATCCGTTCCCCCAACTCAACTTCACCGCTTTTCTTTGGAAGACTGGCTGGCAAGCCCACCTAACAACACTGAATGGGTTAACGGGGAGCTGATTGAAAAAACAGACATGACACTCAAACACAGTAAAATACAAAATCGTCTGGGTTCCCTTTGGAGAATTCACAAAACCGCCTCGGAGCCAGGAGGGGAAGTTTATACCGACGTTCCCTGTCGCACGACACGGCAGGGGCGATCGCCCGATGTCGCCTATCTAACCCCAGACTTGGTACAACAGTTTGGCAGCGCTAAGGTGCTACCTCAGAGTTTTCCGTTGAGCGCCGAAATTGTTTCTCCCACCGATCTAGCGGAGGAAGTAATCGCTAAAGCTCAAGAATACTTAGAATCAGGAGGGGAAGAAGTCTGGCTGGTGTATCCAGAGGCAAGCTGGATCATCGTAGTGACAGCGGATTCTCGACGGGTGTTTGTGGCTGGAGACACGGCACAAACCCAGAAGGTTTTATTGGGCTTCACAATTTCTGTTGAAGAATTGGTTGCGTAACTTGGCATGGCGACCAATCGGGTACTAATTTTAGGCGGTCGAGGCCGGATTGGGAGCAGCGTTGCACTAGATTTGTTGCATCATACCAATGCGTCAATCACTATTACGAGTAAAACGGATCATCGAGAATTGCCTCATTTGCTCCTCAGCAGCCGCGTAACGGCTGACCGGATTCAAACAATGACGCTGGATCTCTCGGAAGGCGATCGATTGACGAAGGCGATCGCCCAGTCTACCCTGGTTATCCACTGCGCTGGGCCATTTCACTACCGCGATGAGTGCGTGCTAGATCGCTGCATTCAGCAGGGAGTCAATTATTTGGATGTTAGCGATAATGTCAGCTTTACACGCAAAGTATTGAGCCGTAGCGCCGCAGCAGAACAAGCAGGCATCACAGCAATTGCGAATACGGGCATTTTTCCTGGCATTTCAAACAGCATGGTACGCCAGGGGGTCGAGCACTTTGATCAGCCTGCTGAAATTCATCTCAGCTATGTGGTGAGTGGGTCGGGTGGGGCAGGGTTAACGGTGATGCGAACTACTTTTTTGGGACTAATGCAGCCGTTTTTGGCCTGGGTCGGAGGTCAGTGGAGACTGACCAAACCGTACAGCGATCGCCAAGCGATCGCCTTACCGCCGCCCTACGGCACCGCCCACGTCTACTGGTACGAAATGCCCGAAACTTTCACCCTGGCAGAGACGTTCCCAGTTCACACTGTCATTACCAAGTTTGGCTCTATTCCCGACTTCTACAATCACTTAACCTGGATTGCTGCCCACATTTTTCCCAAAGCATGGATTCAAAACCCGGCAGGAACTGAGTTTCTGTCGCGGGTTAGCTATTTAATGACCAACGTTACCGATCGCGTCAGCGGTATCGGCGTTGGCATTCGGGCAGAGATCATCGGGCAAAAAGACGGTAAGACTCGGCGCTATTGCTCAACGCTAGTCCACGAGAATACGGCGATCGCCGCAGGCTATAGAACGGGTAGTATCGCTCAGCTTATTTTGGCAGGACAACTGCACAAACCTGGCGTTTGGGCTGTTGAGCAAGCCCTGCCTACAGAGTTGTTCGAGCAAGTTATGGGCGATCGCGGCCTCACCATTCGGCAAGAGTGGGACAAATGAGCAAGAGGCAAGAGGCCATCAACAGATAAGAACCCATCCCTATTCGCTGCGGGAGATTTCGTCATTTCGTTCTGGCTTTAGCAAAGGGAACGCAATCACATCACGAATGCTAGCCGAATCAGTCAGCAGCATGATTAAGCGATCGATGCCCATTCCCATCCCCACCGTTGGCGGCATACCATATTCCAACGCCATGATGAAGTCCTCATCTACTCCCTGGGCTTCCAGGTCACCAGCGGCTTTGCGGGCAGATTGTGCTTCCAGGCGATCGCGCTGATCCACAGGATCGGTCAGCTCTGAAAAACCGTTTGCCGTTTCTCGTCCCACGATAAATAGCTCGAATCGCTCTACCAGTCCCGGCTTGCTGCGGTGGGGCTTGGCTAACGGCGAAATTTCAACAGGGTAGTCTATAACAAACGTCGGCTGAATTAGCGTTGCTTCCACTTTTTGCTCAAAGGCCTCGTTCAGCAGCCTACCAATAGAATCACACGCCTCGCTCCCGCCAATTCCAGTCGCCTTTGCAGCCGCTTTCGCCTCCTCTAGAGTCTTGAACTGAGCAAAGTCCAGTCCCGTATGTTCGTGTACCAAATCGTGCATACTCACCTGCCGCCAGGGCGGAGTTAGGTCAATTTCCTGGCCTTGATAGGGAACTTTCAGCGTGCCCAGCACCTCGGTAGCAGGATAGGTAATTAACGCCTCAGTGAGGGTCATCATATCGTGGTAGTCGCCGTAGGCCCAGTAGACCTCAATACTGGTAAACTCCGGGTTATGGCGAGTCGAAACGCCCTCATTGCGAAAAATACGCCCCAGTTCAAATACTTTTTCAAACCCACCAACTACCAGCCGCTTCAGGTGCAGTTCCGTAGCAATTCGCAGATACAGATCAATTTCTAGAGTGTTGTGATACGTGACAAAAGGACGCGCATCGGCTCCCCCCGCTTCTGATTGCAGCACGGGCGTTTCAATTTCAATAAAGTTGCGATCGCTCAAATATCGTCGAATCGCTGCTGTAATCAGCGCTCGTCGTCGAAAGGTTTCTCGGACATCGGGACTCACAATTAAATCCACATAGCGCTGACGATAGCGCTTTTCCACATCCGTTAGCCCATGCCACTTATCTGGTAAAGGCTGTAGGGATTTCGTCAGAATAGTGTACTTGCTAACGCTAATGGAGAGTTCGCCCTTGTCAGTGCGCTTAATAGTGCCCTTGGCACCGATAATATCGCCCGCGTCTGATAGTTGCTTTAGATGGCCAAAGGCATCATCATCTACACCTGTCATTCCATCTTGAATTTTTGCTTTTTCTAAATAAAGCTGAATAGTGCCCGTTTCATCTTGAAGCGTGAAGAAGGCCAGCTTGCCAAACACGCGCCGATTCATGATCCGTCCCGCAATAGATACTTCTATCTCTACTTCTTCCCCGGCTGCCAAATCAGCGTAAGCTGCCTGAAGTGAAGCAGCTTGGTGAGTCACATCCCACCGATAGGCATAAGGATTGAAGCCCAGCTCTCGCAACTGGTTCGCTTTTTCAAGACGTGTGGCACGAATATCGTCAGAAGACATGAGAATCAAAGGTTGAAAAGGCTTAGTCTTTTTGGTGAGAAAATTGGTACGCGCCGACGGCTGAAAGAGCGATCGCCACCAGCACTAACACTGGAATACTGTACCAAGGAAACTGAGATAGCGGCAGATAAACCGCTGCTCGCAGACCAGTACTGGTATAGGTCAGCGGCAGCAAGTAGACCACAGCCTTTAAAACTGTCGGCAGCGTGGCAGGGTCAAAGAAAGTAGCGCCTAAAAACGACATTGGCACAATCAAAAAGTTATTGAGCAGCCCTACTCCCTCTAACGATTTAACATTTAGCCCAACAATCACGCCCAACCCAGAAAATACAGCGCAGTTTAAGACCAATAATAGTAGAAACAACGGACTGAGAAATCGCCAATTTCCTGTTACCAGAATCGAAATCAGAATCACCGATGCCGATGTCATTAGACCGCGCAGCATCCCCGCCAGCATCTTTCCCAAGAAGAGAGCCAGTGGATGAACGGGCATCAGCAAAACTTCCTCAAACGTTTTAGTGTAAAGGCGTTCACCACAAATTGAAAACGTTGTGCCGCCAAAACTAATCGTCATTGACGACAGCGCTACCATTCCGGGCAAAATAAATTGCAAATAGTTTTCGCCCGCGGGAGGCTTCATCGCTACATCCATCGCACTGCCCAATCCCAGCCCAAAGGCCAAGATGTAAATTAACGGCGAAATCAACCCAGACGATGCCACTTGCAGCAACCGCACCCGCAAATCAAGCCAATCGCCCCAAAACACCGTAAGAGCGTCTGACACAATACTACGAAACAAAGATACCTGACGGGCTTTACTAAATTGAATAGACGGCTGGATGGTCACAATCAAGCAGGAGTTAAAGAGTTCCCCCTAATTTTACATTTCTTTAAGTCCTTAAAGCCGCTATGAAAAAATCAGTAGAGTAAGGAGCTAGAGTTGCCAGGGGTTTTGGATTTACGATAATGGCAAGATTCCTCACCAGTTAGAGGGTGTTTGAAAAGTTTGGAGAGGTCAAAAATTATGCCAACCGCCTCACCATAAGATCGTAGTCAGACGAGACACGGCTTTGTCCATCCGTTTGACCCGTTTGAGCACTCGTTTGCCCCCGTGCGTTCCCCGATATTGGCGGCGGTGATGAGTATCGGTAAAACTAACCCCAAAGTATCGACACTCAAAAATCGTTTTCGTCCCTTGATCACCTTGCTTCCATCAAATCCCACATCCTGGTGCACACCTGGGACACTCTTGACACGACTGTCAATGATGGCTTCTGTGGGACTGGGATGGCGGTTCCGCTCAATCCTCGTCCATTCGCGCAGTTGGTCGTGAATCCGCATCCAGGTTCCGTCTTTACGCCAGTTTCGCAAATATAGCAATTGAAGGGCTGGTTAGGACATTGCTCTGAACTCATCATAAACAGGGAAGTGAGTATCACTTAAAAATCTTGTCCTATCTAACCCTTCGATTGCTACAGGTGCACACCGCCTGCCAAGCGGGAAGGTCTCCCGGTAACGCCCGCCATTGCACGCCCTCAACTAGAACATAGAAAATGGCGTTGAGCATGTCCCACAGATCGACTTCACGAGGACGACCACCCGGTTTTGCATCGGGAAGCAGTTCGCTGAGAAACTCGTATTGATCACGACTCAGGTTGCTAGGGTAAACTTTATTCATATGGCTCTCTCGTGCTGTGGACTATCTATTCGCAGCTTATACCGAGTGGGCTTTTTTACGCACTGACCGACGTTTCAAACACCCTACTTCTGGATGAGTTAATTCAACCTGCTTAAGACTGGTTAAAACGAACAGGGTTCTGCCGTATGTGGCAGAACCCTGTT
>Ga0335394_10008299_pt1 | contig 11722 bp, 10 predicted proteins | sample MAT03_FD_205741 | JGI IMG/M metagenome (GOLD analysis project Ga0335394, IMG submission 205741) | Freshwater microbial communities from Lake Fryxell liftoff mats and glacier meltwater in Antarctica - MAT-03 (spades assembly) (version 2) ... | reverse complement strand
ACCTGGTGTTTGACCGGGAAAAAATGCAAGTCAGCCGGGACGGTGTAGAGCTGACGCTGACCGCAAAAGAGTTGGCGTTGCTGGAACTCCTGATGAGTGCGCCGGGCAGGCTTTTCAGTCGCGAACGAATCTTATCCAACGTATGGGGCAGCCACGAAGACCCGTTGACCAATGTGGTGGATGTCTATATCGGGCGCTTACGTGCCAAGATCGACAAACCCCATCAAGTCTCGCTCATTCAAACCATGCGAGGCTTGGGCTATAAAGTACTGGATTCAATTTAGTGGCCATCAGGGGCCAGTCACACTTGCCCCCGCAGGCGGCTTGAACTGAAAGCTGGCTGCCAGAAGAGCCGGGTTGACTTCAAACTGGCTGAATGTCATGACTGAGCGTTGGCCGAAACTGTCGAGAATCTCCAGCGCAGCGAGCTCTGTGCCCTTGTCAGTGGTTTTAAAACCCACGGTGATATTTTGCAGTTGACCTTCTTTGGTTTTAGGAACCGCTTGTACCCATTGCAATCCCCCTTTTTCTACAAGCGGACTCAGCGTGAAATCGGCCTGCAAGCCTTTGAGGTCAGCGGCAGCAGCAATCACGGCTGCTGGTGTTCCGTTCAGAACCTGAGCCAGTTTGCGTGCGGTGACCTGGTTCAGGTCCACATCGTGCAGCCACAGGGTCTGGCCGTCCGAGACGATGCTTTGTTCAAACGGCTTCTTGTAGACAAACTTGAAGCGGTTCGGCCGCAGGAACTCAAAAGTGCCGCTGGAGGTTTTGGTTTTGGCGGCCTGCCCGTCACGCGCCGGGCCGGTCACGACCTGGGTGAAACCGGCGCGCCCGCTTTTGGTATTTTTGACAAAAGCCTCAAGGCTTTCCAGGCCGCTGACCGTGTTGACCTGGGCGCTGGCAGCTATCGAAAAGATAGCAAATAGACTCGCCAACGTGGCCCGGGCAAGTGTTCGGCGTGATGGCAAAGATGGCAGCGGTGGCATGGATGAGGGAAAGAGATGGATCATGGTTTTTCAGGCGGAGGTTCAGGACGCACCGGTGGTGCAGATGTCTGTCAGACCCCAGCCTGCAGGATTGGTTGCCAGAACAATGTATAGCGGCAGTAAAGGCAGGCCTGTCATCCTTCGGCGCGCGCAGGCACCAGAATTTCGCGCTGGCCGCTGCCCGACATGGCGCTGACCATGCCCGACTTTTCCATCTCTTCAAGCAGGCGGGCGGCCCGGTTGTAGCCGATCTTTAGGTGCCTCTGCACCAGCGAGATGGAGGCCTTGCGGTTTTTCAGCACGATCTCCACGGCCTGGTCGTACATCGGGTCCTTGTCACCCTCGCCGCCGCCATTGCCGTCACCCAGCAGGTCGCCGTCGCCATCGACCGTGCCGCCTTCGAGCACGCCGTCGATGTAATTCGGGGCGCCTTGCTGCTTGAGGTAAGCCACCACGCGGTGCACCTCGTCGTCGCTGACAAAAGCGCCGTGCACACGGATCGGGAACCCCGTGCCGCTGGGCATGTAGAGCATGTCGCCCATGCCCAGCAGCGCCTCGGCGCCCATCTGGTCGAGGATGGTGCGGCTGTCGATCTTGCTGCTGACCTGGAAGCTCAGGCGGGTCGGGATGTTGGCCTTGATCAGGCCAGTGATCACATCCACGCTGGGGCGCTGGGTGGCCAGCACCAGGTGGATGCCGGCGGCGCGCGCCTTTTGCGCCAGCCGCGCAATCAGCTCTTCGATTTTCTTGCCGACGACCATCATCAGGTCGGCCAACTCGTCGATGACGACCACGATGTAGGGCAGACGCTCCAGCGGTTCGGGCTGCTCCGGCGTGAGGCTGAACGGGTTGTAGACAAACTCGCCTCGCGCTTTGGCGTCATCGATCTTGACGTTGTAGCCGGCCAGGTTGCGCACGCCCATCTTGCTCATCAGCTTGTAGCGCTTCTCCATCTCGGCCACACACCAGTTCAGGCCGTGCGCGGCCTGGCGCATGTCGGTCACCACGGGTGCCAGCAGGTGCGGAATGCCCTCGTAGACGCTCATCTCCAGCATCTTCGGGTCGATCAGCAGCAGCCGCACGTCGCGCGCGTCGGCCTTGTAGAGCAGGCTCAGGATCATCGCGTTGATGCCAACCGATTTGCCGGAGCCGGTGGTGCCCGCCACCAGGCAATGCGGCATCTTGGCCAGGTCGGCCACCACAGGCGCGCCGCTGATGTCCTTGCCCAGGCCGATCGTCAGCATGGACTTGGCTTCGTTGTAGACCTGCGAGCCGAGGATCTCGCTGAGCTTGATGGACTGGCGTTTGGCGTTGGGCAATTCCAGCGCCATGTAGTTTTTGCCGGGGATGGTTTCAATCACGCGGATGGACACCAGGCTCAGCGCGCGCGCCAGGTCTTTGGCCAAGTTGACAATCTGCGCGCCCTTGACGCCGATGGCTGGCTCGATCTCGTAACGTGTGATGACGGGTCCCGGTGCCGCCGCCACGACACGCACCTCGACGCCGAAGTCCCTGAGTTTTTTCTCGATCAGGCGCGAGGTCATCTCCAGCGTCTCGGGCGCCACGGTCTCCTGCCGGGTCAAGGCGCCGTCGAGCAGGTCCACCTGCGGCAGCCTGGAGTCCGGCATCTCGCTGAACAGCGGCTTTTGCCGCTCCTTGGCCACGCGTTCACTTTTTGGAATGTGCTGCAGCGTCGGCTCGATCAGCACCGGCACCGGGTGATGCTCCTCGATCTCGATGCGTTCTTCGATCAGGATTTCCTCACGCTCGCGGGCCGCGACCCGGCCTACGGCCAGGTCTTCGGCAATCTCGCGTTTTTCCCGGCGCGACTCGATCAGCTCATCGATCCAGGCACCTATGCGCTGGGCGGTGTGCGCCCAGGAAAAGGCAAACACCACCGACACCGCAATCACGCCAACGGCAATCCAGACCAGGCCGGAGCCGGTGAAACCCAGCCACTTCACGCTGGTGGGCCCGGCCAGGTAACCCAGCACGCCGCCTGCATGGCCCGGCAGCTTGAATTCAAAACGGTAAAGGCGCGACCACTCCAGGGCCGTGCTGGCCAGCAGCAGCAGGGCCAGGCAGGACCAGAACCGGGCACGGCTGAGCGCGCTGCGTACCGTGGCCTGGCTGCGCAGGCCGCGTGCCAGCGACCCCAGCCAGGCCCGTGCGCCCGCAGCCAGCGCCCACCACACGGAAAATCCAAACAGGAAATAGCTGGCATCGGCCAGGTGTGCGCCGAAACGCCCGCCCCAGTTCCGCGCAGCGGTGTCGGCCGCTTCCCTGCTGCCCGTGGTGGACCAGGCCGCGTCCAGCGGCGAGTAGCTGATCAGGGCACCCAGCCAGAAAACCAGCGCAAGCAGACCGAGGATCAGGCTGACTTCATGCGCAAAGCGCCTGATGCCGCCCGCAGCACCGGCGGCAACAGAGGTTCTGGAGTTCAAGGTATCGAGTGAATATGTCATAAAAGCAGCACTGAGCTTACCTCAGTTGGCCCGGCATCCACGACGCAAAAAGCCGGCGATCAGGCAGGCGACCAGACAAGCGAAAAGCCCGTCGTCAACCCAGGCTGTTCAGCCTGTCCTTGACCCACATCGACCCGTCGGCCCGGGTCTCGATGTAACCGCGTTCTTCCAGGTCTTTCATCACGCGGCTGACCATCTCGCGCGAGGCGCCGACCATCTTGGCCAGATCCTGGCGCGAGACCTTCTCGCGGATGACGGCGTTGCCTTCACGGTCGGGTACCGCAGCCTCCAGCAGGGCCCTGGCGACGCGGCCGTACACGTCCATCAGGGCCAGCGACTCGATCTTGCGGTCGGCATGGCGCAAGCGCTGGACCAGACCTTTCATGACTGCGTAGGCCATGGAGCTGTTTTCGGGCAGACAGCGGGCAAATTCGGGCCGGCCCACGACCAGCACGTCGGTCTGGACTTCGGTGCGAACCGTGGCCGAATGCGGCTCGCTGTCGATGAGGCTCATTTCCCCGACGTAGTCACCGGGGTGCAGAGTCGCCAGAATCACCTCCCGGCCGCGCGCATCGGTGGTGACGACGCGGGCGCGCCCGGTCAGCAAAATGGCCAGGGCGTTGGACTGCTTGCCCTGCTCGACGATGGCTTCGCCGCGTTTGTAACGGCGCTTGATGACCGCCGCCGCCACGGCCTCGGCCTGGGTAGCGGTCAACATCGAAAACAGGGGAACCCGCCGGATCAGCTCAAGGTTGGACACCATCGTTGACATATCAAACTTCTCCAGACTGCGCCGCCAAAAGGACTTCGCACGAGTTCTTACAATGCATGTGGACCAGCCAAATTTCAGGCCCACCGGGTTTCAAACCCCTGGACTGGCCTCAGCTATTCGCAACTCTAACTGAGTTCTAATGCTTTCCGAATCAGATTTTTCACCATGAACCACTCTAAAGTCCTCATTTTGGGCTCAGGCCCTGCCGGCTACACCGCCGCCGTCTATGCAGCCCGCGCCAACCTCAACCCGGTGCTGATCACCGGTATTGCGCAAGGCGGCCAGTTGATGACCACCACCGATGTGGACAACTGGCCGGCCGACGCGCAGGGCGTGCAGGGGCCTGAGCTGATGCAGCGTTTTCTCGAACACGCCGAGCGCTTCAAGACCCAGATCATTTTTGATCACATCAACAAGGTCGACTTCAGCAAACGCCCCTTCACGCTGACCGGCGACAGCGGCACCTACACCTGCGACACACTGATCATTGCCACGGGCGCTTCGGCGAAGTACCTGGGCCTGGCGTCAGAAACCGCCTTCATGGGCCGGGGCGTGTCCGGCTGCGCGACCTGTGACGGGTTTTTTTACCGCGACCAGAAGGTCTGCGTGGTGGGGGGCGGCAACACTGCGGTGGAAGAAGCGCTTTACCTGTCAAACATCGCCAGCAAGGTGGTCCTGGTGCATCGCCGTGACAAGTTCAAGGCCGAGGCCATCCTCATTGACAAGCTCCACGAAAAAGTGGCCACCGGCAAGATCGAGCTGAAATTGCACCAGACCCTGGACGAAGTGCTGGGTGACACCGCCGGCGTGAACGGCGTACGGCTCAAGAGCACGCAGACTGGCGCCACCGAAGACATTGCCCTGCAGGGTTGTTTTATCGCCATTGGCCACCACCCCAACACCGACATCTTTGCGGGACAGCTGGACATGAAAGACGGCTACATCATCACCAAAACCGGGCTCCAGGGTTTTGCCACCATGACCAGCGTGCCGGGCGTGTTTGCCGCCGGCGATGTGCAGGACCACGTCTACCGCCAGGCGATCACCAGCGCCGGCACCGGCTGCATGGCGGCGCTTGATGCGCAGCGCTTTCTGGAGCAGAGTTAGGCCCCCACGGTCGCTCACTTCGTGTAGCTCCCTGCCCCCCGAGGGGGCCGCTGCGCCTGCGGTCTGGCAAAGCCAGTCCCGCGGCCCCTGCTTGAAAAGAGAAGAGCCCCCACGCTTGTCGCTTCGCGTACTGTGCTGCCCCCCCGAGGGGCGCTGCTCCTGCGGACCGGCAGAGCCGGATCCGCGGCCCTGGCTTGATTTTTTTCTCGGGAGCGACGAGCAATCAGGGTCTACGCCCTCACCGCTGGGAGATTTGGACTTGAGGGCGCCTGGTTTTCAGGCTATAATCTATGGCTTAGCTGCGCATCCTCCGGGAGCCGGCATCCGATTTCTATTTTTTTACGGAGAGTGCTCATGGCACGCGTCTGTCAGGTAACGGGCAAAGGCCCGATGGTGGGAAACAATGTTTCCCACGCCAACAACAAAACCAAACGCCGGTTTTTGCCTAATCTGCAATACCGCCGTTTCTGGGTTGAGACCGAAAACCGCTGGGTGCGCCTGCGCGTGACCAGCGCTGGTTTGCGCCTCGTTGACAAGCTCGGCATCGACGCGGTCCTGGTAGACCTTCGCGCCCGCGGTGAAATCTAAGCAAGGCAAGGAAAAAGATCATGGCTAAAGGCGCACGCGAAAAAATCAAGCTGGAATCAACCGCCGGCACGGGTCACTTCTACACGACCACCAAAAACAAGAAGACCACTCCTGACAAGATGCTGATCATGAAATTTGATCCCAAGGCACGCAAACATGTGGAATACAAGGAAATCAAGCTGAAGTAATTCAGCCTGTTTCCAGCGCTGCCTGTCATCGCTTTTGAAAAACCCGCCGGGCTCCGGCGGGTTTTTTTATGCCCGTGCGGTTTGGCGGGCACGCGTTCATCCAGATGGCCGAGCTGCCGCAGCCCGTCGCCGGCGCTGCAACGCGAGCAAGCCGGGAGCCGCACCAGCCCGGACTTGAATCCGTTGGCGCGGCCCGATTGCAGCAAACACGGGACGTGAAAAAGGCTGCAGCAGCGATCAAGCTGGTGCAGCCTCGTTGTGGTTGCCGGCCTGCCCCAGGCCGGTCAACTCAGGCGCGTGCGGCGCGCAGCTTCATGGAGAAGTCGCGCAGCGCAGCGATGCCGCTTTCTTCCGCGCGGCCGCACCATGCTTGCAGGTCGCTGGCGAGCTGCTCGCGCGAAGCAGACGTCGACAGCCACATCTGGCGCAGCTCTTCACGCATGGTGACCATCTTGTCGAGCACCGGGTGCTCGGCACGGGCCTGGGCAATATGGGATTTTGCAGCGGCGGGCACCTTGTCGTCGTCGCGATGCAGCCAGCGGTTGGCGGCCTTGAGCACCGAAATGTCGGCCTTGCGGGCCTTGAGCGCCTCGATCTCGACCTTGCCTGCACGGCGCAATTCACGCGCAAAGCCAGCCATGACCTCATAACGATGGGCAATCAGTGCCTCCAGCGTTTTCTCGTCGGCGACCGGCTGGATGCTGCCGAGCTGAAGCTTGGGCGGCACCTTCTTGACCGTGGCCAACCCCACCATTTCCATGGCGCGGATGTAACCCCAGCCAATGTCGAACTCGTAAGGCTTGACCGAGAACTTGGCCGAGGTCGGGTAGGTGTGGTGGTTGTTGTGCAACTCCTCGCCGCCAATCATGATGCCCCAGGGCGAAACGTTGGTGCTGGCGTCGGGCGCCTCGAAGTTGCGGTAGCCCCAGTAGTGCCCAATGCCGTTGATGATGCCGGCCGCTGTCACGGGAATCCAGGCCATCTGGACAGCCCATACAGCCAGGCCTGCTGCGCCGAACAAGGCCAGGTTGATGATCATCATCAGGCCCACACCCTGCCAGCTGAAGCGGGTGTAGAGATTTCGCTCGATCCAGTCGATGGGCGTGCCATGGCCGAACTTGACCATGGTTTCCTTGTTTTTGCTTTCGGCGCGGTACAGCTCGGCACCTTCCCAGAACACCTTCTTGATGCCGTGGGCCTGCGGGCTGTGCGGGTCGTCAATGGTTTCGCATTTGGCGTGGTGCTTGCGGTGGATAGACACCCACTCCTTGGTGACCTGGCCGGTGCCCAGCCAAAGCCAGAAACGGAAGAAATGCGACGGGATCGCGTGCAGATCCATGGCGCGATGCGCCTGGTGGCGGTGCAGGTAAATCGTCACGCTGGCAATGGTGATGTGGGTCGTCACCAGCGTGTACAACACGATTTGCCACCAGCTGGCGGCGATCAGTCCATGGGCCAGCCAGTCGAGGGCGGCGTCAAACAAAATCATGGGGGTCCTTTAAACGATCCGTAACAATGGCCGGCAAATTACCGGGGTGGCGCGGGACGGCTTTCTATTGTAGGTTGGGCGCGCTGAATCACCAACCCGGCAGGCTGTCAAAACCACTGATTCCGGTAAAAGTCCGGTAAACCCCAGATTAACGCGCAAAAAACACGCTATTGCGGGCTTCATGCCAAAAAATCCGTCAGGTTTTTTGCCAAACTGCGGCAAAAAATCCGTCCGTTCCGTGCAAATACGGCCACAGGCGGAGATAAGGTCCACTGCACAGTTTGCCAGCGCCTTCCACCCCAAGATGCGTCAGAACCTTAGCCGTTTCAAGAGGGGTGAATTCTTTATTAGCGGCGCTGAAGGCCTCGGCAATCGCCTCGTTTTCATCGCGCAGCACGCTGCAGGTGGCGTACACCAGCCGCCCGCCGGGTTTGAGCAGGCGCGCGGCGCTCTGCAGGATCGCCGTTTGCTTGGCCGTGAGTTCTTCGATCGCCTTGGGCGTCTGCCGCCACTTCAAGTCCGGGTTGCGCCGCAGCGTTCCCAGGCCCGAACAGGGCGCATCGATCAGCACACGGTCAATCTTGCCGGCCAGGCGCTTGATGCGGTCGTCACGCTCATGGGCGATGGCCACCGGATGCACATTGGACAGGCCGCTGCGCGCCAGCCGCGGTTTCAGGGCGTCAAGCCTGTGGCCCGAGGTATCAAAAGCGTAGAGCCGCCCGGTGTTGCGCATGCTGGCGCCCAGCGCCAGGGTCTTGCCGCCGGCACCGGCGCAGAAGTCCACCACCATCTCCCCGCGCTTGGCATCGACCAGCAAGGCCAGCAGTTGCGAGCCCTCGTCCTGCACTTCGATGGCGCCACGGGTGAAGGCGTCGAGCTTGTTCAGCGCCGGCTTGGTGGTCATCCGCAAACCCCAGGGTGAAAACGGCGTTGCTACTGTTTTGATAGCTGCCTTCGAGAGCTCCTTCTGGATTTCCGCCCGTTTATCCTTGAGCGTGTTGACGCGCAGGTCGAGCCCCGCCGGCGCGTTGAGGCTGTCAACCAGCGGCCAGAAATCGTCGCCGAGCTGGGCCTTGAGCGGCTCCACCAGCCAGGCCGGCAGGTTGTGCCGGTGCAGCTCCATCAGATCTGCCGGTTTGACCTGGTCGCAGCGCGCCAGCCAGTCTTTTTCCTGATCGTTCAGGGCACCCAGCAGAAAATCTCGCTCGGCAGCGAAGCCCAGGATGGCCAGGCGCCGCTCGGTCGGACCGCTGCCGTGCTGGGCCAGGTAGGTGTAGAGATTTTTCTTGCGCAGCACGGTGTAAATCGTTTCGGCCACTGTGGCGCGCTCGCGCGGCCCCAGGCGTTGCTCGCGGAAATGGCGCGACACCACCATGTCGGCGGGGTGTTCGAAGCGCAGGACCTGCTTGAGGAGAACGGTACAGCTGTCGAGTAAGGCGTTAGGATGCATGCCTTCATTGTCCCACCGCAGGCGCGCGAGGCGCCCTCACCCTCCCTGGATGACCATGTCAGACACACTTGCTCCGCTGATCGTGACCCCGCCGGGCCTGTACCGCCACTACAAGGGCCTGATGTACGAGGTGGTCGGCACGGTGCGGCACAGCGAAAGCCTGGAGCCCATGACGCTGTACCGCGCGCTATACGGTGAAAAAAGCCTGTGGGTGCGGCCGGCGGCCATGTTCAACGAGGACGTGGTGATCAACGGCATACGCCAGCCCCGCTTCGCCAGACAGGCGACTTAGCGGCTTCGGCGTGCGTCGCCGATAATCATGGGTTATGTCCTCACCGCACGAATTCTCCGAAATCGAAAAACAGGTCAAGCGCCGCCGCACGTTTGCCATCATTTCCCACCCCGACGCCGGCAAGACCACGCTGACTGAAAAGCTGCTGCTGTTTTCGGGTGCCATCCAGATCGCCGGCAGCGTGAAAGCGCGCAAGGCCGCGCGCCATGCGACCTCGGACTGGATGGAGATTGAAAAGCAGCGCGGCATCTCGGTGGCCTCCTCCGTCATGCAGATGGAGTACCGCGACTGCGTGATCAACCTGCTGGACACGCCGGGTCACCAGGACTTCTCCGAGGACACCTACCGCGTGCTCACCGCCGTCGATGCCGCGTTGATGGTGATTGACGCAGCCAACGGTGTCGAGCCACAGACGCGGCGCCTGCTGCAGGTCTGCCGCGCGCGCAACACGCCCATCCTGACCTTCGTCAACAAGATGGACCGCGAGGTGCAGGACCCGATGAGCGTGATGGACGAGATCGAGCAGGAGCTCGGCATGACGGTCGTGCCCTTCACCTGGCCGGTCGGCATGGGCAAGCTGTTCCACGGCGTTTATGACCGGCGTGAAAAACGCATGCGTGTGTTCAGCCCAGGCGAAGACAAGGCCGGCGGCGACGATGAAATCCTGGCGGGCCTGGACAATGCCGAAGCCAGCAAGCGTTTCGGTGCCGAGTTCACGCAGGCGCAGGGCGAGCTGGAACTGCTGAATGGTGCCTCGCCCGAATTTGACCGCGCCGCCTTTCTGGCCGGCAAACAGACGCCGATGTTCTTCGGCTCGGCCATCAACAATTTTGGCGTGCAGGAGGTGCTGGACGCCTTGGTGGACCTGGCTCCCGCCCCTGGCGACCGCAGCGCCATACAACGCGTCGTTCGCCCCGAAGAGAAAAAATTCTCCGGTGTGGTTTTCAAGATCCAGGCCAACATGGACCCGGCGCACCGCGACCGCATCGCGTTTTTGCGCGTGGCCAGCGGCGAGTTCACGCGCGGCATGCGCCTGAAAGTCGTGCGCAGCGGCAAAGAGCTACGACCCAACACCGTGGTGAGTTTCATGAGCCAGCGCCGCGAGCTGCTGGACACCGCCTTTGCCGGCGACATCATCGGCATTCCGAACCACGGCGTGCTGCAACTCGGCGACACGCTGACCGAAGGCGAAGCGCTGCAGTTCACCGGCCTGCCCTTTTTTGCGCCCGAGATGTTCCGCGCCGTTGAAGTGGCTGACCCGCTGCGCAGCAAGCAGTTGCGCGCCGGTCTGACGCAACTGGGCGAAGAAGGCGCCATCCAGGTGTTCCGCCCGATTGCCGGCTCATTGCTGCTGCTGGGCGCGGTCGGCCAGTTGCAGTTTGAAGTCGTGGCGCACCGGCTGGAGCATGAATACGGCGTCAAGGCGCGCATCCTGGGCAGCAACTTCAACCTGGCGCGCTGGGTGACTTGCGACGACCCGAACGAGTTGAAGAAATTCATGGACGCCAATGCGCACCGGGTGGCACTCGATGCGGTCGATGCGCCTACGCTGCTGGTCGATCACAGCGCCACCCTGCGTGCGGTGGAGCAGCAGTGGCCGAAGATCAAGTTCCACGCGCTGCGCGAGCATGCGGGGTTGGTGTTTCAGTCCAAAATGTGAACTTTGACTGTTTTTTAAGCTATTTCAAGATAAATTTAGACGTCATTTTGACATTCAGCCCAATAAACACGGGCTCAAGCAGCTCCTGATTTAATAGCAACCAATGATCCGCACAAAGACCCTCCGGATTGGCTCGGGCGCAGGCTACTCGGGCGACCGCATTCCCCCGGCTGTGGAGCTCGCTGAAAAAGGCGAGCTGGACTACCTGGTATTTGAATGCCTGGCCGAGCGCACGATTGCGCTGGCACAGTTGCAGCGCAGCCAGCATGCGCGGCTGGGCTTTGACACGTTGCTGGCAGCGCGCATGCTTGCCGTGCTGCCCGCATGCGTGGCCCAAGGTATCAAAATCATCAGCAACATGGGTGCGGCCAATCCGCTGGCGGCGGGGCACGAAGTGATTCGGGTGGCGCGTCAGTTGGGCATTCAAAAGCTGAGGGTGGCGGTGGTTTTGGGTGACGATGTGTTGCAGCGCGTCGATGACATCAGTCAGGAAAGCTTGCCTCTGATGGAAAGCGACAAAACGCTGGCTTCGCTAGGCGATTCCATCATTTCAGCCAACGCGTACATCGGCTCTGAAGCTATCGTTAAAGCGCTGGCCCAAGGCGCTGATGTCGTCATCACTGGCCGGGTGGCTGACCCGGCCTTGTTTTTAGCCCCGCTGATTCATGAATTTGGCTGGGCCATGGATGACTGGGACCTGTTGGGCAAAGGCACGCTGGTCGGGC
>Ga0335394_10008297_pt1 | contig 11724 bp, 5 predicted proteins | sample MAT03_FD_205741 | JGI IMG/M metagenome (GOLD analysis project Ga0335394, IMG submission 205741) | Freshwater microbial communities from Lake Fryxell liftoff mats and glacier meltwater in Antarctica - MAT-03 (spades assembly) (version 2) ... | reverse complement strand
GGCGCGCTATGTGGAAACGATCGGCCTTGGCCACCGGATGCAGGATAAAGCGGTTGTAATGACTGTGGTGAAGTTTATTTCGGAAGGATAAATGATCACCACAAAGACACAAACCCAATACGCACACTTTGTGTCCTTTGTGAACTTTGTGGTGAATTTTAAAACCTTAGGAGACACCATACATCCGCTGCAAATACTTCCTCAAGGACAACGCATAATAAAATGAACGCGACATCTCCAAGCGTCTTTACTACTTTTGACGACAATTCAAACTAATTGTCGTGCGCAAAAAAATATTCAGGGAAGATACTTTTTCATGGCCCGATCTCACCGCAAAATGGAGGGCCGGCGCGCAAAAAGGGGCAAAGCGGGTGATCGCTTTTGTCCGTCGGCGGCCAAAAACAAGCGCGACACTCGGGTTGCTTGCCTTGATATGGCTGTTCTGTTTACCGCGTCCCTTGTTCGACAAACCGGTATCGATTGTCCTGGAAGACCGCAACGGCGATTTATTGGGCGCGCGCATCGCCGCCGACGGACAATGGCGGTTTCCGCAAAGCGATTCGATCCCTGAAAAATATGCCGACTGCGTGGTTGCTTTCGAGGACAAACGTTTTTGGTGGCATCCCGGCGTCGATCCAATCAGCCTTGGGCGTTCGATCTGGCTGAACCTGCGGCAAGGCCGGGTAGTAAGTGGCGGCAGCACCCTTACCATGCAGGTGATCCGAATGGCGGGCGACAATCCGCCACGCAATATTTGGGAAAAAATAAAAGAGGCCTTCATGGCCACCCGCCTGGAATTAACGTATTCAAAACGGGCTATTCTCTTGCTGTACGCCTCCCACGCGCCGTTTGGCGGCAATGTGGTTGGACTGGAAGCGGCATCCTGGCGCTATTACGGCAAACGCCCTGCGCTGCTCAGTTGGGCCGAAGCGGCCACCTTGGCCGTGTTGCCCAACAGCCCGGCCCTCATCCATCCCGGCCGAAACCGGGACGCGCTGCTAGCCAAACGCAACCGCCTGCTGGAAAAATTACGCGATCAGGGAACCATCACCAACTTCGAATGCGAGCTTGGCCAGGAGGAACCCCTGCCCGGCCAACCCCTCCCGCTCCCACAAACCGCCCCACATTTGCTCAACCGTTTACCCGCCGAAGCGCGACAGCGCGAAGGAAGGGCGGCGCCCTACTTCGGCAAAATATCAGCGGGTAAAGGCCCATCAAGCAACCGTTTCACCACCACCATCGACCTGGCCCTGCAACAGCGGGTCACGGATATTTTGGTGCGCCGCCAAAATGTATACAAGGGAAACGACATACACAACCTGGCAGCAGTAGTCCTCGACGTCCGCACGGGTGATGTGCTGGCCTACGTGGGCAATGTGCCCGGTTCGGGCAAGGAACACAACGAAGATGTGGACGTTATTGCCGCACCGCGCAGTACCGGCAGTATCCTGAAACCCTATTTGTACGCCCTGGCCCTGGAAAGCGGCGATATTTTACCCAACAGCCTCCTGCACGACGTTCCGACCAATTTGGGCGATTATAAACCCGAAAATTTTTACGCCGCCTACGACGGTGCTGTGCCAGCCAAACGCGCGCTTATTCGTTCGCTGAACGTGCCATTTGTGTTGCTGCTGCAACAATACGGCCTGGAAAAACTTCATTTCAACCTGCAACGCCTGGGTTTGAGTACCCTCAAGCGTCCACCTTCACATTATGGACTTTCACTCATCCTTGGCGGCGCCGAAGCCAATTTGCTGGACATCACCAATACGTATGCCTGCATGGCCCGCGAGTTGGGGAATTTTTACGAGCGAAACGGCCGCTATGACCCGCATGATTTCCGGCCGCCGAATTTTTTAAAAGCGCACAGTGAAGGACTGAGCGAGGAGCGTGGCCGCAACAGAGCGACTTCCAGCGATTTGTTGAGCGCCGGGGCTATCTGGTTTACGTTTGAAGCCATGCAGTTGGTAGAACGACCCAATAGTGCGGGCGAATGGGAAATGTTCCGGGCCGGCCGACGGATTGCATGGAAAACCGGTACAAGTTTCGGCTTCCGCGATGCCTGGGCGGCCGGAGTAACCCCGCGTTATGCCGTCGGCGTATGGGCGGGCAACGCCGATGGAGAGGGCCGTCCGGGGCTGGTCGGTGTGGAAGTGGCCGCGCCGGTACTGTTTGAGATTTTTGGTCAATTGCCCGGCGGCGACGTCTGGTTCGATCCGCCGTACGACGATATGGAACAGGCGGCCGTTTGCCGGCAAAGCGGCTTTCGCGCCGCACCTTATTGCGATGCCGACACCGTCTGGATTCCCAAAAGCGGCCTGCGCGCTGCCGCCTGTTCCTACCACCGGCTGCTGCACCTGGATCAAACGGGGCAGTTTCAGGTCAGCAGCGATTGTGAGTCGCCGGCAAATATGCAACACCGGTCCTGGTTCGTGCTGCCCCCTATCGAAGAATATTATTTTAAAAGCAAAAACCCTTCCTACGTCACGCCTCCACCTTTCCGGCCCGATTGCCTGGCATCCCAGGCCACTGCCGAGCACTCGCCGATGCAAATGATCTACCCGAAACGCGCTGCCAAAATTTATATCCCCGTCGATCTGGACGGCAAACTCAGCAGCACCGTTTTCCAGGCCGCCCACCGTTCGCCCGACACCGAAGTGTACTGGCACTTAGACGGCGTTTACCTTGGCAGCACCAAAACCTTTCACCAAATGGCGTTGCAACCGGCCGTTGGCCTGCATACACTTACCCTGGTGGATAAAGACGGGTTCCGATTGGTGGAGCAATTTGAAGTAATCGGAAAAGGGCAGTAGCAGTTGGCGGTAGCAGTGCCAACTGCTACGTGCTACTGTTTCACCATTTTCCGCACCGCGCTTTCCTCCTCGGTTTCCAGTTTATAATACAACACACCACTTGCGCCGATGGTCGCGTCGTCGAGGGCCATAAAATGTTCCCCGGCCTGGTAGTCGGCAGTGTGGGTAAATAAGATACGGCCGGTACCGTCGTATATGCGGAGGGTCGCGCGGGATGCTTGTGGTAAATAGAACCCGATGGTCGTTTTGTCGTGGAAAGGATTGGGCTTGTTTTGGTGCAGATACAAACCGGCACGAACGATTTTTCCGCCGTCGAAACGCAGGGCAACGTCAGCAGCAGCCGCGTCGCTGCGGTAGGCTTCGGCTTTGGTGATGCGGCTGGAAATGTGGAGCAAATCGCTGAGGCGTCCCGGACCGGCGGCGCGGAAAGTCAGGGAAAATTCGGCCGGCAAACTGGGCGTAAGCAGGGGCGCATCGTAGGAAGTAGTCAGTACGCCCTCTGCTTCACGGCCGGGCAAACCTGGGAAAATACCGAAATTTTGCGCACTCATATTCGGACCCGGAACCACATCGAGCAACTCCAACTCCTTGAAATTCAAGGTAAATTGATACCCCAGTACAGTTTCTGTTGCTCGAAAATGAGCCGTGAATGTTTCTCCGGCCTCGACCCCCGAAGATTCAGCGAAGGCGGTCAAGGCCCCCGAAGATTCAGCGAAGGCGGCTCCCACCTTCTCCACATCGAACAGAAAAACAGCCTGATTTCGGTCGTCCGGATTTTGGTTAGACATAATTCCCGGGTCGGCCGATTCATTCATGTCGCCTACTTTAACACCCACAAAATCCAACATGGATGCCATTGTTTGGTTGCTGTCGCCGATGGTTTCCGGGAATGGCGCCTGGAAGGGGTTCATTGGATTGGGAAAAACAAAGGCCTTATCGATAAAACGCCAGGAATCATTTTGGGGGAACGAATCGTTAATACCGAGAATAAGTTTGCGGGCTTCGACGATGTCGATGGTGGTGACCGAATTGTTTTTATTGATGTCGGCAGCAATTATTTTGTACGGCGAGTTCAGTGGCTCGATAGCCAAAATGTGTTTAGACATGGCCACCAAATCCAGCGTAGTGACGCCGTTCAGGGGATCGGCATTCAGTTTGGGCCTCAACACATATTCTGCGCCAGACGGTGTCTGGGCATTGTGGGTATAGTTGCCCTGGGAATCGGTGAGGGTAAGGAACGTAGATGGCGCGAAGGACGGGTGGGTGATATTCAGCGCAACTTTTACATTGTTGACCCCCTGTAAACTTTCCGTTTGGATACGCCCGGTGTACAACGCTGGCAGCAGGGCAGTGCACGAGGAATCTACATCTGTCAAGTGCAACACCATGGCGCAAAAACTGGTGTTTCCCGCCAGATCGAGCGCCCATAACTGTATGGTTTGCAAACCGGTATCGGCACAACTAAAACTTATTTCGCCCACCGGGTTTCCGTTGCCGTCGTAAGGGAAACCAGTGCCGCCGGTTCCCTTGCGCAAGCCGAGCTTGATTTTACCCAACGGCGTTGCGTTGTCGCTCACGGCCTCCAGCACGTCGGCCGTTTGGATACTCACCCCTTGCGTGCCGGGTATCTCCATCACCGTGGTATCCTTGCAACTTATGTCTGGATCTTTACCATCGCGAATGATAAAATTTACGGTACAGATCAGCTCATTACCGCAAGCGTCGTCGACATACCATTTTATCTTATGCGACCCGTAAGGCAATTGAGCCGGAACATAGACATTGGGCGTCGCTTGCGTATTCCAGGCGATCCTGGCCGTTTTTTTATTGCCGCTGGTGGTTGTTTGCAGGCCAAAAGCGTATTTTTGATTGGCTGGTACGGTACGCTCATCAAAAGCACGGGGAATGCCGCCGCTGAAATTGACATTTTGGGCATTGCCAAAATAGACATTGTTCAGACCCGGCAAATTGGCACTGTTGACCACCGTTTCCTGGATACCATCTCCGTCCAGGTCCAGATACAGCAGATACCTGATGCTGATACCAGGGCCCGAACAGGCATCGGTGGCGGTAAAGGACAGGGAGTCGATGGCGCTTTCCGCAAGGTTATTGCTGGCAGTCGCATCATCATACCAATACGTTTCATTCCAAAGCTGGGTGTGGTTGACGGATTGATCCTGCACCGTTACCAGGGCCGCTGAGCAGTTGTCGGCCACAGGGTCCTGTGTATCAATTACTTTGATGATCTGCTTGTACGTGTAGCCATTGGAATTAAGCGACCAAAAGGCGCTAAAATTAGTCGTCAAAGGGTCTGTCGGGTTTATTTTCACCAACGAGGGCGCCCAGGCCCCTACGGTATTCTGAGCCGATACGATCGGACCAATCAGGTTTTCTGGGGCATTGTTAATGAGACTTGGTTGCGGATTCGGAACGTCCTGCACCGCAAGGCCGGCGTTAAAAGTGCATAAATTGACGATGGTCCACGTGCGCTCGATCTTGTAGCAGGCGTCAGGCACCACGTTAAAAACATTATCCTCGAACGTCGCCTGCATATTTTCGCAATTCAGGCCGAAATATTCCGGCTCGCCGTACAGCCCGCTGCCGCTGCAGCTCGTTACGATGACGTCGTTCGGAAATTTGATAAAGTAATCCTGTTTGTAGTTTACCGTAATGGTTTGCGAACAGCTGTTACCGGGCAATCCGTCCCGAAACGTTTTAAAGGTGCGGACGATCGTACCACGCGTACACGAAGTATCGAACAAGGCATAATTGTCATTCGTCACCGTGGAATCCACGCTGCACGTGATCATATTCGGCGTCCCGTATGGTAAAGCGGCGTCGAAATTCTCGCAGTTTACCGTCACTGCTGGCGGGGCAACGCAACCCGGGGGCAGGGTGTCGAGTATGCGCACCGGTACCATACATTCGCTGAAATGGCCTGCGCCTACGTTGGGCGCGACATTTCCCGCAGGCGTCAACACGTCGTACACCCGCAGGGTCACAGACACCGTGTCTCCAATGTCGGCACAACAAAAATGGAGTTCATCGTAAAATTGATCGTTCGCCTGGCAAGGTGTGGGAATATTTCGATGCGCTTTGAACGTCAGCGCATTACAGGCATCGGAAGAACCGTTGTCCAACACGCCGGCCGCCAGTATGGCCGATCCGCTAGGCCCCATGTACACGGTAATCGCTGTATCGCAGACCGCGAGCGGCGGCGTGCTGTCCCAAACGTGCAGGTTAAACTGGCAGATTCCGGTATTGCCGCAATCGTCGGTCGCCACGTACACCACCACCGTCACGCCGACCGGAAAATCAGGTACGGAGTCCAGTACGGCCAGCGTATCCGTGGAAGCGAGGTTGTTACCTGCAAAATTCGTCAGTGTTCCCACCTGCGCATAGGTCAGTCCGTTGATGGTCCAGAACGCTTCTATATCATGAATACGGGAACAGTTGTCACTGACGATAAAGTCGGGCAAATTAACCGTCGCACTGCATCCGGGAGTGGAAAGGTTGAGGGTAACATCCGCCGGGCAAGCGATAGAAGGCCCGACAACATCCTGTAATTCAACTAATTGCACGCCAACCAATGGATTGGCGGAAGGCTGCGCGGCGCACAGATCGAACACCTTCCAGGTACGACGGAAAAGTTTGTATCCATCGCAGCCGGCTGCAACCTCGAGGGTATCGTAATAATTTGCGTCGAAATCGCAGGCAAAAGACTGTAGCAACGGAAAGGTGTAGTTGCCAATTTGGAGATAAGGCAAACCGCCGGCCGATTGAGAAATTTGTGTGTTCTCACAACTCGACAAACTGGTATCGGCCGGAAAGCGCACATCGGAAAACAGTCTTTTCAGCGTAATGATCTGCGTACAGGTCGATTTGTTATTGGACGCATCCGTAGCCGTCCAGCGGCGGGTAACAATTCTGCTGACCGAATTGGATGAGGGCTGACAGGGCAGGTTTTGCACCTGGTCTATAAACGTTGGGGTGATCGGCAAATTCGAACAATTGTCGAAGGCCTGCACGACCCCTGCGGCAAAGCCTAAACTGTCTTTCAAAAAAGAAGGAGATAAGTTGGTAATCGCGCAGGAGGTTACGATGGAATCGCAGCTCATGTGTGGCGGCATACTGTCGACCACCGTGCCATTGCCCCAGCATTTATTGCCGGTGCCCTGGTCGGTCACCCGGAACTGGTAAGTCTTGCCGATATCTGCTACACCCATAATTGGCGCAACCCAGGGCCCATTCCCAAACGGCGGTGTTTTATCCACCTCTATGGTAAAATTGGCCGGACAGCCGTTCGCACCGGGCGTCAACATGGCCGAATACGGTACCGTCACCAAACAATCAGCATCCAGTTTGACGGAAATCTGATTTTCACAGCTTAAATTATTTGCAAAATTATTCACCTGGACGGAAAAGGAACAGGTCGAAGTATTGCCCGCCATATCCAAGGCCACGAATAAATTGAGCGTGACGCCAATCGGAAAAACGGAGCCCGAAGGCAGACCCGAACCCTGCACCAATACGACCCCGGGTTCGTTGTCGAAATAACTGACCTGATAGTTGTAAACCGTGTCGCATTTACCCGGTGGAAGGGTAATCGTGACACTTGCCGGGCATGTAATGGTCGGGTCGATCGTGTCGGCGAAAACAGGGGCAGGTTTACCCGCCTGCGCGGAAGCTTCGGCGGGTGAAAAAGGCGGAGTAGCTGCTTGACACAAGGAGGCGTGCAGCAGGCAAAGGAGTAAAATTCGGTTCATAGGAACATTGAATGTGGAACGAATAAAGCTATCGCACGCGGTACGGCGAAAACTACGCCACAAATGATGTTATGACAAATTTTAACATAAATAGAATTGCCTCGTGCTATAGTCGACGCAAAGTGGTTTTGAAGGAACCGGAATTGCAAGATATTCACAATCAACATTCTAAACCCTCTAAACCCTTCTAAACCACTCTAAACCGGCTATAATTATAGCATCTAATGAGCCGTATTACCGTGGAAAACACCTTATTATATTACATCTTTTTTTTCATTTTTTTGGGAAACAGTCCATCCTGATGCTTCTTCTTGCCGGATACGAGTTCTCCCTTTTTATTCGTCCTGGGTTTCAAACTTTCCGTAGCGGGGCAGCCACTTTTTTTACTGCACGCGGGTGCTGATACTGCGGCAAAAAATAAAAAAAACAATAAGAAAATGCGAAAATTTTTCATGCGAAAATTTCAGTTAAGTAGCTGATTGTCCGTCGTAACTATCCGTTAGACGGCTTTTCACTCTACGGTTTGTACACAAGTGCGTCGCGGCTTTTGTCGGGGTATTCTGACTTGGGAATATTGATCCGAAGTAAGTCCGACACTGCCAGGTCTCGACGCTGGCAGGTCTTGCATCCCGGGAACGCGCTGCAAAACGTTCAATCAGTGTCGCAGCGTATCTGTTTCCGCCGGGCAATTTTCCAGAGTAGCCGGTTTGAGCATTTGCACCACGCCTTTACCGGTTTTATTTTCCTGCACAAAGATACCATCCCACGCACGTCCGCAGGCATTGTGCAGGCGGGCGCCATCGAGCCAAAGGCGGCCGCCCGGTTGTACGGTAATACGCGCGCCGGCCGGCACAGATACTCGACAGGATAGGTACAAGGCTCCTCCGGGCGCAATTGTGAGGCTACCTTCCAGATCGCGGGCGCCCGTCCAGGCTACCGAATCGGCGATCACGAGGTCGCGGTCCGGGTTCCGGGCACACCAGGTGGGAAGCAGACAACGCCGCACGGGGCTTTTTTCATTGGCAAAAGTTGCCTGAATGCGCCCGATCTGGCAGGGCGTGAGCGCGATCTGGTAGGCATTGTAATCCATCATATTATCGGTCGCCAGGTCCCGGCAGGGCGGTTCTTCGGTCCAGCCCCAGCATTTGTTGGGGTGGTTGTCGGTGTCGGGGCAACCGTCTTCCGTCCAGGCGTGCGAAACGCCCAGAATATGGCCGATCTCGTGGTTGAGCAGGCCGTCAAATGCCTTGGCAGGTTCTTTACTTTCAAATAAGCCGGCCATTTTAAGCGCCGTTCCGAGGGCTATCCCCTGCCCGTTGGCCCGGTAGGTTTTGGAGCGGATGCTGTCGTCGGGATGAACCTGCACGAAAATATTGAGGATGGAGTCTTTACCCACTGCATATTTATCGATCACCTTGCGGCTGCCGTTATTCTGGTTTCTGCCTTGGGAGACAAAGTAATACAGCGAGTCGTCGTAGTGAAAATAAAAACCGTCGTCGCCCGGCTGCGCGGCGATCACATAGCGGTACCCTTTTGGCAAAACCGGGGTTCCGTCCGGCGATCGCCAGTTGCGGACATTGCTGTCCAATTCCACATTCGCAGCGTCCAGTAAAGCCCTGAGATAGGAGCGCGCGGCCGCCGGTTTGAAATTATGGGTACTGTCGCGGCTGTTCAGCACGTGAAAATTGACCCGCAAATAGCGCATCGGCAAATATTCGGGATGGATGCGGTCCGGAACGTAACCGGCCCAACTGGAACAAAGCGAAGGCGTGGGCGACGCTTTCCGGCTTGCAAGGGCCTCGGGAGCGGGAGCGGGGTAAAACCGGGTGGTACGGAGGCCGGGGCTGCAAAACTGTAGCAGAAAGCAGGTAAAAAGAGGTATGGTGAAAACTGCGCTACGCGCATGAGCGACCAAAGTGACAAGGCCGTGAGAAAGCGCGCTTCGTTCGACCGTTCGCTGGTTCATAGTATCAAATGGGAAAATGAGATCAAATTAAACCTAGGTAAAAATTATATCTATCTAAAGATCAATGCTTAAAGTATTGGGATGACTTTGAGGGTCACTCCGACACTAAAGAAGGAACCGGTAACTACGGCTTTTCGTTGCCGTAAGCCCCCTGCCAGGCCATGACCCCGCCGAGAAGATTGCGCACATTGCCGAAGCCCTGCCCCGACAACATGGCCTGTGCCATGCCGGAACGGGCGCCGGAACGGCAATGAATTACGATCTCGTCGTTTTTGTGGTCTTCCAGTTCGTAACTTCGGTTGGCGAGCGAACCCAGGGGAATCAACTCGGCGCCGAGGTTGAACTCTTCGTATTCCCAGGGTTCGCGCACGTCGATAAAGACGAATTTTTCGCCCGAGGTTAATTTTTGATGTAGTTCTTGTACGGTGATATCCATGATTGTTTAGAAAGTTTAGAAGGTTTAGAATGGGTTTGGAAGGGGTTTAGAGGGGTTTAGAAGGGGTTTAGAAGGTTTAGAAGGGTTTAGAAGGGGTTTAGAGGGGTTTATTTGAGTTTCCTATTTCCCCGCATCTATGCAAGCCTTCGGTTTTTCCTGGGTAATGTAGAGGTCGATTTGCTCCCCGACGCGCATGGCGTCGTTCGGGTCGTATTTAGGATTTTGGCGCCAGACGTATGCCGTTTCAGGGCTACTAACCGTTCCGTCGTCGATGATGGCGCCTACCCCCAGGTTGCTGGTCTGGATCAGGAATTTGGCGGCGCCCAGGGTTTGGCAGAGGCAGTCGGGGATGCTGACCCGGAGCAGTACTTTTTCGCTGACCACGAAATCGATGATGCCGCCCATCTCCACGGGGAAGCCCCGCCGGATTTTCTCGGTGATCGTATCGCCCCGGTAAATGACCGCCACAATGGTATTGGGCGCCAGGATGGGATCGGCCACGCGGGCGGAAATACGGGGTTTCAGGCCCATCCGATTTAGTTTGCGGCTGTAAATATCGTAGTCGTCGCCTCCGGCCAGGTCGGGCAGTTTGATGATATCGGGGTTATTTTTAGCAATGGTAAAATAGATGGTCCGGCCCTCTTTTACCCGGCTCGCTGCCGGCGGATTCTGCGTAATGATCTCGCCCGGAGCCTTGCCTTCCACATAAATCGAGTCGCTGATCGCCACATTCAAATCGCGCGAGCGGGCTTTTTTGGACGCTTCCCGCACGCTCATGCCGACATAACTCGGCACTTCCATACTCTCTCCGTGGTTGGTATAACATTTAAGCCACCAAAGCGAGCTTAAGAGGATCATCGTCAACAAGCCCAGCATGCCCAGGCAGTTTTTGACGACGAAAGGGGCGGTTAAAAAAGCGTATAGTTCAAGGGCGAAACGCCGGAGTTTTTGCAACATGGTGTTGGTTATTAACTTGCGCAAAAGTAGAACACTAAAATGAAACGAGGGAACCGCTTTTTGACGGGAATTCCGCTTCAAATTATTTCCTTTGCGCCATTGGAGATTTTCACTTTCAAGGGGGCAGGGTCTTTTAAACCTCACGAGACGCCTCTGCTCCCGAAAATGTCTATTGAATACGCTCACAACCTATACATCCAAAGTCCTCATGTACGAAAATCCGCGTCTCATCCTCGATTCTTCCAACCCACCCGAGCCAGGGCAAATCACCTGGCGCAGTCCGAGCAACCTCGCCATCATCAAATATTGGGGCAAATACGGGCAGCAACTCCCGCGCAATCCCTCGCTCAGCCTGACCCTGGCGGCCTCCTGCACGGATATGATGCTGGATTATACCTTTAAAGAAGAAGGAGATTCCCATGACCTGGACCTTACGTTTGCCTTCCACCAGGAACCGAACGAGGCCTTTCATGCCAAAATACTGGCATTCCTGAATACCCTGACGCCCTTTTTCCCTTTTCTCAAACAGTTGAATCTCAACATTCAAACGGGCAATTCGTTCCCGCACTCGGCCGGCATCGCGTCTTCGGCATCGAGTATGTCGGCCCTGGCACTGTGCCTGTGTTCGCTGGAAGACCTGCTGTTCGGCAGCTTGCAGGACCCGGCTGAATTCGACCGCAAAGCCTCTTACATTGCCCGACTGGGCAGCGGCAGCGCATGCCGTTCCATTTTTCCGTATGCTGCGGTATGGGGAGAAACTTCGCTTGTACCGGGCACTTCCGATAC
>Ga0335394_10008293_pt1 | contig 11726 bp, 10 predicted proteins | sample MAT03_FD_205741 | JGI IMG/M metagenome (GOLD analysis project Ga0335394, IMG submission 205741) | Freshwater microbial communities from Lake Fryxell liftoff mats and glacier meltwater in Antarctica - MAT-03 (spades assembly) (version 2) ... | reverse complement strand
CGGCATCAGCTCCGGCTGGCCGAGATAGACCAGGCGCAGCAGAACGACATAAGCAACGACCGCCATCGAGATCATCCGCCAGCGCATGCCCGAGCCGAAACTCCGCGTTGCCGACGCGAAGCAGAATGAGTTGCCTGGAATGGTCACCGCTGCCGCGACGCCGATCGCCACCAGGATGGCGATCTCAGGTGGCCATCGCCACGTATTCACCAGCAATGCGAGGACTCCGCCGCGCAGGAACAACGCCATCAGCAGAACGACCAGCAAATGCACTCGGAGGCGCCAGCCTGCCCCGGGATCGCGCCGTGCGAGCGCGGGCCGGATGCGCACGAAGTAATTGATCACCGTCGCCACGGCGAAGCCGGCGATGTGGGCGAAGCTCAGCCCTGCACCTTTGACCATCATCGCGTGAAAAATGACCAGATCCGCAAGCACCGCAGTCACCGTCGAGAAGCCGGCGCGTTCCATTTTCCGCAACGGCACGCCCGAGAACGCAAGCAGCCGGCAGACGTAAGCGTAAATGACGTGCAGCTTCATCTTCGACTGGCCGCGCGTGCGATCGCGGAAAACGATCGGCACCTCGCGAACGCGCATCGATTCGCCGCCGCTCACCAGCACTTCGAGCCCGATCTTGAAGCCCGCGACATCCGGGGAAACATCCAGCAGCCGCTGACGCCGCACCGCGAAAAAACCGGCAAGCGAATCGCGCACATCCGTGAGCGGCCACGCCAGCGCCGCGGCAAGGCGCGACGCCACCCGCCTCATCCACGGCCAACCGGGCGTCGATCCACCACGTGCGTAACGACTGCCGATGACCATGTCCGCCAGGCCGCCGGCCACCGGCTCGATCAGGGCGTGAATGCTCGACGGCGGATGGCTCAGGTCCGCATCCATCACGACCACGATGTCTCGCGAAGCAATCCGCGCCCCGGCCAGGACAGCGCCTGCCAGTCCGTCCGCCTCGTTCCGCTGAAGCAGCCGCACATTCCGCGTCCGCTCCCATTCGCGCACTTTGTCGCACGTCCCATCCGTCGAACCGTCATCGACCACGATCACCTCGGGATCAAAGCCGCCCTTCTCCGCCTCCGCGAAAATCGCCGTGAGCAGCGGATCGATATTCTCCGCCTCGTTGAGCGTCGGCACGACGATGGATACGGAAGTCGCCGTGCTTCGCTGTTCGTGTTGGTCCGTTGTGAGTCGTTCGGTCAAGCTGCCTCCGTTATCAGCAAGGCGCTGTTCGCGCACCAGAATTTCCCGCCGCCTCCGTCAAACGGGTGTGATTAATAGTGAGACCAGTTGGAGGAGCGGGCCGGGGTGCGCGAGCATGGCGCCAGCGCCGTGGACTGCGGCTGCTTGCTGCCGCTTTGCGGAGGCGGCAGCTTGCTGCCCGTGGCGCGGAGCCGCGCGCGCACCAATTTGCTCCACGCCGCACGCAGCACGCTGCGCCCCCCGCAAAAGCTGCGGCCAGCCGCAGCAGTCCAGGGCCTTGCGGCACTCATCCGCCGCACGCCCGCGGTCGGCAACCATCCATGCACTCACTTTTGATCACACCCTCCGGCGATCGCGCGCGCGCGGTCACAGCCCCGCGGCCAGGCCCGGCACCCGCGGATCATTCGCGCCGACAAACGTCTTGCCATCCGCGCTGCGTCCCACGGCGTTGCACGCGCCGAAGGGACTTCCGGGGGAAAGTTTCTGCCCGCGTTTTCCGAGTTCCTTCAGCACGCCGTCCCCCACAGTGCGCTCGATCTTCAGCTCATCCGGACTCCATTGATGATGAAACCGCGCAGCCTGCAGCGCCGCCGGGATCTCCATCCCGAAATCGAGCACATTCACAATCGCCAGCAGCGTCTGGCTGATGATCGTCGGGCCACCCGCAGCGCCGACCGCCATGATGGGCTCGTCGCCCTTCAGCACGATCGTCGGGCTCATGCTGGAGAGCGGACGCTTGCCCGGTGCGACCGCATTCGCCTCCGCGCCGATGAGGCCGAAATGATTCGCGACACCCGGCTGCGCGGAGAAGTCATCCATCTGGTTGTTCAGGACGATCCCGGTCCCGGGAATCACGACCTTCGAACCAAAGCCCGTATTCACCGTGGCGGTGCAGGCCACCCAGTTCCCCTCCGCATCCACGGCGGAAAAGTGCGTCGTGTGCTTGCCGAATACATCGTCGTGCGCCCGCTCGGGCGTTCCGTTCCCTTCGACCACCGTCGCGCGGTCCATCTGGATCTTGGCCGCCAGCGTTTTCGCGTATTCCTTGCTCACCAGGCCGCGCGGCACTTTCGCGAACGCGGGATCGCCCAGCCAGAACGCGCGGTCGGCGAATGCCAGCTTCATCGCCTCGGTCGTGAAATGGACGAAGTCCGCCGAGCCCGCGCCCATCGCCTTCACGTCGCGCGTCTCGATCATGTTCAGCAACTGCGCCACATGCACGCCACCCGAACTCGGCGGCGGGAAACTCGCGATGCGATACCCGCGATACGTCGTGAGAATCGGCTCCCGCAGTTCGATGCGATAATCGCGCAGATCTGCCGCCGTCAGGATGCCGCCATTTTCCTGCATCCACCGCGCCGCGGCTTCCGCGCATGCGCCCTCGTAAAACCAGCGAATCCCCTCCTCTCCGATCGCACGATAGCTCCGCGCGAGGTCCGGCTGCTTCAGCGTCTCGCCCTCCTTCAGCGGCGAACCGTCGGCCTTGAGAAAAATCGCGCTCGACGCCGGAAAGCGCGCCAGATCCTTCGCCGCGGATGCGATCTTCCCTGCATACTTCGAATCGATCGCGAATCCCTTCTCCGCCACATCTGCCGCAGCGCCGAGATGCTCCTTCAGGGGACGCTTTCCGAAATTCCTCACCGCGTACTCATACGCCGCCAGCGCGCCTGGAGTCGCACTCGCGAGCGCACCGGTCTGGCTCAGCGAAGTGTCCGCCTTGCCAGCGCGAATGTACATGTCGTGCGTCGCCGCCTTCGGCGCAGTCTCGCGTCCGTCGATGGCGATGAAGCGCCCGTCCGCCAGCCGGATCAGCATGAAGCCTCCGCCGCCGATTCCTGAATTATGCCCGTCCACCACGCCGAGCATCAGCCCGGCGGCGACCGCTGCATCGATGGCATTGCCACCGCGACGCATCGCTTCCACGCCCGCCCGGGTCGCGAGCGGTTGCACCGTCGCCACCATTCCGTGCTCCGCGACGGCCGCGGTGGCAGCACTCATGTTGGCGAAAGCGGAGAGGGCGACGGCGGAAAGTAAGGCGCGAGTGGCAGTCATTGGGGAGCGGTGTCCCGCCATCCGAGCATCCCGGCTCGCATGCTCCAATCAAAATCCCGGCCAAATCCGGCCGCGCAATTCAGCTCCCACCGGCCCGCGCATCAGGGCAATCGCATCACAACACCGGGAAGCATTTCAACTTCCAACGCCCAAGGGAAGAGTCCGGCCGCGAAGCGCTGCTTGCTTTGGAAGTTGGGCGTTGAAAGTTGGGCGTTGAGCGCCGCAGGCACCTTTCCCCATGCCTCATCGTCTTCCACCTCGCAGCGCCGCGTCATTTTCATGCGATTGCCCTTTCCGCGCGTCCATCGTCTCCGGAGACGAAGCCGCCACCGCAGCGAGCGCGCGCTTTTTCCGCGTCGCGCCGAGGACCAACCCAAGGTACACGACGAAGGCGATGTTCATCACGAGCAGCGTCACTTTCAGCGGAGTGGGACCGAGCGCGATGGCATAAACCTCGAACGGGATATAGAGCGCCGCGCTGACCAGCGCGAGCCATTCACCCCAGCGCCGGGCAAGCCAAAGCCCGTAAGCCTCCGTGAATCGCAGTCCCGCGTAGCCAACCGCCAGCATCGTCCAGACTCCGAGTTGAAACCGTTCCGGGTTAGTCAGCATTTCGACGATGAAATGCGGCGCGTGTTTCGAGTCCGTGAGGTGAAAATGATGAATGATCCGCTGGATGAACGGATGCATGTGGTGCCCCGCGAGGACGAACAACGCACAGGCCAGCCCCACCGCTAGGATTCCTTTCGCGGCTTCGAGCAACGCGATGAGGCGCAGGCCCAGGGTTGGTTTGTTCGGTTCGATGACCATCGGCGAAGGCTTCGCACACGCCTCAGCGTTTCACAAGCCTGCCAGCGTCGGCCGGCAGGGCAATCGCATCAAAATGCCGCGGCGCTGCGAGGCAGAAGACGAAGAGGGATGGAGAAAGGTGTCTGCGGCGCCCAACGCCCAACGCCCAACTCCCAAAGCAAGCAGCGCTTCGCGGTCGGACTCTTCCCTTGGGCGTCGGGTGTTGAGCGTTGGGCGTTGGAAGTTGAAATGCTGCCCGGTGGTTTGATGCGATAGCCGTGCGTCGGCCGGTGCCCGTTCTGGAATCGCCGGACCAAAATGGAACGAGCACCGCTACTCGATCGACTTTTGGAGCCAGCCCGCGGCAAATGCGATCTCCTCATCCGAGATGTAGAAGGGCGGCGTGAAGCTGAGCACGTTGCTGCTCGGCGAGTCCGCGAGCAGGATGAGGCCGTCGCGGAGGGCGCGCTTCACGAGTGAGATGGCGAGTTCGGCCGCCGGGCGCGGGGCGAAGTCCACCGGCCGCAGCGTGCCTTCCTCGACCGTGCCCGGCGCGGTTTTCTGCGGGTCGAGTTCCACCGTGCCGGCGCGTGTGCCGGGATCGATGAGTTCCACGCCGAGCATCAGCCCGACGCCGCGCACATCGCCGATGTGCGGCGAGCGGATCGCCTGGAGAGCGGTTTTCAATTTCGCGCCCCGCTCGCGCACGTGCTTCGCGAGACCGGGCTCCGCGTGCATTTTCAAAGACGCGAGCGCCATCGCGCAGCCGATCGGATTCCCGAGGAATGTGCTCGTGTGCAGCGCCTCTCCGGACGACACCGGCCAGGCGTCCATGATGTCCGACCGGCCGACGCACGCGCTGAGCGGGAAGCCGCCGGTGAGCGCTTTGCCGAGGCAGATGATGTCCGGCACGACGCCGGCGTGTTCGCAGGCAAAGAGTGCGCCGGTGCGGTTGAAGCCGGTGAGGATTTCGTCGGCGATGAGGAGGATTTTGCGCTCGTCACAAACGTGCCGCAGCAGGCGCAGGAAATCCCGCGGCGGAACCACGCAGCCGCCGCGGCCCTGGATCGGCTCGACGAGGATCGCGCCGATGGGACGCTGGCGCAGCGCCTTGTCGATCTCACCGCGCAGCTTCTCGATGCAAGTGGTCGAGCAATTCGGGAAATCGCGGCCCTCGAGCCGGCAGCCCGCGGTCGCGCCGAAGGGACAGCGGTAGCAACTCGGATACGGCAGCACCGTGGCGATGTCCTTCAACTGCGCGCGGAACGGCTCGCGGAAAAACGGAATGCCGCCCGCCGCCAGCGCGCCGAAGCCGAGGCCGTGATAGCCGCCGCGGAATGCAATCACGCCCGGTTTTCCCGAGTGGAGCAGCGAGGTCTTCAGCGCCGCCTCGACCGCCTCGAAGCCGGAACTGCCGAGGATCACCTTGCCGCTTCCCGCGCCCCAGCGCTCAAACGTCATCGCGCTGAGCCGCGCGCACAGCTCCGCTTTCACCGCGGTGGGATGCACATCGCCCATCGCGTGCATCAATTGCGCAGCCTGCGCATTCACCGCATCGCGGAGTTCCCCGCGCGTGTGGCCGAGAGCGGCGACGCCAAATGCGGACGTGAGATCGAGGAAGCGGTTCCCGTCGGCATCCCACACGTTCGCGCCCTCGGCGCGCTCCCAGAAAATGGGCCAGTCCTCCGCGACAAAGGTCACATTGCGCGACTCGAAACGCCGCAGTTGCGCGGCAAGTTCGCGTGAGCGAGGACCGGGGATTTGCCCATTCAATTCGGGAAGCACCCCCCTGCATTGCCGCAAAATGTCCGGGCAACGGAAGCCTGAATCCACAGCGATCGCGGTGCTGCGATGGAGATCGCGCTTGCCACAATGAGAGCGCGATCTAGTCTGCCCCATCACTTTCACCACGGCATCACGCAACGAATGACCTTAGGCAATCTCCTTTCGGCTGACTCGATCCTCCCGGAGATGCAGGCCACCGAACGCTACGCGGCAATCGCGGAGCTGGTGGGCCTGCTGGTGCAGCATGATCAGATCGCGGAGGCCGATCGTGAGACAGTCCTGACCGCGCTCCGCGCCCGCGAGGAGACCATGAGCACCGGCATCGGCTTTGGCATCGCCATCCCGCACGCCTCCAGCGACCGGGTGTCAAAGGTCGTCGCCGCATTCGGACGGTCGAGCAAAGGCATCGAATTCGAGGCGCTGGACAATTCGCCGGTGAGATTCGTCGTCCTCTTCGTCGTGCCAAAGGATCAGTTCCAGACCCATCTGCGGACGCTCGCCGCCATCGCGAAGTTCCTCAATGACCGCTCCGTCCGCGATCGGCTCGGCTCCGCGGCCACCGGGGCGGAGATCCTCGCGATCTTCGAAAAGAGCCAGCCCGCGTAGCCATCGCGGAGCGCAAACGCACGTGGAGCGCCGTCCGTCCCGGCGGCCAGTGCGACACCACGCACAGCGTCACTTTTCCTCACACGCATCCCGCCTCACGCAAACGCCAAAAACAGATCAGGCCTTCGGCGGATTGACGTGACCGCCGGGATGCGTGGCACTCTGGACGCCTCGCTTTGCTCGCCCGCGCGAGGTTGCAAACCCCGCCTACTTTCTCCGTGCCCTCCGCCGCTCACGCGGGTAAATGCACGCCCCGATTTTTCCCATGGAAACCATCCAAAGCATTCTCGCATCGCGGCTCGCCGCCGCAGCCGGCGACACCGGCGGCATCGCCGTGACCGTTCACGCCGCCCAGGACACGCGCTACGGCGACTACCAGTCGAACATCGCCATGCAGCTTGCGAAGCCGCGCCGCGCGAACCCGCGCGCGGTGGCGACGGAGATCATCGCGCAGTTGAAGGTGGAGGATCTGTGCGAGACGCCCGAGATCGCCGGCGCGGGCTTCATCAATTTCCGGTTGAAGCCCGCCGCGCTCACCGCGCACTTCGCCGCGCTCGCAGCGGATGAGCGCCTCGGCGTCCCGCCCGTGCCGCAGCGCCGGCTGGTCATCGATTTCTCCTCGCCGAATGTCGCGAAGCCGATGCACGTCGGCCACATTCGCAGCACCTTCCTCGGCGACTCGCTCGCGCGCATCGGGCGCTTCCTCGGGCACACGGTGGTGACGGACAACCACATCGGCGACTGGGGCACGCAGTTCGGAATGCTCTGCCTCGGGTGGAAGACGCTGCTCAAGAAAGACGCGCTCGAACGCGATCCGATTTCCGAACTGGAGCGCATCTACAAACTGCAAAACGAGCGCTGCAAATCCGACCCCGCACAGCTCGACGCCGCCCGCGCCGAACTCGTGAAGCTGCAAGCCGGCGACGGGGAAAATCTCGGCATCTGGCGCGAGATGATCCGGCTTTCGCAGGTGCAGTTCGACACCATCTACTCGCGCCTCGGCATTCGCTTCGACCTCACACTCGGCGAATCTTTCTACAATCCGTGGCTGAAGGACACCGTCGCCGACCTCGTTGCACGCGGCATCGCCCGCGAGAGTGACGGCGCGCTGTGCGTCTTCAGCGACCGCACCGGCGCGGAGAAGGAGGATCCCTTTTTGATCAAGGACGAGAACGGCTGGAAGCCCGCGCCCGCCCTCGTGCAAAAGGCCGACGGCGCGAGCAACTACACGACCACCGATCTCGCCACCCTCGACTACCGCAGCCGCGAAATCTCGCCGGATGAAATCATCTACGTGACCGACGGGCGCCAGCAGCTCCACTTCCGCCAGCTCTTCGCGATCTGGCGGCGATGGCAGCCGCGCGTGCAGGCGAAGCTCTCGCATGTGTGGTTCGGCAGCGTCCTCGGCGAGGATGGCAAGCCGTTCAAAACCCGCAGCGGCGACACCGTGAAACTCGCCGACCTGCTCGACGAAGCCGTGGACCGCGCCGCGAAAGTCATCGCGGAGAAAAACCCCGACATGCCCGAAGCCGAACGCACGGAGATCGCAAAGATCATCGGCCTCGGTGCGGTGAAGTACGCCGACCTGCTGCCGAACCGGCAGGGCGACTACGTTTTCTCGTGGGAGAAAATGCTCAGCTTCCAGGGCAACACCGCGCCGTATCTGCAGAACGCCTACGTCCGCATTCGCGCGATCTTCCGCAAGGCCGGCATCGATCATTCCGAATTCCGCACTCCGAATTCCGCCTTCGCGCTCTCCGAGCCCGCCGAGTTCAATCTCGTCAAAAAGCTCGCGCAGTTCGGTGAAGTGCTGCCGTCCATCCTCGACGACCACCGGCCGAATCTCCTCTGCAACTACCTCTTCGAACTCGCGAACGCCTACCACTCCTTCTACGAAGCGTGCCCCGTCCTGAAAGCCGGGGAACCCGCCCGCAGCTCGCGCCTCACGCTCAGCGGCACGACGGCGCGCGTGCTCGCAAAAGGGCTCGAGCTTCTCGGCATCGGCGTGCCCGAACGGATGTAGCGCAACCGCGGTTCAGCCCGGCTTCGACGCCGCGCCTGTTTTTTTTGATCCTGCGAAAATACCGCAAAGGATTTCTCCCGCTGCGCGCGTCTTTACGACAAACCCCGGAATGCCCCCCCCGATGATACTGACGATGAAACGCTGGCCGTATCCGCCTCAAACGGCGACGCCGCGGCATTTGCCAGGCTCTTTGACCGCTACCACGACATGATCCGCGCCTTTGCATACCGGCTGTGCATCATTCCGCCACCGCCAGCTCTCGCGCCCGCACCCAGTTTCCCATCCGCCGCCATTCCTCCGACGTGACGAACAACGCATAGAACGCCCACATTTGCAGGCTGAAGAAAATGAGATCCTTCATCATCATCGCGATCAGCAGATGGAGGCCGATCCCCAGCACAAACGCCACCGGGCGCAGACGCCGGACGGGGAAGAGCAACACGGCGCTCAGCTCAAAGGCGAGCGAGACATGCTGCTGCACCGCCCACGCCCACTTCGGCAGATGCCGCAGGGCAAAGGCGGCGAAGTCCGTCCGATACACCCCCTGCACTTGGCTCCACAGCACGTCGTTGTATTGGAGCCAGTCACCCCCGGCTTTCGCGAGACCCGCGGCGAGGTATTGGAGCAGCAGCGTGCATTGCAGCACCCGCAGCAGCACGGCGGACTGCACCAGCCGTCCCGTGGTCGGATCGCGGGCCATCCCCGGCGCCAGCGCCATGAGCGCGTACACGCCGACACAGAGCTTGTTCAGCGTAAAGGCCGCCATGTAGTCCACGCGCTGCGCATAGAGCGCGCACAAGAAGAGCGCGATGAGCGCAAAGCGCCGCCACCGGTTGAAAATGAGCAGCCCTCCCGCGCCGAAGATCGCCAGCGCTAACAGCACCACCTGCCAGCCCGCCAGCAACGGCCACGGATCGGGATAGCCCATCGCGTTCAGTTCCTCCTTGGTGAGATGAAAGCCGTCCGCCGTCAGCCATTCCTCCCACGAGAGAAAACACCGTCCCATCCAGATCAGAAAGGTGATCGTAAAGAGCACCTCGAAGACCCGCACCCGCAGCGCATCCTGCGGTTCGAGCCAGAATGCCCCCAGGCGCTGCCAGTCGGGCGGCCACATGGCCTTGGCCTTCGCGGCTTCACCCCGCTTCGCCCTGTCTTGAATTCCGACGGATTGCGATCTCATCATCTCGCGGGGTTTGCCGGGGCCGCGGGTGGCGACGTTCCCTCAGGAGCCGTGGGCGGCAGGGAGGGCCTCGGTGTCACGGCAAAGCGAAGCCGGATGCCCGGAGGCCGCGAGCCATTCGGAGACCTCACGACGGGTGTTGGCGAAACTTTCGGCGCCGTTCGCGCGGACGGTGTTCGCACCGCAGAGGCCCGCCCCGAAATCACCCGGGGCGCCGCCACACCAGTGGTGCCGTCGGCGGATGGCGTCGGGACGGCCAGCAGCCTCCTCTGCGGGACCGTTCTGGCTCCCCCGGCCACCGTCGGGGCGGTTCCACTGGCTGCCCTTGGTGCGATTGCCTTGGTCGCGCCCGGAGCGATTCCAATGGCCACCCTTGGCGCGGTACCGCCCCGCGTCATCTGCGGCGTCTCCAGCGTTCTCGAAGACCAAATCTCGACCACCTTCCCCGCCACGATCTGATAGGTTCCGAGCACTTGGTGATTCACACCCTTCACCTCCGTGACCGGAGGCGGGTTCCACTCGCCCGCGGGATTCGCCAGCACCTCGTCCCCCACCTTCCAGAGAGTCCGTACGATCCGCAGAGACTTCAGCGGCGGTTCCACTCTCCCGTCCTCCTTCCCAACCCCGTGTTCTCCCGCCAGGCCAGGATCACTTCGCAATTTCCCGAACAGGAACTCGGCTAGTCGCAGTCTCACCTCTCCGCTCACGCGACTCTGATTCGTCTCAATGAGAATTCGGTCCAGCCGCGTGCCAAACCCCAATGCTCCCATGCCGAACATGGCGCTTTCCGGCACGGCAAATATCGTGTTGTCCATCCCCCGCCCCTCAATGTGCTGGTCCCACCAGACAGACCGACGCTTGGTGAATGTCTCGTCAACGGTATGCTGAAAACCCACCGCCTTCGGCAGGATGCTCCACGCACTGCCAGTCCAGCCGGACCCAAAAAAAGGCGCGACCCAGCATAGGACTGCAAATCCCACGAAAACACAACAAAGCGGCTTACTGGAAGATGGTTCCTCCACCGGAACTGAAGAAATCATTCGCATAGGCTCTTTCGTTTTCGCCTATCATAATCGGCTGAATATCGGTCGATGGGTTCTCCGCAAGGCTGCCTACGCGGAAGCTGTGTAATCCATTCCAAATGGCAGTGATACCGGCTATTCCTACAGGTTGTCAGGATACACCTCAAACATCTGTCATTTTCCTCCCGAAAGCAACTGATGCACCCGCGAACTTTTCCACCATTGCTCAACGTTTTTTTCGGGTGGAATGCTACCTGGCCCAGACGCCCGAGCTGCTTCAAAGGCAGCCTGAGTCATTCCGACGATCAGCCGGTAAGCTTTTGACGACTGGTCTTCGTCCTTACTTTGAGCCAGAATTGTCAATGCACTGACCAGGCGGTCAACTAATTGACGTTCTTCTAGTGTGCCATCCGCCATTACCGTGTTTACAAGGAAAAGGACGAGTTCCTCTCTAGGCCACACGATTTCCTTAATTTGCTGATTCCGACCGGTCTGATTCCGACGCAAAACCTCCATCGCAGAGCTAATCCTTTCGGGATCGCCGCTCGCCAAAGCTTCAGTGACCTCTTTGACTCGGTCCCAATCCTCGGTTGTAGTGCGGACCTTGTACTTTGTTTGAGGTGGCGTGACAGGCATGGATTCACGTAGCGACCTCATCTTATTCATGTCCGACACGGCGCTCTGCTCTTTGGTTGGTTTGCCATCAGAACACGAGCAAGGCAATAGGCAAATAAATATCAAGCCGACATTTAGCGGTTTCGAATTTTTCATCCTGTGTGTGTTCTGTTAGAAAGTTCCTATGGATCAGTTCCAGTCTCTCCTGCGGTATGAGTCTTCTTACTCACAAGGCGTCCGAGGATAGCCCCATTTTCGGGGTTAGAGCTTTCAGTCTGGTTCATAGTTCCCTTCCCAGATTGTGATATTCGATTGAATCTCGCCAGCTCTGCAGCGGGTGTGCCGTCCACGTGATGTAAGTTAGCTAGTAGGAATGCCATGTTTGTCGAAGTAAGTCCAAAGGGAGGCCCAGCGGGAAGTGGACAACAAAAGGGCACGCAGAGTG